>Ga0209233_1000072_pt1 | contig 363074 bp, 346 predicted proteins | sample AraplaCL_Cvi_mCL_FD_184269 | JGI IMG/M metagenome (GOLD analysis project Ga0209233, IMG submission 184269) | Arabidopsis root microbial communities from the University of North Carolina, USA - plate scrape CL_Cvi_mCL (SPAdes) (version 2) | ecosystem: Host-associated > Plants > Roots >... | reverse complement strand
ACACCTATGTCGGCGCCAAGGGCCGCATGGCGAAAGAATGCGGCTTCAACTCCATCCAGCACACGCTGCCGGCCGAGACGACGCAGGAAGCGCTCGCAAGCCTGGTGGCCTCGCTGAACGACGATCCATCCATCCATGGCATTCTGGTGCAGCTGCCGCTGCCGAAACATCTCAATTCGGATGCGATCATCCAGTCGATCCGGCCGGATAAGGATGTCGACGGCCTGCATGTGGTCAATGCCGGCAAGCTTGCGACCGGCGATCTCGCGACCGGGCTGATTTCCTGCACGCCGGCCGGTGCCATGCTGCTGGTGCGCTCGATCCATGGCGAAGACCTGTCGGGCTTGAATGCCGTTGTCATCGGCCGCTCCAACCTGTTCGGCAAGCCGATGGCGCAATTGCTGCTCAATGCCAATGCGACGGTCACGATGGCCCACTCGCGCACCAAGGACCTGGCTGCCGTGGCGCGAGGCGCCGATATTCTGGTGGCGGCTGTGGGCCGTCCGGAGATGGTCAAGGCAGCCTGGGTCAAGCCGGGGGCGACCGTGATCGATGTCGGCATCAACCGCATCGACGCGCCGGAGCGCGGTGAGGGCAAGAGCCGTCTGGTCGGCGATGTCGCCTTTGCCGAGGCCTCCGAAGTCGCACGAGCGATCACGCCGGTTCCGGGCGGCGTCGGGCCGATGACGATCGCCATGCTGATGGCCAATACCGTCATTGCGGCCCACCATGCGGATGGCAAAGTGCCGCCGAAATTTTGAATGAAATGCGGTCCGTGGGATGAGAAAAAACCCTTCGGATCGACTTGCCAAGGCGTGAAAGACGATTATAGTCAGGAAATAAATATTCCATAGAAGAAAAAGAGGGAACGAAATGGCATTATCATGGCGTTTCTCCGCCTTGGCGGACCGGCACCGTGCTCTCGGATCGAAACTCGAAGACTGGAGCGGTATGGGAACCGCCTGGACTTACGAGAAGGACATGTCGGACGAGCATGTCGCGATCCGCACCAAGGCCGGCATCATGGATGTTTCCGGCCTCAAGAAGGTGCATCTGGTCGGGCCGCACGCCATTGCCGTGCTTGACTATATCACCACCCGCGACATGTCGAAAATCTATCCCGGTCGCTCGGTCTATGCCGCGATGCTTAACGATCGTGGCTACTTCACCGATGACTGCATCGTCTACCGCACCGGCCCGAATTCCTGGATGCTGGTGCATGGCTCGGGCTCCGGCCACGAGGAAGTACTGAAACAGGCAGCGGGGCGCAACTGTGCGGTTCTCTTCGACGACGATCTGCATGACCTGTCGCTGCAAGGCCCGGTCGCCGTCGATTATCTGGCCAAATATGTACCCGGTATCCGCGACCTCAAATACTTCCATCACATGCAGACGACGCTGTTCGGCGCCCCTGTAATGATCTCGCGGACCGGCTATACCGGCGAGCGTGGTTACGAAATCTTCGTGCGAGGTCAGGATGCTCCTTTGGTCTGGGATCGCATCGTCGCGGAAGGCAAGGAGATGGGGATCATTCCCTGTTGCTTCAGCGTTCTCGACATGCTGCGCGTCGAAAGCTACTTGCTCTTCTACCCCTATGATAACTCGCAAATGTATCCCTTTGCCGACCAGCCGCCCGGCGACAGTCTCTGGGAGCTCGGCCTTGATTTCACCGTTAGCCCAGGCAAGACCGGTTTTCGTGGCGCCGAGGAACACGCGCGTCTGAAGGGCAAGGAGCGCTTCAAGATCTTCGGCATGTTGATCGATGCCGATGGCCCGGCCGATCTCGGCGATGAGGTCTATGCCGACGGCAAGAAGGTTGGTGTCATCACCTGCCCCTGCTATTCTGCGCTGACGAAGAAATCGATGGCGATCGCGCGCCTTGACGTCGATAAGGCCGTGCAAGGGACAAAGCTCGAAGTGCGAGGCAAGAGCCTCAAGGCAAGCGCGATTGCCCATACGCTGCCATTCGATGATCCGGAGAAGAAGAAGAGGACGGCCATCGGCTAAGGAGGCGCTCATGCTTGTCGAAGGCATCAAGAGCCGACCGGTTTACCATGGTCTCGCAATCCAGCCGCATGCCCGTCGGCATCTCTTCGTCCTTGAAGGGGAGGGCGCTCTTGCTCTTCTCGATCAAGGCTCCATGCTTGATGATGCAACGTTGTCGCGCAGCGAAATCCTCTATGTTGCACGCGGTTCGCAAGGGAAAGGGCATGACGACGCCTTGCGCGGGCTCGGCGCCGACATGTTCTTCACGGCGCCGACCATCGGTACCTTGCTCTTTCGCTTGAGAGGCTCGCTCTCGACGGCTCACATGGGCACGCGGCTTTATATAGCGGGCACTGAAGGCTTTATCGGCCAGGCGATGATGGTGGCACTGGATCTGGGCATGGACTACGCCTCGATCATGACGGAGCATCGCGGCTCGCTCGCAAGGCGCGTGCAATGCGTCCACTGCAAGGGCACCACCGACGATGTGACGCATTCCCCGTTTGCCTGCAGCCATTGCGGTCTGCCGCTTTTGGTTCGAGACCATTATTCGCGCCGTCTCGGCGCCTTTCAGGGCGTCAACATCGATGCGGAAGAGCCGGGTAGCGCGCCCGATCCCGAGGAGTTGTTCCTGTGAGCGGTGGTACAGAAATTCCGGTTCGTGTTGCAAGGGTGACGCCAGTCGCCGATCGCATCAAGCGCTTCCGCTTCGAGCGTCTCGACGGTGAGCCGATGCCTTATTTTTCCGGCGGCGCGCATGTGATCGTCTCCATGAACGATGACGGGCATGTCCGTCGCAACGCCTATTCGCTGATGTCACCACCGCATGATTGTTCGGCCTATGAGATCAGCGTGTTGCGCGTTGAGGAATCGCGCGGCGGCTCGGCCTTCATGCATGAGAGGGTGCGCGAAGGCGATGAGCTCAAGGTCAGCTATCCGGTCAATCTCTTTCAACCCGACTGGCGCGGCCGCAAGCATCTCCTGATCGCCGGCGGCATCGGCATCACCCCATTCATTGCTATGATGCAGCAGTTTTCCCGCGAGGGCGCCAATTTCGAGCTGCATTATGCCGTGCGTTCGCTCGATCGCGGTGCCTACTGCCGCGAGCTCGTCGAGCAATATGGCTCGCAGCGGATCAAGATCTATTGCGATGCCGATCGCAATTTCATCCCGGTCGCGCGACTGCTGGAAAGTCAGCCGCTCGGTACGCATCTCTACGTCTGTGGACCTGCCGGCATGATCGACGGCGTGCTGAAGACGGGCATCGAAGCCGGGTGGCCGCAGCAGAACCTGCATTCGGAACGCTTCCTGTCGTCGCAACCCGGCAAGCCTTTTTCCATCGTGCTGACCCGATCGGGCAAGACAGTGCATGTCGGCCATCACGAAAGCATGCTGGAAGCCATCGAAGCTGCCGGGGTTGATCCTCCCTTTCTCTGTCGCGGCGGTGCCTGCGGCCAGTGTGAGACCGGCGTTGCCGTTTGTAACGGCAGGCTTCTGCACAATGACGTCTATCTGAACGATGAAGAAAAGGCCTCTGGCCGAAAGGTCATGATCTGCGTCTCCCGCTTTGAGGGGAGCATGCTGCATCTCGACCTCTAGGCATCTGGCCGATACCCAGGAGAACGGACATGGCTATCGCCTTCAAGCAGGAAACGTTTCGCGACGATTTCAGCTATCGCAACAGTCCGGAAAACATCCGGCGCTTTCCGTTCCCGTTCGATCGCGACGAATACATGTATTCCGTCAACATGGAACCGCATGTGAAGGGGCAGAAGGACACGGTCTTCGAGAGTCTCATCGACGTCGATGAGCACTATGTCGCGGAGATGCATGACCGGGCGCTGGTGCTGAAGGAGGACCCTCTGCGCTATCAAGCGCTACCGCATATGATGACCGCGCAATGGGACACACTGGAGCTCTTGATGGAGGAGCAGGCTGCCGGCTATCCCGAGCACTTCACGCTGACCAAGAACGGGGCTGAGTGGCGCTGGATCAATCGTCCTCTCGGCATCGACGACACCTTCACATTCGGCGATGCGTCGACGCTGCCTTACGAACCCTTCGAATATATCACGCGCCAGGCGCAGGGAGATTTCTGCATCGTCGACCAACGCGACGGCAATCTCTGGATGGATGCCGGGATGGTGACGACCCAGGCAGACTGGTCGCTCGATTTCGATATCGGCATGAACTTCATGGAATGGCATGGCCCGGTGCCGCTTGCCCACCAGAAGGGCATCTTCGACCGCGCGCTGAAATTCCTCCTGAACCTGCAACAGGGCAAGCCGACGCGCCGTCTCAACTGGACGATGACCATCAACCCTCGTCTCGATACCAGCCCCGAAAACTATCCGAAATGGGGTCCCGACCGCACCACAGTCACTCCGGAAAATGTCGGCGAGAAGGTGCATCTTCGTGTGGAATTGCAAAGCCTCTGGCGCCTGCCGCGTTCGAACGCCATCCTCTTTGTCATCCGCTGCTATCTGATGAACATGGACGAGCTGGTGACGGTGCCGAAATGGGCGCGCCGCTTCCCCCGTGTGCTGCGCACGCTCCCTCCCGAGCTCATCGACTACAAGGGACTGACGCGCTATCGCGAAACGACGATCGACTGGCTTGCTGCCTATGACGATGGGGCGCCGACGAGCCCCGGCATCTTCCCGGATTGATACCGGGCCGCGCCCAACGACTGCATACGATAAAAATTCGATACAATCGAGAAGGGGAATGCTTCATGACACGAGTTGCCGTTATCGGTGCCGGCCCTTCGGGCCTTGCCCAGTTGAGGGCCTTTCAATCGGCCGCAAAAAAGGGTGCTGATATCCCCGAGGTCGTCTGCTTCGAAAAACAGGCGGATTGGGGCGGTCTTTGGAACTACACCTGGCGCACGGGTCTCGATGAATATGGCGAACCCGTGCATGGCAGTATGTATCGATATCTCTGGTCGAACGGCCCGAAGGAATGCCTGGAGTTTGCCGACTACTCTTTCGAGGAGCATTTCGGCAAGCCGATCGCCTCCTATCCGCCGCGCGCCGTTCTTTGGGACTATATCAAGGGCCGTGTCGAGAAAGCCGATGTGCGCAAATGGGTACGTTTCAGCACGCCGGTGCGCATGGTCCGTTTCGACGAAGAGACGAAGATGTTCACGGTGACAGCGCATGATCGCACCCAAGATCGGATGTATGATGAGGTATTCGACTATGTCGTCGTTGCTTCAGGTCACTTCTCGACGCCGAACGTGCCCTATTTCGAGGGTGTGAAGACATTCAACGGCCGTGTGCTGCATGCACATGATTTCCGCGACGCGCTGGAGTTCAAGGGCAAGGACGTGCTGCTCGTCGGCCGCAGCTACTCGGCCGAGGATATCGGTTCGCAATGCTGGAAGTACGGGGCGAAATCCGTGACGACGAGCTATCGCTCCAAGCCGATGGGTTTCAAATGGCCTGCCAATTTCGAGGAGCGGCCACTTCTAACGCGGCTGGAGAACAAGACGGCTTATTTTGCCGATGGCTCGTCGAAAGATGTCGACGCACTGATCCTGTGCACCGGCTATCAGCATCACTTCCCCTTCCTGCCCGATGACCTGCGCCTGAAGACGGCCAATCGCCTCTGGGCCGACCACCTCTACAAAGGTGTGATTTTCGATGGAAACCCGCAGCTTTTCTATATCGGCATGCAGGACCAGTTCTACACCTTCAACATGTTCGACGTGCAGGCCTGGTGGGCGCGCGATGTCATCATGGGTCGCATCAAGCTGCCGCCGGAGGCCGAGCTGCAAGCGAATTTCGACAAGTGGCGCGCGCGCGAGGAGACACTTGAGGATGCCGAGCAGATGATCTGGTATCAGGGCGACTATGTGAAGGAGCTACTCGCCGAGACGGATTATCCGAGCTTCGATATCGAAGGGACGAACAAGACCTTCATGGAGTGGGAACACCACAAGGCGGAGAATATCATGGGCTTCCGTGATCACGCCTATCGGTCGCTAATGACCGGTAACATGTCGCCCAAGCACCATACGCCTTGGGTCGATGCGCTCGATGACTCGATGGAGGAATATCTGCGCAACTAATAATGTACCAGGCACATTTCCGCGTAAACGGGCAGGGGAGGCACGAGGCAGCCCCTGCCTGTCTGTCTGAGTTGAGACGAGGCGATTTGATCGGCAACTTTTTCATCGGATATGGTCTTCATGGATTTTCAAACCAGTGTTCTCGGCCGCATGAGCGGCTTTCTCTATCGCTGCCGCGCTGACGAAAACTACACGATGCTCGACATGACCGATGGCATCGAGCGCATCTTTGGCTATGCCGCCGACGAGATCATCGGTAACCGAAGTCGGACCTTCACCTCCATCATGTATGAGGAGGACGTTCCGCTGATGGATGAGGTGGTCGGGCAAGCGCTTGAAGGGCGTACCGATTGGACGATGGAATATCGGATCCGCCATCGTGCCGGCCATCTCGTCTGGGTGACGGAAACCGGCGGCGGCGTCTGGGACGCTTCCGGTACGCTGCTTTATCTCGAGGGCAGCATCATAAATATCGAGTCGCTCTATCAGCGCATCGATGAGCAGACCGCCGGCATGCGGGTGACGGCTTCGAAAACCAACGAGATCCTGCAGTCGCTCCGCTATCTGAAGCTGCTTGCCGTCAATGCAGGCATCGAGGCGGCGAGAGCGGGGACGGCAGGGTCGGGATTTGCGGTGCTGGCTGCGGAGATGCGCACGCTTGCCAACTCGTCGGAAGAGGCTGCGCGCGCGATCTCGAACGCGCAGAGGCGGGCAGATTAAGAGCGCGGCCGCGTCTTCTGCGGGTCGTAGTGGGATAGCGGCACAATGACGGCCGGAAGCCGCTTCTGATGGCCATCGAGTTTGCCGATCTCCACCTTGGTACCAACGGCCGCATGCGTGACGTCGATACGGGCGAGCGCGATCGTCTTACCAAGGATCGGCGAGCGGGTTGCGCTGGTGATTACCCCGATCTGCGCACGGCCGATATGGATGCAATCGCCATGTCCGACCGCCTCATTGGCCTCGATATCGAGCCCGACCATCAGGTGACGCGGGTTCTCCTTGCGCCTGATCAGAGCCTCGCGCCCGATGAAATCATCCTGCTTGGATTTCAAAGGTACGCTGAAGCCGATGCCCGCTTCGAAAGGATCCGTCTGGTCGTCGAATTCGTGATGGGCGAAGATCAGGCCGGCCTCGATGCGCACCATGTCGAGCGCCTCCAAGCCCATCGGCTTCAGACCATAGGGTTCGCCAGCCTTCCACACGGCGTCGAAGACGGTTCCTGCATCCTTCGGGTGGCAAAAGATCTCGAAGCCAAGCTCGCCGGTATAGCCGGTGCGGGAGACGACGACCGGCACGCCCTCGAAGGTGCCGATACGGCCAACGGTGAAACGGAACCACTCCAGTTCGCCGATTGTCGGCTGGCGCGGTGCCGTCCAGATGATCTCCTTGAGAATATCCCTGCTCTTCGGACCCTGCAGTGCGATATTGTGCATCTGATCCGTTGACGAGCGGACCCAGGCCTTGAAGCCCTTCTTCTCAGCCTGCTCACGCAGCCAGATGCCGCTATAATCATCACCGCCGATCCAGCGGAAGTTCTTGTCGCCCAATCGAAACAGCGTGCCGTCGTCGATCATGCCGCCATGTTCGTAGCACATGGCGGAATAGACGACCTGGCCGGTCGACAGTTTGCGGACGTCGCGGGTCAGGCAGTATTGCAGAAGCTCTTCCGCATCCGGTCCGGTCACCTCGAATTTGCGCAGTGGCGACAGGTCGATGACAACTGCGCGCTCGCGACAGGCCCAATATTCCTCAACCGGTCCTTCGGAGGAGAAGCGGTTCGGCAGCCAGAAGCCGCGATATTCGGTATAGTCGCGCGTCATGGCGGAAAGGCGCGGGTGAAACGCGGTTTCGCGCGTCAGTTCGGGATCAGCATCTGGGGTCATGCGATAGGCCACCGCTCGTGTGAATTTCTCTTTGCCGGAAAATGTGCGCACGTGGATATCAGTCGGGTCCCAGCCATTGGCCGCGTCGATATCGTCGGGGCAGGAGGAGGAGACACAGACAAGATCGGTCAGTGCGCGCATCAGGACGTAGTCGCCCGGTCTCGACCAGGGTTCGTCGAGATATAGCTGATTGTTGTGATCGATACTGGTGTTGTAGAAGTAGTTGAGCGCCTCCCAACCCTTGCGGCCGGCAATACCATAGGGCGCGAGCGCCGCGTTGAAATTGTCGGTGCAGTTCACGTGGCCCGGATAGCCCATGTCGTCATAATAGCGGGAATTGCAGGCCGTCGCGAACGCATCATGCCGACCGACTGTATCCTGCACGATTTCCACCAGCGGTTCAAAATCGCGGTCGAAGGCCTTGGACGGCAGGCCGGGTGTCGGATAGCTGCGGCCGAGCAGGGTGCGGGTGACGGTGGAGTCGAGCGCAAGGTCCAACCCCTTGTCCACCTTGCGGGCAGAAAAGGCCTGAAAATCCGTGCATTGCCGCCCGTAGACATCGATGATCTGGATGAATTCTCCGGCACGCACGAAATAGGCTGACGCGGTTGCCGCTCTGATGCGGATATCCTCTATCGGGTCGGCGAGCGGTTCGGGCAGGGCGGAGATGTAATCCCGCAGGATCGTCGCATGCCTGATCTTCACTTCAACCGGTGTTGCCGTGTCCTGTGCGTCCGGCGACATGGACGCCCCGGGAGCGCAGACGATCAGTAAACCCTTGAGAGCAATGGTGAACTCGGCCTGGTTGCCCGGCGGAGAGGCTTCGCCGAAGAGGCGCAGTGCCCCCGCAGAGGCGATATCGGCGCCGCGTCGTTGCAGCGTCGCACGCACACGTGAGGCGCTTTCCTCCCCGGAGTACAGGATGGATTTCAATCCCTCGGCTTCGCAGTTAAAGGCGGCACCCAATCCTTCGGACTGAAAACGACCCTTATCATCGAGGAAGGCGAGCTCGCATACCTGGCCGCCCTCGCAGTCGCGCAGTGTTGCGCGATCGCCGGGTTCCACACGCAAGACCAGCGTACCACCCCCCTTGCAACGATAGCGTTCGGTGTCGTGCGGCAGTGTCGAAATGCCTGGATAGCGGATAGTACTTGCCGACACGGGCCGAATTCCGGCGATCGGCGGATGGAGATCTCGCATATAGCCCTCTCGGGAAATTGATGTGCCTCACCACACTGGAATCATGCTGACAAAATGCCGTCCGAAAGTAAAGTGATGTTGACTAAAAAGAAAATATCTTCACTATGCATAAAGGGCATGCATCTGGAACCCGCGCACAGACTCGGCTCATGAAAACCTCCAGCAAGCCCCGTAATGCCATGGGAGGCACGTTCAGGGAGACGTACGAAGATACGTCCGGAACAAAGATGGGGAATATCACCAATGACGGATATTGTGGACGCCGGCGTTTCCGCTGGCACCGAAGGTAAGCTTATACGCGCGCTCGACTGGAAGGGCGCGTTCTGGGTGGCTGCGGGCGTGCCGCCACTTGTTCTCTTCTCCATCGGCGGCATCGCCGGCACGACAGGTAAGCTTGCCTTCGTCGTCTGGATCATTTCGATGGTCATGGGGTTCCTGCAGTCTTTTACCTATGCCGAGATTGCCGGCATGTTCGCCAACAAGTCAGGCGGTGCATCGGTCTATGGCGCAACGGCATGGCTGCGCTATTCGAAGTTCATCGCGCCGCTTTCGGTCTGGTGCAACTGGTTCGCATGGTCGCCGGTGCTGTCGCTCGGCTGTGCCATCGCAGCCGGTTATATTCTCAATGCCTTTTTCCCGATCCCGGCCGCGGATTCGCAAGCGGTGCTGAGTTGGATCACTGCCCATGCGACGTCGGTTGCAGTCGATAGCCCGCGTGTCGCCGAATACATTACGGCCCATGCGGGCACATCGCCGCAAGATGCAGTAAAAGCGCTATTGAGCGCCGATGGCGTCGCCGCTCTGACGCCTGCCATTCGCAACTGGTCTCTCGTCAGCTTCAATATTCCATTCCTCGCAATGGCCAACATCAACGCCACCTTCTTCATCGGCGGCATTCTGATGCTGATCATATTTGCAATCCAGCACCGCGGTATCTCCGAGACGGCAAGTGTGCAGAAATGGCTGGCGATCATCGTCCTCGTCCCGCTGCTTATCATTGGCATCTATCCAATTGTCAGCGGCCAGATCGTCTCCAGCAACGTCACCGGTCTGGTGCCGCCGACGGCCGCCTATGCCGGGACAGATGGAACCTGGAGCAATGGTGGCTGGACGCTTTTCCTGGGTGGTCTCTACATTGCCGCCTGGTCGACCTACGGGTTTGAAACCGCGGTCTGCTACACTCGAGAACTTAAAAATCCGAAGACCGACACCTTCAAGGCGATCTTTTATTCGGGTCTTGCCTGCTGCATCTTCTTCTTCCTGGTGCCCTTTGCTTTCCAGGGCGTGCTCGGCCACGCTGGCATGCTGGCGCCCGGTATCGTCGACGGCACCGGTGTCGCCGAAGCGCTCGGCGGCCTGATCGGTGCCGGCCGCATAGTCACCCAGCTCCTCGTGATCCTGATGATCATGGCACTGTTCCTGGCCATCATGACCGCAATGGCCGGGTCTTCGCGCACGCTCTATCAGGGCTCGAAGGACGGATGGCTGCCGAAATATCTTGATCACGTGAACGAGCATGGTGCACCGACCAGGGCGATGTGGACGGACTTCGCCTTCAACCTCTCCCTTCTCGCCATTGCATCCGACACAAGTGGCTATTTCTTCGTACTTGCCGTCTCCAACGTCGGCTACATCATCTTCAACTTCCTCAATCTCAACTCCGGCTGGATCCACCGCATGGATTCCGGCCATGTCGAGCGTCCGTGGAAGGCACCGTCCTGGCTGATCGGTCTCAACACCGTTCTGGCTTTCGTCAACGCGCTCTTCCTCGGTGCAGGCGCCAAGGTTTGGGGCTATGCCAACGCACTCTGGATCGGCTTTGCTTTTGCTGCCCTGATCCTGCCAGTGTTCGCCTACCGGCATTATGTGCGTGACGGCGGCAAATTCCCGGCCGGGGCCATGGACGATCTGGGTCTTGTCGGCCAGGACCTCGGCGTGAAGAAGGCGGGAATTCTGCCATATCTGGCCCTGGTTGGAGGCCTCGCCATCGTGCTGATTGCCAATTGGGCCTTCCAATTGCCGGCTTGAAATAGAGCAATGATAGCGACTGCTCCGCTGTGGCTCGCCACAGCGGAGCAGGTTTTATAGGATCCCGTCTTTGTATGGGGACATGGATTACCTGACGTCCTAACCTGATCAAAGCTTCGAACCTGATGAGCGATGATGGGGATGACAGATCGTGACCCCATCTACCGCCGGCATCTCTTTATAGCCGAACTCTTCGTTCACGCGGTATGGCTTTATTTCCGCTGAGCCTGCGGATGGTGGAGGAGGTGAACCGTGGGAGTCGTCGCAGAAGGCGATGGAGCAACCTTGAGAGAAGATATTCTTTAAGCTGTTGCGGTCGCCGGCGGTTGGCCTAATGTGTTCAAACATTGAGCACCGCCATCCTGCCGCATGACCAGCGTGGCAGGGGCTCGAACTCCGTCAAGAGCAGTTGTTTCAATCGCGCTTGCACCGTCTTGTGCGATCCGGACATCCATTTCCAGGGAGACAGCTGCTGCACCACGTGGCTTTGACACGCATTGCGAACCTGCGGTTCTTTATGCCGATGAACGTGGGTTCCTGGCCATCACAAGATAGCTTCGCATTTCCCGCTGGAAAAAACATGGCCATGCCAATGATTGGGGCGGCGGTTCCTCACGACTTATCGAAATCAGCACTCTCGCGCGTTTTGCCCTTGGAATATTGCGGCTGGATCTATCCCCGCGCGATAGCAATAGTCATCGGCGCAGCCCTGGGTGGCGAAACGACTATTGCCGCTTCAGGCCGATGCCTGGCGCGACGTCGCGAGAAACCCGGCGATGAAATCGACGGTGTCGTCGCCATCTCTTAATCCGAGGTGGATGCTTTTCTTGATGCCGTGCTGACCGATGCGCACCGGGCGGACGCCCAGTGCTGCCGCCTCCCGACGCACCAACCAGTCGGGAATGGCGCTAACCCCGCGACCTGCCGCCACGAGTTGAAGCATCATTTCAGTCGTTTCAACATTCCGATGATGGCGCGGGCGACAATTGGCGGGCACCAGGAATTGCGTGAACACATCCAGCCGCTCCGGCGGTACCGGATAGGTGAACAGTGTCTCATCCAGCAGGTCAGCAGGTTCGGCATGGCGTTTCAGCGCCAGCGGATGGTCGGCCGGAACGGCAAGCACCAATTCGTAGTCGAACACCGGCAGATAGTGAATTGCGGGCATTTCGATCGGATCCGGTGTGATCAGGATGTCGATTTCGTATCCGGTGAGAGCCGCCACGCCGCCGAAGGCAAATGATGTCGTCAGCTCCAGGCCCACATCCGGCCATTCCATGAGATAGGGCTTTGTGACACCCATAAGCCACTGGTGGCACGGATGGCATTCCATGCCGATCTTGAGAGAGCCTCGCTGGCCGTGGCGATAATCCGACAGGACATCCTCAGCCCTTTCGATCTGGGGGAGAACGCGCTGCGCAAGCGTCAGGATGTAGCGGCCGGCCTCGGTGAGACGAAGGTTGCGGCCATCCTTTTCCCACATCGCCACGCCATAGCGTTCTTCGAGCTTGCGGATCGTGTGGCTGAGAGCAGACTGGGAGACGTTCAGCCGCTCCGCTGCAGCCGTCAGGCTGCCCATGCGGTCGACTTCACGCAGGATCGACAGATGTTGCCTGTCCAGCATTGTCACACCCGCCCTTCGCCAATGGGAAGGACGGTATCGACGAGCTTGGTTGTCGAGCCGGGCTGGGCAGGCTTTTCCATCGTCGCGGTCTCTGTCATTGGCATTACCATAGGTTTCGGCAAGGCGGCGGCATGACGCAGAGACGACGGCACAGGGGTACCGAACGCGAAAGCGGCACTCCGGGACACCCCGCCCGTGGACGTTATCTATCGCGGCAGGTTTCCTGGCTTGCGGGTCGTTGCTTTCGTCCGCCTTCCCTAGGCGCGCCTCAGTGACATGGATGGACGTTCGCTCGCCGCTTACAGTTGCGGGGGCAGCTTCGGATTCAGGCTGTGATCAAAACCCTCACCGAATTCCCTCTTAGCTCCGGACTCCCGTCCGCAGAACCACGATGACGAACCAATGTCTTATGTCGCTTGCGTGGTCAAGGCGTTCATCACCGGAATACAAGGAAGTGATTGTTACGGGGTTCGAAGCGGATGACTTTTCTGTCCGCCTTTATCTGCGCCGTCTTTTAAGGCGGCTCTTACGGCAAATCATGAACACGGCTCATGCTTCCGTGAGATAATACCATTGTTACTTAATCGATGTGTCAGGCATAAAACGCACAACGCTCTCAAGTTCGGATAGCACAAAGGCTGCCGGCTGAAGCAATGGCAAATAATATCCGGTGTATCCTGAATCATGCATCAAAAGACTCAGGATCTATATCAGGATCTAGGACGTTCGATCGCGATGAATAAACGATTCAATTTCAATATTAAGAGAATTACTTTTGATGAGGACTATCGCCCCTCAGAAAACACGCGTATCACGACCAACTTTGCCAATTTGGCGAGAGGGGAGAGCCGTCAGGAAAACCTCCGCAATGCCCTGAAGATGATTGATAATCGTTTCAACGCCCTGGCGCATTGGGATAATCCCAAAGGCGATCGCTATTGCGTCGAACTCGAAATCATTTCGGTTGAAATGGCTATTGCTGCTGAAGGCAACAATGATGCCTTCCCCCTGATCGAAATATTGAAAACGAACATCGTTGATCGAAAGACCAACGAACGCATCGAGGGTATCGTCGGGAATAATTTCTCCTCTTACGTCCGAGATTACGACTTCAGCGTCGTTCTGCCAGAGTACAACAAGGATCGCGCCGCATTCGGCATGCCAGAGAATTTTGGCGAGTTGCATGGCAACCTGTTCAAATGTTTTGTGAATTCTGATGCCTACAAAGAGCATTTTCACAAGCCGCCGGTCATATGTCTGAGCGCCTCAAGCAGCAAGATATATCGTCGGACTGGAAATCAGCATCCTGTATTAGGCGTCGAATACCAGCAAGACGAACTGTCTTCGACGGATCTCTACTTCCAAAAGATGGGATTGCAGGTTCGCTTTTTCATGCCGCCGAATAGCGTTGCGCCTTTTGCCTTTTATTTTCTCGGCGATCTGCTCGATGATTATACCAATCTCGAGCTCATCAGCACCATCAGCACGATGGAGACTTTTCAGAAGATTTACCGGCCCGAGATCTACAACGCCAATTCCGCGGCAGGGGCCTGTTATCAGCCAAGTCTCAAGCATCAGGATTATTCACTGACCCGTATTGTCTACGATCGCGAAGAGCGTAGCCGGCTGGCTGTCGAGCAGGGAAGGTTTGCTGAGGAGCATTTCATCAAACCATACAAGACCGTTCTTGAGCAATGGTCTGCCAATCACGCGCTTTGACGAACCAAAAACATAAGGTCGCCTATCATGAAAACACTGTTGCCCACGTCAACCGCCGGCAGCTTGCCGAAGCCCTCGTGGCTTGCAGAGCCGGAAAAACTCTGGTCGCCCTGGAAATTGCAGGATGAGGAATTAATCGAGGGCAAACAGGACGCCCTGCGTTTGTCCTTGGACGATCAGCGGCAGGCAGGGATCGATATCGTCAGCGACGGCGAGCAGACGCGCCAACATTTCGTGACCACCTTCATCGAGTATCTCGACGGGGTTGATTTCGAAAAACGCGAGACCGTCAGAATCCGGGATCGCTATGATGCGAGCGTCCCTACGGTCGTCGGCGCGGTGTCTCGCAAAAAGGCGGTTTTTGTCGAAGACGCCAAGTTCCTGCGTAAGCAGACCAAGCAGCCCATCAAATGGGCTCTGCCGGGTCCGATGACGATGATCGATACGCTCTTTGACAACCACTATAAAAGCCGCGAAAAGCTGGCCTGGGAATTCGCCAAGATCCTCAATCAGGAAGCGAGGGAATTGGAGGCTGCCGGCGTCGATATCATTCAGTTCGACGAGCCCGCATTCAATGTCTTCTTTGACGAGGTGGATGACTGGGGCGTTGCCACGCTGGAAAAGGCAATCGAAGGGCTCAAGTGCGAAACGGCCGTCCATATCTGCTATGGCTACGGTATAAAAGCCAATACGGATTGGAAAAAGACCCTGGGGTCGGAGTGGCGGCAATATGAGGAATCCTTCCCCAAATTGCAGAAATCCAGTATCGGTATGATTTCCCTGGAGTGCCACAACTCGCACGTTCCAATGGATCTCATTGAGCTGGTCCGAGGTAAAAAAGTGATGGTCGGCGCCATCGATGTGGCAAGCAATACCATCGAAACGCCAGAGGAAGTGGCCGCTACTCTGCGAAAGGCACTGCAATTCGTCGATGCCGACAAACTGTGCCCCTGCACCAATTGCGGCATGGCACCTCTCCCTCGCCGAGTGGCGAGAGGCAAGCTGAATGCTTTGGCTGCAGGCGCGGAGATCGTGCGAAGAGAACTCTCGGCCTAGTGCGAGCCGAATATAATGAAGTGTAGAGGGGTTATCTTTTCGGCCTGATTGGATCGACATCCATGTCAAAGGTAACCCTGCCTGTCTCATGATGTCGAGAAGGCGTGGTGAACAAACATGTCGCTTCGTGACGTCTACCGTCTGATAGGGCCGCATGCTGTCACCCGGCGTTTTGCTGCACCCTCGAATGTTGCCGATCCTGTGTGCGAGGGGGCTTTACCACACCGATTACGAACCGCGGGCGTTGTGCGACGGCCTCGGCTTTACCCGTCCAGAACGCCCTTGAGAGGCCGATATGAGCATAGTGGATCACCGCTTCGACATCGTAGATAAGGCCAGGTTTCGCAATGGCATGTCGCGCCTCGGTTCCGCGGTCAACGTCGTCACCACCAGATCAGGTGGCAAGCGTTATGGCTTTACGGCATCGGCGGTCTGCAGTGTCAGCGACACGCCGGCAACGCTCCTCGTCTGCATCAACCGTGCGAGCTCGTGTTTTCATGCCTTCGCAAACACGCGCCATTTCTGCGTCAACACGCTGATGCCGGGCCAGGAGCACATTTCGAACCACTTTGGCGGAAAGACGCCGATCGAGGACCGATTTGCGCTTGGCGAATGGAGAGAGGGCCTCACGGGTGCCCCAGTCCTTTCCAACGCCTCAGTCAGCTTCGAATGCGAGCTCACCAATGCCGTCGACGAGGCAACCCACCGCATCCTCTTCGGGCGCGTTATCGATATTCGTGAAAACGAAGAACGGGCTACGCTGCTATATTGCATGCGCCGCTACATCAGCGCCTAGATCATCAGGACTGCATTCCCCGGCGCTATCGGTCGCGCATCAAGCGGACCGAGCTACCAACAGATTGATGGGCGTTGTCACGTTGTCGTTGGCTTAACGGTTGGCGGATAGTGACGGTCGAATGAGCGCATCCACGATCAGTCACAAGAACTGTCGCTTTCCGCCGTAGATCATCCCGAATGTTATCTGGCTGTATTTTTACGTTCGAGCCTGCGGCTCGTCGAGTAAATGCTATCGGAGCGGGAGGTCATCGTTTCCTAGGAAACAATCCGGCGATGGTGCCGGGAACTTCGGCCCAGCCTACATAAAGCAATTGCGCCGCAAGAAGCCGTCGCGAAGCGATCTGATACCTGGACGAAGTCGTGATTTCCATTGACGGTCGAAGACATTGGCTATGGCATGCGGTCGATCAGCACGGCGATGTTCCCGAGGAAATCGTTCACACATGTCGTGACACCAAGACGACCAAGCGATTGCTGGTCAGGCTGTTCAAGAACAAGGGCCTGATGCCAACGCATCATCACCGACAAATTGCGTTCATATGGCGCTACGAAACGGGAGGTCATGCCAAGTGCCGACCATCGATCGCAAAGAGGTCTGAACGATCGAGCGAAGAATTATCACCTATCGCTTCGAAAACGCGAACGGATGACGGAGGAATGCCGATCGGCGAGCGGCTTACAACACCTCGTATCGATCTTCTCGCCAGTCAGAGATCTCTACGTCGCGCCGCATCAAAAACGCTCAACCCTGGCCACCCAAACTCACCGTCCGCGCACCATCGCATTGCCTTATTCCCGTTTCACCGGTCCGGCGTAGAGAGCTCCAATGTCCTCGCGCAGGAAGGGTGGAGAATCCCTGTCAATCTGCTCTTGATACGTTCGAGCATAGTCGTGACCCGAATAGACAGCTGCCGCGATGATACCCGGGGCCAGGCAGTCTCCCAACCGGACAACGGTCTTGATGCCGGCATCGGCCCAGTCCGCCTCCCGTGCCTTCAGGTCAAGCCACAATGTTTCATCGGGCAGGCGCGCGGTGACTGGAACAAGCGTGTCGCAATCGATTTGTCGCCTCCTCCCGCTATAAATGCAGGAGAGCTCGAGCCGATCCTTCGTGCGGTCGGCAAGTGCCATGGTGCAGATGATCTCCACTCCGAGCTCGATAAGACGCTTTTGAACCCGTGCCTGTTCGAGCGTGTTCTTGCTCCAAGGGGAAACCTGGGCTTCGGGCGTCACGAAGATAACGGTCCGGCCGGCGCTGGCGAGCAATTCTGCGAGCACGCTGCCCAAGTAATAGCTATCGTCGTCGAATACGACAACCGGACCGCCGGCAGCGACCGCCGAAGCGCCTGCGTCAAGAAGGACATCAGGCGATAGGAGATTACCTGCCTCCAAAAACGCAAGGGGTTGCCGGTGAGTGCGGCCGACGCCATCGCATCGCCATTTCGATCCAGTTGCGATCGCGACGTGAGGAATACCATACTGCAGGATGTCGTCGGCACTTAGCGCGCTGTGCAGATAGAGTTCGGCATTGGCCCGTGCGCTCAGCTGACCGACCCGCCAGTCGCGAACGCGGCCCCATGTCGCAAGTCCTGGCAGGCGACATTCTCGCGCGACCCTGCCGCCCCACTCCTTGCCTCCTTCAGCGAGCAAAACATCGACACCGCGTTGGGCAAGGGCCCGAGCCGCTTCGAGCCCCGCCGGACCACCCCCGATGATCAGGGCCGGTTCGGGTGCCGGCGACGATGCTATGATTTCCGGATGCCAACCCTTGCGCCATTCTTCGCCGATCGTTGGATTCTGCGTGCAGCGCATGGGTACGTTGGTATTGTCGCCCGATGCGCAGATATTGCAACCGATGCATTCGCGGATGTCGTCGATACGACCTTCCTCTATCTTTTTCGGAAGGTAGGGATCGGCAATCGATGGCCGTGCCGCGCCGATGAAATCGAGGATGCCCTGGCGGACCGCACGTGCCATGCTGTCCGGCGAGGTATAGCGTCCGACGCCGACGACTGGCTTGGTTGTCACGGACTTGACGAAGCGGATATAAGGCTCCTGGTAGCCCTCCTCAGAAAAGCGGGCAGTCTGGCTATCGTTGGACCAGTCGGACAGATTGACGTCCCATAGGTCTGGAAGTTCGGCAAGTGCTGCGATGATATCCTTGCCTTCACCCTCGCTGGTGATCCCTGAGGGGCCAATCAATTCGTCCACCGCCAGACGGACGGCGAGCGCACAGCTGTCGCCGATCACCTCCCGCGTGTCCTCCAGGATCTCGCGGAATAGCCTCAGTCGGTTTTCAAACGACCCGCCATACTCGTCGGTGCGATCATTGTGACGGCGCGATAGGAAATGTTGCAATATGCTCATGTCGTGTCCGGCATAAACATAAATGATATCGAAGCCGGCCTCTTTTGCGCGCAAAGCCGCGTTGCGATACCAGCGACGCATGTCGGAGATATCCGATTTGTCCATGGCGCGCGCCTGCACGGGATCGACGCCGTCGCCGACAGCATGCGATGGGGCAAGCGGGATCATCCGACTGAATCGGTTGGCAACATGCAAGCCGTTATGCACAAGCTGAACGGCCGCAAGGCTCCCATGGAGATGAATGCGTTCGGTGACTGCGCACAGTGCTGGCAAATCGCGCTCGTCCCACAGGCGGGCTTCGTTGGCCGGCGTCAGGTCCGAGGTGGGATGGATTTCCGCCTCCTGGGTCGAGACGACCGCCCAACCTCCCTCTGCTTTCATGCCGCGGAGCTGGGCTTCTGCATTGGGGTAACGGTAGCCCATGCCCGAACAGTGCGGTACTTGATAGAAGCGGTTGCGCGCCGTGACCGGGCCGATCTTGACGGGTTCGAAGAGAATATCGAAGCGCGGATCTCGGGACATGGCAATTACCTTCAAATGAATTTTCTTGGGGCGGCGAAGACCGTTCGACTTGATCGTTTACACAGATGGGCAAGCTTTACCACTGTGCGACCTCAGGCCCCATCCTCCGCGATATAGACATTATTCGAAAGAGGGCTGCGAGCCAGAGGCGAAGGAATAAGGAGGTACGTCGGAGCGCTAGGTGAGGGTTTCCTTCGCCATAGGACAATGCCAACACAAGGCGCCTTCACTGCAATCTGCCCAGGTCTATTTCGCAGGTCGGGAACAAGAATTGCGCGAACATTGAGCCCGCGGGTCATCTTCTTGGAAATGGGAGGGAGCACTGAGCCTCGCGACCTGAAACGCCCCTTGCGCCGTCGTCGCGGCCACGATGAAACGTTCAGGGATAAGCGTGGATGAGCAGCGTCTTGGGCTGGGCGAACAGGGCTAAAGCTTGCATGTGCGAAATCCTGATTTTTATTGCTTCAAAGCGCCGTGTCGGGGAAATCGGCGGCCTCGGTGTCCGGCTTGCTGAGCGAAAGCCCCCGGAGATGTGCGCCGCTTGCCGGCTGGGGGCCCCTAGCGAAGCTCTGCCGGATCTTGATTGCGTCGCGCGATTTGGAGCGATGATATTCCTATTGAGCTCGCGTCCTTGTGGTCGACGCTGAGCCTACCGAAGCCCGCGCGATGACCTCAGTTTGAAGGACGATCCGCCGGGCTGATGTGACGGATCCATCCAATCGCTCGACTAGCAATTTCGCGACTGCTTCCCCAAGGAGGTATACCGGCTGACTGACGACTGTAACGGGAGGGGAGGTGACCGCAGTCCAGTCGGCATCGTGGAAAGATATCAGAGACAGATCGTCCGGGATTGAAAGACCCATCATCCGTGCGATCTTGAAGACCTCCAAACCAATCAGGCTGTCGGAAGCGATGATCGCTGTTGGACGATCCGGTGCGTTAAGCATCTGCGTCGATATCTGACGTGCCAGCTCGGGTGTGGAGGCGCCCATGCGTACCCATTGTTCCATCGGTGGAAGGCCGGCTTTTCGGCAGACTTCCAGGAAGCCTTCAACTCGCCTGCGCACAGATCCTGTGTTGATGTCGCTCAGCTGGCGGAAGCGGTGGTCACTTGTGTCGCACGCCGTCAGATAGGCGATGTGGCGATGCCCAAGTTCAATCAACTGACGGGTGACACCTTCTGCAGCATGGCGATCGTCGACAATTGCTGTGTCGACATCGAAATCGTCGATGCCGCGGTCGAGGAGCGCGAGGGGCCGACCGGAGCGCGCAATATCGCGAAGATGCTCCACATCGCTTTCCTTTGCGGGCGACACAATCAACCCATCGACGCGCTTCGCAAGCAGTGTTTTGACCGCGGCCCTCTCAGTCGACACGTCTTCCCCCGAGTTGGTGAGGATCACCGTGAAGCCCGCCTGCCTTGCGACGTCTGTGATGCCTCGAACCGCAAGGCTGAAAAACGGGTTTTCAATATCGCCAACCACGACCCCAATGGTTCCGGAGCGACCGGTCGTCATGCTGCGAGCTAGCTCGTTTGGCCTATAGTCCAAGGCTCTAGCCGCAGCAGTTACAGCCTCTTTTACCCGGTCGCTGACAGTTCCGTATCCGCCTAAAACTCGCGCCGCCGTGGCCTTTGAGACGCCGGCTTCTCGAGCGACGTCGGCAACGGTAGCAGAGGTTTTCAGGCGCGTTATCGGGTCCATGAAGGCAGCTTTACAAGAGATATTGACGAGTTGCAAATGCGAAGATATCAATTGATAAAACTAAAAGAGACCGGTCTCAATTTAGAAAGAGACCGGTCTCGCAAAGAAAATGCACTTGATACCTGCATGCGACTGCAGGGGCTGGACGTGCACTTACGCTGCCGTCCGGATGGGACCCCTGCGACTAAAAATCGCGAACGAAACCGCCAGAGGAGAATAAAGAAATGAACCTACCCAGCTTGATTGCTCGCAATCTCGATCGAATTCGCGCCGCATTGATCGGCGTCACGATTGGCCTCTCTACAAGTGCCGTACCTGCGCTAGCGGCCGAAAACCCTTATAACCTCATTGACCCAAGCGTTATCAGTGTCGGGACGATGGGCGATTCCAAGCCCTACACCTTCACCACTGCAGACGGGAAATTTACCGGCTTCGATATCGAGCTCTTTTTGAACGTTGCCTCGCGTATGGGTTTCTCGAGCGACAAGGTCACGTTTACCGGCCAGGAGTTCTCGGCTCTCCTGCCCTCGGTAGCCAACCAGCGATTTGATGTCGCCGTCGCTGCCATCGGAACCACCGAGGCACGTAAGAAGACGGTCGATTTCTCGGATGGCTATCTCGCCGGCTATCTGTCGGTTTTGACCTCGGACGCTTCTATCAAGGACGCGGATGGCCTTAAGGGCAAGCGTCTGGGCGTCGTTCAGGGCACGCTCCAGGAGGTTTATGCCACTAAGAACTTCGCAGGCACCGATCTCGTCAAGTTCCCCGATAATAATTCGGCCGTCGCGGCGTTGAACAACGGCACGATCGACGCGCATTTCCTCGACTACGAAGCCGCCAAACAATACGGCGAGCGATACACGTCTCTGAAAATTGCCGTCAACATACCCTCGTTTGACGCACCTGCGGGCTTCGTGGTCCACAAGGGCAACGATGCCTTTCGACTGGCGCTGAACAAGGCGCTCCATGAAGCGATGCAGGACGGCACCTGGAAGACGCTTTATGAGAAGTGGTTCCCCGGTTCGCCGATGCCCGATCAATATCTTCCCAAGAAGTAAGGCAACTCCGCCGCCCGGCGCGCCGGGCGGCGGCAATTAACTCGCCTGAGAGTTTCAAGGGGAATTGAATGGATTGGCTTGAGAACCTCCGTCGCAGCTTCCTTGACTGGGATGCGATGGCCGAAGTCCTGCCGAGCATGATCACGGTCGGACTGAAAAATACACTGATCCTGGCCGCGGCTTCCACTGTGCTCGGCGTCATCATCGGCATGATACTGGCCGTGATGGGTATCTCGCAGTCCCGCTGGCTGCGTCTGCCGGCGCGTATTTATACCGACATCTTTCGCGGCTTGCCGGCGATCGTGACAATTCTCATCATTGGTCAAGGCTTTGCGCGCATCGGCCGTGAACTATTCGGTCCATCGCCTTTTCCACTTGGCATTATCGCGCTCAGCTTGATCGCAGGTGCCTATATCGGCGAAATCTTTCGATCCGGGATCCAGAGCGTCGAACGGGGCCAATTGGAAGCTTGCCGGGCGCTCAGCATGAGCTATGGGCAGGGGATGCGGCTGATCATCATCCCGCAGGGCGTCCGGCGCGTTCTTCCAGCGCTCGTCAATCAATTCATCGGCAACGTCAAGGATTCGAGCCTTGTCTATTTCCTTGGCCTTCTGGCGTCCGAGCGCGAAATCTTCCGTGTCGGCCAGGACCAGGCCGTCGTCACGGGAAACCTTTCGCCGCTCCTGCTGGCTGGCATTTTCTATCTGGTGATCACCGTTCCGCTGACGCACCTCGTCAATTTCATCGATGCGCGCCTGCGCCTCGGCCGCCAGGGCCGGAGCAGCGGCACGACAAGCGGCTTAGTCGAGGTCGACGAACTGGCCGCTGCATCGACCGACCCGGCAACCGGTGAGACCAAGGCTGCGCGCTTCAAGGGAGGCGCCGTGAAGATCCGCGATCTCAGCATGGCCTATGGCGACCTGGAAGTGTTGAAGGGCATCGACCTGGATATCGGGCGCGGCACGGTGACCTGCATCATCGGCCCTTCCGGCTCGGGCAAGTCGACATTGCTGCGTTGCCTCAACCGTCTCGTGGAGCCGAAGCGGGGCGACATCGCCCTCGATGGCGAAAGCATTCTGTTGATGAAGCCGGAAAGCCTGCGCCGGCGCGTCGGCATGGTGTTCCAGCACTTCAACCTGTTTCCAGACCATACCGCGCTTGAAAATGTCATGCTCTCACTGACGAAGATCAAGAAGATGCCAATGCGCGAAGCCCGTCGCACGGCCGAGGCTCGCCTGGCGGAGGTCGGTCTTGCCGGACGCCAGGGTCACCGCCCCGCAGGTCTGTCCGGCGGCCAGCAGCAGCGTGTTGCCATCGCCCGCGCCCTCGCCATGGATCCGGAAGTCGTCCTCTTCGACGAGGTGACAAGCGCGCTCGACCCGGAACTGGTCAAGGGTGTACTTGACTTGATGGCCAATCTCGGGCGCCAGGGAATGACCATGGCGGTCGTAACCCATGAGATGGGCTTTGCCCGCAAAGTTGCCGACCAGGTCGTCTTCATGGACGAGGGCCGCATTGTCGAGGTCGGTCCACCCGAGCAGATCTTCGACAATCCGCAAAGTGATCGGCTGAAGCGCTTCCTGGCGGAAGTCCTGTGATTGGAGAAGGTTGCGACATGACACGAACAATTCGATGGGGCGTGCTTGGCTGCGCAGGGATCGCCATCAATGCGGTCATACCCGCAATCCAGTCGAGCAAGTTCGGCCGGGTTACGGCCATTGCCTCCCGCGACCTCAACAAGGCCAGGCAAACCGCAGCTGCTTTTCAGATCCCCACCGCCTATGGAAGCTATGAGGAACTGCTTGCAGATCCGAACATCGATGCGATCTACAACCCGCTGCCAAACCACCTCCACGTGCCGCTGACACGTCAAGCCCTGGAGCATGGCAAGCCGGTTCTTTGCGAAAAGCCGATCGCGCTGAGTTCGCAGGAAGCCGAGGAGCTTTCGGCAGTCGAGAAAAGAACCGGTTTGCCTGTCGCCGAGGCTTTCATGGTCCGTCACCATCCCCAGTGGAAGATGGCACGCACGCTCGCCATGGCGGGGCATCTCGGCGAGGTCCGGGCAATTCAGGCTATATTTTCCTACTATCTGGAAGACCCGAATAATGTGCGCAATCAGGCGTCGATCGGTGGCGGCGCGCTTCTCGACGTCGGCTGCTATGCGGTCAACACCGCCCGATTGCTGTTCGGTGCGGAGCCGGTGAGGGCAATCGCCGCGCTCGAGCGCGACCCGGTCTTTGAGACCGACCGGCTGACGAGCGGCCTCATGGAATTTCCCGGTGGTCGGCAGCTTGTCTTTACATGTGCGACGCAGCTCGCGCTGACGCAAAAGGTCACCATTCTCGGGACGCGGGGCCGCATGGAGCTTGAGATCCCATTCAATGCGCCGCCGGACGCGCAAACGACCATCGTCATCGATAGCGGTGAGGATCTTGCAGGCAGCGGGCGTCAGGAAATCGTCATCGATGCGGTGGACCAATATCGCGAGCAGGCCGATGCGTTTGCCGCGACCATTCTGACCGGGGCTCCGCTCGTTGCAGACCTCAATGATGCGATCGCCAACATGAGGGCGCTCGATGCACTCTCGCGCTCAACGACGACGGGACGTTGGGAAGCTCCCTGAACGATCATCTTCGACAAACTGGAAAGGCACGTTCATGAACGACAATATCATCACCTCGGCCGTCATCGTCGGTGCGGGCATTTTCGGGGTCTCGACGGGCGTGCAACTGGCCCGGCGCGGCGTCCAGGTCACGATTATCAACGACGGGCCGCCCGCCAATGGCGCGTCCGGCCGGTCGTTATCCTGGCTCAATTCGGCACGCATGCGGTCGAAACCCTATCATCTCCTGCGCGTCGCAGGGATTGATCGGTATCGGACCCTGGCGGCACGCAATCCCGGTGTGGAATGGCTGCGTTTCGACGGAGGCTTGACCTGGGACGCAGAGGGCAAGGGCAACGACATCGCGCGCGTCTTCGACTACGAAGTCTCGATCGGCTATGATGCGCGGCATGTCGGGCGCGGCAAGGTTGCTGTCACGACGCCCGGTGTCGATGCCGATGCGGTGACCTCGTCCGGGGCGATTTTCAATCCAGGTGAGGGATGGGTCGACCTACCCAAGCTCATCGGCCATCTGCTGCAGGAATTTACCGAACTTGGTGGCCGGATGGTCACGGATGAGGGCAAGGCGAGAGTTATTGTCGAAGGCGGCCGCGCCGTCGGGATCGATACCGCGATGGGCAAGCGCTACGAGGCCGACGCCGTGCTCCTCGCCACCGGCCATCACGTGCCGAAAATGGCAGCCGATGCTGGCCAGACGATCGGGGATGACACGCCGATCGCACTTCTGGTGCAGACCAAGCCTCTCGGTCATCCTCTGGCCGCCGTACTGAACACGCCACGCGTCGCTGTTCGCCCAGCACCCGGCGGTACTTTGTCAATTGATGCCGATTGGGCCGCCGATCAGGGTGTGAAGGTCAAGCCGGACGGGACATATGAAGTCGATCATTCGGTGGTTGAGGCACTGCTGGACGAGGCCTCGAAAGTGCTGGATGGCAATCCGAAGATCGAAGTTGCTTCGATCGGTGTCGGCGGAAAGCCGATTCCGGGCGACGGCGAGCCGGTGCTTGGCGCTCTGAAAGCGATCCCGAGCTACTATGTTGCCTTCAGCCACAGTGGTGCGACACTCGGTTTGATTGTCGGTGAATTGCTCGCCTACGAGATCGCGACCGGCAAAGAGCATCCGATGCTTGCAACCTTCCGCCCAGAGCGATTTATTCAGGAACGTTGATCTGGTTCACGATCACATGCAGAGCCCGCTGGGCACTGGTCTTGGGCGGCGACCTCCAAAAGCAACGGTGCGCCGCATCTATCGCATTGCTCGACGAGGGGAGCATTCAGAACGCCCACCGTGGAAAGCACTTTGAACTTGGAGAGAATGTGTCAGGGAAGTCCGACCGGACCTCAGTCTGGTCGGAGGAGAGTACTAGAAGATCGTGCGTCGAGCTTATTCCTGACGGCATCAGCTAACCTAGCCTTTGTCGCAGGTTTCCCAGCATTCTCGACATATCTGCCAGCCAATGGGAGGCGGTCTTGAGCCTCTAAGGGGCCGGCCGGCGCCTCTCGGGGCCTAAATTTGTCGTTCGAACTGGGTAGAGCCAATGTCCGCTGCTGAAAAATTTCAAGCAGATGGCTTTTGCAGAAATAGTGCTAGCGTTCGAACCCTCTCACGAGCAGCCCGGCTCGCAGGCGCGATGCCGATAAGTTCTTGACCGCTAGGTCGTGGCGCATGGCCCCATTATTTTGTGCTTCGACAGGCAAAGTTGCGCTGGCGGTGTTCAGGAATCAGCAGAAAGGCCGCCCTAGGCCTCGGCAAGGGACAGTTGCGCAGCGACGGACGGCAATCGGTGCGATAGATAATCGCGCATCTGGCCAATAGCATCTCCACGCGTCATACCCTCAGTCTGCAGACCCAATCGCAGCCAAAGGCCGTCGATCAGTGCGGTCATGCCGAGTGCGACGGCCTCACATTCGCCTTGCGGCAGAATTTGGACCAACGCCGACATGAGATTTGATCGCATCCGTGCATGTATGACCTTCTGGATGCGTGCCAATTGCGGTTCGCGCGGAACTTCCGCGCAAAGCGCCAACCACGCGTGACAAACGGAAGGCTGGAAAAAGCGTTCTTCGAAGTTGCCCTCAATAATCGCCTCCAGTCTTTCCAGAGGGCTACTGGCGCGGCGGAGCCGTTCAATGACGGCATCCCGCAACACGGCATTTGCCTCTCGCATCGCATGCTCGAACAATTCCTGCTTGTTCTTGAAATAGTGCAGCACGATGCCCTTGGAAGCGCCGGCCTGTGCGGCAACTTTCTCCAAGGTTGCTCCTGCCATGCCCTCCCGCTGCAAGACTTCAAATGCAGCGCGCCTGAGTTCGCGCTTTCGAATGTCGCTGATCTTCGCGAGTCTCATTTTACCCCCTGGTTGGAACGCATATTGACAAACTTTCCGCTCAGGTCAATTATTGACCCATGGGACAATAAAATATCCGAATGGACAATATGAGGGGAATAACCATGAAATCATCACTGAGAGCGGGGACAATGGCGATAATGTTCCTGGCCACAACCGCGCATGCTTTCGCCAGCGAAGCCGAAAGCTGCAAGGCCGTCAGATTGGCGGAACCGGGCTGGAATGATCTGGCCTTCACGACAGGGATCGGCACTACCCTCCTGAAGGCCCTGGGCTATGAAGCCCAGAGCCAACTCCTGGGCATCGACGTCATTTACGCCAGCCTTAAGAACAAGAACCTCGATGTATTCCTCGGTTATTGGAATCCCGCCATGGTCAACTATTACAAACCGTACAAAGAGGATGGCTCGGTGGAGACGGTCCGCACCAACCTTGAAGGTGCGAAATACACCTTCGCGGTTCCAACCTATGTCTGGGACGCCGGCGTCAAGGATTTCTCCGACCTGCAGAAATTTGCCGATAAATTCGATCGCAAGCTCTATGGTATTGAACCGGGCTCCAACCAACTGATGATCGACGCCACCAAAGAACCGGCCTTGGGTCTTCAGGGGTGGGACGTCATCGAGTCAAGTGAGCAGGGCATGTTATCGGAAGTCAGTCGCCGAACACGCGCCAAATCATTCATCGTGTTTCAAGGATGGGCGCCTCATCCGATGAACACCGCCTTCGACATCAAATATCTTACCGGGGGCGACAAGTTCTACGGTCCAAATTTCGGTGCGGCGACGGTATCGACGCAGGTGCGCAAGGGTTATCTCCAAGAGTGCTCCAATGTGGCGAAGCTCCTGAATAACCTGACATTCGATATCAATTACGAGAACCGCGGCATGGCTTACATCATGAACGATGGTCTCGAACCCGAAGCCGCCGCCTTAAAGGCAATCAAGGAGGAACCGGCCCGTCTGGATGCCTGGTTGGCGGGAGTGTCGACATATAGCGGCCAGCCGGGGCTTGCTGCGGTCAAAAGTGCTCTCGGGCTCCAATGAAGATGCGCCAGGACGATTGGCATCGCCGTAAACGTTACGTGGAAACGCCGGGAGGCAGGCCTATCGCTCTTATCGATAGCGGGGGAAATAGGCCGGCGCTTCTTATGTTGCATGGCTTTTCGGACACCAGCCGCAGCTTTGCTACGCTCGAACCCTTCCTCTCGCGATTTCGACTGATCCTTCCTGATCTTCCGGGGCACGGGGCATCTGTTCTGGATGAGGGAATGCGTGTCGACGATTTCGCCACGAGCATCGACCGGCTTGTCGAGCGCCTCGGCCTTGAAGATATCGCACTCGTTGGGCATTCGATGGGGGCGATGACGTCTATAGAGCTCGCCGCCCGCCGTCGACATGAGGTCAGCGCGCTCATTCTTCTGTCCGCCAGCCTGCGGCCGGATTTCGATGCCGAGAGCCCGATTTCGCGCGACATACGCGCATTAGGAGATCCTATCGATCCCTCAGGGCGGTTTCTTCGCGATTGGTATGCCTGCAGCCGACCTGTCGATTCAGACTTCTTGTCTAAGATGAAGCTGGATGCGGCCGCGATGCCAGCAGCAACATGGCAAGGCATTCTGGACGGCTTCAACGAAACCGATTTGCGGCACAGTGCGTCGTGCGTCACGGCACCCGTACTTTGCATTGCCGGCTCAGCCGATCCACTCTTCGGTGACCCACATCGCCAGGCGCTCGCAAGCGCATTTCAGTCGGTTCGATCGATCACGCTTGAGGGATATGGACATAACCCCCATTGGGAAGATCCAGAGAAAGTTTCTGCTCTGATCCTGTCGTTCCTCTCGGAGGTGGGTAGATCCGAACCATCCCCATAGGTTTATCTTAGAGACAGTCGCGTCTTCGGCGCCATTCGGGCGTCGTGCGCTATACCCTAGGGCTCTCTCTATGACGAATGTGGCCAAATCGCCGGTGCCGCCGCGTCGGCATTTTGCGCCATCCAAGTCCTCGGAGCTGCCCCGCTCGACCCGCTGACTGCGGACGGCTATTGTTATAGCGTATCGACAAATGACCCCAGCAGCATGAGGTATTACAAAGGGTTGGCCTAGGTATCGGCTTGGAGACGCCGTGGTGATTTACAGTAGGTCATTGCGCACTGGCTCATCTCGGCTCAATTATCCGCGAGCAATGGAGCCGAAGGGAACGTGACGTTGCTAATCTCTCTCCGGTGGAACAAAGGCCTTCGTCGTCATTGTGACGTTTGCACGATTTCACACGTCAGTTGGAAACACCAGCGGCCGATCGCTGCTGGTCCTGGGGGAAAATGTCGATATCGGCATCGCACACACGGTTTCGTCCGGAGGCTTTCGCCAAGTACAAGGCCCGATCGGCCTCTCGGCATAGGTAGGCCAATTCATTTCCCGCCTGCGAGGCTCTTGCGACACCTATGCTGGCAGTAATGACAATGTCTGTTGGAATGGACGGATAGCGAAGGTCGGAAACCGTTTTGCGGATTCTCTCTGCATGAAACATCGCATCTTCGCCTCCAGCTGGAAGGAAGACAATAAACTCCTCGCCTCCTTGCCGCGCAAGAAGAGCAAATTGCGGTAGGGTTGCCTGTACCGCTTGCCCCATTATCTGGAGAACCTCGTCGCCAGCTGCATGTCCCCAACGGTCGTTCAACTGCTTGAAATGGTCAATGTCGAGATAAAGGATCGCATCGCCAAGACGAAGCCGGCTGGGTACGGTCGAGTTGAAAAAGCGACGGTTATAAAGACCCGTGAGAGCGTCACGATCGGCCAGGCATCTGATCTTGAGATGCTGGCGTTCACTGATGAAGATGACGATTGAGATGGCGAGTACGAACTTTGATAGGATCATCAGGAAAAACCCGTTCGCTACGTCAAGCAGCGGAAACGTGTCGAACGCGAATTCCAGCCCCATTATCAATGAGAGAATACTGGCGCAGCCCAGTATCGCCGCAACCAGTTTGCGAATTGGAAGGGGTTCGCGGTGGGCGTCGAGTAGGACAATGATTGCAGTTGCAGCCATCGTCAAACAGCCGAGAAACGTGAAAGTTGTTGCCCGATATGTATTATTCAAGTGAAAGGCCGTGATCAAACCAACGACAAGTGTCGCCGCCGCGGGCAAAACAACGAGCCAGGTCCGGATTTTTCGGTCGGGGTTGCTGATCACGACAAAGGCCAATCCCAGCAGACAATATCCAAGGACAGCAAGGACGATGTTCACCAGGCTCAGGGGACCATAGAGCGCGGGATGAATCTCGGCATGTCCTGCAAGCGTCGAGCCCCCGGCGAGCACAACAAAACTTGCCGCCAGAAGTCCGACCCCGCGGCTCTCAGCCGAGGTCAGCCGCAGATATCCCAGGGTCAAGGCGCCCGCGATATAGGATGTCTTCTGCAGAAAGAGGACTGTTGGCATATCCAGTTCGTTGATCATCGAGCACCAAAAACGGGGTCAAACGTTGGCGTTGCTCTACCTCTTACAATTAAATATTTTGCGAAGATCGATCGGCTAACTCAAGGTCATGCCTCGAGCGCCGGACGGCGAACATCCGCGAGGTCGATGCGGATATTGAATCGTTCAATCGCAGACGCATCCCATCTGGCGTTGTGACGAACGTATTGGCAGACTCGATGAACCCGGCTGCCCGGCCAAGCTCCATGGATTGCCATTCGATTGCCGGCGGCTGCTCGCATCCTGACGTGCGGTAGGCTTTAAAATATGCGTGAACGGCTTGTTCATGCCGGGCATCAACGTGCGATCCGGATCATGCAACATCGGCGGCACCCGACGCCGTTCAAATTGCAGCTTGTCAGGATAGTCGAAACGGCGTCATCGGACGGCTCGAAATCACGACCCGGCCTGGACTGGGGCAAAGCCTTGCCGTCATTTTCCAGTCGACAACCGCTGACGGGCAAGGAATACCGCGCCTTCCACTGGTGGAACCGGCAGCTTGTGGATCCGCAAATGGCCGTGCCGGGCGAATACGTGATGCTTGAAGGCTTCCAAGAGCGGTGGTTGGTTGACGATGACGCTGCCGGCGACAACGATGTCTGTTCCGACAGCACCTCGCGCGAGTAATTGATCAACCAGCGCCGCCAGATATTGCCCGCCTTCGTCGATGATGCGGGCGGCAAGAGCCGAACCGGCGGCGGCGGCGGCAAAGATTGCCGGGCAATGCGGCGCCCAATTCTCCGACGTTGGCTCGTCGTTGACCTTGCGTGTCAGCCGCTCGGCATCCGCGACCCCGAAATCACGGATCAGCGCGCCGAGCAAGCCGTCGTCAGGCTTGCCCTCATCGAGGGCGCGCAGTGCCGCGCGTGTGGCCTCGCGCACCAAGGCGGCTGCCCCACCTTCATCGCCGATGACCGGTCCCCAGCCGCCGGTTGCGAGATGCGCACCGGAGGCATCTATTCCGACGCCAATCGCGCCGGTTCCGGCGATGATGCCAATGCCGTCAGGAAAGCCGGCGGCCAGCGCGATCAGCGAGGCGTCATTGACGATGCTTGCGTGCAGGCCACGCGTGGCAAGTGCTTTCTGCAGGTCCTCTGCCGTTTCGGCGCGGTTAATACCCTGGGCGCCGAAAGCCATGGCCGCAATATGGGCGCCCGCCGGGATATGTGGCGTGATACGCTCCGCTATCCATTCAGCGGCAAGGTCTGCCGGCTCAGCATCCCATTCACGGCTGTGCAGAATAGTATCGAGGAGGCGCATGCCGTTGGTATCCTCGATGACCAGATGGGTCTTGGTGCCGCCGATGTCGAGTGCAAGCAGGCAATCCGTCATGTTCGAGCCCCTCTCAGGCGACTTTGGTATCGTTGTTTTCGAACACGAAGGCGTCGGGATCGAGCTCTCGTGCAATCGCGGTCTCGACCGCAATGGTCTGCATGACCAATGCCTCGACAATAGGGCGCTGCGCCGGCGTGAGGGAGGGGATAGCGATATGCGCCAGGTGGTTTTCCTCATCGATATCGAGTGGACTTATGAGAATAACATGGTGACCGGCACGGGCGAGCTTCTGAGCAAGCTGGAGTTCACGCTCTTCGCCGAAGATGATGTGAACGCCCTGACCGGCCGATTCCATCGCGCCGTGCAGATATTGCCGTGTGGACATGCCCGTCGATGGGATGCGCGCGATCTCGCGCAGCAACAGGGAGCCGACCTCTGCCGACCCCACCGACGGTGCAGTTCCCACGCAATCGACATACTGGGCCGTTTGAAGCGGGGCGATCAGGCTGGCTATCCGGCTCGCGAGGTTTTTCTCCGCAGCGCGAAGGGCATCGGAAACCGCCGGCCAGCCGACATCGATCGAGCCGCCGTCCCAGGCTTCGGCGACCATGCCGAGAGCAGCGATCGTCGCCGTATAGCCGATGGTGGAGGCATAGCTGTCAGGGATATTGCCCAGCGATATGCTGACGGCGGAGGTTTCCTCAATCGGCGAATCTTTGGCGTTGACGACGGAGAAGCGCAGTCGCTTTTCGACCGTATTCAGTGTCGCCAGGGTTTCCGAGCTTTTGCCGCTCTGCGAAACGCCGATCAGAGGGTGGGGGGTGGCAGGGAAGGGAAGCGGGTGCTCGCCGGCATTGAGACGCCAGCTGTGAATGTCGCGGCTCCTCAGCGTCCACACGGCTGCCGCACTGGCGGCAAAGCTTGCGCCGATGCCGAGGAATATGGGGCCGGGTCCTTCAAGGATGCCGCGGCTTTGCAAAAGCTCAATATCTGCTGAAATCGCAGCGATGGCTTTGGCCAGAGCATCGGCCTGTGAGGCGCGGGCTTCTGCGAGCGGGATATATCCTTTGGGCAAATGGTCTCTCCTTGCTTATAGACAAAACGAGGCCTTCCGCAGGCGCAAGGCGCCAGCGACCATCCGTCGTCGATTGTTGCGAAGGCAGGCTTCACCCTGCCGTTTCTTTGATCCTTCCTTCCCTCAGCCTATCCGCCTGTCTTGACGCGGCTGAAGGAGGTCCGAAGGCGATATCGATCGCCGGCATAGCGTATGGTCGAGGATATCAGCGGCTTTCCGGCGCTATCCTCGATGAGCTGATACATGGTGAGGATCGGCATCCCCGCCTCGATCCCCAGATGTTTGGCGGTCACAAGATCCGCCTCCTGCGCCTCGATCGTCGATTCCGCCCGGCTGAGTTCGATGCCGGCGTCGCTCATGAGACGGAAGAGCGAGGCCGAGCCGAAGTCTGCTGACGAGAGGTTCAACTCGTTCAAGGCTGGGAAATAGGAGCTGTCGACGGCAACGGGTACACCATCGAGTTTGCGGATACGCACGAGGTGAAACAGCCTTGAACCCGGGGCGATCGAAAGCTCCTCCGACTGATCGAGCGTGGCCGAGGCTTCCTCCGCTCTCAAGACTTCCGACGATGCCTTCAGGCCGAGCCGGGCCGCGGTCTCGCTGAAGGATTCCAGCGTCTGGGGAAACTCTTGATGCGCTTCGCTCGCCACATACCAGCCGCGGCCGTGGGAGGACACCAGCGCACCGCTGCCGACGAGGCTCTGCAAAGCGCGCCGAAGCGTCACGCGGCTGATCGCCAGGCGGTCGATCAGGTCGCGTTCCGGCGGCAGACGGCTGCCCGGTGAGAGCTTTCCAGCATTGATCTCACGGGTAATGGCCTTGGCAGCTTGCTGCCAGAGCGGTTCGGGGGAGTCCGATTGAAGTGGGGCGACCGCGCCGTCCATCTTGACCATTAGCTTATCGTCACCTTTTCCCACATTTTCGTCCGCATCGAACGGTAGCAGGCGTCCAGGATGCGGTTGACCACGACGCCGTCCTCGAAGGTCTCCACTGGCTGAGTTCCAGCGGCAAAGCAATCAACAAAGTGGCGCATTTGCTGCGAGAATCCATAGGCACGCGTTTCCTCGGGAACGGGATAGACCCAGCCGGTATCGGCACTCGACTTTTCCACAAGATATCCGACTGGCTTCTCGATGAAACCCCAGACCGGGCCGACGGAACTATCGGTGACGATGCGGCCAGCGGAGCCGACCAATTCGTGGCGCAATTGCATGCCGCCTTTTTCGATCCATGAGGATTCGATTGTCGCGAGCTGGCCGCCGGCGAATTTCAGCAGCGCGATTGCCGTATCTTCCCCCGTCGTCTTGTCGGAATGGGCAAGGGTTGCGCCCCAGGCCATAACCTCGACGACCGGATTGTCCTTGCCAAAGAAGTGCCGCGCCGATTCGACCGTATGGCACCCCATGTCGAGCAAGGCGCCACCACCCGCCGTTTCGGCGTCCCAGAAATGCGGCGCATGCGGACCCGAATGCGCTTCACGCGCCCGCATGGTCAGGAGGTCGCCGATACCACCCGCCTGCACCATCTGATAGGCCTTGGCAATATTGGGAGAGAACACCGAGCTTTCGGCATAGCCGTGCCAGATGCCGGCGTCTATCACCACCTTCAGCATTTCGGCGGCTTCTTTTTCGGTGCGCGCAAGTGGCTTCGTGCAGACGACGGCCTTGCCGTGACGGGCGACGATCCTCACGGCCTCGAGATGCACTTCGTTCGGAAGTGCGATCACGACAAGCTGCACTGCCGGATCGGCGCAGAGCGCGTCCATGTCTTGATAGGCCGTAACACCCGGTCCCCATTTTCTGGCAAGTTCGGTGGCGCGCTCGCCGCTGCGCGAATAGCAGGCCACCAGTTGGCCATTGCGCACATCAAGAAGTGCATCCGCATAACAATCGCTGATGAAGCCTGACCCCAAGATCCCAACACCAATCATCAAAGCTTCCCCCTAGGCGCCAAATTCGCGAGCCGTCATATGTGATTGATGAATACCACATAAGACAAAAATGGAAAGAGAAAAAACTTGTTGTCACATATTGTATTGAGATGTATCTTTCCGGCGTTCGTTGCGAGCTCCGAGGGCGCACGCAATCCAAGCACAAAAAGAGGGGAGCATTTCAGATGCGTTCAAAGCATGCTTGCATTAAGGGCGCGGTTGCGTCGCTAGGCCTGGCACTTGCGGCCGGCAGCGCGCTTGCCGCGGAGCCTGTAACAATCAAATTGGGCAGCTGGCGTACGGAAGATATCGCCGTCTGGCAGGACAAGCTGCTCCCGGCCTTCGAAAAAGAGCATCCGGACATCAAGGTCGAGTTCGCTCCGATCAATACCAATGAATACAATGCCGCCATCCAGTCGCAGATCGACGCCGGCGCTGGTCCGGATCTGATGACTTGCCGCCCCTTCGACGTTAATCGCGAATGGATCCGGCGCGGCTATTTCGAGCCGCTGAAGGATTTCGCTCCGATCAAGGATTTCAGCGATACGTCAAAGGCGGCCTGGGCCGATGCCAAGGGCGAGCCCTTCTGCCTGCCGATTGCCGCTGTCCTCGCCGGCTTCTACTACAATGTCGATATCTTCAAGGAATTGGGCCTGGAGCCGCCAAAGACGGCCGCCGAATTCACTGAAGTCCTTCAGAAGATCAAGGACAACGGCAAATACACGCCGCTCGCCTATGGCTCTGCCGAAAGCTGGCAGCTTGCCTATAACGGCCTCTACAATGTGGGTCCTTCCTACTGGAAGGGCGAGGAAGGCCGCCAAGGTCTGATCAACGGCACGAAAAAACTGACAGATCCGGATTTTGTGGCTGCTTTCAAGGCCTTCGCCTCTTGGCGTCCGTTCATGCCCGATGGCCAAGCCAGCCTGCAATATGCCGACATGACGCAGCTCTTCACGATCGGCCGCGCTGCGATCCTGCCCGACGGCTCCTGGAACATCAATCAGGTGACGGCAACCGGGCTCAATGTTGGCGTTTTCGGTCCGCCGACGGCGACCACCGGTGGCAAGCGCTATCTGCAGGAAATGCCCGATATGGCAATCGGCCTCAATGCCGCCGGCAAACATAAGGATGCCGCCAAGGTATTCCTGACCTGGCTCGCCAGCCCCGCATTCCAGGAACTCTATGTCAACGAGGCACCTGGCTTCTTCGCCATGGGCTCCAAGCCGGTCACCTACAAGAACGAGCTGGCGCAGAAATTCGCCGATCTGAAGAAGGGTGCCGAGCTTACGCCGCGTCTCGCTCTCGATCGGCTCAGCGCCGGCAACCCGCCGCTCGACGACGAGATCTGGCGGGTGCTGCAGGTGATGATGACCAGCGACAAGCTGACGCCCGATACCGCCACCGCCGAGCTGCAGAAGGGCCTCGACTCCTGGTACAAGCCACAGAAGTAAATCTCTTGGGCCCGCGCGCCGTCCCTCGCGGGAAGACAGGCGGGCCCTTTTCGCATCTAAGACGTTCATACAGGAATGGGAGGCCTTCCGAGTGATACGCCCAACAACCGCGCGCATCAGCTTGGTGCTGTTCGTTTTGCCGGCTCTGACGATCTATGTCGCCTTTGCCGTGTTGCCGCTGGCTCTTTCCATCCTGATGAGCTTCTTCGATACCAAAAGCTCTGCGGGGCGTATCTTTGTCGGATTGCAGAACTACTATTATCTGTTCACGCATCCCGTCACGAGTGCCCGCTTCTGGAATGCGCTGCTGAACAATATCGAATATTTCGCGATCCATCTGATCGTTGAGGTGCCGATCGGCCTGTTGATGGCGGCTCTCCTGACCTCAGGTCTGCTGCGTCGTTCTGAAGGCGTCTATCGCACGCTGCTCTTCATTCCGGCCACGCTCTCCGTCGTCATTGTTGGCTTTATCTGGCGGTTGATCATCAATCCACTCTGGGGTCTCGTGCACTTTCCACTGCTCGGCAATGAACTGACGGCGCTACCGACGATCTCGCTGATGTCGGTCTGGCAATATGTCGGCATTCCGATGATCTTTCTCTACAGCGCCTTGCTTGCCGTGCCTGAGGATATTGTCGAGGCCGCCCGCATCGATGGCGCCAGCAACTGGCGCATTTTCTGGGGCATCAAGTTTCCGCTGATCGCACCGCAATTCGGGCTGATCGTGATCCTGACCTATATCTGGGCCTTCAATGGTTTCGACCTCGTCTTCGCACTCAACGGCGCAGCACCCGGGCCGAACTACAGCACTGATATTCTCGGGACTTTGTTTTACCGCACCTTCTTCGGGTCGAGCGGGCAGGTCGCCGATATCGACCTCGGTGCCACGGTTGCAACGGTGATCTTCCTGATCATTCTCGTCGTGACTGCGATCTATTTCTGGCTCGTTCAGCGCCGCCTGAAGCCCCACCAGATCTGAGGAGGATCAGGCATGACCATAACATTATCCGATGAGAGCGCTACGCACACAGCCCGCAAAAGTGGAGATGGGCGAGCATGGACTGCTGACCGCATCGTCGTGCATGCGCTGCTGATCTTCTTCGTCCTGCTTGCCATCGGCCCGATCCTCCTCGTCGTCATGAATTCGTTCAAGACGACGCCAGCGATCTTCGGCGGCCCGTTCGATTTGCCGACGACCAGGACCTTCGGCATCGATGGCTATCTGCGCGTTTTCACGCGCGGGAATTTTCTTCTGAACTATCAGAACAGCCTGATCGTCACTGTGGTGACGATCGTACTCACAATCGTCACTGCGACGCTCGCTGCCTACGGCCTTGTGGAATACAAGGTGCGGCTTGCGCCGGTGCTGGCTGGTCTTTTCATCGTTGGCATCATGTTGCCGATACGCCTTGGCACCGTGCCAATCCTTGAGATCATGATCTCGTGGAACCTGATCGACACGTTGACTGCGCTGATCCTCGTCTATACCGCGATGAGCATCCCGATCGCGGTCACCTTGATGGTTGCTTATTTCCGCACGGTTCCGACCGAACTGAAGGAGGCGGCGCGTATCGATGGCGCGGGTGAATTCCGCACCTTTCTGATCGCGCTTCCCGTCGTCAAGCCAGGACTTGCCGCGGTGGCGACGCTGACGATGCTACCTGTCTGGAACGATCTGTGGTTTCCGCTCGTGCTGGCGCCCAGCAAGAGCAATCAGACTGTTACTCTCGGCGTCCAGCAGTTCGTCGGCCAGTTTCTGAGCGACTATCCGGCATTGCTTGCGGCGTTGACGCTCGGCGCCGTGCCTTTGATCCTGCTCTACGTGATCTTCTCGCGGCAGTTCATCAAAGGTCTGAGCCAGGGTGTCGGCAAGTAGCATCCCGCATCGTCATCCTCATAAAATTTTGAAGTGGAGTACCCCATGGCCGATGTCAAAATCAGCAATCTCTACAAGCGCTATGGCGCGGTCGAAGTCCTGAAGAACATCAATCTCGATATCAAATCGGGCGAGTTCGTCGCTTTCGTCGGGCCCTCCGGCTGTGGCAAGTCGACCTTGTTGCGCTGCATTTCCGGTCTGGAGCAGATTTCCGACGGAACGCTCGAGATCGGCGGTAGGGTCGTCAACGATATTGGTCCCTCGCAGCGCGGCATCGCCATGGTCTTCCAGTCCTATGCGCTATACCCGCACAAGACGGTCTACGACAACATGGCCTATTCGCTGCAGCTGCAGAAGCTGCCGAAGGATCAGATCGAGAGGATGGTGATGGCGGCTGCGGAAAAGCTGCAGCTCGTGCCTTATCTGAAACGGCTGCCCAAGGCCTTGTCGGGCGGCCAGCGCCAGCGCGTCGCCATCGGCCGGGCGATCGTCCGCAATCCGAAGGTTTTCCTGTTCGATGAACCGCTGTCCAATCTCGATGCTTCGCTGCGCGTGCAGATGCGCATCGAGATCGCCCAGCTCAACAAGAACCTCTCGGATACCGCGATGATCTATGTGACCCACGATCAGGTCGAGGCCATGACCATGGCGGACAAGATCGTCGTGTTGCGCGATGGCGTGGTGCAGCAGGTCGGTTCGCCGCTGGAGCTTTACGAAAACCCGCAGAACCTCTTTGTCGCCAAGTTCATCGGCTCGCCCGAAATGAACTTCATGACCGGTGAGGATGCCAAGGCCTATAAGGCCGAGACCGTCGGCGTTCGCCCGGAGCATCTGACCGTCGAGCAGTCAGGCGGAGTATGGTCGGGCACGGTCATGCATTCGGAAAACCTCGGCTCCGACTCCTACATCTATATCGATATGGGTGGCGTGAAGCCTGTTATCATCCGCCAGGAAGGCAAATCGGACTATCGATCCGGCCAACGTCTCTCGTTCTCGCCAAAGGACGACCGTTATCATCGCTTCGATGCCGGCGGTCGGCCGATGGCGCAATGAGTGACCGACCATTGCTCGGCCGCGCCTCTTGGTCGAATGTCGCCCGCGCCGTCCAACGATTTGAGCGGGTATTATTGAAACGCACTTTGATAATTACCTGCGAATCAACCTCTCCACTACCATGTGGAATCGAAGCCTAAAGCGGCCAAAGCCGGATTGGCCGCCATTGGTGTCCTGGTCGTCGTCGCCCGCCATGAGGTGCTCGAAGAGCCCGGGAGCATGGCGACGGCAATCGGCAGCGCCGCGGCGCCCAGTGCCGGCATGTCCGCGGCATGTTCGGCAGGCATCAGGCGTGGTTGGCTGCTGGAATGCCGGTGTGTCATGGAAGGCAGCAGCGGTGTTGCCGCCGTGATGAGGCCGTCCAGAAGTTCGGCTGGCAGGCCGCCGCCGATGACGATTGTGTCGGGGTCGAACATAGCTTCGACATTGCGAATGGCGATGCGTAAATATTGTCCCGCCTCCTGCCGCCAGGCCAGGAGGCGCGCGTCACCCGAACGGCTGCAGGCGACCAGTTCCTCCGTGGGAACCTCGTCTGGGGTGCGTGTCGGCCCGCAGATTGTCTCTGCCGCGGCATAAAGCGACACATATTGTTCCAGGCAGCCGCGGCTGCCGCAGGGGCAAAGCCGCCCGCCGGGCTTGACGATCATATGGCCGATTTCACCGGCACCGCCGAACGCACCGCGATAGGGATGACCATCCATGACCAGGCCACCGCCGACGCCAAGATTGAAATGCAGGTAGAAAAAGCTGCGGGCGATGCGCCCTACGCCGTAAAGCCCTTCGCCAATGGCTGCCACGGTCGCATCGTTTTCGACAAAGGTTTTGATGCCGGTAAGCTCTTCAAGTTTAGCCACCAGCGGAAACTTGGTCCATTCATCAGCTTCCTGCACCTTGTCGTACCAGAAGGTGCCGTTTTCTACCGTGCCAGGCACGCTGCAGCCTATGCCCCAGATCCTATCCCGTCCGAGCCCGGAGGTCTTGAGCAGCCTGTTGGCCAATGAGGCCAGTATCTCGGCAATCAAGCCGGGTTCGCGCTCAACGAGATCGTAGTCTTCGCTGGCGATGATGTCGCCGGCAAGATCGACAAGGACACCGGACACCCGGCGGTAGGCGAGGGACAGGCCAATCGTATAGCCTCCTGTCGCGTCGAGAGACAATTCAACGGCCGGCTGGCCGCGTTGTCCGACCCTCTTGCCTTGCTGACGGATCAACCCTGCCACTTCAAGCTCGGATGCTATGTTGGAAATCGCCTGCACAGTGAGGCCGATCCTCTGTGCCAGCTCCATGCGGGTGATGGGGCCGTTGCGACGAACCGCGTCGAAAACCGCGCGGCGATTGAGCGCCCTGGTCTGGGTCAGATTTGTGCCGGGCAGTGCGCCGTCGCGGTCCGTTGAATTGAGCATGCCTACTCTCTCGTCAAAGCTTTGGTTGCAAGATATTCAAAAACCGTTTAATTAAAAAGTGTTGTGTTATTAAGAGTGCGAATGCCTGCGAAGGGAACCGTCGGCAGCGCAAGGAAATTGCGGGCGAACGAGCAAAGCTCGACCTGCCAAATTGAAGACATACAGCTGTCCATCTTGAATGAGGAGGATCGATTTCGTGGCCGTTGTTTCCGAAAATATTTAGTAACTAGATAGTTATATATGATTTAACCTCTCGACCTCGTCAGGCGCGTCGGGGGGTGTGACGGCGCGTCAAAATGTCAGGAACGGGGATCTCCTCCGGCCCGCGAGCGTGACCGACTCTGAGGGGTATCCCTGTGATGTCAAAAAAATATTTGATATATCAATGCTATAACTGTTTAGCATTGGGCCTCTTTGGCTGCGCTAAGCCTTGAGGCGTGCCTTGGCGTACACTGCTTTTCGATTTTGAATGAAGATGGTCATACGCCGCTTGACAGACGAAAATTACCGCTGTTAGCTATTCACCAAATAGTTATTTAACGAGAAAAAATGGGGCAGCGGCATGCGGTCTATGATCGACATCGTGGATGTATCGAAGTCCTTCTTGACGCGGGCCGCTGGTCTCGTGACCGCGTTGAACACTGTCAATCTCTCGATACGCGACAATGAATTCTTCACGCTGCTCGGGCCGTCCGGCTGCGGAAAGACGACCCTGTTGCGACTGATCGGCGGATTCGAGGCGCCGACGACGGGAGAGATCCGCATAGGCGACATCGATGCCGCCTCGCTGCCCCCGCAAAAGCGGCCCGTGAACACGGTGTTTCAGAGCTACGCGCTCTTTCCGCATATGACAATTGCCGAGAACGTTGCCTTCGGCCTGGAAATGCTGGGGGTATCGAAGGCAGAGATCGATCGGCGGGTGCGTGAAGCGCTGAGCATGGTTCGCTTGAATAATTATGCGTCGCGCAGTCCCCGTCAGCTGTCCGGTGGCCAGCAGCAGCGTGTCGCGCTAGCACGAGCGCTTGCTCCGCGCCCAAAGGTACTCCTGCTTGACGAGCCGCTATCTGCTTTGGATCTCAAGCTCCGCAAGGAGATGCAGTCGGAGCTGAAACGTCTGCAGCAGGAAACAGGTATCACTTTCGTGCTGGTGACGCATGATCAGGAGGAGGCGCTGGCAATGTCAGACCGCATCGCCGTCATGTCGGCGGGTAACATCCTGCAGGTCGGCGAACCAAGGGGCATCTATGACAATCCGCAGAGCCGTTTCGTGGCTGATTTCATCGGCGAGTCGAACGTCATCCCCGGCGCTGTTCTCGGCCGCGATCCCGCCATCGTGATTGCCGTTCGGCCGGAGCGAATCGTCGTTTCGCCTGCCGTGAATACGAGACTGGGGCGGGCCAAGGGAAAGATCGCCTCGGTCACCTTTCTCGGCCTTGATACGCTCTACGAGATCGCGCTCGATGGCGGCAGCAATGTGCGCAGCCGGTGTCGCGATATCGAACCACCGCTGATTGCCGGCCAGTCCGTCATCGTTGATTGGTCAAGCGATGTCGAGCGCCACCTGGTCGATTGAGGAGCCGGTCGATGAATGAAAACCGCACGCTCGCGCTGATTGCTCCAGCGTTCCTGGTAATCGGCATATTCATGGTGCTGCCGCTTTGCATTGCTGTCATCTATTCCTTCATGACTGCCAATCCCTATGGTGGCGTCAGCATGCCACTGACCTTCGATGCCTATGTCCAGTTCCTGTTTAGACGGGACTTCGACGACAGCCTGATGTTTTCATGGAGCTACGTGATCATCATCCTCCGCTCCATTTATCTTGCGGCGGTAACGACCATCTTCTGCCTTGCGCTTGGCCTGCCGGTCGCCTGGTACATTGTCTGTCAATCATCCGAGCGCCGCCGTATCTTACTCTTCTTCGTCACGTTGCCGTTCTGGATCAATACATTGATTCGCACTTATTGCTGGGTGCTCATCCTGCGCGATGAGGGGCTTGCGAACAACTTCCTGAAATCTCTTGGCGTCATTTCAGATCCTCTGCCGCTGCTCTATAATGACGGTTCAATCTTGCTCGGCCTCATCTACACGTTCCTGCCTTTCATGATCCTGCCTGTCTATTCGACGCTGGAGCGGATAGATCCACGATTGATCGAAGTCGCCTACGATCTCTACGCTAATCGCTATGCAGTTTTCCGCCGGGTTATCTGGCCGCTCGCAAAACCAGGCGCGCTGGTCGGGGCCAGTATTGTCTTTGCACCGGCTCTCGGCTCGTTCCTAGCACCCGATCTTCTTGGCGGTGGCAAGAAGCTATTGATCGGCAGCCTCGTGCAGATGCAGTTCACCACGTCGCGCAACTGGCCGTTCGGCGCGGCGCTCTCGATCGTCGTGACGATCGGCGTGCTGCTGATCTTTCTCGTCCGCTCACGCAAGGTAGAGGAGGAGGGGCGTTGATGAGGAACATACGACCGTTCGACTGGCGCCACACGCCGGGCCTCTCCGCCTTCACGGCGATCATCATGTCGTTTTTCTATGCACCGCTGCTGATCCTGGTGATCTACTCCTTCAACGCCAATCAGCTGGTGACAGTGTGGAGCGGCTTCAGTCTTCATTGGTTCGTGGATGTCTCGGCCAACGTCGATATTCGCCGCGCGGCAATCAACAGCATTGTCATCGCCGTTGCAGCAACGATTGCGTCGACCCTGATTGCGACGGCCGGTGCCCTGGCGCTGGAGCGCGGCAAACTGCGGCGCGGTCGGGCGACCGTGACGGCCATGATCGCACTGCCCCTGATCGTGCCGGAAGTCATCGTGGCGATCATGACGCTGATCTTCTTCTCGATGGTCGGCATGCACAACGGCCTCGTCAATCTCATGATCGCGCATACCGTTTTCTGCATACCGTTTGCCTTGCTGCCGGTGCAGGCGCGCCTGCGCGACATGGGAGGAACGCTCGAGGAAGCGGCGAGGGATCTCTATGCCAGTGAATGGCAGCTTTTCCGGCGTGTGACGCTGCCGTTGCTGATGCCGGCGATCTCGGCCGGCGCTCTGATGGCCTTCGTCGTGTCATTGGATGATTTTCTCATCAGTCTGATGGTGTCGGGAGCTGGCTCCACGACGTTGCCCGTCTATGTCTACGGCATGATGCGACTTGGGGTGACGCCAGAGGTCAATGCCATCTCCACCATTCTGCTGCTCGTCTCGCTGATCTTCGTCACCGCGTCGTTGCTGCTCGGACGACGAAGTCAGATGGCGGAACAATAATCTCTAGAAAACAACAGAGAGGGAACCATGACAAAATTCAAGAAGACAATTCTCGCCACCGGCCTTTTGGTCACAACCGCCTTTGCAATGCCGCATGCGGCCTTCGCTGACGCCGGTGTTCTGCACATCTACAATTGGACCGATTACACATCCGACGAGCTGGTCAAGAAGTTCGAAGCCGAAACCGGCATCAAGGTAACGATAGACACGTATGATTCCAACGAGACCGCGCTTGCAAAGATCAGCTCCGGCGCTTCCGGCTACGATGTGATGATCATCAGCAACGACTTCGTGCCGATCTTCGTCAATCAGGGGCTGTTGCAGGATGTCAGCGTGGCTTCCATGCCGAATTTCAAGAACCTCGACCCCAAATGGCAAAAGCGCCCATGGGATGTTGACGCGAAATACTCGGTTCCCTGGGTCTGGGGAACGACGTCCTACTCCGTGGATGCCGCTCTTTATAAAGGGCCGACCGACAGCCTGAAGGCGCTGTTCGAGCCCGCTGCCGATCTCAAGGGCAAGATCGGTATGTTCGGCTCGCCAAGCGAGGTCATGTCGCTGGCGCTGCTCTACCTGGGCAAGGAACAATGCAACACCAATCCGGCCGACCTGAAACAGCTCGACGCGCTGCTTCAGGCGCAGAAGCCTTTCGTGAAGGTCTACAATTCAGACGGCACGACCGAGCGGCAGGTTTCCGGTGAGACGGTCATGCATGAGCAATGGTCCGGCAAGGCTCTGGCCGCCCGCCAGCAGAAGCCGACGATCAAATACGTCTTCCCAAAGGAGGGCGCGATTGGATGGATGGACAATGTCGCCGTCCCGAAGGGCGCACCGGACGTTGAAAACGCCAAGAGGTTTCTGAACTTTCTGATGGATCCCGAAAACATCGCTCTGCAGCAGAAGTCGACTGGTTACCAGAGCGCGGTCTCGGGCTCGAACAAGTTCTTGCCATCGGAAGTCGGCAATTCGCCGGAATTCAATCCACCGGCTGATCTAAAGATCGTCTTCGCGCCTTCGTGCCCTGAGAAGGCGACGCGCGCCTACGATCGGATATGGACCAACCTGCGCCAATGAAATCGAACACTCGGCAGGCCGTCCGGTGCGGCCTGCCGCCATCAAGAACCGCATCGGACGACCGACATGTCGGCCGCCCACCGGAGAGGATTAAGGGGACAGAAATATGAATCAGACAGTTCACTCCGCCATAGCGCAAGCCGGTGTTGCCGCGCCGCCGCCGCCAGCTTATCTCCAGGCTCTTTCGCCGCTGACGGCGGATGAAATTCGCGTCGTCACGGCTGTGATCAAGGCGGATCCGGAGCTGGGGCCGGATGCGCTGTTCGAAAACATCGACCTGCGCGAGCCGACGCCGGCAGAGTATCGCGCCCATTTGGAGGGCCAGACGCTGCCCCGCCAGGCTCGCGTCAACGTCAATCATCTCGATCGTCCGGGCGTCTGGCAGCTGATCGTCTCGCTGACCGACAGGTCGATCGTCGGCCGCAAGCATTTTCCAACGGCGCGCGCCGGCTTTATGGTCGAGCAGATGCTGAGCGTCGAGGTCAACGTCAAGAACGATCCGCGCTTCATCGAAGCGTGCCGCAAACGCGGAATCGAGGACATGACCGGCGTCATCGTCGATTCCTGGTCCGGCGGCAATTTCGGGCATAAGGATGAAGAAGGCCGGCTGATCTCACATACCTTCTCCTGGCTGCGCGTCCACGAGTTCGGAAACTACTATGCCCATCCGATCGAGGGGCTGAATGCCGTCATCGACGTCAAGACCGGGGAGGTTCTGCGTGTCGACGATTATCCCGATCATCCGCCGATCCCGATGACGCGCCATGACTACGATCCAGAATTTCTGCCCGCGCCCGCAACCCCGCTGAAGATGCTCAATGTCGTGCAGCCGGAGGGTGTGAGTTTCACGATCGACGGTCATGCCATTGCCTGGGACAAATGGACGCTCGCCATCGGGTTTACGCCGCGCGAGGGCCTAGTATTGCATGACATCCGCTATGATGGGCGTTCGGTCGTTCGCCGCGCCGCCATTGCGGAGCTGGTCGTGCCCTATGGCTCGCCGCTTTACGGTCATGCGCGACAGAACATCTTCGATGTCGGCGAATACGGCTTCGGCAAGCTCACCAACTCGTTGAAACTCGGTTGCGATTGCCTCGGGACTATTCATTATCTCGACGCCGAGGTGAACGGCATCAAGGGAGAGCCGGTTACCATCGAAAAGGCCGTGTGCATTCACGAAGAAGATGCGGGAATTCTCTGGAAACACTGGGACTTCCGCACCGGTCGTACCGTATTGAAGCGCGGTCGCAAGCTGGTCATCTCCTCTATCTGCACGGTCGGCAATTACGAGTATGCACAATACTGGTATCTCGATCTCGCAGGCGAGATCGAGTTCGAAATGAAGGCGACCGGCATCGTCAATACAAATGCCTGCCACCCAGGTCAGCCGGATAAATACTCGACGGAGATCCAGCCGGGCCTCGGCGCGCCGATCCACCAGCACATCTTCTGCGCTCGCCTTGATATGGCGGTTGATGGCTCCGGCAACAGCGTCGTGGAGACCAACTCCTATATGGAGCCGACAAGCGAGACAAACCCTTACGGCAATGCCTTCCACGCGGAGGATACCGTCTTGAAGACGGAGCGCGCCGCCGCCCGCAGAGCGGACCTTTCCACCCATCGGAGCTGGAAGATAGTCAATCCCAACAAGCTCAACCACGTCGGTAAGCCGGTGGGATACAAGCTCCATGCACCCAATTGCGTGACGCCCATGATCCAGGAAGATGGCCCTTCGGGTGTCCGTTCGAATTTCATCCGCAACCATATCTGGGTCACGCCCTATGATGAGACCGAGCGCTATCCGGCGGGCGAGTTCGTTGCGAATTCGGATGGTTCAGGTGGTCTCGCCGAAATCGTCAAACAGGATCGTCCGGTTGAAAATACCGATATCGTTCTTTGGCATTCCTTCGGCCTGCACCACGTCGTGCGCCCCGAGGATTTCCCGGTACAACCCTGCATTTCCTGCGGTTTCTCCCTGGCGCCGGCCGGGTTTTTCGAGGTGAACCCCTCGAACAACCTGCCTGACACGGTCAACAATGCGAGCGTTCTTGCGGCGGATGGCTCGAAAGGATGCTGCTGCTGATCTCCTCAAACAAGGCAGCAGCTCACATGGCGGCTTCGCCTGACGAAGCCGCCATGTGCCCGACACCAATTGCGGATGATACTTCGATGCATTCGACGATGATGTTTCGCGACGCGCAGATGCAGGCGATCCTGTTTGGGATCGCTCTTGTGGCTGCGTTTTGCTGGTGGCTTCTGATCGTGACAATGCCGATGGATGGCATCGTCATTTGCGGCAGCAATGGTATCGGAACAGATATACCGGCGTGGAGCATGAGCCGAATGTCGAGTTTGCTTGGCATGTGGAGCATCATGACGCCGGCAATGATGCTGCCTGGTGCTGCGCGTGCGATAATACGGGCGTCCTGGCCGTATCGTGGCGAGCGAATTGCCTATGCGACCGCGACGTCCTTTGCCAGCGGATACCTTCTGATCGTCCTGTCGTGCGGCATCATGGCTGCACTGGTGCAATGGGCTTTAGAGGCGACCGGCACAGTGATCGACTGGACGACCATGGCACGCCCATTGCCGGGTGGTCTTCTGCTCTGCGCTGTCGGGCTCTATCAACTGTTTTCCCCGATACGCAGAGCACAACCGTTTTGCGAGATATCAACCGCTCGCGACGCGGCCGGTCGGGCCGCGATAGGCGAAGGTTTGCGGCACGGCCGCACCTGTTTCGGCCGTTGCATCGGCATGATTTGTCTGCAATTCGCCGGCGGCGCAATGAATATCGGCTGGATGATGTTTCTGACTGCCTGGATGGTGGTCGAAGCGGTTCTGCCTTGGACGAAGCATGTCACCATACTGGCGGGGACAACCTTGCTTGTCGCAGGTGGCCTCTGTCTGAGGGGGGTATCTTGAGCCGCATATTCGTGCGGCGTCATCCCGCCCCGATCAGAAGGCGTCGCCGCAAGCAACCGGCTGGAATGGGCTCTGGCCCTCGCCGATTGCTTCTTCATGATTTTCAACAGTAGGGACCAACGATGTTCGGAGGAGAACATAAATGAGCTTTCAATCCTACAATCCCGCAACCGGCGAACTCATCGGAACTTATGCGGAACATGACGCTTCCGACGTCGAGCGGCTGCTGCAACAATCCCATCATACCTGGAGGAGCTGGTCCAAGACGCCGATCGAAGAACGCTGTGCCTTCCTCATTCGACTTGCCGATCTTTTGGAAAGCCGCGCCGAGGAATATGGCGCGTTAATCGTGTCGGAGATGGGTAAACCGCTGGCCGAAGCGGTGGGCGAAGTGAAGAAATCGGCCTTCGGTGCACGTCATTTCGCAAGCGATGGTCCAGCCTATATTGCAGATGAGGCCATTCCCGGCACACCTGGCAGGATCGTCTATCAATCCATCGGCCCAATCTTTGGCATCATGCCCTGGAATCTGCCGTTCTGGCAGGTGTTGCGGTTCTTCATCCCTGCGGCACTGGTCGGAAATACCGTCGTCGTCAAGCATGCCGAAAGCGTGCAAGGCTCCGCGGCGGCGATCGAGAAGCTTATCCTCGATGCGGGTGCTCCCGCAGGCCTCTACACAAATCTCGTCATCGATCGTCGTCGGGCGCCGCAGATTATCGGCGATCCGCGCATCGCGGCCGTCACCGTGACTGGCAGTACTCAAGCAGGGCGTTCTGTGGCGCAACAGGCGGGTACGCTCGGCAAGAAGGTCGTGCTGGAACTTGGCGGTTCGGATCCGTTCATCGTGTTTGCCGATGCGGATTTTGATAAGGCCGTGCAGATGGCCGTCGTCTCGCGTTACTCCAATAATGCGCAAAGCTGCATTGCCGCGAAGCGGCTTTTTGTGCAGGAGGGGATCGCAGATCGGTTCATCGCCGCCTTTGTCGAGGCTGTGAAAAGGATCCCGGTGGGCGATCCGATGAGATCGGAGACGAAGCTCGGACCGCTGGCGCGTAGGGATATTCACCAGACCGTCGAGCGTCAGGTGAAGGATGCAGTTGAGGCGGGCGCAACAGTGCTGGTGGGCGGCAAGTCAATTGAAGGACCTGGAAATTTCTATGAGGCGACGGTGCTATCAGGTCTTCCACATGACGCTCCGATCGCCAGGGAGGAGTTCTTCGGGCCGGTTGCAATGCTGTTTACGTTCAAGGACGAGGAGGATGTCATCCGTCTTGCCAATGACACGGAATATGGTCTCGGAGCGACCATTTGGAGCGGCAATTCCGCACGAGCCGAACGTGTCGCTGCGCAGATTGAGGCCGGAGCCGTATTCATCAATGACTTCGTCCGATCCGACCCTCGCGCGCCTTTCGGCGGGATCAAAGGATCCGGCTTCGGCCGTGAACTCGGCGGCCTCGGGGCGCGTGAGTTGACAAATGCAAAGCTCGTTTGGAAAGGCGCTTAACGCCCGCTTTCCCGCGTCATCGGCCGAGACGAGCATATTGCCGTTTCGGCCCAACTGAACCGTTGGGGAAGGAACCGAAGCACTGAAATACCGGCTAAGCCCAATGACCGAAATGAACTCAGTCGCTCCATCGGACCGGCCGCCTCCGACTATAACGGACGCCACTAGCGAGATCGGGGCACGGATCACGCTAGTGGCTGGGATCTTCGGTCGACGTGGACAATAGAAAACGACGAATGAGGGGGCAGCGCACGGTTCAAGCGGCGTCTGCTGCAGCGAAGTGAGCCATCTGATCGTCGTATGCTTTCATGAAAGCCGGCCTGGCCACCAGGCGCTTGACGTATTTGTCGCAAGCCGGATGATTTGTGAGCCCGTCGAACCGCTCGACCTGTCGCATTACATCCGCCATCAGCAGGTCGGCCACGGAAAATCGGCCACCGACCAGCCATTCGCGCCCGGTGAGCACTGTCTCCATTCGATCAAGTCTCGCTTTCAGGAAGTCGTCGACGAACTTCGCTTCGGGCGTTTCGCCAGGAAAGCCCATGAACCGGAACAGTGCCCACGGCTGGCTCGGCAAGTCGACCGAGTTGAGCGCGGCGATAACCCACTCCAAGACTTCGGCTCGCCCGCGAGGATCGGTGGGCATGAGCGCCGGGCTTTTTTCGGCGAGGTACAGAAGAATCGCGCCGCTTTCGAAAATAGTGAGGTCTCCGTCGGTCAGCCACGGGATCTGGCCGAAGGGTTGTGCAGCGAAATGGTCAGGGCCACGATCTCGAAACGGCGTGCTTTTCACCCGATAGGGCAGCCCAGCCTCTTCCAGCGCCCATCTCACCCGCAGGTCGCGCACGAGACCGCGCGGCAGTTCGGGCACCCAGTCGTATGTTGTCAGGATCAGGTCGGTCATCGATCAACTCCAAGGAAGACGGGAAGTTTGTCGAGAAGGCCGTTCCAGCCGTCCTCGTGACTTGTGCGGGCTTCTTCGTCGGGCAGGTGCTCATGGGTTAGGGTCAGCACGGTTCCTGCGTCGAATGGTTCAAGCCGGAATGTCACCAGCGATTTCGGGTTGGAGGTTCCGGGCAAATCCCAGGTGAAGGCCAGTAGCTTCTCGGGAATGATGTCTTGATAAATCCCAGTCGGGTTGTGCTCGTCGCCGTTGAGGAGCCGGAACACCACGCTAAAGCGGCCACCCGGGCGGACGTCGGCGACGACATTAAGGGTCGGACCGGCGTCGGGCCCCCACCACTGCATCATGAGCTCAGGTTCTGTGATGGCCGCCCAGACCTTTGCAGGGGTGGCCCTGATCCGACGCACGATCGTAACGCTCGGAAGGCGGTCAGTCATCTCGTATCATCCTCTTCCAAGAGCGTTGTGAGCCGATCAAGGCTAACGGCCCAAAGGCGCTCGTACTGGTTGAGCCAGGCCATGGCTTCCTGCATCGGTGCGACCGAGAGATTCACAGCAACGGTGCGGCCGGTCTTGGTCCGTGTGATCAATCCAGCATCGGTCAGCACGTCCAAATGCTTCGTCATGCCGGGTAGTTTCAGCGAAAATGACTGGGCAAGCTCACTGACTGAAAGTCCTGGCTGGTCCATCAGGTGTTGCAGGACGCCACGCCGGGTTGGATCGGACAGTGCCCAAAACGTGCGGTCGATGGATGATATCTGATGCTTCGCCATGTAGCGAAGTATTGATCATTTGCGGTGGTGATGTCAACCTAGGAATGTCTTCACCAAAATCAGTCGCGTTGGCGACGGTCAATCGAGCGCATCCGGAAGCACTTCGTCGTCCCGTCTTTGCCAAACGGAATCAGCGCGAGTTGTGGGCTCGAAGTTCGCTCTCGAAAATGAGCGGCTTGCGCTACACCAACATTTCAAAATTAGTATAGCTCATGTCGATATGCGGGGAATTTGCTCTGGGCGATCCCCCAGCGTGAAAACATATGCCGAGCGGATTGGTCTTAACTGCCACCACAATCGCGGCGCCGGGCGTTCCGGCAATAAACCAAAAACCAATAAATTAGGCCGATCAGTGATCAAGCCGTCTCGACTGAGACCATCAGCCTATCGTCCCGGTGGCTTATCGTTGCTTCTGATCTTTTGTGCGTCTAGCTGGCCGTGCTCAAACGACTTGGCGGCGCCGCTTCCTTCGGGATAAGGATTTCCCTCTTTCGGATGCCTTTGTTTGCCGGCGTCCGCGCCTCGCTCATATGCCGCGGCATTGCTCGTGCGAATTTGCTTTGTATCCGATGTGCTCGGTTCGATTGGCTTTTCTTGCTTTGTCATGGGTTTATCCTCTTCCCACTATTGTTGCGCGGGTGCCGCCGTAGTGGCGGCGCGTGGCGTAGTTGTGTTTGCTGGAAGGTTGGAGTAAGTGGGGGTGATATGTGGCCAGAAGCTCCAGCTCAGCGCCGCAACAACGATAATAATGCCTATCGCGATCCAGGACATCCAGGACTGCTGTGGTTCAGGAGTCGTTCTAAGGTCTGGCTTCTGTCTGTTGATACCATTGCTCATCGCAGCACTCCTCCAATATATAACCTCTGACCGTATCAAAGGTTCCAGACCAGCTGAGGAATGGTTTGGATGCCGTAGTTTTCATATCGTTTCCAAGCCTGCTTACATGGGAAAGAATTGACTTTCTCGGTTGAATACCCGCATTCACCAATTCTCCATGCAGGGCCGCAGATTATGCGAGCATGACCTGTCCTTTTGTGTTGCTATCCGCGCCTCTCAGTTGAGATGGACAATTGCATTGTCGAGACTATCGATTGCGCGCGGCCGATCATGAGATCTAGGTCGATCTCCCGATGCCTCCCTCTCAAGTGCTGTTCCCATTTTCATCTCCGGAAACAGATCACGATGGACGAGCTTCTCGCACATAAAGCGAAAGTCGTCATTCTTCTTGGGGCTTCCCTCGGCAGGTTGCGGGAGGCTTTGAAAACGATCGTGCCTCGGACGCCTTACGGCAATGTTTGTGGCAGCGATTCCCGTTCTTGACGTTGAAGGGCTCTCCAGACGTTACTATTCTCCCGACGCCCCGTTCACATACCGCGAGCATTGGAGCACGAGGGAGGCGGCGCGTTTCTTGCGCGCCGTGACGGCTTCGATCGAATTGATACGCTATCGTCCTCAGTCTTCGGAAAAGGCAATGCTCGCTTCATTCAACGCTGCAATGAACGCCCGACGGGCATCGATCCATTCGCGTTTTCCGTCAAAAGCCTCGAGGAGAACAGCCTTGGCGGTGGTGAAAGCATGACCGCTCGAATTTCTTGGCCAATGGCTGAGCAGAAAATCGGTCGCGCCCTCTGTGCTCTCGATGACCATCTTCTGGCCAACCTCGTTCGTCTCGACAGTCACGGATCGTTTCCACCATTGCATCGCGATGCTCCTTTCAGGAAGAACGGGCGCCGTTCAATTCGGTTCCCCGCGGTTCCCGTTTCATGGTTCTCGTTTTGAGCGATCATCGCCAGGCCTCGACGCTGTCGCCGTGGCAGAGACAGAAAGTATCCGCCAGCCGCAGCCGTAACTTGCCCATTGGTCTGCCACCAGCGGTGCCGCTGGCAAGAGGCGGCCGAGTGATCAGCCTCGCAATGTCGGATAGCCCCAGCTTCCCTTCAATCGATCACGAGCCCGATCGAACAGATTGGCGATGCTCAACTCGCAGATCTCAAAGAGCGGGGCGGTGGTCACCTAGTTCTGGGCTCCAGGCGCAATCGGTTGGCATCCCAACAGCGGAGGCTATTTGGCAACACGACGAATATCACGGACGACTGCATCCTGGAGAGCATGCTGCTTCTCAATGTTGAAGTGATTGACGCGCAAGTCGCCAGAGCAGTCACGATTGTCCAACCTTCCCTTGAAACGGGGACCGCCTGATAATGGAAGCCCCCAGCTGCGGCTGGCGAAATAGAAATTTACCGCGCGTTTCACATTTCCCGGCAGTGGATCGGGGCTGGTGGCAGCAAATGACGCGATGTAATCGACCTGGATATTATTCTTCTCCAGCGCTTCGGCCAAAGAGACGATAGCGTTTGCTCCAAGTGAGTGGCCAACAAGAGCAATAGGTTGCCTTCCGTATTTCCGGCGATCGGCGACAATTTTTTCCGAAATCGATCGCCAGGCCGTGAATGCCTCGACATGCGCATCGATGCCTGCCGCCTGCAGCTTCCTGCCGATCTCGTCGAGGCCTGTCGAGAAAATGTTCGCCAGGCCGCGCAGCAGGTAGACTTCCGGCTGCCCTCGATCGCTGCTCCTACCCAGTGCAATATTCGATTTCGGGTTTGCGTGGGCTTCCAGGCCCAGGAATGCGAAGGCAAGAGTTGAAACCAGCAGAGATCGGCGGGTTGCTGCAGGCTCTAGGGTTATCTTCGGCTTTTTCATCGGATGGGCGACCACGGTTTCGGAAGGATGCGACCGGTGTGTTTCGCATAGTCGTCATAGGATGCACCGAACGCCGCACGCATCATGGCCTCCTCATTGGGAACACGCGAGAAATAGAGAACGGCAACCCCGGCCAGACCGGCCATGCCAGCGATCGCATTGGGCAGAAGACAGGCTTGCGCAATTGCCCACAACCAGAACGAAAGATACATCGGATGCCGGACATATCTGTAAAGTCCGTCCGTTACGAGCCTGTGCTCCTGGCGAATCTCCAAGGTAACCGACCAATTTTTCCCAAGCTGACGATGACTGGCGTAAAACAGGCACAGGAACGCGGCTTCAACGAATAGACCGATCCAACCAAGCCATGGTTGAAAAGGATAGCTGGCAAATGCCGGAAAGCCTGTCGCGACAAAAATGATCGGAATGACAGACAGCCCGATCGTTGCCGCTGCAAGAGCCAGTCGATCCCCCAGCGTTTTGGCGTTGCTGGCCACCCTTGTTTTGCGAGCCCGGTTCTGATGCGGGACACGAATGGCCACCCATGCGATAAGGCTGATCGCCCAAATGATGATTGCCAATTTTGGCGTCATTCCACGCTATCCTTGCACCTCAGCAATCCGCCGACAATAGAGCCCTGCACTCTCGTGCTCAAGTCAATCGGGCCGCAGCAAATCTGAAAGAAATCATACCAATAGGGTCTCGTATTCGCGAATATGTATTGATAGTGCACCCGAAAGAGATTCTTCTTTATCCGCTCATAGGTGCCAGGCTCAACCATGTCTCTTACTTTCACCGTTCGAACGATGGGAAAAGAGCCGTCGACCTTAGACTTCAGCCCCATTTCCTCAACGGGGTTGGTCTTATAGAAATTGATCGCGTCGGTCAGGCATTGGATCTCAACCCATCCGAATTTGTCGTTGTCGGCCAGGCGTTCCACCGCTTTCCGGAAGTTCTTGCCCGCAGGATGATATCCGGCTTTCAATGCCGTCGATCCCAATGTCAGGAGTACGACCCTACCGGCAAGGTCTGGAAACAAGCTGTCAATCAAGAGGCAGCGAGCGGCCGCATCAATCATCAGCATGCCACCGGTGCTGTGCCCGATCAGAATGACTTCGTCGTAAGAGCCGGCACGCACGCGAGCAACGATCTCTTCGGCGAAACGCTGAAGGAGCGCATCAGCGTCCGGCCGCCTGCCGCGGATGAAATCGAGGGAGAACGACCATAAATCCATCAGATGGCTGACCGCCCATCGCTTTCCGAGGATCCACAGCGCCACACCAAAGACCAATGCCCCGACCAGCCAACTTGTCAATCCGAGCCCTCGGACTGTGACCTGCCTCGCCGCATAGCCGGCAAACAAGAACGATGCGAGCATGATAAATGGATAGAGAAAATAAAGGCCAAAGCGCCAGGCTCGAGCAAGGAACCGCAGCGCCGCTCCTGAAATTACGAAGTCCGCAAATGTCCATAGATAGCGGAGCAACCTGACGGGCAGCGGTCGCGCGAAGTCAGAAAGCACCATCTCGTCAAGACATAGAAAACTGAAGTCGGTCGTCGTCGACCACCCATCCTTCGGCGCGTGTGTGACGATGGCGACCTTTCCGACGGCATTGTCTCCACCATCCAGAACGGGGGAAACCACAGTCTGATATCCCCAAAGCGTATCGAACCGGGAGATTTCTTTGCGCAGGCGATCGAAAAAGGCTGTTGGCGTTTTCGGGTCGTAGCCGCCAATGAAGAACACGGCTCGCTTTTGGACCGGCTGATTCATTTGAAAACCGTAATCAGCCGATCCAGCACCGTCAAGGTGGCAAGCTGATGACGGCGGGGGGAGGGTAACGGCAAACCGGCGGGCGGGACTATGGTAGCCGTTCTGCCGTCAATTTCCGGCGGCGGCGCAGCAACGAGCCAATCGTATGTGCTACCCGCGTTCGCTACAACAATGGGCTGCGCCGAGCCAAACGGTCGACCCGCTTTGGTAAGGACGGTACGCCAAGTCCTGTCCGTGACACCTTGACGACTGCTATCGGTGATCGTGACATCGCAATGCCGCTTTCCGAAAAATCTGGGCTTGCCAGTGATCGAACCGGCGATGAGCGCCTCTGCTGCGGCCACATTGCTTGCCTTCTGTTCCAATTCAAACGCCGTGCCGTTGGCCATTCGTCCCTCAATTGCTGCTTCGAGTTCGAGATCGCCAGCCTATATCCGGTCTGCCGGCTCGCGGCGGAAAGAGGGCGTGTCAAGCGCAGCTCCCCGTTCGCCGTCAACACGTGATATTTCGAATTGTTCCCGGCGCGACCGTTGGGGCATAGCCGCGTCATGAAACCACCTTGGGCCTTCGCCATCCATCATCGCGGCTCGCGCTTCCCGATAAGCGCGCGTGACATGTTGCACATCCGCGCGTCCTGAGCCGCCATTGTCGTTTCTGCTGTCGTCTCCTGGACTGGAATGACGCAAATCGAGGCGTGCCGCCCACATCCGCAATGGAAGTGCCCGTCGCGGATAGGGTCTTCTAGGTCTCTTACGGGTCTGATCGCATTTAAATTTGTTAATCGGTTTGGACGGGATAAGGTAGATCGCAAATACTTTCGCCAGTTTCTCTCACTCGGTGTCGGTCAGCGACAGCCCGCGCGTTTGAGCGTGCCAGAATCTCTGGAGAAGGCCGGGAAGTAATCCTGCCGGCTGCTGAAGCGGCCAGATAAATACTGAACAATCCGAGGCTTCGCGCATTGAGATATGCAACCGAAAAGGAGAAGTACTTATGGATTGGAACCGCGTGGAAGGTAACTGGAAGCAGGTTAAGGGCAAGATCAAGGAGCAGTGGGGCAAATTGACAGATGATGATCTGGAAAAGATCGCCGGCAAACGAGACCAGCTCGAAGGCAAACTCCAGGAACGATATGGCCTTCAGAAGGATCGGGCAAAGTCGGACATCGACGATTGGTATGGCCGCCAGAAATGGTAATAAATATCAAGGCCGGCAATGCCGGCCTTCTTTTTACCGGGGTGAACGTTCGTCAGAGGTATGAGATCCGGATGTCGCTGCTTATCCCTTTTAAGAGATCTACGACTTGGAATAAGGGCACAACCGGATCCGGCGCCTTGTGTATCCCCTTGCTAGATTCCCGTCGATAGGTTGGTGACGCCGGCGTGTTCGCGCTGAAAATTTGCAGGCCTGTTTGCAATTTGTTGAGTAGGAGTTCTCGGTTTGCGGCGGCTATCATGGTTGCGCGCTGACATGAATCCGCATCGCCTCAACGGCCAAGGAAGAGAGTCTCCCGAGAGCCGTTCGGTGAATGGCGGATTACATAATTGAGCGCTGTGATGCGCGAACGGGTTGCCGGTTCGAATGCTATCAATAGCATTGACGGCCCCAAGACCTAGGCCGGCTCATCTGGGCATGCCGTTCCATTCGCATCGAATTTATGCACTTTGCCGACTGACGGCGTCAGGTAAACCGTATCACCGTGGGTTGCCTCAATCTCGCCGTCGGTGCGCACATTGATCGCCCCGTGATCGGTATGCACATGCAGGAATGTGTCCGAGCCAAGACGCTCGGTTACGCCTACCTTTCCCTGCCAGTCACCCCGGTCTCTGGAGATGATGACGTGCTCTGGCCGCACGCCGATGGTCGTCGCTCGGTACCTGTCTGCAGCTGGGCCTCTCAGGAAATTCATTTTCGGAGACCCGATAAAACCAGCGACAAAGAGATTTTTCGGGCTTCGATAAAGGTCCAACGGAGATCCAACCTGTTCGATGTTCCCGCGGTTGAGCACGACGATCCTGTCTGCCATCGTCATGGCTTCCACTTGGTCGTGAGTCACATAGATCATCGTCTTCTTCAAATGTTGATGCAATTCGGCGATCTCCAATCGCATCGTGCCTCGTAGCTCGGCATCGAGGTTGGACAATGGCTCGTCAAAGAGAAATGCCGATGGCTGACGCACGATCGCCCGGCCAATGGCAACACGCTGACGTTGACCACCGGAGAGCTGACCTGGTCGCCGCTCCAGATAGTCGGAGAGGTTGAGAATACGTGTCGCATCCTTGACCTTCCTGTCGATATCCGCATGGCTTTCTCCGGCCATCTTCAGTGGAAAGGCGATGTTCTGCGCCACCGTCATATGCGGGTAGAGCGCGTAAGATTGGAAGACCATCGCGAGCTTGCGCTTGACCGGCGCCTCATGGGAGACGTCGCGGCCATCGATCCAGATACTACCACTTGTGGGCGCCTCCAACCCGGCGATAAGGCGTAGGAGCGTGGATTTGCCGCAACCCGAGGGTCCGACAAACACGACGAATTCTCCGTCGTCGATGTCGAGATCGACGCTAGGGATGATCGTCAGAGACCCGAAGGATTTGGTGAGCTTGTGGAGCTGGATTTTACCCATTTTTTCTTTCACTGCTTTGATTATTCAGGAGATTCATCTCAGTGAGTAGTCGCGTGCGGCGCACTATGTTGTCGAAGAACTTGTCCGAGCCCCCGACACCTCGTATTTCGCCTCGGCCGCGAAACCGGGATGGACGATAACGGGGTTCGCAAAAGCCGAAGCGTGAACACGGGCTTGTTCCGGATCAAAAGCGCCATGTGTCAGGATCCCGTATCTCAGCTTGTGGAGACCCTGTTGGACGAGCGGAAAATTGGTGTTCCAGTAGTTGTTCATCGGCCAGGCCAGCAACAGCGGATTTGCGCTGCGCGGGATGGTGTCGAGGGGTGGGCCGAAGTGGAACGATCCAGCCATTGCCATGGGTGCATCAGGGCAGAACAATGTCGCGCCGCGAGTCGGTGTATGGATCGAAACGAACGACTCGGTCGTAAACCAGTTTCGGCAGGCGCCAGGCAATTGCTCTTCATCGAGCGCGATGGGGAGCCCTGCGGTGTCAAAATGGCAGGCCCAACCGGAAGCCAGATTAAGGGGAAACGCAAAATAGATCGCTTCGGGATTGGCGTAGGCAACCTTATCGATCTCACATTCTACGGCGATGGTTGAAGCATCGGAGCGCAATGTTATCCGTTGGTAGAGACCATTGGTGCTCGGCGCGTCAAACCAGCGATGCAACGTGACGCTGAAAGGGGTTCGCGTCACTTCGCATCGGCGAAGTCTTGCCGCTCGCTCGCGCACTGCCCGCCATGGCTTCCAGCAGGATTGGTCCAGCATTTCGCGATCAAGGTCGCGATCGTAGTAGGCTTCCCTTCGACCGTCGATCAATGCATCGGGGCGTTCACGCACGAAATCAAAGAACTCATAATCACCACCTGCGGGACACACGTCCCAATCGAGGACCTTGTCGTGTAAGCTGAGAATGCGTCCGGTGACGGGATCATAGGCCAGGCTGTGCGTCGGCGATTCCATCACGGCGTGCCCGGTCCGTGCGATGTCCAGGCGAACGTTGTTGAACGCCCGAAAACTTGCCGGCGTTCGTCGATCCTCATGGAAGATGGCGGGGTCGTCTGCTGCCGGCTCAAGGTCGGCCAGTGGCAGGCGCACAAAGCCGTTGGCGGGAACCTCGAAGGGACCATATACGTCCACTTCGCCGATTGGGTCCGGCTTGAACCGCTCGGTCCGCAGGCGCGGCCCGGGTTTGCGCCAGGCAGAGGGAATCTCGACATATTCGGTGCGCGGGAGAAGTGATGGATTGAAGACGAGGGCGTGGTCTGGTGCCACTTCGGAATGAGGTGGATTTTTCGCGAGTGTGTCGAGCTCATGAACGAGTACATATTTTGCCAGTTCACCTGCCTCGAAAGCGGGAGCCGCTTTCAGGTGATCCTGGATCGAGCAGGCATCGCCTTGCCCATGCGTGTCCCAGTAGGTCCAGGTGTGCTCGTCGAAAAGATCCAGCAGGTCGCGGGCGCGATTGGCGGCACGCGCCACCGCGCGAGACCTGTTGTCATCAGAGATTTGATCGGCAGTGGCGAGTGCGCGCTTCGCCGCGCGGGACCGGCTGACGAGCGATGCTGTGCTGGCGCAGCCGAAGTTCCAGTAGTCAGTCCAATCTCCAGCAAGGAGTGGTAACTCATCGCTCGGAATGATACGGATTCGCTCCGCCAGGTCCTCGCTGGTGATATATCGAATTTTGGGCTCGCGCCCCGTCTCGTTCCACTTGCGGATGAGGCCTGCGACGGCCGGATTGGGGGGGGCGTTGTCCCACATTTCCGGCGCGGCTGTTGTGGTCAGATAGAGGAAATCATGCGGATATCCGATCCGTTCGAGGTGTCCGACATACTCCGCCAGACCGCGCTCCATCGATTCCAGCGAGCGCTCCCAGGTGAGCAGGATTTGATCGAACATCGTATAGTGTTGGCCGTTCATGACGCGTAATTCGCGCCCCGACGGTGTCTGCCACCGGAAGATGCCCGGTCGAGGGGCGACATGATTGCCGAGATGCCGGTTGACGGCCATGATGAGCAGGTCGACGCCGTTGTCGAGCAGCAGGTCGGCCAGGGGCCAGGGTACGCCATTGACGTCATGCTGAAGAGCGGTGTTGATCCGCGCACCGAGCCGTCGCCGAAGCTCAGTCGCGGGCACCAATTGCCGAGCGAGTTGCTCGGCGCCGTTGAGAGCAGTGACATTGTACTGCATGGCGCCAACGGCAAGACGGCCGTCGGCGACCACTTGTCTGAAACGTGCCTCGTCGGAGGTGCTGGCAGTCTCAAGCCATTTTAGAACAGGCGCAGTCACCTCGCATGTCCACTTTGGCCTGCTGCCCTCGGGCCAGTCGGTAGTTTGCTCCAGCAGTTCTAGCGCGAGATCGATGTATTCGCGATGCAATTCCCAGACAATAGGCTGGCTGTGGGTATAGCCGACGTCCAAGTGGCTGTGGTGAAGTACCAGGATTTCCTTAAGTGGCATCTTTTGTCCTATGCGAAAATGCGCAGTGGCCCGTCAGTCTCAATTGAGGACTGGCTGGTTGGAATCGAATTGTTGACGCCGGTCCGGAGGAACCGGAATGTCGGGCTTGATCAGCCTGACTTCACTTCACAGCGCCGCTGGTGAGGCCTGCGATGAATTGCTTCTGTGCAAGCAGGTAACCCGCCACGGGAATGGCAGCGGCGAGGAACATGATCCCAAACACCTGTCCGTAATCAGTGGAGTAGGTTCCAAGCGCTTGATAGATGCCCGTGGTGATGGTTTGGCCCTGGAGCGGGCCGAGAATAAAGAGCGGATTGAGGAAGTCGTTCCACACCCAAAGACCGATGAAGATGCCGACGGTTGCAGTCGCCGGACGAATGAGCGGCATGATAATGGTCCACCAGATGCGCAGATCGCTTGCGCCATCCATGCGCGCCGCCTCGATGAGTTCGCGTGGCACTGTTCGGAGGAAGCCCACATAGACAAAAACTGCAAAGGACATGTAGCCGCCACCGATGTTGGAAAGGATCAGGCCGAAATAGGAATTTGCGAGACCCAGCTGACGCAAAAGGGTGACGATCGGCGGCAACACCACCTGTGGCGGCACCATGAGCCCGAGCGCAAATAGGGCCAGAAGTGCGCTCTTCACGGCGGCGCGCTGCAGCGAAATCCAAAAGCTGGCAGCCGCCGCGAAGGGAATGAGGATGACGAGTGTGATGCCTGTCACGAGCGCTGAGTTCATCAACCCGAGTTGAACAAATCGGTCTGGTCGTGAAAGTGCCTTGATCAAATTGTCGAGCGTGAACGGTGACGGCAGTGCCAACGGATTAGCAAGGATTTGTTCCTGGCTCTTGAACGCACTCGCCAGCGCAATGTAGATCGGCATGACGAAGGCGAAGGTAATGAGCCAAGAAATTGCCAGGTGCCCGGCACCGAAGAATTTGCGCTGCCCGGCCGTCGTGCGTTGCTCATCGGGTGCAGATAAATTTGCCGCCGCATGCTTCAAGATCACGTTCACAGATGTGCCTCCCGGCGCCTAAGAATACCTGACGTTCCGTATGAGATCACTGCGGTCAGCACGAGCAGCAGCATCGCGATGGCACTTGCGTAACCCAGGCGGTTGCCCGTGAACGCAACGTCGATGAGATAATATGCGATGGACTTGGTCGCGTTTGCGGGGCCTCCGCCCGTCAACACTGCGATGACATCGAAGAGTTTCAGCGTCGTTATGAGACTGAGGGTAACGCTGATCGTCATGCCGGGGGCGATCATTGGTAGCGTGACGTGCCGAAAGCGATTCAATGCTCCGGCGCCGTCCATGCGGGCGGCCTCGTAGAGCTCCAACGGCACGGATTGTAGTGAGGCCGTGTAGATTACGGTCGCAAATGCCGTGGTGGTCCAGCTGACCACGACACAGATCGAGAGGGTCGCGAGGGAGGGAGTTCCGATCCAGGATATGGCTGTATCGGTAAGGCCCAAATTCTGTAGTGTGACGTTCAGCAGCCCGTTCTGGGTCAGAATGCTCCGCCAGATGAAGGCAACGATAACTCCCGACAGAATCTGCGGCAAAAAAATCAGCGTGCGCATCAGTTTGTAATTGGCTGTGGAGCGATTGAGGAGCAAGGCGATAAGCAGCCCCAGCACGTTCGATACGATTGCGACGAAGACGGTAACCGTCAGCGTGAAGATGAGACTGCGCAACAAGCGTTGATCGTGCGCAAGGTCAATATAGTTCTGGAAACCGATGAAGGAGCTCTCTCGCCGCAGCGGATTGCGATCCGTAAAACTGGTCAGCAAGCTCTGTAGAATTGGATAGATGAGGAAAGTCGCATAAAGCCCGATTGCGCACGAGGCGATAGAGGCAAGGCCAATCGATCGGCGCCAGGTGGTGGCTAGCTGACTGGTCATGGCAGTCCTTTTTGAGGCACGGTTACGGAATGAAGGTGCCCTTTGGCGGGCACCGAATTTCTAAGTGATGCAACCTACTTGCCGATTGCGGCATCCCAGTCGGCATCAAGCTGCTTCAGATTGGCATCAATGTCGGTGTCTGAGAACACCGCCTGCGACAAGGCGTAGAACTGGTCGCTGATGCCTGGCGCAAGCGCGTCGTCATTGTTCGTCCATCCGAATGCGGACACCTTGGTGTTGTCGGCGGTCGAAAGCTTGTAGGCATTCTCGAAGAGTGTGCTCACCTTGACGCTGAAATCCGCCAGCTTAAGCTTCTTCATCATCGGGAAAGCGCCGTCCGTTTCGACTAGCACCGCAAGATTACGCGGATCGAGGGACCACGCCTTGCTAAACTCGATCGCTTTGTCGACGCTCCTTGATGCGGAGCTGACTGATGTTGTTCCTCCGACGTTGAATGGAATTACAATCGTGCCATCATCGGTCGGCCAAGGGAAAACTCCGATATTGTCAGCGTGCTGAGCGTCAACGTAACCCGATCCGGTGAACCAACTGCCTTGCGCGTACATCGCGCTCTTGCCATCAAGAAAATTCTTGTTGGCGGTGGCAAAGTCGACGCTGAGAGCGGCCGGATCGTAGGCTCCCATCTGCACGAGATCGACGGCCTTTTGCATCGCGTGCGCAAACAATGGATCGGAGAAGTGAACCTCGCCGGCAAACCGCTTGTGGATCCACGCCGGATCCTTGCCAAGCACATCTGCGCTTGCAAGGGCCACCAGCGGCATGCTCGCGGACCAGGGATTGGCCCCTGCTAGCTCCATCGGGGTCACGCCATCAGCCCGCAGTGCTTTCACGATCTTGACGAACTGGTCCCAGGTTTTTGGCACATCGAAGCCGTGTTTGGCGAAGATCGATTTGTTGTAATAGACGAGCGGAATGATCTGGGCATTGGTCGGAGGAATGTAGACTTTGCCTCCGATCGCGTTGCCTCCTGGAAGGATGAAGTTCTCATCCAGCCATGCTTGGTCGAAGGGTTGCAGCAGCCCGGCTTCCAGGAAATCCTTGGGGTTGATCGAGGCAAGGACGTCCGGCAATTGGCCGCTTGCCTGTAGCTGCTTGGCGTAGGCGTTACGATCAGCATTGGGTGAAACTATCTTCTTGACCGTGAGGCCGGGCACCTGCTTTGCCGCACGCTCGATGGAGCCGTCCCAGAAAGTGGCATCCAGTGTGGGCGTCTCGAATGTCATGAACGTCAGCGCGGTGTCCTCGGCCCGCGCGCTGCTGGGCCCTGTGCCAGACGTGATGATGATGCCAGCGGCAAGCGCCGTGGCAGAAATCAATCGGGATAGTTTCACTTCATCCTCCTCGATGAGCGCAATTGAACCAACACCTGATCTTAATATATCCAATCGATGGATTAATTATTTGCGGACCATAGATCACGAGGTGATCCTCGTCAAGCTGGGGTCAATCTGCGTCCAAATCCGTGATCAGGAGCGACGATAGGCGGGGGGAAAGCACTGTATCGAGAACTAGGCAGGCTGCGCCGACGGCACCGACCTCAAGACCGACCCGCGACAGGCTGAACTTAATCGTGTGTCGTGTGCTGCGAAGCGGCGATGTCTGCACGACGGAGACCATCGTTGGAAGGATGAGCGGTTTCAGGCGCTCCCAGTAGGGACCGGCCAGTACGATCTCCGGAATGTCGAGAATGTTGATCAATGTCAACACGGCACCTGCGAGATTGCGTCCGGCGCGATGGAGGATAGCAAGAGCCCCTGGCTCGCCACGTTCGGCTTGCGTTAGCAGACATCCGAATAGAGTTTCAGTGTCCCCGTCAGACGTTAGGACTTCTTCCTCGATCGCCTGTCGAACAAGATATTCGGGTGTAACAAGATGGCCCAATTGCTGGCTCGGGGCCGTTGGAACGCCACTGTCGTTCACAATGATGCGACCGCCGTCGCCTGCGTTCCCGGTCACGCCTCGCAGTACATTGCCATCAAGCACAAGGCCCGTGCCGACACCGGCGGCGAGATAGAGGAGGGCGAAGTTTTGTTTTCCGCGGTCACCGAACCAGACCTCCGCTGCTGCTGCGGCAATGACTTCCTTGTCGAAAACGACATTCATCCCCGTTGCGCGGGCGACCGCGTCGCGGATCGGGACATTCAGCCAACCTGTCATCAGGGGCGGATCAATCATCACTCCGCGAAGGGTATCGATTGGGCCGGGAGTAGCCAAACCCACCCCAAGGATTCGGTTCCTTTCAACGTCGGCCGTGCTTGCGAGCAACTGGATTTGACTGGCGATCTCATCGACAACTGCGTCAGGGTCCTGAGGAGAAGGCGTTTGATGTGTGGACCGGGCCACGATCTGACCTGCTAGGTCGAGCAGGACGTAGGTGATGAATCCCGGATCGATGTGCACGCCAACGGCAAAACGCGACCTCGGCTCCAGCCGCAAAATGACGGCCGGTTTCCCCGGGCCTTGGATGACTTTGCCAGCTTCGATCACCAGGCCCTGTTCGAGGAGCTGCTTTGCGACGTTCGACACCGTTTGCGGAACGAGGCCAGTTTGGACAGCAATGTCCGCCCGGCTGATTCCCTCCGGCGCACGCCGGATCATTTCGAGTATCACCGTCTGATTGAACGCGCCGATGGCCGATAAGTTTGTTCCACGACGCATTCGATCTCGTACTCTGTCGTTGCAACCGAGCTATACTATCCCCGCTGCAGCCTGTAGCGCATCATGCAGCCTATTGTCGACTACATTAGACCAGCATTGGTGAGACCGCTAGGCTCCCGGCTTCCGATCTCACCCTCTCGCGGACCAGAACCTGTCGGTATGATCCTCGATCTGGCTCTGTCGTAAAAATCCTGATGATGTCCGAAAGAGTGGCGAAGACTTTCAGCTGGACTTTGGGACAGAGCCAGGTTTCGGGCATTCTCGTTACTAAAAGGCGCAAGTCAGCTATCTATCGGCGCTCACCCGAAACGGCGCCGTTTATCTGGGAAGGGCTGACAAGGCTAGGAAGGCATTGGCGTTTCATTTGTGTCGAGACTTCACCCGTTTTGCGTTTGATCGCGACCCCGCCAGGATGCCGATTTCGCATGTTCGTCAATGGCATCTTCGAGACCGAACGGATCAGCCTGAAACGCAAATCTGGATGAAAGCGTTGTGAAACTGAACAGCGTCGAGGTTAAGCAGGCGGTTGTCGACCGACGATAGCCATGATGATCTCGTAGAGTTCGGTCTGCGCCTGCTCAACTGTGATTTCTCGCGTCGCGGCGGCATGTGACAGCGCATCGGCAGCACCGAGCATCGCCCAGAAGCTGGCTTGCAGGATTTTCTTCGGCCTGATGAACGGGGCCAGCGCATTCCGGCATTTTTCGATGAAAACCAGTTGATAGTCGCGTTTCACCGCCTCAAGTTCCGGAGAGCCGGCAAGCCCGGCGAGTACACCGGGAATCTCGCGTCCCTGGCTCAGCACGCATTCCACATAGGACGTGGCGATAACCCGCGCAGTTGCCTCCAAGGTCGGTACGCTCGCTTCGAGCGCGGCGTCGATCAGCGCCGTCTGACGCTCATCAAAATCCTGATAGAGCGCGGTCAGTAGGCCATTGCGTGTGCTGAAATGGTCATAAATCAGTGGCTTGGTCACGCCAGCCTCTTCGGCCATCCGCGGCAACGTCAAGGCATCTGTGCCTTCCTCGCGGGCGAGCCGCCACGCCACATCGAGGAGTTGGCGCTGGCGCTGCTCGCGGCTTAGCCGAACCCGTTTTTCCGGAGTTGATGTGTCCTTGGACATGGTTGACATTTCTATATACCAAAAGTAACTTACTAAAAGTATATAGATGAAATCCTGTGAATGCAACTATCCGCCGGGCCTCGTCCCGGCGAACGAGGCGGTGCGCCTGCGCACCGCCCGGAGAGGACTTATGCCGATGACCGAAACGACACTCCCAAGATCCGCTGACCGAAAAGCGTGGCTCGGGCTCATGGCCGTGCTGCCGCTCGTCCTGCTCGTCGCCATGGATGGTTCCATTCTCTACCTTGCCTTGCCACATGTGACATCGGCTCTCACCCCGACGGCCGATCAGGCGCTCTGGATACTCGATATCTACGGTTTCGTGGTCGGCTCCCTGCTGATCACCTTCGGCAATATCGGTGACCGCTACGGGCGGCTTAAGCTCATCATGGGCGGTGCTGTCGTTTTCGGAGCCGGATCACTTGGTGCGGCCTATGCCCAATCGCCCCTAATGCTGATCGCCGCGCGCGCGCTCATGGGGCTGGGCGGTGCGACGCTGCTGCCGTCTGCTCTGGCCATTGTCAGCGCACTGTTTCCTGATGCACGTCAACGGGCGCGAGCTATCGGCATCTTCGCGGCGACGTTTGCGGTGGGCTTCGCCATTGGTCCCTTGATCGGCGGCATGTTGCTCCGTCAGTTCGAATGGAGCGTCGTCTTTCTCGTCAATGTTCCGGTGGTGTTCGCCTTCCTTATCGTCGCGCCGATCCTGCTGCGTGAAGTCCGCTCAACCGCCTATGGTCGAATTGACCTCCCGAGCCTAGCGCTGTCGCTCGTCGGCATCCTGTTGTTCACCTGGTCGCTCAAGACTGGCGCCGCAGAGGGCTTTACGGCCGCACAATCAGCCGGCGGCGGCATCAGTATCTTCGCGCTTTGGTTGTTCCTGCGTCGTCAAACCCGCATCGACTATCCGCTGCTCGATCTCAGCTTGTTCAAGGACCGCACCTTCTCCATCGCGATCCTGACAGGGTTTTTGTCCCTCGTCGTCTGGTCCGCTGCCGGCTTCCTGTCCGGTATTTATCTGCAATCGGTGCTCGGCTTCGACGTGTTCACCACGGCGCTATTTACGTTACCTGGAGCGAGCGTTCTAACCGTAACATGCGTTGGCACGGCGAGAATCGTGGAATGGATTGGGCGGAAGGTGGCTCTCGTGGCAACGCATCTGCTCATCAGCGCTGGCGCGTTCATGCTTCTGCTTACCGGTACCGAAGCCGGTGTCCTTGTTTTCATTGCCTCGACGATTGTTGCAGGCGTCGGCTACGGGCTATCATTCAGCCTGGTCGCCGAGGTGGCGGTATCGGCCGTTCCAATCGAAAGAGCCGGTGCGGCGGGCTCGATTGCGGAAACCAGCAACGAGTTGGGCAATGCGCTTGGCATCACTCTTCTCGGCTCGCTCGCCGCGCTCTCCTTCCGCTTACTCGGTCCGGGCATTAGCGGAACACTTAACGAAACGCTCGACCATGTGGGCATCACACCGGAAGCTGCCACGCAGGCCAAGGAAGCGTTCGTTGCCGGTCTGCATATCGCGGCCGGTGCGGGTGGGCTGCTCACGCTGATTGCTGGTATCGTCGCCTGGCTTTGCCTCCCGAGAGGCCCGGAGGATTGACTCAAACTGCCACGCTCGCAAAGGGGTGTCGGGAAATCACGAGGAACTTGCGATCGACTAGGCGCTGCCAACGCTGATCAAACGGACATGCCAACCGAATTCGCGAAGGGGTCGTTGGTTCAAATCCTATCGATGTGGGGCTTTACGCATTCGACTTTTCGATTTTGAGCCAGCGAATAGCTGGCCATTTGATTTTCCGGAGCGCCCCTTTGTCGCAAAGCAGAAACGCGGACAAACACGCCCGTTTCGCCAATCGCGGCGTAGTGAATGCAAGCGCTCTTTCTGCAATGAGATATTTCACTGCGACGGGTGGCATCGCAATTCCCACTTTGCTCGGATTCTCGATCTGCTGGTCCTTTGGGGTACCAATGGCTGCCAAGGCGGATAGTTTGGTGGAAATGTCAGGCGACTTGTTTGCAGCTGCTTTTCATGCCTCGTGACGAGCAGTATTCAAGCTCGATCTCAAGCAGCCTCGTTGCCTGGGCAAGCGCGTCCTCCGCCTCTGCAAACAATCGCGATTTATCGCTCATCCTGGCTTCGCCATAGTGTTTAGCACGCAGTAAGACGAGCTCGGCCAAGTCGATGCATTCTTGTGTAGGTTGGACGAGATTGAGGCAATGCCGCAAATTGATGGCGACCTCAAGCATGAATTCGTCGACCGAGAAATTCAATATTGCACCCGGCGGAGTGGAGCGAGCCAGAAACCTCTTCCAGTGTTGGTTCATCGCGGCACCCCTTTCCTAGGGTCGATCGTGCGAGCGCTCGTACGTAGCATCCGCTGATTTTGCAGACATCGCCGGATTCGCGATCATCGCATTTGCCATGGCGGGGTCCCTGAATATCGCCAGTCATATCGGTCGGGGGAGGTGGCTTTCAATATCGCAATCATGCAATTGGGCTTCGGTCGGTCTCGTTCTCAGACGTTGGTCTGACCGTATGGTGGCGAAGGGCGTCAGGCGCGATTGCTGAAGTCCAAGTCTGACCCTCTCTGTTCGATAAGACTTGACCCCTCGCAGCGTTGTGGCGAATTGATATGGTGATCAGAACGTTGCCAATTGGTGATAGTGGCGGTGCTTTCGTGCCGGGGGATGATATCTGCTCGTCGCCTGATCCGTTCGAAGCCTCAGGAGGCCATAGTGTCATTGCGTCGAAAGCTGATTGCTGCCCTGCCATGCCTGCTGTTGACCTTAGTCACCACAGCACTTCCATACACCGTCAAAGTTCATGGCGCCACGGCGACATTTGGGCAGCAGATGGCGGAAGCAAAAGGGGGTAACGGCAACGGTGGTGGAAATGGCAACGGTGGCGGAAACGGCAATGGCGGTGGAAACGGAAACGGCGGCGGCAATAGCGGCAACGGAAGTGGAAACGGCAATGGCAATGGCAATGGCAATGGGAATGGCAAGGGAAACGCCAACGGAAAGTCGTCGAGCGCCAAGAGCGAAACGCAAAGCCAGGTCGATTCCAATCAGTCTGCCGACGACGGAAATGGCTCAATCACCGTGCATCACAAGGACGGGATGAGCGAGAAAATACAGAGCGGACGCTATATGATGAGGGATTCAAAGGGCCGCATGATTGTCAACCGCGACGCAACGATCGCTGACGAGCAACGGCTCAAATCTTTCCTTCACTGACGACGCCTATCAAGCTCATCGCGGAACGCCATTGCAGCTTCCGTTCTGTTGCTTACTTCGAGCTTGGTGAAGATCTGGGTCATGTGATGCTTGATGGTCTTTTCGTGCAGATCAAGCTTCAGGCCAATGTGCTTATTACTCAAACCCGCGGAAGCCAGTTCCAGCACTTCCCGTTCGCGATCCGTCAATGCGTTGAAGGGATTGCTCCGGGTGCCTGATCCACTTTCCGAAATGAGACGAGCCGACAGGGTCGGTGCGACATAGCTGTGACCGGCGGCAATGCTGCGAATAATGTCGGCTAATGTCTGCGACCCGACGCCTTTGAGAACGTAGCCCTTGGCGCCGCTCTTCAGTGCCGTCATCAGGTCATCGCTTGCTTCAGAGACGGTCAGCATGACAATCTTCTGGCTGGGGATCTGCTCGAGTATGAGGGGAATGGCGTCCAATCCCCCTCCTGGCATGGAAATGTCGAGCAGCAAGATGTCTGGACGATGTTCCATGGCTATGCGAAACGCGTCTTCCTTGCTGCTACCTTCGCCGACAATGTTGAACTCGTCCATTTCGGCCAGGCTTCGAATGACGCCCTCCCTGAAAAGCGGGTGGTCGTCTATTACTCCCAAGCTGATTGCACCTGTCATGCCTGCTCCATTTCCTCGATGCTCAGGGACATTCGAACCGTAGTTCCCTGGCTCGATGACAAAAGCTGAAAAGTGCCGCCGAGGCTTTCGACTCGATCTCTAAGGCCGGCAAGGCCAAGCTTTTGCGGTCCGACATCCTTTGGATCGAATCCTGGGCCTTCATCAGAAACTTCGACGACGATTTGCTCGTCATCCAAAGACTGCATAACCTTCTGTCCGATCCCCCTGGCATGGCGATAGCCATTGTTCAAACCTTCCTGGACGAAGCGATAGACGCATATCTTAGCGGAGGTGGGAAGGTCTGTCGCCGTCGTGCCCATCAAGAGTGTAACTGTAACACCGGTGCGCCGTTCGTGCTCGCGGATTGCGCGCCTGATGAGATCGGCCAAGTTGTCCGTCTCGATATGTGGCAACATCAACCCGCTACAGATGCTTCTGATTTCCGCCATGGCGTCGCCGAGACTGGTCTTGATAGTGCGCAGTGACGCGTCACGTTCGACAGACGACGCTTTGGGGCTTGTCAGGGTCCGGCTGTCCAGACGCAAAGACGCATAGGCGATCAACTGAGCAGGGCCGTCATGGAGGTCAGCGCCAATGCGGCGCAGATAACCCTCGTTAAGAGCGGCTGCGCGCTGGGTCGCTCGCTGAACGCGCGCCCGCAACGCCTGGTTCTGTCGAAGAAGTGTCGACAATTCCCCAATGCGGCCGTTGAGTGCCTTGCGCTGATTGTCGATGGTTCGGCTGCCACGTAGGACGATGATCGACAGAAGCGAGAAGAAGGTCAGCGTAAACAGAGCGACCACAAGCCAGCTCAACAGGCGGGCCTGACTAAGGCTCCATTCGAAGTCGTTGGCAACCTCGTAAAACTCAGAGACGGCGACGACTTTGCCCGACCACGGCTGGAGCACAGGATTGTAGATTTCCAGGAGCGGTTTGCCGCTATTGCGCTCTGCAACGCTTTCCACATCGTCGATCCGGTTGAATTTGGCGACCATCTGGCCGGAAAAAGCCGTTCGCAGGCTGTCGGAGAGCGGAAACCGTTTGCCGGAGAGGTCCTTGTTGTTGGAATAGAGGATCGTCCCGTCATTGCGCCATAGACGGAACGAAAATAGGCGCGTGCCAAGCGCGCCCTGGCCAAGTGTCTCGTCCAGTGCCCGTGCTACCGTGTCATCGAGGGCCTGAGTGGTTTGCATATCGGGGAGTAGCGGGGCAATGACGCTGTCGACATAAAGGGCTGTGGTTGCCGCGGAATTGCGTGTCACAGCATTTTCGATGAGGCTGGCAACGAGGGAGCCGACAACCAGCATCGCGCAAGTCGCAACGAAACCGCCGGCGAGCAGGAACTGCCTGGCCAAGGATTGCGAGTTCCAGCGTTCGATGAGACTTGCCAGAGATAGCTTGTACTTATGAATTACTCGCGGAACTGACATGGTCGCACCGATCTCCCAACCCATCATAGCTATCCCTGCGGGACCAAGTGTCAACTGGTGCCTGTTGGTGCCGCTCGCGTTGTCGCGCGAGGCATCGTCACTTGGCCTGTGCGATATACGAGACCATCGGGTGCGATCAATCAGACTATGGTCTAAACGCCCAAGGCATAGGTCCGAGGGGTGTAGCAACATGGGATTTCGGCAATATTCTAGTGCGCAATGATTTGCCGATACGATCGTGGTCACCGCCTTGGGCGGCGGACATTTGTGAAGGATAAATGCGCATGAGAATTCGTGTCATCATTGGTGCCGCAAGCCTCGGCCTGGCGCTCGCCGTCGCTCCGTTGGGAGGGACGGCCATCGGCTTTGCGCAGACGGCATTCGCCAAGGGCGGAAACGGTGGCGGCAATGGCAATGGTGGAGGTCATGGCGAAGGAAATTCCGGTCATGAAAAGGCCGGCGGCGACACAGGCAGCACATCTGCGAATACGGCAACAGCGCAGGGTGCCTCATCGACGTTGCGGGCTCATCACCCGGACAAACACTCCGAAGCGCACGGTGCTAGCGCAAAGACACACGTCTCAAAGCCCGATGAAGGCAGGCTGAACTCGCTCCGCAGAGACTACCATGCCTATTTGAACTCCAAGGATCCCAAGATGGCCGCCCTCTCAGCCTATGTGAAGGCATATGCAGAGTTCGAAATGCAATATGGAACAACGGCAGTGCCTACCGATCCGGCCCTCAGCGACAACGCCTTGCGCTCGGCGCTGGCGCAACTATCGAACAAACCAGTGACGGATCGGACGCTTGCCGAAGCGAAGAGCATTCTCGGCATTGGAACAAACAGCGGAAAAATCACAGACGTTCGCCATGCGCTGGAAAGGAAGTCCGAAACCAGGACTACGTCTCAGAGCGGTACGGTCGCCGCTGATTGAAGGCGCTGCGTCAGCGGCGTCATCGAGTGAGCATATCGATCGCGAGGCGCCTACGACGACAAGGTTGCGGGATCATCGTTTACAAGTTTGGGTTCATAGTTCGGCGTCAACAGACGTCGATACGCAGCCGGTCCGCCCACCGGCTCTATCGCCGGGTCGGGCCTTCCGCCCCCAGATGTTGCCCGATCCGGCGCTAGGCAAGCGTTATAGCCCGACAGATGTCTATGAAGTTCGTGCGGCAAAGTCGAAGGGTTGAAAGAGACTGTTCGGCTGCCTCGTCGTTTTAACCTGCGCGGGCTACGGCACTGGCGATCCGGGGAGGGGTGGAGAGCGGCTTCCCGCTCTCCAAGGTCGTTAGTTCAGAATCCGGATAACCTTGCGCGAGGAAGGCTCAACGATCACTCGTTCGTGGTTGACCATCGCATAGGCATATCGCGGATTTTCCGGCACAGTTCGCACAACTATCGTATCGGGCAATGACTGGCCGACGACGACCCGTTCTTGGACGACAGTTCCTTCGTCTGGAAGGGGCTGCTCGCGCACATAGGTGACGACCTTCTGAGGTGGCGGGTCGATAGCCGTGCCGACGATGGCGCCAGCCACGCCACCCACGGCGGCACCGACCGGTCCGCCGACAACTGCTCCAGTAACCGCGCCACCCGCGGCGCCGGTGACAGTTGACGATTGGGCAAATGCGCCTCCGGCGGTCAGGCCAAGCGCGAGTACGGCAATGCTAAGTGCTTTCATTTTCATCATAATCTCCTTTCACTGTCTACTCGTCCGTCATCGACGGAGCTGCCAGTAAAACAGGGCGTCGTCCCGGTTCGTTCCCTTCCTTGGGCTTCAGTCGAGCGAGGTGGGACGTGGGGCTGGCGCGCGCATGGACCAAAGTCCGATGTACGGCTCCCGTCCGGCTGGGGGGAACGTCATCCAGATCGGAGCAACTTTTCGGCAGTTGTGGAATGAAGTCTGCTCCGATGCAGATTGATGACCAGGGACTTCGGATACATCAGGTCCAACGAGTGTCGAGTCCGCTGGTCTTCAGTTCAGTCGCGAATATCGCCGACACTTTGGAGAGCCTCCGGCGCGCGACATAGCGCGCTTTCGCGCTTCACCAGATTTGGCTGTGGTCGCTTGAGTTCAGCGTGACGATGCAGGCGTATTGACATGTGTCAGTTTCATCGGACCGCCATAGCGTGCGCTGGGCCGACACCGCCACCTGTGCAGCGGGTAATTGTCCGCCGGAAGACAAATGCAAGTTTGACAAGTATGGCAAACTCAAATGCGGCGAGAACCAGCAGAAGCATCACACCATGTCCACAGACAGGTGGATGCAGCCGTCAAAAATCTTAGGCCGGACGCCACGCCTGGGCAGGTCAAAAACATTGCGATGGCTGCGATCAAGAAGATGAAGCCGAATGCGAAGGGAAGATGGATGACCTGAAGTCTCAGGTCGATAAAGCGTTCGAGAAGAAGGGGATGAAGCGTCCGTCTGGCATCAAAAGCGCCCACTCCCCAGCCCAAACCAAACCGACAGATCGTTCGGCCGTGGCCCTGGCGACGGACTGGAATAAGGCGAGGTGAAAATTGCACTATCTGCGGTTTCGAAAAGGAACAGCGTTCCGATGCCCAGATCGCTGAACATGAAGTAGGGCCAACCCGCATGTGGCTTGTGAGGGATACAAATGGGAAAGCCGGGAGTTGCAATGGAGATTGCCACAAAATGTTGCGATATTGGTGGTCCGACCCATTCCATAACAATCACGGGGCGTGCATCGGGCAGTCGATCAAACGGAATTCGCGGCGATGCCACCATGAACGGCACAAGAAGTGGATGGGCATTGAAGTCATCCACTGTAACATTTCGCGCAATGTGAGGACATCTGCCGGTCTGCAGCGAACCCAATCAAAAATGGCTATGGCTTAAAGCCGTTGGTTGTTCCGTTGCTATCGCCTGTCGCACGCTCGAGCCTCCGGATGTGGGCGTCGAGTAACGCAACGGCTTTTGCAGTGTCACGTTTCTTCAGTGCGTCAACGATTTGTCGATGAGCATGACCTGAGCCCGGTCGCCAGCCTTCCCCACGCGCCACGGAGAAAATGATGCGTGAGGTCGCCAGTTGAAGGTCGTCTAGCATGCTCAGCAGCTTGGGCATCCTGCAAGGCGCAAGAAGCTCCCGATGAAATGCGCGGTTCGACCGCTCCCATTCCTCTATGGTTTTTGCGTAATCGCCGGCTGTCAGCGCAAGTTCAAGTCTCTCAAACGTGGCGGCACCCATCCGCGGCGCGGCGAATTTCAAAGCGAGTGTTTCCAGGGATGCGCGGATCTCGACGGTTTCTTGGATCGACAGAGGATCCAGTGGTGCCACGCGCATGCCGCGGCGAGGTTCATTGACAACAAGCCCTTGAGCTCGGAGCAACTGAAAGGCTTCACGGGCAGGCACGTGGCTGGCCTCGAACTCCTCGGCGATGCGATCCTGGCGAAGAGGCTGTCCCGCGGCGAGATCTCCCGCCACAATTCTTTCCCCGATGATCCGGGCAATTCGTTCTGCAACTGTCTCAGCCATGGCAAACTATAGATAATCTATGATAAAATTGATTGTTTAAGGTGGGATCCCATCATACTCTGACGGAACGGCAGCATAATTATAGATAATATATTATTCAAGCGAATACTGGTCGCTGCCTTCCGGTGATCGAGCCTGGAGAATGCAAATGTTGGAAGCTGCACTAGGGGAAGACTTGAATGGCTCTTGCGCCCGCAAGGCCTGGACGCTGCAATCGGCGCGCCTGCTTTATGATTTGCCGTTCAATGATTTGTTGTTCAAATCGCACAGCGCACACCGGGCGAATTTCGATCCGAACAGCATTCAGCTCAGCAAGCTGCTCAATATCAAGACCGGCGGCTGTCCAGAGGATTGTGGCTACTGCAGTCAGTCGGCGCACCACGCGTCGGGCTTAAAGGCCTCAAAGCTCATGGGGCTTGAGGATGTTATGATCGAAGCCCGAAGGGCGAAGGAGGGCGGCGCTAGCCGCTACTGCATGGGCGCGGCGTGGCGCAGCCCCAAGCCTCGAGACGAGGCAGCGATCGTCGCAATGGTTCAAGGCGTCAAGTCCCTGGGCCTGGAGACCTGCATGACGCTCGGAATGTTGTCGGCGGAGCAGGCCGGGACCTTTGCGGCGGCGGGCCTCGACTATTACAACCACAATATCGACACGTCACAGCGCTTTTACCCCGAGGTTACCTCGACGCGCAGCTTTGACGACCGTCTGAAGACGCTTGAACATGTCCGCGACGCCGGCATCAAAGTCTGTAGCGGCGGGATTTTGGGTCTGGGCGAAGCCGTTGATGACCGGATCGACATGCTGGTAACGCTTGCCAATTTACCGGTGCCACCCGAAAGCGTCCCTATCAATATGCTGATCCAGGTACCCGGCACCAGACTGGTGGAGGCGTCGCCGGTCGATCCAATCGCCTTTATTCGGATCATTGCACTTGCTCGCCTGATGATGCCGCAATCGTCCGTGCGTCTGACGGCTGGCCGCACCGCTATGAGCGACGAAATGCAGGCACTTTGCTTTTTTGCCGGCGCCAACTCGATCTTTATCGGTGACACATTGCTGACAGCACCAAATCCCGGCGACGATCGCGACACGGACCTGCTCCAGCGGCTGGGTCTCTCCACGGCTGAAACGGGAAACGCCCGATGATCTCCCAGAATCTCGCCCGATACGACACCAAGCTGGCGCAGTTGCAGAGGAAGGGGCGTCTGCGGGCACTCAACCGAGAGGCAGGCCTTGACTTCACGTCAAACGATTACCTTGGCCTCGCCAGCTCTTCCCGCATGCGAAATGCCCTGCTCTCGGCGATCGACGCCGGTGTACCGGTTGGTGCGGGAGGATCGCGTCTGCTGCGGGGTAATCACGCCGAGCACGAGCTACTTGAGGAAGAGGCCGCTTGCTTTTTCCGCGCACGGCGGATGCTTTACTTCGGCAGCGGATACACAGCAAACCTTGCTGTGCTTTCGACACTGCCGCAGCGGGGAGACCTCGTCATACATGACGCACTCGTGCATGCGAGCGCGCTTGAGGGAATGAAAGCTGGTCGGGCCCAGGTGGTTTCGGTGCCGCACAACGATGTGCACGCGATCGACAGCGCAATCCGTGACTGGCGCCGTGCTGGGGGGAACGGCGCTCCCTGGATTGTCGTCGAAAGCCTGTACTCGATGGATGGCGACCGCAGTTCGCTATCCGACTTGATGGAGATCGCCGACAGAAACGACGGATTCCTCTACATCGATGAGGCCCACGCAACTGGCGTTCACGGCCCTGACGGAATTGGATATGCCGCCGAGCTTGAGGGCCGCGACAACGTGGTCGTTCTGCACACCTGTGGCAAAGCCCTCGGCGCGGCCGGCGCGCTTGTCGGCGCAAGTCGCATGATTTGCGATTATCTCGTCAATCGTGCTCGCCCCTTCATTTATTCCACGGCGCCATCGCCATTGCAGGCTGCCAGTGTTCGCCAAGCATTGGCCATTCTGTCAGAGGAGCCGGAGCGACGCGCCAAGCTCCTCGAGCTCGTCTCCTTTGCCAACAGGAGGTTTGCCGAGCGCTTCGGCAGATCCGGCAGTGGCACGCAGATTCTGCCGGTTATTGTAGGCAGCAGTGAGCGGGCCGCGCTTATCGCCGAGCGAATGCAATTTGCCGGATACGATATAAGAGCCATCCGGCCCCCCACGGTTGCCATAGGGACTTCGCGGCTGCGCATCACCGTCACGTTGAATGTCGACGCGCCAACGATCGAACGGATGATCGACCGGCTCGCCGAAGTTATTGAGGAGGAAGGTGTATGAGCAGGTGCCTCGTTATCACGGGTACGGACACCGGGATCGGCAAGACTGTGTTTGCGGCCGCCCTCACCGATGCTCTCCGTGCCTGTTATTGGAAGCCCATCCAATCAGGATTGGAAGAGGAGACGGATTCCGAAGTCGTAACTCGCCTTGGGAGAATCCCAACGCACCGGATCTTAGCAGAGGCATGGCGACTGCAAACCCCCGTTTCGCCCCACCTTGCGGCCCAATTGGACGGAGTTGCGATAGATCCCGAGGCACTAGCGCTTCCACATACAGACGAGCCGGTCATAGTCGAGGGTGCCGGCGGATTGCTCGTGCCTTTGAACAACCGGACGACATTCGCTGACGTGTTTGCGCGTTGGCGTCAACCTGTCATCCTGTGCGCAAGGACCGAGCTCGGGACTATCAATCACACGCTGCTGTCGTTAGAAGCGATGCGGAGGCGGCAGGTTCCAGTTTTTGGCGTCGTCTACATTGGCGAGGACCGTCCCGACACCCGGCAGATCATCAGGGAAATGGGCGATGTCGCAGACCTCGGCTGCCTGCCTCATCTGGACCCGCTGACCCCCGATGCTCTCCGCCGGGCATTCGGCGATCATTTCGACATCGCAATGTTTCGGAAGGCCATTCTGATATGATGTCTCCAGCGACAACATCACCCGTCTGGCATCCCTTTGCCCAGCATCAGATCGAGCCGATTTTCAAGAAAATCGTCCAGACGGATGGAGCGTATCTCATCGATGAGGACGGTCGTTCCATTCTCGACGCGATATCTTCCTGGTGGGTGATTACCCATCAGCATCGCCATCCGCTCATTTCGGAGGCGATCCGGGGAGCGCTTGACCGGTTCGACCAGGTCATTTTTGCCGAGTACACGCACGAGCCGGCAGAGGAATTGGCGAAAGGCCTGATCCGGCTGGCTCCGCCCGGACTGACGCATGTGTTCTATTCCGACAGCGGATCTACCGCGGTGGAGGTCGGCCTGAAGATGGCGCTGGGCTTCTTCCATAATCGCGGCTCGGAGCGGTCGCGGATCGTGGTCATGGAAGGCGGCTATCATGGTGATACGATCGGCACCATGTCGGCCGGTGCGCGCGGCGTCTTTAATACGGCCTACGCGCCGCTGCTCTTTGATGTCGATACGATCCCGTTTCCCGGCCCCGGACGAGAGCAGGAGACAATCGATGTGCTCGAGCATTTCTGCCGTGACGACAATGTTGCCGCCCTTCTGATTGAGCCACTCGTTCTTGGCGCCGGCGGCATGAAGATGTATGCGCCGCGGCTGCTGCAGGAATTCCGGCGAATAACCGAGCGGCATGGAACTCTGCTAATTGCCGATGAGGTGATGACGGGTTGGGGTCGAACCGGGACGCTTTTTGCATGCGAACAAGCCAAGCTGACACCAGACATCCTTTGCACCTCCAAAGGGATCACCGGGGGTGCATTGCCGCTAGCCGCCACCCTGTGCAAGCCCGAGATATTCGAGGCGCATCTCTCGCAGGATCGCAGCCGGATGTTTTACCATTCCAGTTCCTATACCGCCAATCCCATCGCTTGCGCCGCAGGGCTGGCCAATCTCGCCGTCTGGGGTGCGGAGCCGATGGACGAGCGGATCCATGGGCTCGCCGGAATGCAGAGCGACAGGTTGGCTAAATTCCGAGACGATCCTCGCTTTGTCGATGTCAGGCAACAGGGCACGATCACCGCACTCGATCTTGCTGTCACGACGACGGGCTATCTCTCCGAGGTCGGGCCGCTGTTGAGGGCGTTCTTTCGCGAACGAGGCGTCCTTATCCGGCCGCTCGGAAATGTCATCTATCTGATGCCGCCTTATTGTGTAACCGCGGGCGATCTCGATAGGGCTTATGAGGCGATCCATGAGGCGGCGGACGTCATCGGGAGGGCTTGGCGATGACGGTCTCCAGCCGGATGGCGGGCTTTGGCCACTATGTGCCCGAACGCCGTGTCGAGAATGCAGAAATCGAAGGGCGCCTTGGTCTCGAACCCGGTTGGATCGAAAAAAGGACAGGGATCCGAGCGCGACGTTGGGCGGCGCAGGATCAAACGTTAACCGACCTTGCCTCGAAAGCAGGAGCGATGGCGCTCGACAACGCCGGCGTGGATCGTCGCAGCGTCGGGTTGACGCTCCTTGCGACCTCGACTCCCGATCATCTGCTGCCGCCTTCCGCCCCGTTATTGGCCCTGAAACTCGGCCTGCCGGCGTCAGGAGCGATCGACCTGGCGGGCGCTTGCTCCGGCTTTGTCTACGCGCTCGTGCTTGCCGACGGTTTCGTCAGAACACACGGCAAGCCTGTGCTCGTCGTTGCAGCCAACATCCTAAGCCGGCGTATAAATATTGAGGAACGAGCCAGTTCAGTGGTCTTTTCCGATGCCGCCGGCGCTGTCTTGCTTGTGCCTTCTCTCAAGCCGCAGGATGGGATCTTGGGTGCTGAGTTGGTTTCCAACGGAAAATTCTACGATGAGATTTCAATTCCAGCGGGCGGTAGCGCGCATCCGTTTCATCCCAATATGGATACGCGTGAACTGCAGATGACAATGCGAGACGGCAAGACGGTGTTTACCGAGGCCGTACGCATGATGACGCAGGCTGCGGACAAGGCAATTCAGTGCGCCGGACTTGCAATCTCTGACGTTCACCGCTTCGTCCCGCATCAGGCGAATATGAGGATCGTCGATGCGGTGTGTGATCAGCTTGGACTACCCCCTGCAATTGCGGTTCGAACAATCGAAGAGTTCGGGAATTCCTCGGCGGCGACGATTCCCCTGTCTCTGTCGCTTGCCAATTTGGAGAGGCCCTTCATGCCCGGCGAGCGCCTGCTGCTCGCGGCCGCGGGGGCCGGAATGACTGGAGGAGTGGTGGTTTTCGGCAACGCTTAATGTCAGAGCGCATGAGAATAGCTGCAGTATTTTAACCCACCCGTTTTCGCGGCGGCGTGGAGACACGTGGCCCCATGATCAGGTCGAAAGCCCGCGCCAGAAGCGCTGCGCATCAACTGAAAGCCCGCGATCACCGCCTGTCTCCCAACGCGGGCGTTCCATAACTCATCTGGAGAGGTCTGATCGAGGCGGAAGGGAGACCGTCTCCTCTTAGTGATTTGATCGTGTGATGAGCAAAGGATGCGTGTCGCCTCGCATCAGTTGATGATTTCGCCTCGTTCCTCTGAGCGCAATGTGGTCAGTCGTTCTCTCCACATCTGCAACGCTTCAGGTGTCAATCTGGTCCAATGCGTTATTTCGCCGATAATCTTGAGCGGTGCGCTGCTGCGATACGACCGGGTGGGGTTGCCGGGAAATTTCTTGTCGGTCACGTTCGGGTCGTTTTCGAATGCCCCGGTCGGCTCTACGAGGTAAACACGGGGGACTGCGTCACCTTCGGTGAGTTCAGCTGCGATTTCAGCGGCAAGCCCGGCACCGTCCGCAATGCTGGTGAAGTAGATGTGGTTCATCACCACTTCGGGACGATAGTTCGACCGGTATCCTGCGGTGAGGAAGTCACCCACGCGCAAATCCGCGATTGTGCCATGAAAGAAAGGTCCGTCGTCCAGCAATTCGGCCATCGTGATTGTCCTCATCTCGAGAGTCTGTTTGTCGTCAGTTAGCTAAGCGGTGCCACGTCCGCGATGGGTTGGGAGTAGGTTTTCACGAACATGTTGAGACATGTCCGCGTTTGGCGCAGAGCGGTCTCTCGTTGGAATTGGCTATCCGCTCAAAACGGTCAATCCCCCCTGACAAATTAAGGATGTGCTCTCGGTGGGCACTGCGGTGCTGATTGAGATAATCTTTCAAGCTGCATGGCGTCCGGAACGTATGGAGAATAAAGATGGGACTGAGACGCGGTGGCTTTTTTGGATATGCGCTAATTGGCCTTGCGGAAAGACTGACCGCGGCGTTGTCTGGGCCATGTCAAGCTCGCCAAGTTGAATCGAATTTGGCGTTCGCCGAGTTCTTTGGGGAACGCGACCTACCGGCCTGAAGCCCAATAACCATTCGGGGTCGTTGTGTCGGCTCGCGAAACTCAGAAGACCATCGTGGCAAATGCCGTTGAATTGCGTGCGGGAGTGGACCGGCCCCCGCACGCGTTCACACATTATGGGATATTTTAAAGTGACGGAGACAGCGAACGCAGTTGAAGACAAACACGCCGTGTCGCGGTGGCCGCAGGTATGATGGGCTCGAGAGAAGGCAAGAGATTCGCTTACCTTCCCTCGGGTTTACCGACGTTTTTTGCGCCAAGGCGCATTCTTCTGCCAGTCGCCCGCCATGATGCTCCCGTAGGGGATCACCTCATCGACCACTTCGGCAAGGCCGTAATGTTCGATCTGCGCGCGCACGTTGGCGGCGCTCTTGTAGGCACTCGGTAGCTCCGACACATCGGCGAAGCCGGAGAAGAAGCGAACATCGAGACTGCTTGTCTCCTCCTCCAGAATTGCCGCGATGTTGTTCGGGCTGAGCCCACGCGAATCTGCCCCATATTCCGCCGACAACTGCCGCATATGCGCACTACGCGATATGTTGCGGCCGGCGCCATGTGGCGAGAAACCAAGCCCGTGAGCGGCGTTCGTTCCGCGAACGATCAGCACCGGTTCCGCCATGTTGAGCGGAATGATGGTGAGACCAGTCGCGTCGTGTGCCCAGTTGTCGAACGCAGGGGTCGCGCCCTTTCCATGATAGAACAGCCCGTCCGACTTCCGGAAAACGAAGTTATGTTCGTTCCAGAAGCGATCGGAGACCTTGGCCGAAAGCTTTTCCGCCGCCATGTCGTGAAGGACATAGTGGTTTTCCTTCGTCCACTGACGGATCGTCTGCAGCGCCGACCAATAGAGGTCGCCCTCCTCGGTATCAGCCGGAATCCAGGCATTCTCGCGATGGGTCTCCGGCGAGATCTGCTCGCGGAACCGATTGGCGACCTTCATGCCCTTGTCGTAGAGCCTCGCACCCGGAGCTCGTGATCCATGATGCGTGACAAGCGCCGTTTCGCCGGTCGACTTCATCGTTCCGACATAGGCGAAATGATTTCCGTCGCCCTGGGTCGCGAAGTGTTCGATGCTAGCACTCAACGCTCCGTCGCGCAGATAGGGGTTCTGTTCAAAAGCCGATAGTGTCGCTTCGGACGGCTTGAACTGTCCGCCGCGCGGGCGGCCGCCCGGACCGAAATGCGTCACGGCATGCACTGCGTCCAGCAGCGTTTTCGGATCGACGCCCGGAAAAATCGAGATCGCCATCGAGCAGCAGATATCGGCCGAATGCATGCCGGGATGAATCGCTTCGGAGGCGACCACACCGCCGACGGGGATTGTGCCGATCTGACCAGCAGGGCAAGCGTCCGGCATGATGGCCGCGGAACGGACAACCGGGGTGCGCACCAAAGCTCGCATCGTCGCGTTGACCTTTTCGATGTTGTCCTGCTCAAAGGTGTTTTCGGCGCGGATGTTCGAATAGATCTCAATATCGTTGTCGGCCCTGAGGGCGAGTGTCGGCCCAGGCTGGAAGGTTTTTGCCGCCTCCAGCGCATCCGCCATCGAACCGCCCTTGCCCAGTATCTCATTGGCAGCGTCAAGGGCTGGACGAAACCATTTTCCCTGGCTCATGCCGGCATCGATCAAATCCTGTCCGCTCATTACCGTTGTCATTGTCTTTCCTGCGTCTGCAGTCCTTCTGTTGAGTTGCTTCTTTTCACACCGCTTGGGCGACGAACTTGCAGGGACCGCGATAGTTGCTCTCTGCCGGTTCGTGCCTGGTACACTTCAAGTGGCGTGCCAGTTTGATCGAGTGAGCGTGAGGTAAGCGAATAACTCTATTATCCATCTGTTTTAATTGCGAAAAAATTTCAGTTGAATGCATTGAGGTCTGTGGTTGCAAAATTTAGCCTCTGGAGATTATTATTATTTCATATAGGGCTTTATAAATTTGGATAGGTCATGAAGCGACGGGTTGCCATCAGCATATTGGGAACAACCCTCGATGCGGGGAAATGGGACAATCGCTGGAGTCGTTGGCGTCCCACAGTCGCGCTTTGCCAGCAACCGGGCCTTTTTGTCGATCGGCTTGAGTTGATCCACGACAATCACGCGCAGCCCCTCAGCCATCGGATCATGAGTGACATAGGAACAGTTTCGCCGGCGACGCAGGTGCGCAGCAATGTCATTAATTTCCGCGATCCCTGGGATTTTTCGGAGGTCTACACAAATCTCAGAGACTTTGCGCGCAGCTATAGCTTTGACCCGGACACGGAAGACTATCTCGTCAACATAACGACCGGTACCCATGTGGCGCAGATCTGCTGGTTCCTGCTGACTGAGGCCCGCATTATCCCTGGCCGCCTGTTGCAGCTGTCACCTCCGCGCGATCGAGAGGTTGAGCAGGATTTTGTTGGCACGTACCGGATTATCGATCTGGATCTTTCCCGATACGATGAGATTGCCAAGCGCTTCGCTTCCGAGCGCGAAGATGCAGCTTCCTTCCTTAAATCAGGCATATCGACCCGCAATTCCGCGTTCAACAAAATGATCGACGAGATCGAGAGGGTGGTGATCCGGTCCACTGCACCTGTCCTCCTGACTGGTTCAACTGGCGCCGGCAAGTCTCAGCTTGCCCGGCGAATATACGAATTGAAGAAAAATCAGCGGAAAATCAGTGGGCCTTTCGTCGAGGTCAATTGCGCAACATTGCGTGGTGACCAGGCGATGTCCGCGCTGTTCGGCCATGTGAAGGGCGCCTTCACCGGCGCTGCCGGCGAGCGAGCTGGCCTTCTCAAGTCTGCCGACAAAGGCGTATTGTTCCTTGATGAGATTGGCGAGCTCGGCCTCGATGAGCAGGCCATGTGCCTTCGTGCAATCGAGGAGAAGAGATTTTTGCCCGTGGGGGCCGACCGCGAAGCGTCGGCAGACTTTCAATTGCTCGCCGGGACAAACCGAGATCTCGGCGAGGATGTTCGCAAGGGACGGTTCCGCGAGGATCTCTATGCTCGGCTCAATCTCTGGACTTTCCGGCTACCGGCTCTTCGAGAGCGCAGGGAGGACATAGAGCCCAATCTCGATTTCGAACTCAGGCGCTATCTGGAGAGGGAAGGTGAAAACGTCACCTTCAACAAGGAAGCTCGTGAACGTTACCTAACGTTTGCCACCGGTCCACAGGCTGTCTGGAGCGCTAATTTTCGGGATCTGTCCGCCTCTGTGACACGCATGGCGACACTCGCGCCCCACGGACGCATCACGACAGAGGTCGTTGATGATGAAGTCCTGCGCCTGAACGCCTTTTGGCGCCGCGCGACCGATGATGATGGAACCGGTACGATTATTGAAGACCTGTTGGGTGCAGAAGCGGCCGCCCGCCTCGATCGTTTCGATGCGGTGCAGCTTGCGACAGTGCTTCGCACCTGCCGCGAGCATGCGACGGCCAGCTCTGCGGGCAGAGCCTTGTTTGCGATTTCACGCCAGGAAAAGAAAAGCAGCAATGACGCGGATCGTTTGACGAAATATCTCGCCCGCTTCGGCATTCGATTTGAGGACGTCAAACAACGATGAGGGTGGCAGACTCTGCTTCGATCCAAAACGTCGACAGACGAGTTTCATCGCTCGGTCTAAAACGTGTCATTCTCAAAGCCATAGCGGGCTTGTGGGTTGATTGAGATGCCGAGCCGGCGGCGCCTATACCTTCAAGGCCGCCAACGGTCACCTCGCCATAATTTCAACTGTTTAGCGAGATGGGTTTCCGGCGAGTGCCCTAGGCATGCGCGCGACGCAACTCAGTCGGCGACTGACCGTAAAGCCGGCGGAACAGTCGCGCAAAATGGGAAGCGCTGTCAAAGCCCACCTCCAATGCGATTTCGATGAGCGGCGCCTTCGTTTGCAGGACCATCTGCCGGGCGCGTTCCATGCGAATGCGTTTGTAGACAATTCCGGGAGACGTTTTCATTTCCTCCATGAACAACCGTTCGAGCTGTCGCCGCGACAACCCGACGGATGCGGCAAGGTTTTCCGTCGGCACGACATCTTCGGTATGTCTTTCCATCGTTATCAACACGGCCTTGAGGCGCGGATCCTGGCATTGGATGTCAAGCGGCTTGCGTGGCTGTATGTCCAGTCCGGATCGTGCCCGCTCGATCTGCAGCACTTCCAAAGCGTTCCGCTCCGCGTCCCTGCTGATGTGTCGCCGGACCAGATAAGCGGCCATATCAGCCGCTGTGCTACCGCCGGCGCAGGAGCCGCGGTTCCGATCAAGGTTGAACAGGCGGTCCGAGCGAACCGGATGGCCTGGGAACTGCTCCCGATATGCCTGATAGTGCAGCCAGCTGACGCAGGTTTGGTGCGATTTCATAAGCCCCAACCGGGCCAGAATAAATGTGCCGGTACAGAGCCCGATCAGCGGCACCTTTTGCGCTGCGGCTTTCTTCAGATAGTCTGAAGTTTGGTCGTCGATGGTGACATCGGAGTTCAGGAGTCCGCCAACCACGACGATGTAATGGAATTCGTGCGGGTCGATAAAATCCGAAGTCGGCGCGACCTGCACACCGCAGCTCGAGGTAATGAGATGCCGGGTGCTGCCCAATACCTGCCAGTCGGCCAGAATCCGGCCGGATTTGTCGGCCTCGTCGCTTGCCAATCTTAGCGTATCGACGAACAGCGCGAAGGCAGAAAGAGTAAATGATCGCGCAAGGACGAACCCGACTTTCAGGGGACTATGTCTAGCTTCATCTTTGACGGATTTCATAAAACGCCTCGCCCGGCCAAGCTCTTCTATTTTATCTGGAAACCATAAGCCAAGGGATCGCGATCGTCGACGACGATTGTGTTGTGCCCGCTGATCCGTGCCCGGCCCTAACGCTCTGGGCAACACGTGCCTTGAGGCCGTTGCTGCAAACCTTGACGGCAGCTGCCTTGAAACATTGCCTCCTGCCTGATGCTTACGGGTAGGGAGGCAATGAGACAAGGTCAGTTGTAGGCAGAAACCAACCGTGTCACCTCAGATCGCATCCATCGATTGGCAGGATCATTATCGCGCGCGACGGACCAAACCATTGATATTGGGCTCACCGTTAAATCCAGAGGAGCATCTGCCGTTGCCAGGCCAAACAGGCCTGCGTATCGCTTGATGATCCTCGTCGGCAGGGTCGCGATTAAAGGTGCTTCGAGCACAGCGGTCAGCACAGTCAAAAACTCCGGCGCGGCCACAGATACATCGAGCCGGACATTTATGCGCTTCAGTGCATCGTCAATGCAGCCTTCGATGGCATCCTTTTGCGAAACCAGCGCGTGCTTCAGCCCAATATAGGTGTCGCGATCCAATTTCCTGGGAAGGTGAAGAAGGTTCGGGTTGTAGCAACACATCAGTGATTGCTCGAATAAAAGGCTCCGCCGATGCCTGTTGTTGCCGTCGTCGTAGCAGCCGACGCCAAGATCAATGACGTTATCGTCGAGAAGCTTGTGAACCAGCTGCGGATCGGCTGAGCGGGCAAGCACCCTGATACCGGGCGCCGTCTCGTTTAACATGGCGGCAAGACGTGGCACGAGCAGCACTTCCAGCTCACTGGAAAAGCCGATGCGGAAGATTTGCTCTGCTCGATCGGGTTCAAAGGTCGTGGGAGTTACGATTGCCTGCTGCGTACGGCTAAGTATCTGCTCTACGGCATCGGCAAAATTGAGTGCCCGATGGGTCGGCTGCATGACCTGACCGACGCGAACGAATAGCTCATCCTGGAGCAACGTCCGCAAAGTCGCGAGATTGTGGCTCATGGCAGGCTGCTGGATCTTCAGCCGAACGGCAGCCTTTGTCACGCTCCGCTCCTTCATGAGCGCATCGAAGGCGACAAGCAGGTTTAGGTCGAAAGACCATAAATTGAAATGATCGATGGAGGCAATTTCATTCATCGATTTGATCGTTACATGAAACACGCCTATTGTCCATAGCCGTCGGACAGCGCTGCCCGCGGCTTCAGTTCAATTCAATAGGGGACGTTCCATGAGCGATCTTGGGAAAGAGTATCATATTGCCGGCGCGACGGTGAGGAAGGTGCAGGAGCAATACCTGCATCATGTTCCACCTTCCTTCCTGTATCCAACTGCCAAATCCGAAGAGATCAAGGCGCTGGAGCCAGCTCTGGCATTGGTCGATATGGACGAGGACCGAGATACCCTCGTCGTGAGCATCCATACCTGGCTCGTCAGGACGCCGGACCATGTTATCCTCATCGACACAGGCTCCGGTAACGATAAGGAACGGCCCAGCAATCCGATATTCCACCATCAGGCCATTCCATTTCTGGACAGGCTGCGTGATGCGGGCATTGAGCCCGAGGAGGTCGACTTCGTTGTCAACACGCATCTGCACGTCGATCACTCTGGCTGGAATACCGTGCTGCGAGATGGAAAATGGCTCCCCACATTCAAGAATGCTCGTTACATCTTTCCGCTCGCCGAGCAGAAATACTACTCGTCGGCGGCCAGCCATAACGACGCCAATATGCACAGCCTCGGCGTCTACGAGGACAGTGTGCGGCCGGTGATCGAGGCAGGGCTTGCCGATTTCATCGACTGTACGGGCGGTCCCTTTCTGGATCGATTTACCTTCCTGCCAACCCCCGGGCACAGCGTCGGTCACATGTCCGTTTTACTGGAATTGGACAATGAAGCGGCGATATTCGGCGGTGATGTCATGAACCATCCAGTCCAGGTGGGTCGTCCCGACCTCAACACCGTCTTTTGCGAGTTTCCGGACCAAGCCGTTCAGTCCAGGCGCCGCGTCCTTGAATTCGCGGTCAACAATCGCGCGACGTACTTCTCCACTCATTTCCCCGGCTCGTCAGCGGGTTACGTCACCCGTGAAGGCGAAAAATTCAGGTGGACCTATGCCTAGAAACAAGCTCACATCTCGAGAATTCGACACAAACGAGATCCTGTTCGAAGAGCACTACATCGAGAGCGACACTGCTGGCATCAAGCTCTATGTCCGCAACAAGAGGCGGAAAGGCCATAAGGTCTTTCTTGCCGAAAAGACGATCGTGATGGTGCATGGGGCAACCTTCTCATCCGGAAGTCTTTATGACGTGCCTTTCAACGGGATGTCCTTCCTCGATTTCCTCGCCTATCAAGGTTTCGATGTCTTTGCGGTCGACGTTCGTGGCTATGGAAGATCCAGTCGTCCGGCGGAAATGCTGGTAGAGCCCGATCTTAATCCTCCCCATGTTGCCACCGACACCGGCGTCAGGGACTTTGCAACCGCCGTCGATTTCGTTCTGCGTTTTCGCGACCTCAAGGCTGTCAACATTTTCGCGATGTCGTGGGGCGGTACGGTCGCAGGGGCATATGCCGCATCGAATGGTGACAAGGTCGTAAAGCTCGCGCTTCTCGCGCCGCAATGGCTGAGCGACGTGCCCATTCCCATCGACCAGGGTGGCCCCTTGGATTCATATCGCCTGGTTCCGGTCCACGCAGCTCTCAATCGTTGGCTGGGTACTGCACCTGAATACGCCCGCGAACGTCTTGTTCCTGAGGGTTGGTTCGATCTCTGGGCACAATACACCCTTGCCGAAGAGACATCTAAGGTCGATCGGCAGCTAGGAAAGCTCCGTGCCACCAACGGGCCCATTCAGGATATTCGCACCTATTGGCGAGCCCAGAATCCCTACTATCAGCCAGGCGACATCCGCTCCCCGGTGTTGCTGCTGCACGGGGAATGGGACATTGATGTTCCGCTCGATTTGGCTCAGTCCTATTTCAGGCGGCTTACCGGCGCCGCTTACCGGCGATGGGTTGAAATCGGAGAGGCGACGCATCTGGCCCTGATGGAAAGCAACCGCATGCAGGTCTATTCCGAGATTGCCAGTTTCTTCGCAGAATCCTTCGAACCGGAATAAGATCTCAACAAAAAGGCTCGGGATCAGATTCCCGGGCCTGCTGCCTCGCCAGCCTGGCCGCGCAGTTCTACTTAGCTTTTACGGTCGACGGAGTTGTCACGTTGTCTAGCGACGAGTAGTCTTTGGCGCAGGCAATCTGCTATCGACTGGCTGCGCCGGTGACTGCGTTCAGGTGCGCCATTGCACGAATGCAATGAATGTGGGGCACGGATCGTGTGTGACTTGGGGTGACTAAGAGACTTCGAGGCGCACCAAGGATCGGGATGAACCGCTGCAAGCTGCCGGATGCTCGGAAACCCTGCGTCGAAGGTTCTTCTTTTAGCAGGGGCAGATGAGCATTTTCCACTCTGTTGTTGAGACCCTTGTGAGAACGGTGCTCGACAGAGCCGGATCAGCCCTTGGTATTCACGACCCCTTTCAGCCCAACCCTTTCATGCGGCAAACCAGACCGTTCAGGTGACATGCCCTTTCCGCGCCGAACGTCAATGCTGCGCTCGCTGACGTGGAGCGATCGGGGATTGTCGAGGAGGTGACAGGTCGCCGGCGTGGCCCGCTTTCAGCTACCGCAGATATCTCGCAATCCCAAGCGAAGGCACTGATCCCCTGCTACGTGACTATATGACCCGTCGCCCGTTCGAATCCCATCAAGTGCGCTATGGGTGGGGATTATCAAATAATCTTGCGCACCTCGGTTTCGAAGGTGAGGACGTGATCCATTGCGATCTGCTCAGCGGTTGCGGCGTCTCCGCTGCATACGGCCTCCAGCATCAGTATTTGTTGCCGCAGTACATCTTCCAGACGTGGCACGAGTACCGGAAACTGCTTCATCGACACATACAATATTCTCAGCGACAGATTGTGATAGTGCTCGAGAGTGTCGCGAAGATAGGGGTTTTTGGCAACCTGATAGATGAAGCGATGGACACGGCGGTCCAGCGCCAGGATTTCATTGAGCTCCATTGGCCCCGTCGTTTCCTTGAGCTCTTTTATGAGCTCTAATGCTTTTGCCCGCTCGAATTCACGGAGACGTTCCGTCGCCAAGCGGGTTGCCCAGGACTCTATTCGTGCGCGTGCCTCGTAGACCGCGGAGAGATCGCTGAGATCCACCTTGCTGACAAATGTTCCGCGCCTTGTACTGACGACGACGAAGCCGTCCCACTGGAGACGAAGCAAGGCCTCCCTGACCGGAGTGCGACCCACACCCAGGCGATCCATGAGATCAGTTTCTTTCAGCAAGGTTCCCGGCGCCAGTTCGGTCGTGATGATGTCTTCCCGCAAGCGCACATAAGTGCGTTCCGCAAGCGTCGATTCAGGTGCCACATAGTCCGTTTCGGCTGCGAGCATTCTCAAGACTTCCTTCGTTTCACGTGCTTTTTGCGCCGAGTCGCTCTCGTTCGCAAACCGGCAAAAATGAATCTTCTTGACATCGCATCATCTGGATATATGGTCAATATATTACCGATATATCACCAATATATAAGAGGAGGAGCTTAAAATGGTGAAATCTTGGTCAATGGGCAAATCGATGCTTTTGGGGATTGGCGTCATCGGCTTCGGCTTTGCCGCAACCATCCCGTCGGCGACAGCCAGCGCACAGGATCTCGAACTCCTGAAATCCGGAACTTTGTCCGTGACGATCCAGCCGTATATGCCCTATACCGCGGTCAAGGATGGCAAGCTTGTAGGCCTCGACAGCGACATACTGGCAGCGATTGCCGACAAGCTCGGCCTCAAGGTCGAATTCAGCGTCACTGATTTCAACGGAATGCTCGGGTCGGTTCAAGCCCAGCGGGCGGATATCACGATCGGTGGGATCGCCTGGTCCGAGTCCCGTCAAAAAGTCGGGCTGTTTACGGATCCCCCATACTATTCGCCGCCGGCCATGGCCGTGGGTCAGGATGCAAAATTCCCCGACGTCGCAAGTCTTGAAGGAAAGAACCTCGGTACCGTTACCGGTTATGTCTGGGCGAAATCGATTGCCCAGGTCCCGAACGCCAAGCCGCATTCCTACCCTGCGGCCGACAGCGTGTTCTCTGACCTTGCGTCCGGGCGGCTGGATGTCGGGTTTCTTGATCCGTTGCTGATCACGTACCAGCAGCAGCAGCGACCCGATATGAAAGTTCGCATCGAATATCTGACTCCGCCAACGGCAGAGCAGGTCGCCGCCCATCCCGACTATAAATACTTCCAAGCCTACATGACCGGCTTTTATCTGCCGAAACAATCGCTAAAGCTGGAGAAGGCGATCTCCGACCAGATCGACGCAATGTACAAGGATGGTTCTCTGGCATCCCTGATCACCAAATGGGGCGGTGACCCGAAGCAGTTCCTCGTCCCTTCACCGGAGATGGCGGCGCAGCGTCGTGGTATCGACCGTCCAGCGGATTGGGCGCCACCGTCGATCCAGAACTAAGAACGGGCGCAAGGAGATGAGCTCGTTTTCAGTCTTGACCGGCCTGTTTCAGGTTCCCTGGAGCGATTATGTCAGCAACATAGGTGAGGGTTTGTTCAGAACCCTCGGCTATACGATCGCCAGCTTCGTCGGCGCCGCGATACTCGGGCTTGCGATTGCCTTGATGCGGCTCAATCGGCTCCGGATCTTGCGCATACTGGCAGCGTTCTACACCGAGATTTTCAAGAATGTGCCGCTGTTGGCGATCATCTTTCTGACCTATTTCGGCTTGCCGGCGGTCGGGGTGAGATTCGAGGTTTTCGAGGCGGGTGTGCTTAGCCTGATCCTGTTCTATGCAGCGTATCTGTCCGAGATCTTCCGTGCCGCGATATCGGGTGTTCATCGCGGTCAGCAGGAAGGCGCCGAGGCTCTGGGGCTTAGCCGGACGAAGACGTTTACCCATGTCGTCCTGCCGCAAGCAGTACGCCTCGCGCTCCCTGGAACGAACACGATGTTCGTGGACCTGATCAAGTCGACGTCTCTCCTGGTCACCATCTCCGCTGCGGAACTCATGACCCAGGCGCAGTTGATAGCCTCAGAGACCTTTCGTTCGCTCGAGGTCTATCTGGTCATATCGGCAGTCTATTTTGCGATTTGCTATCCGGTATCCCAGTGTTTGTTGGTCTTGGAACGCAAGATCCATGCGGGCGTGCCGCTCACCGTTGCGAGACGGCGGCGGCTGAGGATGGCAAAGAGCTTCCTGGCTCAGGGGAGGACATAGTTCATGGCGTCACTAGAGATGCAGGCTCCGAAGTCGTCTATCGCGCGGCCTGCCGTTCAAATCGCCGGACTTCGAAAATCGTTTGACGGTCGGCTTGTTCTCGACGGAATTGACCTTGCTGTCTCAAGAGGAGAGATCGTCAGCATCATCGGCCAGAGCGGCGGCGGCAAAACCACCCTCATGCGCTGCATCAACCTTCTTGAGCGCCCCGAATTCGGCACGATTTCCATCGGTGAGGAAACGATATTTGATGACGGCAAGCTGGTCTGTCGCGAACTTGCAAAGCTGCGTCAGCGTGTTGGCATGGTGTTCCAGCGCTTCAATCTCTTCCCGCATCTGACCGCGGTGGAGAATGTGGTTTTGGCGCAGATGCATGCAGCTGCGGTCAGCGAGCGCGAAGCGGTCGAGCGGGCCGTTCGGCTGTTGACGCGGGTCGGGCTTGCCAAACGGGCCATGGCCTACCCCGAACAGATGTCCGGCGGCGAGCAGCAACGTGTTGCGATAGCTCGTGCTCTCGCGCTGGGCCCGACGGTATTGTTGTTCGACGAACCCACCTCTGCACTGGACCCGGAATCAACCGGAGAGGTTCTCCGCGTCATGTCGGAGCTCGCATCCGATGGCATGACGATGATCATCGTCACACACGAACTTCCATTCGCCAAGGACGTGTCGGACCGGGTCATCTTCGTTGATGGCGGTCATATCATCGAGCAAGGGTCACCCGCCGAAGTACTTGAGCGGCCGAAAGAGGCTCGAACAGCCGCCTATGTCGGCCGATATGCGTCTCCGGCCTAATGCATATCCAATCCGAATTGCGGCGAAAGCCAAACGCGGTGACCTGCCAAGGGTTGCCGTTGCCTGATGGTCGCCGCCTCGACAAAAGGTCCACGCAGATCAGATGACTAGAATGCAAACAGAAATCGCGATCATAGGCGGCGGGGTCATTGGGCTGACGACGGCTCTGAGACTGCGGGCCGAAGGTCGCGAGGTTATCGTGATCGAGCCCAACGATCCGGGTTCGGGCGCCTCCTACGGGAATGCGGGCACGATTGCGGATTATGCGATCATCCCGGTCGGTACGCCGGCAGTCCTCAAGAATATCGCCTCGCTGCTGTTCAATGCCGACAGCCCGCTGGCAATCCGCAAGGCTGCGATGCCTGCCATGTTTCCATGGCTCATGCGATTTACCTATGAGGCGATGCCACATCGCTATCGCGACAATGCCCGTAAAATCGCCGCGCTCTTGTCGGACGCCGCAACGGAATGGGTTGATCTCGCCGCGGAAATCGGTGCATCGGACCTCCTGAGCGCCAAGGGATGCCTATATCTCTACCAGACACCCAAGGCGTTCAAGGCAGCGGCGGCCGATGTCGAGCTTCGACGGCACTATGGGATCGCTCAGCAGCTGTTGTCGCCGGATGAGGTCGCAAGCCTCGAGCCGCGGTTGCCGCCCGTCGAGGGAGGGGGCCTCTTTTTTCCGAACGCCATCAACTTCACGGATCCGGGTGAGGTCATGCAGATATTGGCTGCTTCGGCGAAAAAGGCGGGCGTCATATTTATAAAGGCGATGGCGACGGGCGTTGCTAGGGAAGGCGCCGGCGTGCGCATCTCCGCCCCGCCCCATATTATCGCAGCAAAGACGGCTGTCGTGGCGGCCGGCGCTCATTCCGGCAAATTCGCGGCCGAGATAGGCGACCCCGTTCGGCTTGATACGGAACGCGGCTATCACCTCGAATTCGACATGAGCGATCTGCCGATTGAAAGGCCGGTCTGTCCGACGAACCACGGCTTCTATTTTTGTCCGATGAAAGGGCGGTTGCGCATTGCCGGCACCGTTGAACTCGGCGGCCTCACCGCTCCCGTCAATCCGCGCCGGCTGGAGGTTCTTCTGGCCAATGCACGCCGCATTTTCCCGGATCTGGGTGCGCCAAGCCGCACTTGGCTCGGATTTCGTCCGTCAATGCCGGATTCGGTGCCCGTAATACGTCCATCCAAAGCCGGGAAAAGTATCGTCTACGCTTTCGGGCACGGTCATATCGGGCTGACGCTGGCACCGCGAACAGCCCGGATGGTCAGCGCGATCCTCGCCGTTTGAAAATCGGCATGGCGTCGTTTTCGGCTTCGCCCGAAGGAGCAAAAGGGAGGTTTTGCAATTTGGACCGAGAGCAGCCAATTCATGCAGATCAGGTGGATGTCTCTTACCAAGGACGTTCAAACGGATAGCGTTCACAATGGCAGGGACAACGGTTCCGGCCCTTTCCGGAGCACCGTCAACTTATGGTGGGGAACCAAGCGTACATGATAGTTGAGCGAATAAAGGCTTTCCATGGCGGCTTCAAAACGCCCGGCGTCCATAAGGTCAAGGTCGGCATGGAACAGGTCCTGGCGCTCAATTTTCTCAACACGGATGTCGTGCAGACTCGGGCATGATCGATGGCTATCTCTACTACTTCGAAACCGCGATGAGCGGGCCGAGTTCCGATGCAGCATATCTCGAATCGCTGCGGCTAAGGCTCATATCCGGTCGAGTTCCGCGGCACGGTGAGGCTGGTCACTTCGCGTTCATCGTTGCCCGAGACGGGCGGTCTGGCGTATATGCGCCTCAATCAGCCGCCGCAATTCGGCAGTGTCGCCAGCTTCCAACGCATCAATCATCAGATGGTGTTCACGCGCCGACTGCTCGACCCTTGCTCTCGTTCGCCATTGGGAAACAGGGGCTGACGACGTTCTTTGCCGAATTTCAGAGATAAGATCGACCAGTTCCTGGTTGCCTGCTAAAAGCAAGAGTTCCTTGTGGAAGGCGAGATTGGCCTCGTAGTGCTCCAGCACAGTTCCGTTCTGCGTCATGTCGTCAAAATGTCGGGCAAGCCCGCGCAAGGTTTCGATGCTGTCCGGCTTTGCGTTCGCAACCATCTGATCGGCGATGGCCGTCTCCAAAATGACGCGAATATCGCTGATCTCCTGGGCTCGCCGACCATCGGGCTGATAGACATGGTAACCACGATTGGGCACGTGCTCGACAAGGCGCTTTTGAGACAGGCGGTCGAGTGCACGTCTCACCTCAGGTCTCGTGCAGTCGTACCGGCGCTCCAGATCGATCTGCTTCAGCCACGTGCCCGCAGGCAGCATACCGGTCAAGATGTCCTGGAGAACGAGATCCGTTACGTCCCGCTCCACAGCGGGCGCAACTGTTTCATTGTGAATGTCACTCATGAATATTCCTGTTCCATCTGATCGGCGACCAATGTCCTGCAACGCCGATTCTCATCGAAGCAGGATATGGCGACAAAAATATTCACTGCTGGTCGTTGCGCAATTCTTTTTTGTAACATAAATTGGCGCCAATTTTGGATACTATGTGGATCATTAGGAGAAGGTTGTGAAAAATTCGGACGCGGTTTGGTCGATCGTAGATGCGAAAACACCAGCATTCATCGAGCTCAGCGATCGCGTATGGGATGCTCCGGAAACGAACTACGAAGAATTCACCTCCTGCGCCGAACACGCTCGTCTGCTTGAAGCCGAGGGCTTTCGTGTCACGCGCCATGTTGCGGGATTGCCAACCGCCGTCATGGGCGAGGCGGGTGATGCAGGCCCCGTGATCGCCATTCTAGGGGAATTCGATGCGCTACCGGGATTGAGCCAGGAAGCGGGGATCGCCAGCCAACGCGCGCTCGTCGACGGCGGCAACGGACATGGCTGCGGCCATAACCTGTTGGGCGCAGGCTCCATGTTGGCCGCAGCGGCGGTCAAGGACTTTCTGGCGCAGAACGGGTTGAAGGGCCGGGTGCGCTACTACGGCTGCCCCGCGGAGGAAGGCGGTTCGTCAAAGGGTTTCATGGTCAGAGCCGGGACTTTTGACGATGTCGATATCGCCATCTCCTGGCATCCTGCCGCGTTCACAGGGGTCAACAACCCGATCTCGCTCGCCTGTAACGAGATCAACTTTCACTTCAATGGCCGCGCATCGCATGCCTCTGCAACCCCGCATCTCGGCCGAAGCGCGCTTGATGCTGTCGAGCTGATGAATGTTGGCGTGAACTACATGCGTGAGCATATGCCGTCGAGCGCGCGTGTTCATTACGCCATCACCAACGCGGGTGGTGGCGCTCCCAATGTCGTGCAGGCCAAGGCGACTGTTCGATATCTCATTCGTGCCCGCAATTTGCCCGAGCTTCTCGATCTCGTCGAACGGGTCAAAAAGATCGCTGATGGCGCGGCGCTCATGACGGAGACGACTGTGCGCCACGAGGTCGTCAGCGGTGATGCCAATCTGGTCGGCAATGCTGCGTTGGAGGAGCGATTGCAATCCCATTTGGAGCGCCTTGGGCCAACCCTTTTCGACGGCAAGGACAAAGAGGTCGCGAGAGAATTCCAGGCAACCCTTTCTCAAGACGACATCTCCGCATCCTATGCTCGCTTCGGGTTGAAACCTCGCAAGGACAGGTCGCTCTGCGATCTCATCTATCCCCTTTATTCGGGCGATGGCAGCATTGTCGGCTCGACGGATGTCGGAACCGTGAGTTGGGTCGTGCCGACGGTGCAGATGCGCGGTGCCACCTACGCGATCGGCACGCCCGGACACTCCTGGCAGCTCGTTGCGCAAGGCAAGCTTCCCGCCGCACATAAGGGTATGGCTCACGCCGCCAAGGCCATGGCCAGTCTTGCCGTCGATCTCCTGTGCGATCCCGATCTCGTCGCTGCAGCCAAGCAGGAGCTCAAGGAAAGACTCGACTCGACACCCTTCGTCAATCCGATCCCGAACGATGTGGATCCGCCGCTACCGGAGAAGCGCGATGTCTGAGCAACCAAGTCGCCTGGCCAACTTGTTCGACCGTCGCCACCTAGAGAGCCTTCAGCCTACTTTTAGCGCTTTCAGCCAAGGATCGTCCCATCGATGAGCTATCCCGGTTTCCTCGACATCGTCAGCTTTGGTTCCGATGGGTGGGGGCACGCGCTCGCAGCCGGTGCCTGGATGACAATCCTGATAGCGCTCGCCGGATTTGCGATCGGCAGCCTTATCGGCACTCTCGCCGCCTGGGCGAAAATCTCCGGCGGTTGGCTGGTTAGGATGCTTGCCGAAACCTATACGACAGTGTTGCGCGGCATTCCCGATCTATTGGTGATCTACCTTTTCTATTTCGGGGGAAGCGCTGTTGTCACCGCGGTTGGGCATGCCTTCGGCGCCCAGGGCTTCGTCAGCTTTCCAGGCTTCGTCGCCGGTGCGCTTGCTGTTGGGGTGACCTCGGGCGCGCAACAGACCGAGGTTCTTCGCGGAGCCTTCCGTGCGGTGCACCCAGGGGAACTGGAGGCAGCCACGGCTTGCGGCATGGGTCGTTTTCTCAAGTTCCGCCGCATAACCGCGCCGTTGACACTGCGCTATGCGTTGCCCGGCCTTGGCAATGTATGGCAGGTTGCCTTGAAGGAATCCGCACTCGTTTCGGTCACGGGCGTCGCCGAGCTTCTGCGGCAAGCCCAGATCGGCGCCGGATCGACAGGCTTGCCCTTTGATTTCTACTTCATCGCGGCGATGATCTATCTTGTCATCTCCACCGTTTCGGGGGGCTTTCTCAATCGTTCGGAACGCCGGCTCTCGCGCGGCGTGAGGAGAGGTTGATGGACGTCACCTTTGCGACCGAGACCTTCATAAGCCTCCTCGCGGCCTTGCCCCTGACACTTGAACTGGCGGTCACCGCGATCGCCCTCGGTGCCTTGCTTGCTCTGGTACTTGCCGCCGCACGCCTCTCGGGCATTGTCGCGCTTGACTGGTTCGCGCGCCTCTATGTTTTTGTGTTTCGCGGTACGCCGTTGCTCGTCCAGATCTTTTTGATCTACTACGGCCTCAGCCAGTTTTCTTCCGTCCGCCATAGCGTGCTCTGGCCGCTTCTGCGCGACCCTTACTGGTGCGCCGTCCTGGCCTTGATGCTGAATACGGCAGCCTATGCGAGCGAGATCATTCGCGGCGGCCTCTTGTCGGTACCGCATGGACAGGTCGAGGCCGCTCGCGCCTGCGGCATGCCGCGGATCATGATTTTGCGTCGCATCGTCATGCCGCTAGCGATCCGCCAGGCCCTGCCAGGATATGGCAATGAGATGATTTCGATGATCAAGGCGACCTCACTTGCCTCGATCATTACCCTCACGGAGATCACCGGCGTTGCCGCAAAGATCATATCGGAGAGCTACCGTGTGACCGAGGTCTTCGTCGTCGCTGGCGCAATCTATCTTGCCATCAACATCCTGCTTACTCGGCTTATTGCCGTGGTTGAGTATCGGTTGAGCTCACATCAGCGCGAACCCCTGCCGATCAACAGCGAACTCAAGGGAGAAACAGCTTGACCATGACCGCTACGCTTGCCGCGTCCAACGCTATCAGTGTCCGTGATCTCCACAAGAGTTTCGGAGCCATCGAGGTATTAAAGGGCGTCTGCCTGAATGCGGGGGAGGGCGAGGTGATTTCGATCCTCGGCTCTTCCGGATCGGGAAAGTCCACACTGCTGCGATGCATCAACATGCTCGAGATACCCGATTCCGGCTCCATTGCCGTCGCCGGCGAGGAGATCCGCCTCAAGGCGACACGCGGCGGCAAAAGCCGACCGGCGGATTTGGCTCAGGTTGACCGAATTCGCTCCGAGCTCGGCATGGTATTCCAGAGTTTCAATCTCTGGTCCCACAAGACCATACTGGAGAATGTCATTGAAGCGCCCGTTCACGTGTTGAAACGATCGCGTCGCGAGGCAATGGACGAAGCAGAAGTTCTCCTGGCCAAGGTCGGCATCGCGGACAAGCGCAACCATTATCCGTCCCATCTTTCAGGCGGTCAGCAGCAGCGTGCCGCAATCGCTCGCGCGCTTGCAATGCGACCAAAGGCGATGCTCTTCGACGAGCCGACGTCGGCCCTCGATCCGGAACTCGTCGGCGAAGTTCTGCGTGTGATGCGCGCGCTTGCCGAGGAGGGCAGGACGATGCTGGTCGTAACGCACGAGATGGGATTTGCTCGCGATGTCTCCAACCGTGTCGTCTTCCTGCACAAGGGGGCAGTCGAAGAAGAGGGACCTCCGCACGAAATCTTCAAACACTCCAGATCTGAACGCTTCCGGCAATTCATCAGCAACTGAGACGCGATTTGCTGGAGCCGTCACGCAAACACCAAAAAAAGGGAACATCACAATGAAGAAAACGACCGTGCTCATGGCGATCGCAATCGCAACGGGGCTTCTGGCGCCGGCCGCCAAAGCAGACGAAAGCAACGTCACGAAAATTACCATTGCCACGGAGGGCGCTTTCCCGCCCTACAATCTGACAAGGGCGGACGGCACCCTTGATGGCTACGAAATCGAACTTAGCAAATATCTTTGCGATCACATGAAGGTCGAATGCACCGTGATCTCGCAGTCTTTCGACGGCATGATCCCAGCGCTTAATGCCGGCAAGTTCGATGCCATCATGGCTGGCATGTCGGCGACGGAAAAGCGCAAGGAGGTGATCGACTTCTCGATCTCCTATGGCAGTACAGGCCAGGCTTTCGCGACGATCAAGGGCAACGAGCTTGAAAGCCTTCCGCTGAAGGGAGAGCTCTTTTCTTTGGCTTCAAACGAGCAGGGCGCGCGCAAGGCCGTGGAAGAACTAAAGCCGATCATCAAAGGCAAGGTCATCGGTGTCCAAACCGCATCGATTGCCGCCCGCTTCATCGATGAGTATCTAAAGGGTGTCGTTCAGGTTCGCGAGTACAAGACCACCGAGCAGCATGATCTCGATCTCTTGGCCGGTCGTGTCGATTTTGTCATGGCATCGATGGGATACCTGAAAACCACCGTCGAAAAGCCCGCAAATTCAGACATGATCATCGTAGGCCCGCGTTTCCAGGGTGGATTTCTTGGTGCCGGCAGCTCTGTCGGCCTGCGCAAGGGCGATACGAAACTGAAGGCGATGTTCGACGATGCCATCTCGGCGGCAAAGGCCGATGGCACGATCAAGCGTCTTTCCGAAAAGTGGTTTGGCTTTGACCTGACGCCGCAATAGGAGCTTTTTTCCTCCGATGGAAAGGCGCTCTTCGCTCGGCCGGTGGCGCCTTTCACAACGTGATGACGTGATATCGTTGGAGAGTCCTAGTGGGGAACTCAGCCTTGTTAGCCGCGCTGATGCACGTCACGACAGTTTGGAATCCCACAACATTGTCCGGAAAAGCGTCTGCTCGGCTTTGCTGTCGCCTGGGATCGGCCTGCGGCCGAAGAGCACAGACCCGGGGTCCTCGGCGAGGGCTGGCTTTCAGATGACCGTCATCATGTCTTGTTTCCGCCCGGAATGACTGTCCCATGTTGCTGATCGTAGTCGGCAGAGGCTGTGATGAGGTGGTCGATATCCGCTGCGGTGATGAAACGTCTCAGAGCTTCGAACTTGGCCTCGGTCCATTTGTACATATCAAGCTCAAGGAGCTTTTGCACCGCGGCAGCGGGGACCCGTTGTCGAATCGGCGCGGCGGGATTGCCGGCGACAATCGTGTAGGGCGCGACGTCTTTGGTGACGATGGCACCGGAAGCTACCACCGCACCCTCTCCAATCGTGATGCCCGGCATGATCATCGCTCGCATTCCGATCCAGGCTCCGTTGTCGATCACGGTATCACCCTTGCCGATATAGGCTTCGCGAATGACATCGAGGAACGGGTAGAGACTAAACCAGTCCGTTCGGTGCGTATGGTTGCCACCCATCAGGATGACGGCCTCGGCACCGATGCAGACGTAGTCGCCGATATAAAGTTGATCAATGGGCCACATGGGCTCCCATGCCTTAAGGCTGAATTCGTCGCCATAGTGGTAGCGGACAACACTTTGCTCGAAGGAACCCGTCCAGGCGTTGCTGTAGTAGCTGTGGGTTCCGCGAACGTGAATGTTCGGATTTTTTACCGTCTCATGCAGGAGTTCCACAATTGACCAGTGCTTGGTCGGCGCGTTTGTTGATGTCATGATGCATCGACTTTCTGTTCGCTGAGCTGGGATGGGACAGCGTGTCCCTGCAGAATCGTTGTTCCGTTAATAGCGAAGTGCCAGCTCGAGAGCTATGGCCGGCGTCGGCACGAAGTGCTCAACATCTACACTATTAAAATAGCCGCTTGCAGTGAGAAGCTAAGCTGCCGTTTCGACCGATATGTGGTCGAGAGCGGCTTGGAGGATTCGGCTCTTCATGCGGGCCGAATGTCCAGTTTCGGGTGGCTGGCGGAATCGCTGCCTTTGCGCAGGAGCTGTGCAAAGCCGTTGGTGGAGGCCGGCCGGGACGGCGGTTTCGTACCGCAAACGCCTATACGCTGTTCAGCGCGTAAACCGTCACAATTCTGAAATGCGGCGGTGGTTACTAGGCCGGGCTCCACGGACGACATGACATGCGCCGATCTCCCCTTCACCTGCCTCTTGTTGTCGGCTTGCTAGCGCTCGCGCAGGCAGTTAGCTGGGGCATGACCTTCAACCTGTCGGCTATCACGGGTCGCGCCATGGGAGAGACCCTAGGCTTGCCCTATGTCGTGGTGATGGCGGGACCGACCGTGATGCTGGTGGTGATGGCACTGATCGCGGTGCCGCTGCTCAGATTGTTTGAGCGCTTTGGAGCCCGGCTCGTCATGACGGCTAGTGTCGCGCTCGGCGCGCTTGGTCTGGTCGTGGTCGGTCTAGCAACAGGACCTTGGACATATTTTTTGGGCTGGGGCGTTATCGGCGCTGCTGGTGCAGGCATGCTGACGACTGCCGTGCAAATTGCGATTGCAGAACTTTTCGGCGCCCGTGCGCGCGCAACCGTCGGGGCGCTGATGGTTTTCGGCGGCCTTGGCACCACGCTATGTTGGCCGTTGCTTGGCGGTCTCCAGGCAGCTTTTGGGTGGCGGATGGCAACGCTGATCGGCGCCGCGGCGCTGCTAACGGTCGTTGCGCCCATTTACTGGCTGTTGCTCGCGAAGCGTCCAGCCACACCTTCAGCGGCTGTGAAAAGCAATCCGGATTATCAACTCGATTGGATCGCATTTGGTCTGCTGGCCTTTAGCACAGCCTCAAACGGCATAGTGACATGGGGTTTTTCGCTCACAATTATTACCCTGTTTGAAGCGCGTGGACTTAGTCACGCAACAGCAATCCTGACGGCGTCCTTCATAGGCGTCGCCGCCCTTGCCGCGCGTCTGGTCGATTTCGTGGCCAGCCGTCGCTGGAACAGCTTGGCAACGGGCCTTATGGCAGGTTTCGGCTTGCCAATAAGCTTTGCAATCCTGATGCTTGGAAGTGGCGAACTGGCTGCCGGCCTGTTTGCGATCATCTATGGCCTTACGAGCGGCGTTCTGGCCGTAGCTCGCTCGACCATGACGCTCGACCTGTTTCCCGTCGCGGCCTATGCACGGGCTTCGTCGATGTTAGCCTTGCCGATGAACTTATCCTTCGCCTGCGCACCGCCACTCTTTGCCTAAATTCTCGCAGGTGCGGGGAGCAACGTGGCGCTGGGGGTCGCGATGGCACTCTCTCTCGCTGCTATGGCGACGCTTTGTGCGTTGACTCTCCGCCATCGCGCTAAGCGGGCAACCGCCGAAAACGTCGCTATCTAGGCGCCAAGTCAGACTAGGATCGCAAGCGAGACGACTGCCTTGGACGCGAACTGCTTGGTGGCGACCATCCAAAATAGGTCAGAAGCCGCGTTCTCTGGATTTGCCGACAAGGGCTGCCATGGTGATTTGGATCTTGTAGGCTGACGGTTTGCTCTCGACCCCAAATCGGTTATTCCATGCGGGCGAAGCCGATGTTCATCACTGAGGAATTTCGGGCCGATAGTGTTTGTAACAACAGGGCCGCCAATTCTTGACCAGGCTCCCTGGGTCGGGCGGGTCTCGCATCGACGCTTGGCAACCGCGTTTCGGCGAAACCCGGAGCCAGCAATACGGCACCTGAAATTAGAGTCCGGGCCACATCCCCCCGTCGAGCCTTAGGTTCGCTCCCGTGATATAACTTGCCCGCGGGCTGGCAAGAAAAGCGATAGCGTCTGCGATCTCCTCGATCGTCCCGACCCTGCCCATCGGCACCTGCGCGAACAACGGTAGCGCCAGTCCCTCGACCTCGACCCACGGAGCGTCCATCGCCAGCCCCTTGTCCGCAGCCGCTTTTCGGAAGGCTGTCTCCAGACTGACACTCTGGATCGTTCCCGGCGAGACGGTGTTGACGGTCACGCCGTCCCTTGCGCAATCCTTCGCGAGCGAGGCAGTCATCGCGATCATCGCCGCCTTGGCCGCCGAATAGTCGGGTCGAGTCGCAGGAGGCATCAGGGCGGCCAGGCTTGAGATGTTGATGATCCGACCCCATCGTTTCGCCTTCATTTCGGGAAGCACAATGGAGATCAGCCGCGCCGCGGCGACGACGTTCCGATCGTAGACGCTTGCCCAGGTATCGGCCTTCGTCGTCGTCCAGTTCTCGGGGGCTGCCGAACCGCCCGCGTTGTTGATCAGGATGTCGATCGAGCCGTGCGGCGCCTTCGCCTGGTCAACGACCGCCTTGACAGCGGCCTCCTGCGTTAAGTCGCCGAGCACGACATGGGCCGTTCCACCGGCCGCCGCTATATCTTGTGCGACGTCCTCGGTTTTGGCTTTGTTGCGCCCATGCACGATGACAACGGCACCTTCTTTGGCCAGGCCCTTGGCGACGCCCTCGCCAATACCCTTGCTGCTACCCGTGACCAGCGCGATCTTGCCGTCGAGTTGTAAGTCCATCTTCCGTGCTCCATATCCAGATGTCGGAGGCATATTGGACGATGCGATGAGCGAGGCAATTACGCACTTTAAAGTACCTGTACCCGTCGAAGACAGGGATGTCTGCCTCGGTGCGGACGGTTCCGTCGCGCATGTCGCGCGAGTGTTGCGCATGATCAGCGGACGCTGGAAGCTTCCGATCCTGTTCCGCTTGTTCGCCACCCCTCGTCTGAGGGCATCGCAGTTCATGCGCGACATCCCCAGCATCTCGCAGAAAATGCTGACCCAGCACCTCAGGGAACTGGAGCGCGACGGCCTCGTAGAAAGGCGCGACTTCGAGGAGCTGCCGCCACGGGTCGAGTATTCGCTGACAGCAGCGGGTTTTGCGCTTATGCCGCTCCTCATGTCGGCTAGAGAGTTCTCCAGGGACCATCCAAATTCCGGTCAGGCGGACTGAGCGAGACCTACGGCCGTCTGACGCAGGGCGAAACCAGTAGGCACCTGGGCCTGAAGATCGGCAGGCGTGGCAGTTCGCGATCCTCGGATGCCCAGGCCATGGAATGCATCATCAGTTCCGCTCAGAATGGAATGAGGATCAGCAGCAGGCAGGCGATCACATTCGATACAAGAAAATAGGGCGTGTTCAGCAACCCGTATTGGAGTGGGCGAGGGAACAGCGGATTGATCGCGATGTTGAAGGTCATCGGCACCAAAAAGCCAAGGCCAACGATGAGACCAAGCATCGCGGCGTCCAACGCCGATGAAAGTCCGAGAGCCTTGATGAGATAGGCGTCGGTGATGACGGTGATCAGGGAGCAGACGAGTGGTCCCATCATGAAGATCGTACCGGATACCGCCTGCTGCTCCTTCGGCAGATTCTCTCGTCCGGTGACGTAGAGATATTGCTTCGGCACCAGCACCATGAAGTAGAGGCCTCCCAGAATGAAGGAGGCGACGGTCGCGGCGGCCACCGCGAGCCAGTGGATTTCGGCGAAGGCTGAGAACATGTTGATTCCTCTGTTGGCATTGTCCATGGAACGGTTATACCGTCGACCAACTGACAATTTACGGCAGTTGGAAGATGGCGCGCACCGACAGGCTTTTCAGACTTCTCCAGACGATGCGGACCATGGCCGCGCCGATAACGGCCGCACGTCTGGCCGAGGAGACAGGGGTGTCGCTGCGTTCCCTGTATCGGGACATTGACAGCCTGCGCGCCGCGGGAGCGCGGATCGACGGCGAGCGAGGGTATGGCTACCGACTGACGGAGGATTACGCTCTGCCGCCCCAGGCGCTCAGCCGCGAAGAGATCGAGGCCATTGCGCTCGGAATGGCGGAGGTCAGGAGCATGGGCGATGCGACGCTCGCGAAGTCCGCGGCCTCTGTTCTCGCCAAGGTTTCGGCGACCCTGTCGGATCACCGTGAACAGCAGCTCTTCCATGCGGTCTCCCAGGTGTACCGACCCGTCGCGCGCTTCGATGCCCCGCCGCATACCGATGCCGTACGACAGGCGTGCTGGACGGAGGAGGCGCTGACGATCCGTTATGAGGACAAGAGCGGCGCGCAGACCTCGCGAACGGTTTTGCCCTTGTCCATGGTCTACACCGAGCGGTCGTTGACGTTGCTCGCATGGTGCTGCCTAAGGGAGGCGTTCAGGATGTTCAGCGTCGCACGGATGAGCAGCGTTGAACGCACAGGAGATAGTTTCAGGCCGCGACGAGCGGTTCTTCTTCGAGAATACCTCTCGGAATTGCGGCAGGCTTGAGCAGCGACGGACGGCGCGACTGGCGGCGCTTCACATTCGACGGACCGCAAAACGAATGAGGGCTGGTCGCACGGACTGCGTCATCGCCCAGCCTCCGCGTCCAGGACTTGCCCGTTCAGAGCCACATTGTGAAAATCAGACATGCACTGAACCGGTGGCAATGTAGCCACCGGGAATGCGGCCGACGAACTAGGGTCTATGCCGCAGTACCGATCTATCGCGTCTGCCTCACACAGTCTCATTCCGGCTCAGCTGCCGGCAAGCTGATCTCAACAAAACCGCCGCGGGTGCGATCACCCCAGCTTCCTGCCATCGCCATCGGACTGCGACGATTGAGAACATAGACGTATTCCCGCTGTGACCTGCTTCCACCCAACGATGCGGTTTCTTTCCAGACCAATTGCTCGTAGCCGCTGACATGTCCTTTGATGACGTTGGCTGCTCCTGAGCCTTTCCAGTGGATGACGGCTTCAAAATTATGATGATCCACGCGCGTGAAATGGTCGACGGTGAAAGAGAGGATCTTCCTTCTCAATCGAACTGAGCCCGGAAAGCCGTCTTTGAGCTGATCGATGAGCCCTTCGTTTTTCATCTCTGCGTCGTTTGACGCCAGTGTTCCGGTCGGTGGCTCCATGTTAGAGACAAGCGCCTTGCTGAACATGGCGTCAGCGTTCCTGCACATATCAAGTGGGATTTTTCCCCGCCGCAGAATGACCTCCAATTGCTTTCGCGCTTCTGCTTCGGCCGCAGTTCGCACGTCGCCTGACAGCCGATAGCGCGAGCCATAATTCAGAACGCCGACAGCGATGCGGTTTTCCCATTGGCGGCGAGGGTGATGTCGTTGGATATCACATCTTTGGACCAGGATCAGGTTCGCAGCATAGTAGCCAAATTGAATGGCAGCGTCGATCGGGCCGCCTCGGTCGATGCTCGGATTGCTGTCAAACAGATACGTGGGGGAGATTTCGGTCGCGTGGACGGGAACGAGGAACTGACAAAGCAAGCAACCGCTTATGATAAACAGTTTGAACAAGAGCGCCTCCGTATCCGAAATCGTGAATGAGCAGGATCTTTGCGTCCCCTCTCGAGAAAACATCCCCGATCCATGGAAAGTCTCCGAAAGCCAGGTTCGGGTCAATCACCGTTCGGCAGCATTGTGATTTTGCACCGACAAGCGACTTCTCAACACCGGGATTTACAGAGAGTTATCGTAGATCTCGGCGCAGAGATCCCATCTGAATTACAGCGGTAGATCGATCTGAGGCAGCGCAATGGTCGCCGGCTGTCTTACAGTGGGAGACTTCGGCCGCGCGCCGACAGATGACGACGGCGGCAGAATAGTCCCGGCGACAGGCGCATTGTGACTGTGGCGTCCGCTCGCCGTCATGGAGTGGCAAGCGAAGGGCCGTCTTCAACTCGCAAGGGTCAAGCCGTGTCGGCTTGTTTCATTCCTGATTTCTGCCACCAAGGCATCGAGTGCGGCATTGCGCACTTTTCTCGATCGGCGAACCACGTAGGCAAGGGCAGGAGGTGCGGTCAGGCGACCGTCAATGATCAGCATCTCCGGACGCAGGTGCCGCTCGTTCAGGAGGGCGATGCCAAGTCCCGCAGTGACCGCCGAGACGATGCCCGCCGCGGCCGAACACTCGAAAACGGTTTCAAGCGTGGTCCCGCTATCCTGGCCGATGTCATAGGCCCATTGACGATAAAAACACTTGTCATCGAAGGAGAGGAAAGGAAGGAGGCCGCTGTCTGGAAGAGCAAGGTCCGGATGCTTCACCCAATGAAGCTTTTCTCGGAAGAGAACGACATCGGTCGGCCGAACTTCGTGGGCGAACAGCTGCAGGATAGCCGCATCGAGCTCGTTCCTCTCCAGCATCTCGCGAAGGACGAGGCTCATTCGAATCTTGGTGCGAACCGCGACATCAGGATACAGGCGACGGAACCGCCCGAGTATTCGGGCAAGGTCGCTGCAGGTGGTATCCTCGGTCAATCCAAGTGCGATACGCCCTGCAAGCTGTGTTTTCGACAGGCTGAGCAAGGCTTCGTCATGCAGGCCGAGAATACGTACTGCATAGTCCAGGAGTTCCCGGCCGGGCGGCGTAAAAAGCGATGCTCCCGGCCTTCTGTTCAGCAGCGCGCAATCGAGGCTCGCCTCGAGCCTTCGGATCTTGTGGCTGACGGCCGATTGGGAGAGGCCCAAGGCGTCGGCCGCGCGGGTTATGCCGCCATGATGGCTGATCGCCCAGATGACACGAAGCGCGTCAATGTCCAGGCGGCGGTTCTTGATGTCGGTCAAGGCGATGAACTCGGTCGATGGGTCTCCATTTCCCTATGAGCCGTTTCAGCCATCTTCAAGGCCAAATGACAAGATCGGCATGAATGTCATGTCTGTATCGATTTTTGTCATGTGCGTTGAAGGCCCCCAAGGTCTACCTGCTGTGGCCAGACGATAATCGAGTTCGCGATGACAGACGAAGCCGCATCAGCTCGCCCTCAAGGCGCCCATCCCCTTCTGTGGCCATTGTTGGCAGGTCTGCTGATCGTCGGATGGAGTTCCGGCTTCGTCGGCATCCGCTATGCGAGCAACGATGTCAGCGTCACGCTGATCCTGTTTTGGCGGACCCTGTTGTCCGGTCTGCTTCTTTTGCCATTCGCGCTGCTGATCGGACCGAGAGTCGAACTGCGGACACTTGCCGGGCAGATGCTGTTCGGCGTCATGTCGGTCTTTCTCTATCTTGGAGGGTTCGCGCTTGCCATCGAACAGCGCGTGCCGACGGGACTTGTCGCCCTTATCGCGGATCTGGTTCCTCTCGCCATCGCAGCCCTGTCGCAGCCTGTGCTGGGTGAACGGCTCAGCCCGCGGCAATGGACCGGTACGGCGCTTGCTGTGTCGGGTGTGCTCATCGTCTCTTATGATAGCCTGAGCTTCGGGACGGCTCCGCTATGGGCATACGGGGCTACCGTTGGGTCGATGCTGGCTTTTGCATTTGCTTCGGTCGTCTATCGCAGCCGCAGGCGAGTGAGCATGCCGGTGCATCAGAGCCTGTGCATTCACACGCTGACGGCGGCCTTCCTCTTCTTCATTTGCGCATGGTTTCAGGGAAATCTCATGCCGCCGCTCACCCGCGAGTTCGCTATCGGTATGGTCTGGCTCGTGCTCGTCGCCACGTTTGCGGCCTATGCCGTCTACTATACCTGCCTGCGGCTATACCCGGTCGCCAAGGTCAGCGCCGCGATCTACCTCAGCCCTCCCGTCACGATGCTCTGGGCGTGGGCTTTGTTTTCCGAACCTTTGACGGCACCGATGTTCCTGGGTCTGGCGGTGACGATGGCAGGTGTTTGGATGACCTCTCGTGCCTAGGGGTCGGAGATATTCCGTACGCCAGCTCTATGCCACAAGTGGCTTCGACAAGAGCAAGAGCCGCTGGTCATCAGGGTAGGGGTAGGTTTCAAAGCCCAGTTTCTGCTCGATCTCCAACGCATCATAGTTGCTTCGATCTTCGATGGATTCGATCTTCTCCATGCCCTGCCGTTCGGCTTCCTGAACCATAAGCTTCAGAAGACCCCAGCCAAGCCCGTGGCCCTTGAAATCGCTGCGAACGGAAATCGCTGTCTCGGCGCGCTTTTTTTCGGCGTCGCAGGCAAGAACGGCTGTTGCGATCGGCGTTGCGGCGTCTCTGGCAAACGCAATGTAGCTCTTGATAGTGCCATGATCGATGCCGATCAACTCCGCAATCTGCTTGCGCGAGGCATGTTTCATGGCCGACAGGAAGCGAAAACGGAGGTCCTGCGGGCTAACATGATCAAAGAGCTCCACCAGGAGGGCCTCATCGTCAGAACCTGCTATTCGCACGGAGACCTGCAATCCCTCTCTTGTGACAAAACTCCATTTTTGTTCAGACACGGCAGTCTTCTTTGTTCGTATAGAATGTCGTTTGCGGGTATGGCCTGGGGATCCGGCGGGGCCTTTTTGGTGACCGCTCAAGCGATCTGTGGCGCGAGTTGCAGCTCGTCGACATAGCCACGGGTGCCTGTGATGCGTTCGACGAGAACTCTGATTGCGTGACGCTGCAGATCGGAGACAACGTTCCCAGTCAATCGAACCTGGGCGTCGCGTACCGAAACGCAGATCCGGTCGCCAGCAAGCCCGAGTTCGGTTCTCAGCCGCGTCCTGACGGCAAGCCTGATCGCTTCGTCGCCCGGTGCTATTTTATCAGCCGGTATGGAGGCAATGGCGCGCAGCACCTCGCGGCGGCTGACAAGGCCGATAAGCGCGCCCTCATCAAGCACGAGAACGCGCTTGATGCGATGGGTCGCCATCAGCTCCGCTACCGTTGAAATCGGTGTATCCGGTGTTACTGCAATGATGTTGGGCGTCATGACGTCGCCGACACGCCATGCTTTGCTCTTGATATAGGTCAGAAGAGCGCCATCGGCTCTTGTGACATCGGCGCAAGACTGACTGAGTGAGCTGATTTCGCATCGCATCAGGAGGTCGCCCTCCGTCACCACACCGCAGACACCTTGCAGCTGATCGACCACCGGAAGGCCGCTGATTCCATTTTCGAGCATGAGCTGGATAGCGTGGCGAATATTGGCGTCACGATCGATCGAAATGATCTTCTTTGTCATGATGTCTTTTGTCTGCATGGCAATCACTCCGAACGATGGGGTTGTGTCGAGAATGTCCGGAGCTTCGCCTGGATTGATCAAGCCGACATTGATCGGCGTCAAATTCGCTGACGAGGGTTGGACATGCTCGCCAACATGAGATTGCAGATCGCATGACGAGGTTCTTGACGCTGATCAATGCTGCGGTGAGGCAGCGGCGTAGTCTTCAGGTCGGACATCATCGGCGACAAGGAGATCCCTCAATGTCTTACAAAACTGTTCTGAGCATCATGTCCTCAAGGCATGGCGACGAAGATCTGGCAACCGCAATTTCATTTTGCGAAGCGACGAATGCACACCTCGTGCTGCTCGTCCTCGCGTTCGGCGCCATGCCTCCCTATAGCGGCTATGGCGATGCCTCGGCCAGCATCTGGATCGACGAGAGGGATCGCGAACTGGCGCAACTCGACGAAAAGGTTGGCGCCGCAAGAGCCAGACTTGCAGCCAGCGGCATATCCTATGAGGCGCAGGAATTCTTCTGTGACTTTCCCTGGGCACCGGAGCTGCTTGGGCAACGCGCGCTATATTCCGACATCACGCTGATTGCGGGCGAGATGGCATCGGACCCGCATCTCAACGGGTTTGCCATTGACGGAGCATTGTTTCACTCTCCCACGCCGCTCTTGATCGTCCCGAGACAAGGCTCCGTCGCCTGGCCACCTAAGACGGTGCTGATTGCCTGGGATTCAAGCCGCGAAGCCGGTCGCGCGGTTCATCAGGCGATCGATGTTCTGAAAGCAGCGGAGCGTGTGCATGTCACCATGGTCGATCCCGTTGCCCTATCAGGACGCCAAGGCGAGGAGCCCGGTGCCGATATAGCCGCTTACCTGGCTCGCCATCAAATAGAGGTGTCCATCGACGTGATTGCCAGTGGCACGCGCCGCATCAACGATGTGCTGCTTCAGCATGCCGGCGACCTGAGCGCCGATCTTGTCGTTATGGGATGTTATGGGCACTCGCGTGCGCGCGAGAGAGTGTTCGGTGGGGTCACACGAGGCATGTTCCGACAAAGCACTTTGCCGATTCTGACGGCACGCTAGTTGCTGCTGTCCGCTCGGAGATGGGCTGTCCGCATCGCCGGCCCATCTCCTGCAAATTCCTGTCTCGCCCGACGCGAAGTCACGAGGCCAAGGAGAGCCCATGACATCGCGACTGGGCTTGCGCCCTCATCGGACCGGAGCCGACGGGCGCCGCCGCAGAGTTCGGTGTCGTCCGTCGCTGCCGAGCGAAATTGCTCAGACTATGCCAACGCCAATATAGGGATCGATGTAAACGAGATTGTCGACGATCGCCCGGACGCCTGAAACATTTTCCGCAGCGACTTTTGCCGCCTGGCGCTCTCTTTCATCCATGATGCTGCCGGTGAGCTCCGCCACACCGGCGACCACCTTGACGCGGATGGAACCGCCGCGGCTCCAGTCCTGCGCTGCCAGCTCGTTGATGATCGCTGCCTCGATCTCCTGATCCTTACTATCGGTCACCTGTGCGGGAAGGGTCTTAACAAGAGCCTTTAGAAGGTCCGATCGAGAGACGATGCCGATGAGCCGACCCTGTGCGACGACGGGAAGGCGTTTGACATCATGTTTTTCCATGAGCTCCACGACTTCCTGCAGACGGGCCGTGGGCGCTACCGTGACGATATCGGAGGTCATGACATCTTCCACACTGCGGCCATGCGTCGACACATATTCCGCAGCAAGCGCGCCAGGGCTGGTGAGAAGCTCGAGCAGCCATGAACGTTTGCGTTCTGTGTTCAATTCGCTGCGTCTTATAAAGTCGCCTTCGCTGACGATCCCGACCAGTTTGGCCGATGCATCGACCACGGGCAGACCGCTGATATGATTGTCGAGCATCGTCTTGGCCGCTTCCGCAATGGAAGTTTCGGGGTGAACGACGATTGCAGGGGAGGTCATGATCGCATGGACAAGCATGTTGAGCGCACTCCTTTGAGGTGGTGTATGCCGGTGGAATCCGGCTACCTCCGTCAAAATAGGGCCACTCTGAAATTCCACTTTGATCACGATCAAAGAGTCCGGTGCCGCCGGTAACGGATCGCTCGGCGTTTCAACGATGCGATCAGACGATGGAAGCGATTGGGAATATTCGTGCCGGAACGGTGTTTCCGGTGCTTGATCGCAAGGTGACAGGGGTCATGCGCCGATACCGGGCGGTTCCCGCCGCCACTCAGTTCAGTTTCGCCGTGAACACATAGCCGACCCCGCGGACCGCCTTGATGAATTGCGGTTTCTTGGGATCTGTTTCGATCTTACGGCGAAGCCGGACGATCTGTGCGTCGATCGTGCGATCAAAGGCTTCAAGATTGCGGCCTCTCGTCAGGTCCATGAGTACTTCGCGGGTAAGGACACGTCCCGCATTTCGCACGAATGCCGTCAGCATCTCGTATTCGCCCGTCGTCAGTTCGACGTCGCGCCCCTCCGGATCCAAAACCTGGCGTCGGCTGACATTCAGCCTCCATCCCTCGAAGCCGACGACTTCCTCGGCACCCGGCTCCGAAATGCGGACGGGAGGTTGACGTCGCCGCAATATCGATTTGAGGCGGGCGTGGACTTCACGCAGGTGGAAAGGCTTGGCGATATAGTCGTCTGCGCCGATTTCAAGTCCGACGATCCGGTCGACGACATCATCACGACCCGTCAGCATCATGATCGGCACGTCCGACTGCGCTCTAATTTCGCGGGCAAGGTCAAGTCCGTCGGTGCCGCCAGGAAGGACAAGATCGAGCAGAATGGCGTCAAAGCTCTGCGCCCGCATTCGGACGCGCATTTCATTTCCGTCCGCCGCGGACGAAACAATATAGCCTTCATCCTCGAAGTAGCGCGTCAACATTTGACGGATGCGGGGATCGTCGTCCACGACGAGGAGATGCGCTTGATGGTGGAGCGCCGCCATCGTCGATCCAATCAATGTATTAAACCGCCCTTGTTACAGACTGTTACCAAACAGCACCGTCTTTAACACGCGCAGCATCCCGGTGTCACCTGTGAGAGGTCATCTGTTCCCAATCACAGCTCAAAGGATCGGCCATGCTGCAGGCGAATAATGTTCATCATCTCAAGGATGTCACGAATCCGGTGTTGTTCGGTGTTGCGCCGGACTCGCTGCAGGGGCTTTTCAGGAGGCAGCCCGTCGAGCACCTGTGTGCCGGCCAATCCCTCTTTCTTGAAGGCGATGCCGCAAGACATCTCTTCGAGGTGGTCGAGGGTAGCCTGCGCATCTTCAGGATCATTTCCGACGGACGCCGGGTTATCACCGGCTTCCTGCACGCTGGCGACATGGCGGGTGTTTCAATGACAGGCAACTATCTCTACAGCGCTGAGGCTGTGGTAGATACGCGTATTCGCCGTATCTCACGCAAGCTATTCGATGCCGAGGTTGCCAAGTCTCCAGAGCTGCAGTCGGAGGTGTTTTCGCTCCTTCGCGACGAAATGGCTGATGCCCAGGACCAGATGGTATTGCTGTCTCGCAAGAGCGCGGAAGAGCGGCTTTGCAGTTTCCTGCTCAGACAGGCGGAAGCCGCGCCCGGTGCTCGCGCGAACGCCGGCATTGTCGCGCTGCCCATGACAAGGCTTGATATTGCCGACTACCTTGGCCTGACGATCGAGACGGTCTCCAGAACGATAACCAAGCTGACGCAACGGGGTATCATCTGTCCGGTCGGTCGCCATGCGGTCCAGCTTCTAAAGCATGGCGTGCTCGTCCAGCTTTCCGGGGACGGCGAATATTTTAGCGACGGCTGTCGCCAAATCTCCTACGCTGCGGGTAATCACCACTAAGCGCAGATGAAGAGATCCTATGAGCAGCAATACCGTCAGTGATGTTTTGAACGGAAACAAGATGGACGAAATCGCCCGCTTGCTCGACGGGGTTAATTTGATCGTCCACGGCCTCGACGGGATCATCAGCCATTGGACCGGCGGCTGCCAAGCTCTCTATGGTTGGTCACGCGAAGAAGCCATCGGACGCGTTGTTCATGAGCTGCTGTCGACCTGCTTCCCACGGCCACTCGAGGAAATCCGCGACATCGTCCGGCGTGACGGTGCATGGGAGGGCGAAGTCGTCCATCGCAGGAAGGATGGACGTGTACTCTTCGTTGCGACGCGTTGGGCGCTCGTCAATCCTGATGCCGATAGCAAGGCGCTGATCATTCAGACGAACAATGATGTGAGCGACATGAAAATTGCGCAGGACGATCTTGCCGAACGTGAAGCGCATTTACGATCCATTCTAGACACCGTCCCTGAATCGATGGTCGTCATCGATGCTGCCGGAGTGATCTCCTCCTTCAGCGCCGCGGCGGAAAAACTGTTCGGTTATTCTTCGGCCGAGGTGTGCGGCAAAAACGTGCGGATGTTGATGCCGCAACCTGATCGCGATGCACATGACGGCTATATCTCGCGATATCTGACGACCGGCGAGCGCCGCATCATTGGCTACGGGCGGGTCGTGACAGGGCAACGCAAGGATGGATCGCAGTTTCCCATGGAACTCTCCGTCGGCGAGGCGGTCACCAAGGGCGGACGTATTTTCACGGGCTTCATCCGCGATTTGACGAGCCGTCACAAGATCGAGGAGGAGCTGCGGCAGGCGCAGAAGATGGAGGCGATCGGGCAACTGACGGGTGGCTTGGCGCACGACTTCAACAACCTGCTGACAGTCATCAGCGGCAACCTCGAAATGATCGAGAACAGACTGCACGACGAAAAGCTCAGCCCTTTGTTGCGGGAAGCGCAGGAAGCGGCCGAAGATGGCGCAAAATTGACCGGACAACTGCTTGCCTTCGGTCGTCGACAGCCACTCAATCCAAAACTCGTCGACGTCGGTCAGCTTGTCTCGGGCTTCTCCGATCTCTTGCGTCGCACGTTGGGCGAGGCAATCGAGTTTCGTACCGTCGTCTCGGGATCGGCAAACAACGCACTGGTCGATGCATCGCAATTGCAAAACGCATTGCTGAACCTCGTTCTCAACGCGCGCGATGCGATGGCCCGTGGCGGAAGGCTTTCAATCGAAATCTCGCATGTCCATCTCGACGTCGACTATGCGCAGATGTATCCCCAGGTACGCACCGGTGAATTCGTCCTGATTTCAGTGACAGATACCGGCCATGGCATGTCGGCGGACACGAGACAGCGCGCTTTCGAGCCGTTCTTTACGACCAAGGGTGTTGGAGCCGGTACCGGGCTTGGCCTCTCCATGGTTTATGGTTTCGCAAGGCAGTCCGGCGGCCACGTCCAGCTCTATAGCGAGATGGGGCAGGGAACAAGCGTGCGCGTTTTTCTTCCAGCCGCGCAAAAGGAGAATGCAGAGGGCGACGAACGGAAAAAGGGAGGGGAGCCTCGGCAGGCCATTCCAGGCGGCTCGGAAAAAATTCTCGTGGTTGAGGATGATCCGCGTGTGCGCCGCGTCGCCGTGTCCCGGCTTGTCGATACCGGCTACCAGGTCGTCGAGGCGGCCAGCGCGAAGGAGGCGCTCGACCGGTTGGAAGAAAATCCGGATGTCGCATTGCTGTTCACCGATATCGTCATGCCCGGCGGCATGGCCGGTGACGAACTCGCCAATATCGTGCGAGCGATGAATCCGGAGATCAAGATCCTGTTTACGTCCGGCTATGCTGAGCCGACGATCGCCGGCCGCGAGCTTGCTCAATCCGGCACATGGCTGAAGAAACCCTATACGGCGCGCGAACTGGCGCAACGATTGCGGGAGCTTCTCGACTAGAGCGGTTTTGGTCGGCTGTCTCGACGCTTCCCGTCGGAAACATGGGCGGAGATCGCGGTCTGGCTATCCGGTGAAATCTCCAGATGTTTCCGGCTTTTGGCCCTATTCACCAGTCTCCTTTCCATGATCCGTCCGGCAGCTGCCTCGATTCGGCGCCCGATATGCTCACCGGTTGCAGCGCAACTGCTATATCGCTGCGGAATGGCGTGCCCTGCCCGAATTCAGGTAACTGTCGAACTGAGCCGCGAGCGATCGTGCGAACATGTGACTGCCCGCCGCGATGGAGAACCCATCATCATGCGCGATAAAATGTGGTGAAGCTTGTGCAAGCAGGCGGGCCTCGCGCAAGAGCGGCTCGGCCGTCTCGCCAAAGCGGGTTCGCAATGCATCGGTGGAAAAGCGGAAGTCGCACATGAGGCGTTCGATCACCCAGCCGCGCATCAGGTCTTCTTCTGAGAGCGAAACTCCACGACCGATCGGAAGGCTGTCCGCCTCGATCAGGCGACCATAAGTGGCGGTCGAAGGGCAATTTTGCGCATAGCCCTGGCGAAAGCGGCTGATCGATGATGGGCCAAGGCCAATCAGTGTTTCGCAGCGGTCGTCAGTGTAGCCTTGAAAGTTCCTTGCCAGACGGCCGTGACGGGCCGCAATGGCAAGGCTATCCGTGGGAAGGGCAAAATGGTCGATGCCGATTGGCTGATATCCGGCGCTTTGGACAAGCGCTGCGGCGCTCTTCGCCTGTTCGAGCCGCTCGTCAGGGCCAGGTAGGGCCGTCTCGTCGATCATGGTCTGATGCTTTTTAAACCATGGGACGTGGGCATAGCCGAAGGTTGCAATGCGATCGGGCTGCAATGACAGGGACAGATCTATGGTCTCGCCGAGCGTTGTCAGCGTCTGGTGGGGCAAGCCGTAAAGGAGGTCCACATTGATCGACCCGATGCCCCTTGTCCGCAACCCCTCTGTCACCCGCTGGGTCGTAGCGAAGCTTTGCGCGCGGTTGATGGCTTTTTGGATGCGAGGATCGAAATCCTGGATGCCGAGGCTGGCGCGTGTCGTTCCAATTTCCGTCAGCGCATCGAGCCTAGCATCATCCATGTCGTTGGGATCGATTTCGATGCTGACACTTGCATCGGCCGCAATGGTAAATCCGGCATGCAATTGCCGGAAGAGTGTTCGCAGATCGACGGGTCGGATCATGGTGGGTGACCCTCCGCCGAGATGGATTGTGCGCACGATGCCTTTCCCGGCGAGGTGCCTGCCAAGCATGGCAATCTCCCGATGAAGCGTTGTGAGATAGTCGGCGACGGGAGCATATCGCAGCGTCTGCTTCGTATGGCAGGCGCAGAACCAGCATAGTCGATCGCAGAAGGGAACGTGCAGGTATAGGGAAATCGGTTCATCGGCCGGGACTGCCTCTATCCAGCTTCTGACGGTGTCCGAGGTTATCCCGTCGTGGAAGTGCGGTGCGGTCGGATAGCTGGTGTAGCGCGGAACCTTCGCATCGATGAGGCGGTGATTGGGGACGGCTGTCATGCTTGTAGTTCCAGGATTGCGCCGTTGCGGAATGGCAGCAGGCGGTGAGTGGAGATTGCGACGATACGATCGGCCAGATGATCGGTAAGGCGGAGGATGATCCTCTGGCCCTGCGCGGTGTCGAGATGCTCGGTTGGCTCGTCGAGCAGGACAACGGGAGTGCGGGCCAGGAAGGCGCGCGCCAGATTGAGCCGTTGCGCCTCGCCAAGGGAGAGCATGTCCTGCCTAATCCACGCATCAAGTCCGCCTGCGCTGCGGATGCGCGCGTCAAGCTCAACGGCTTCGAGCGCCTGCCATATTGCCGCGTCCGGACTGTCGGGATCGAAAAGATTGGCGCGGACCGTGTCGTTCAGAACCGTTGCATCGTGGAGGCAGAGGGTCGTCAAAGCGCGCCGTTCCTGGGATGAAAAGCTTCCGTAAGGGCCATCGAATGTATCTTCGCCGATCCAGCCTGCGATCTGTTTCAGCAGGCTCGTCTTGCCGCTGCCGCTGGTACCGACAAGGATCGTCGGAAATCCTGCTCGCAGACACAGGGAGACAGAAGCTCTGCCGATCGGGATGCCGGCGGGGGTGATCCGCCCAAGATCCGCATGTCGAAGCTCAAGCGGTCTCATCGCAACCAGGTCAGAGGTTGCCGCTTCGGGTTCCAGGTCCAGTATCCACTGCCTGATCTCGGATTGGGCAGCGTCCCGCCGCAGCTTCGCCACCAGAATGCGGGATGCGCCGTTCATTGCCTCGCCAAGCGCAAGCCAGGCGAATGCGAGCGCCACCGGCAAGAGCATCGCGACCCCGCGATAGCCCGACAGCCAGGCGGCCGCAACGACACTGATGCCAGCGATCGGGCCGGCGAGAGAGGCGAGCAGGTCAAATCCGGATTGAAGTCGGCGCAATGCCAGGGTGTGATCGTCTGCTTGCGAAAGGGCGGTCATCGCTGCGCGGCATTCTTCGTCCCACAGTCTTTCCGCCTTGAGGGAAACGGCAGACGCCAGGGCGGCGCCCAATCGTTCTGCCCCGTCCTTTCGTTGCCGTCTGACCTGCTGCCAGGTAACAGCCCCGCTCATGACAAGGCGGCGGCTGGCAAAGACGCCAATCAGCAACAAGCAAGAGATCGGCAGCAGGGAAAGCGGCGCAACGATCGCAGAGCTTGCAACAAGGGCAGCCGCGCCGATTGCCATCGTCAGCGACGGAAGACGGGCGCGCAGACGGGCGTAGTCAATGTCTTCCACATCATCGAGATAGTCAGTCAGCCGTGCCTCGTCGCCGAGCTGCCAGCCCGCCTTGCGGACGGCAGGTGCCTCCGCCATGGATGCAAAAAGCCCAATGCGCCGCAAGGTCTGGTCGCCGATTGCCGCCTTGTGGCCGACGAAACGTTCACCATAACGTGCCGCCGTGCGTCCAATAGCGAAAAGGCGAATGAAGGCTGCCGGAACATGGAAGTTGAAGGTGGCCGCCGCAGTTGTCAGGCCTGCTGCCGCCACCGCGCCAAGGAACCATGCCGATACCCCGCCCAGCAGAATGCCGCAACAAAGAGCACAACAGCTGAGGAGAGTGGCCCGGCGCCAGTATTTCCGGCTGGTGGTGAGAGGATCGCTCGTCATGCCGCCACCTCAATAATGCCGTTGATGGTCAGATCGATCATACGCCCAGCCGCATTTGCCAAGTCCTTGTCATGCGTAGCCACGACCACAAGCCGCGAGTGCGCGATATGAAGAAGTGCTTGCCGGACGAGAGCGGCTGTTGTCGCGTCGAGCTTGGCCGTCGGCTCGTCCGCAATGACCGTGTGCCCGGAAAGCAGCGCGCGCGCGATCGAGACGCGAAGCCTCTGGCCGCCCGAGAGATTGCCGCCGCCGCGGCTGATCGGCGTGTCCAGCCCGGCGGGCAGGAATGCGTCGTCCAGCAAGCCCACCGCATTTGCCGCATCAAACAATTGCGAGACCGAAACGGGCGGAAGCTTCCAACAGATCGCCTCGCCGATGCTGCGGCCTCCCACGAAGCTCTCGGTCGAAACCCATGTGACGCTCCCGGAAAGACGTGGCACAGCGTTCGTTTGCGGTTCCAATCGAGCCATCCGACGCAACAGGGTGGACTTGCCGCATCCACTTGGCCCAACGATTGCCACGAGGCCCCTTTCGGGAAGTGGCGTGTGAGGTCTCTCAAGAGCGGGAACGGACACGGTTTCGGGCAGATCGACGTTGAGAAGCTCGTCGAGTGCCTTCGCCGCGGCGAGCCCTTCGGCCTTGGCATGATATTGCTCCGAAAAGCGCCTGAAGGGCGCAAAATAGTCGGGCGCGATCATCAGAATGAAAAGGCTCTGCCAGAGCGCGAGGTCGGAAAAGCCCGGAATCATCATCAATTTGAGATGCCCGAGGCCGAGAAAGACGGCGAGCAAGGCGATCGATAACGATGCGAAAAAATCGATGATTCCGGCGTTTATGAATGCAATGCCGAGAACCCCCATTGTCTCGCGTGCATAGATCTCCAGCCGGTCGGCCAGTTTGCTTTCCTCCCGCGCAAAGGCGTGGTTGGCAAGAATCGTCGGCAGCGCGCGAATGCGATCTGCAAATTGTCCGGCGAGACGACCGAATGCGTTCTCCTGGGCTATCGCACGACGTCGAATTGCATCGCCGACCAACGCGAAGAACACGATCATGACAGGCGTCAGGCAGAGGACGAGAACTGCCGCCTGCCAGGAGATGAGGAAGAGCATCGCGGCCGCCAAGAGTGGGCCGGTCGCCATCATCATCGACGCGATGCGATGGCCTATCACAAGCGACGCCACTGACGCGGGATGACGCTGCATAGCCACCACAAGCGTTCCGACAGGAAGTTGATTCAATTGGCGCGGCGACATGGCACCCAACCTTGCGCTTGCGACATCGCGCAAGCCGGTTGCGACGGTGGTTTCGGCCGTTGCCTGCACCCTGTCGCCCAGCAATCCGAGGATAGAGGAGCCGGCAAGCAGGCCGATCGCAAGCACCGGCAGCCACGGATCGACCGATTGATCCATCACAAGCCGACCAGTGACCATGGCGGCCGTTGCCGAGAAGGCCAGTCGCAAGGCGGTGCGCGCGATCTGGATCGTGAGCACGCGCCGCAAGCTTATTCTTGCGCTATCGCGGGCAAGCGCGAACATGTCGATCTTGCCGGCGTCGCGGCGGAGGCATTCCGGGTCTGTCTCTGGTGGCTTTTCTTTGTTCATGCTGCTGTTTTGGCATCGATCGACGTGCGTGAGGTTGATCTAGATCAACTCGCGAGAGGATCGCTCGCGCTAACAGATGTCGACCAAGAAAGGATCCTCCGATGTTCGACCCACTCCTTGTCGACCTGTCACGGCTTCAGTTCGCCCTGACGGCACTCTACCATTTCCTCTTCGTACCCCTGACACTTGGCCTATCCATCATGATCGCGATGATGGAGACGGTCTTTGTCATGACGCGGCGTACCATCTGGCGCGACATGACCAAATTCTGGGGCGTGCTCTTCGGCATCAACTTCGCGCTCGGCGTTGCGACCGGCATAACCATGGAGTTCCAGTTCGGTATGAACTGGGCCTACTACTCCCACTATGTCGGCGATGTCTTTGGCGCTCCGCTTGCGATCGAAGGCTTGATGGCTTTCTTTCTGGAGGCAACCTTCGTGGGTCTGTTCTTCTTCGGCTGGGATCGCCTTTCGCCACGCGCGCATATGATCGTCACGTGGTTGATGGCGCTGGGAACGAATTTCTCCGCGCTCTGGATCCTGATTGCCAATGGATGGATGCAAAATCCCGTGGGTTCGGCCTTCAATCCCGACACGATGCGCATGGAAGTCACGGATTTCATGGCGGTCTTGTTCAATCCTGTCGCGCAGGCAAAGTTCGTGCATACCGTGTCGGCCGGCTATGTCTGCGGCGCGGTTTTCGTCCTCGGCATTTCCGCATGGTACATGCTTCGCAACCGCCATGTCGCGCTTGCGAAACGCTCATTCGTGGTTGCCGCGGCATTTGGCGTTGCGTCCTCCCTCTCGGTGATCGTGCTGGGCGACGAGAGCGGTTACGCATTGACCGATAACCAGAAGATGAAGCTTGCGGCCATCGAAGCCATGTGGGAGACCGAGCCTGCTCCCGCATCCTTTACGGCTTTCGGGATCCCGAACCTTGAAGATCGCAAGACCCACTATGCCGTCCATATCCCCTGGGTCATGGGCCTGATCGGTACCCGGTCGATAGACACGGAAATTCCAGGCATCGATCAGTTGGTGGCGAAGGCGGAAGATCGCATTCGCAACGGTTTGGGCGCTTATGATGCGCTTGAAAAGCTCAAGGTGAATTTGGATGACACAGCTGCGCGCGCCACGTTCGACGCAAAGTCCCAGGATCTCGGCTATGCACTGCTTCTGAAGCAATATGTCGAGGATCCGCGTACAGCCAGTGAACAGCAGATCAAGGACGCCGCTTGGTCTTCGGTGCCGCAGGTTCCGTGGCTCTTCCTGTCGTTCCGGATCATGGTCGCGTGCGGTTTTGCCCTGCTCGTCCTCTTCTGCACCTCGCTCTGGTACACGATGCGAGAAAAGGGCGCGCCACGCTGGCTGTTCAGCATGGCGGTCCTTGCCATGCCGCTGCCGTGGATCGCGATCGAGCTTGGATGGTTCGTCGCCGAATTCGGCCGACAGCCCTGGATCATCGATGGTGTGCTCCCAACCTTCCTCGCGACGTCGGAGCTTGGGGTCTACAATCTCATCCTCAGTATTGCGGGCTTCACCCTCGTCTACGGTGTGCTTGCCGTCATCGAAGTGCGATTGATGCTGGCTGCGATCCGCAAGGGCCCTGAAATCGCTGACATGATCACTGGCAAACCCTCGACCGGCTTCAGAGAAGCGAAGCCGGCAATGCAGCCAGGCGAATAACCCCTTCCCGAAAGGATCAAATCAATGATCGAATTTCTCCTCAGCTATGAAACGCTGCGCGTCACCTGGTGGATCCTGCTTGGTGTGCTGCTCATTGGATTTGCCGTGATGGACGGCTTCGACATGGGCGTGGGAACGCTCCTGCCGTTCGTCGCCAAGACGGATATCGAGCGGCGGGTGGCCATCAACACCGTCGGGCCCGTCTGGGAGGGTAACCAGGTTTGGTTCATTCTCGGCGGCGGCGCCATTTTCGCGGCGTGGCCCGCGCTCTACGCGCTGAGCTTTTCGGGCTTTTACCTTGCGATGTTCCTCGTGTTGCTCGCGCTCATCCTGCGCCCGGTCGCCTTCAAATATCGCTCAAAGAGACCGGAGAAAGCCTGGCGCGCCCGATGGGACTGGGCGCTCTTCGTGGGAGGCGCGGTTCCGTCGCTGATCTTTGGCGTTGCCGTTGGCAACGCGCTCCAGGGCGTGCCCTTCCATTTCACCTCTGATCTCCGCCCGATCTACGAAGGGACGCTTTTCGGCCTCCTCAATCCGCTCGCGCTCTATTGCGGCTTGGTTTCCCTGTCGATGCTCGTCATGCACGGGGCAGCGTGGCTTGCTTTCAAGGCCGAGGGCTTGGTTGCGGAGCGGGCGAAGGCGATCGGATCGAAGGCCGCGTTTGCCGCTGGCCTGCTCTTTGCCGGAGGTGGTGTGTTGGTCTGGCTCGGTCAGCTCGGCGGCTACCGCGTCACATCGGCTATCAAATGGGATGGGCCGTCAAATCCGCTTCTGAAGACCGTTGCCCATGACGGGGGCGCCTGGCTTGCCAATTTCGCTGCTCACCCCGTTTTGTGGCTGGTGCCTGCCATCGGCATCGTCGGCCCCTGCTTCGTGGCATTGGGTTTCCGCACACGCCGTGAGGGTTTGACCTTCATCGCATCGAAACTGTCGGTCGCCATGATCATAGCGACGGTCGGCCTTGCAATGTTCCCGGTCATACTACCGTCAAGCACCAATCCCAGCCACTCGTTGACCATATTCGATGCATCGTCCAGCCGTGCGACGCTCCGCAACATGCTCCTCGCGACTGCTATCTTCATGCCGATCATCCTTCTCTACACGGCGTGGGTCTACAGCGTTCTGTGGGGGAAGGTGAGCGAGAAGAGCATCGAGAAGGCCGGACACTCAGCTTACTGAACGAAAAAGGAGAAATATTATGTGGTATTTCGCATGGGTTCTTGGATTGGGACTGGCGGCATCGATGGGCATCTTGAATGCGCTTTGGTACGAGCTGCGTATCTTGCGTGAAGATCCGGCCGACGAGACCCTGCCGCTGCCCACACCATGAGGATGGCATATTCGCGAGAGGATTGACGTAACCCCGGCCGTCGTTCACGCCTGAGCGATGGCCGGAACCTGCTCGTATGCCGTGGTCACCCGGCAAGCTCAACTGCTCAAAAATGCCGGTTCGTTCAACCTATAGAGTATGTTTACGATTTGAATATTGAATGAAAGGAAAGATGATTCCTTGTAGGGCGAGATGAGCGAATATCAGAACAATGCAGTCAAGTTGATGGATTTGAAAGCAGGGAGGGAATCCTTGCTCAACGCCAAAGACCGAAGGGAGGAATTCATACGTCGGTCGTTGGAGTTATATTATGCCATGGGTGGCGAATGGGAATCGATTCAACCGATCGCCGAGAAAGTGTATTCAGATCAGCCAACTCGCATAGATATCGCTGTCGGGAATGTGATGTATAAGCTGGCTGCAATCGGACATGTTTCCGATATCGATATTATTCAGGCCGCATACAACAAATTGGATGAGGCAAGGCAAAATATGTCGACTCCAGACAACGGGCACGATCCAAAGCAGGCTTAGAGCTGAGGCCGTCCCGATGGCGTTGTCCAATCGCGGCCGGGGTGCCAGGAGCAAAGCTGGCGGGGGCATCGTCAAGCCCATAGTCATGATCGGTTCGTTCGCCGGCCCGTACAACCGCACATTCGCTCTCCGCTCGTAACCGATCTATCATTTGCCGCTCTCGAGACCGCTTGATCGCGATTGACGCTGCCGCTTTGCGAAATCGGTGTGCTCGGCGGTATATCAACGCTCGCCCTTGATCGTCTCGATCAAGGCTCTCAGGCCAGATGAAACATGGCGCCGACCCGGATAGTAGAGACACACGCCGGGAAAGGGCGGGCACCAGCTGTCGAGCAATCGCTCAAGTCGCCCCATTCGAATAGCGTCAATCACCAGGAAGTCCGGCACAAACGCAATTCCGAGCCCCGCAATCGCTGCCTCCACCATCAAGGTCTGATCCGTCAAGGTCAGCGGGCCGTTGACGTTGATGATTTCGGCAACGCCATTGCGTTCGAACTCCCAGCGATAGATCGCACCGCTTTCGAAGCGGAAGCGAATGCAATCATGTTGATAAAGATCTTGCGGCACAGCAGGCCTGTCGCGCGTAGCGAGATAGGCAGGCGACGCAACGGCCGCAAATCTGGTCGTTTCCGTAAGGCGAACCGCTATCATGTCCTGTGGCACGGCCTCGGCAAGCCGAATTCCCGCATCGAACCCTTCAGCGACGATGTCGCCAAGCCTGCCATCCGTGACGATATCGAGATGCACCTGCGGATAGTTGCGCCGGAAGCGCGCCAATATCGGCAACAGAAGCATGCGGATCGCCACGTCGCTGGCATTGATCCTTACCGTCCCGGTGGGAACGCTGCGAAGGTCATTCGTTTCCCTCAATGCCTCGGTGATTGACGACATCGCCGGACGAAGTTTGGCTGCCAGCCGTTCCCCTGCCTCCGTGAGCGAGACACTGCGGGTCGTTCGGTTGAACAGGCGAACCCCGAGCCGATGCTCGAAGCTCTTCACGGAATGGCTGATGGCCGAAGGCGTTACGCCAAGCTCAAGCGCTGCCGCTCGAAAGCTGCGATGGTTGGCGATCGCCAGGAACACATTCAGGGCGAACAGATCGCCGTCTATCGATTGATGAACATCTCTCATCTTGGCATCAAAGATTGCTGGGATTGTTGCAGCAGTCAACACTGGCTAGCCTTGAATTCAACCTAGCCAAACAGAAAGATGCTACCATGCCAAAAACAATCCTGATGACCGGCGCCAGCTCGGGTTTCGGTCGGGGCGCAGCGATCGAGCTTGCCCGTCGTGGACACAAGGTGATCGCGGCTGCGGAAACCTGGCCCCAGGTTCGAAGCCTGCGCTCGGATGCAGCCGATGCCGGCGTCGAGCTTGACGCCATAAAGCTCAACCTCCTCGATGACATCGATATTGCACATGCTGCGAGCTACGACCCCGACGTTCTGGTGCTCAATGCCGGTGTGATGGAAAGCGGATCGGTCATCGATATTCCTATGGAACGGATCCGTGAATCCTTCGAGATCAACCTTTTCGGTCACATCAAGCTGGTACAGGGTATCGTGCCGAAGATGGTGGCGCGTAGGGCCGGGAAGGTGGTCTGGACCTCGTCGATGGGGGGAATTCTCGTTATCCCATTCGTTGGTGTCTATTGTGCCACCAAGCATGCGATCGAGGCCATAGCCGGCTCCATGAGGGCCGAATTGGCACCCTATGGCGTCAAGGTCGCAACGGTGAATCCCGGCGTGTTCGCTACTGGCTTCAACGACACCGGCGCCGAGAGTCACACGCAATGGTATGATGCCGATCGCGCGGTCGTGCCGATGCCGGACTTCACGGCTGCTCTAGCCGATCAATTCGACCCGCAGGAGATGATCGACGCCATGGTCGAAATCATTCCCGCCGACGAACATTCCTATCGAACGATGCGCCCGCTCGCCACGATCGATACGGCAAAGCAATGGCAAGAGACGGAGTGGACACAAGATGCCTGATATCACGCTTGAATATGCGCAGGCCCTTGTAGCCAAGGGGCGCGCCGCGGCAAAGGATGCCGGCATGAACGCGGTCTTTGCCGTCCTCGACAAGGGGGCGAACCTGGTGACATTCTCGCGCATGGATGGCGCATGGCTGGCCTCCAACGAGCTCGCAATTGCCAAGGCGCGTACGTCGGTGATGTTTCAGGCTCCAACTGATGCACTCGGTGCACCGTTGGAGCTAGGCAAGCCTTTGTTGCACTTCGATCACATCCACCAGGGCGGCCTGCTTCTCGTTGGCGGAGGTGTGCCGTTGTTCGACCCCAGTGGCGAGTTGGTCGGTGCTCTTGGAGTGTCCGGCGGCGCTCCCGAGCAAGATGCCGCCATCGCCAGTGCGGCTGCGGGCATATAGGATGCCTATCGGTCTGGAGCAAACACAGCCGTGTGCTTGCTTCCCCTGTTGGTTGTGAGGATTGCGTTCGCCGGCAAGTCCGGCGGCACAACTAAGCAATGGCAGCCCTAACCTTATCAAAGGAAGAACTCCTTTCTGCGACGATTAAGGTAGATCGGCCTTCGTATCGACGCTTCCCCCGGAGGAGCGCAATATGGTTCAGAGCTGTTGCCAGCAACATTGGCTCGGTTCGGCGGGAAGAAGTCGAGGTCTGAGAATGCGTCTACAACTGCGATCTTGCGCGCACGATCGCCTCGATCTCGTCACGAAGCCAGCGATGTGACACATCCTTTTCGCGCCGGCGATGCCAGGTCTGTACGAAGGGAAAGCTCGGCAGCTGGAACGGTACCTCGCAACATTGAAGGCTGCCATTCGCCAGACGCTCGATGCTGCGCCGGGCCGCGGTCAGCACGAGGTCCGTGCCTCTCACCAACTCGGGTGCGCTGGACCAATGCGGGATCTGAACGGCGATGCGGCGCTTGTGGCCCAATCGAGCAAGGCCCATGTCGATCTCGCTGTCATCCTGCAGGCCAACCGTAACCCGCACATGAGGCCGTGCGAGATATTCCGTAAGATCCAGCGGAGTATATCCGCACGATCCATCGATCAGACACGCGAATGTCTCCTCGAAAAGGACCGTGCTTTTGAGGTAACTGGACCTCCATTGTTCAAGTGCAGGATAGACGCCGACGGCCAGGTCAATTTCTCCTTCCATCAACGCGGCCAGCGCTCGATCTCTGCCGTAAGACACGACTGAAAGATCGGCGAGTGGTGCGGACTGTCGCAGCCGCGAGACGAGAGCTGGCAAAAGGATGGCTGCTCCATAGTCGGACAGCGACAGCCGAAAATGACTGGTGCTCGTTCTCATGTCGAGCCCCTTGTGGTCTACCATCGAACGCACGAGCGCCAGGGCCTCTGCGAGCGGCTCTGAAAGTTGAAGCGCCCGCGCGGTGAGCTGCAGGCCCCCATCGCTTCTCACCAGCAATGGATCATCAAAGATGTCTCTCAGCCTGGCTAAGGCATGGCTGACGGCCGGTTGTGAACGATTGAGACGTGACGCGGCTCGCGAGACGTGACGCTCTTCGAGCAGGGCCTCAAGAACCAGCAATAGGTTCAGATCGGAGGAAGCAATATTATTCATGCTGTGCATGATATATATAGGATCTTTCGATTTCCATTCGTAATTTCGATGGTCCAGGATGAAAAGAAAGGAGAACGGACCATGAGCCAATCAACCGAAAAAGATCTTGGATTTTCGCATGTCGCGCTTCTCGTGCGCGATCTCGAAAGAAGCATCGCCTTCTACGAGGAGTTTGCTCATCTCAAGCTTATCCACCGCAGAGCAGCAGCAGGCGCCATTGAAGAGGTGGCGTGGCTGGCGGACGGACTGCGCCCCTTCGCGCTCGTCCTCGTTGCATCGACAAGCCTTAAAGACACGCCTTTGGGACCCTTCGGACACATCGGTATTGCCTGCGGCGTGCGGGAAGAGGTGTTTGAGCGAGCGGCCGAGGCCGATCGCCTTGGCATATTGAGGTCCAAGCCCCGGGATGACGGAGCTCCCGTCGGCCTTTGGACTTACATTGCCGATCCCGATGGAAACACTCTCGAGCTGTCTTTCGGACAAGAGATCGCGTTCACCACAAGGCGCGCAACCTGACGACGCGCCCGACGGCTTGCTGGCACTCGAGCCGCACCCGTGTGGTCGGTGATGAAACAATATGCCATCACCGGTTCACATCATGCGGAAACGACAAGCGAGGCACGCCGGCAATTCGGTACGTCACTTGTCGATCGATTTGAAATCCCGGCCGCGTAAAAACTACGCCGGCATTTTCGCGTCTCGACTTCTAATCTGCGACGGAGCCTCCCGCCGAGGATCGTCGCCGTGCTGCACGATATGACGGGTGCCCGTCAGGCAGGCTGGCGACGTCACCCGACATGCGTGCTTATCGTGCTGACCGTGGTGGAGCGTCTGGCCCAGCACACCTGTCACAAGGCAATGCCGCCGATGATCCAGGCGCCGCTGACAGGCCATGATCGCGGCGCACGAGGGTAGCAGAATTGAAGCTCAGTCGGTGATGCCGCGCAAACCGCGCTTGATCTCCTCAGCAAACATCGTGGCGGCAAGTCCGCGATTGCGTTTTTCTCTCTGCACCAGAGAGAGGACGTTCTTTCCAAAGGTCCGGTCGCGAATCTGTACATAGGTGAGCACGCCGTTGCGATATTCCTCGGCAATGTCGAATTTGCTGAGAAAGGCAATGCCGTCCCCGGCGCCGGCCAAGCACTTCATGGCCTCGATGGAGTTCGAGAGGAACGCCGCCTCGACGGTGAGCCCAGCCTCGACAAAGGCGTCCGCGACGATGCCGTGGATCAGCATCGACTTGTCGGCAAAGATCAGCGGGTAGGGCGCGCAGTGGGCAAGCGGCACCGTTTCCATGCCGGTGAGCGGATGCTCCGGCGAAACGACGGCACCAAGCCGCGTATCCATCTTCCAAAGAGTTTCAAGCTGCTGCGTCGACGGCAGATTGAAGGCAAGGCCGAGATCGGCTTCGCCGTCTATCACCGCCTGGACGATATCGCGCACGAACATCACGCGAATTGAAATTTTGAGCCGGGGATGGCGTGCGCCGAACCGGGCGGCGGCCTTCGGGACGATGCCGCCGGCCAGGCCATTCATCGTGGCGATGATCACCTCGCCGCTTTCGAGCGTCTTGATGCCCCGAATTTCCGCCTCGACCTGGCTGTACTCCTTCATCGTGCGCCGGACATGAGCGACGAGTATCTCACCCGCGGGCGTTAGCCGCAGCCCACGCGGCAGTCGCTCGAACAGCGGTTCGCCGATCGCTTCCTCCAACAGAAGAACATGCTTGTTGATGGCCGAAGGCGCGACATTCAGCCGCTCGCCGGCCGCTCGGATCGAACCGGACCGAGCAACCTCGTCGATGTAACGCAACACGCGCGAATGAAGCATCCGTTTCCTCCCATGAACCGTTCTCGAAAAGCGTACGATATGCGCAGAAAATACTGCTTTTCGGAAACGGCGCAATCGCGTCCTATGTCGTCAACGAGGTTGGCGGCCGATCGTCGCCCCTTCCGGGATTTATTCCCAAACAATCACAGGCATTTCGCTTCGGCGAAGCCACGGGACCGACATGGAGGAAAATTGTGAATTCGATAAATCCGATAGAAGCCGTTCACTATGACAAGGTACGGACGATCTTTGCCATTCTGAGCGGAGAGCGCGAGGCCGATCTCCTGTTGAAGAATCTCAACATTCTCGACGTGCACGGGGAGACTGTCTATCAGGGCTCGATCCTCGTCCATGACAAGCGGATCGTCGCGCTCAATCCAGACGAAAGCCTTGTGAAGACGAAAGAGGTATTCGACGGCCAGGGTCTCTATGCCATTCCAGGCCTGATCGACGCTCATATCCATTTTGAATCGCAGCTCGCTCATCCGACTGCGCTTGCCGAGGCGATGGTGCCCTGTGGGACGACGACGATCTATTCCGAATGCCTCGATCTGCTGAGCGCGGCGGGCGAGGAAGGCGTGCAGGCCGCCGAAAGCCTGTTCAAGGATTATGACAAGCTGCCCTATCGGCTCTATGCCTTTGCGCCCGGGAAGAAGACAGCAGCGTCGGTAACCGAAGCCGTGCTGAAAATGGAACCTGTCATCGGCCTCGGCGAGTTCGAACATTTCACCTACAGCTCCGGCAATGACGATGATTTCCGCAAGGCCGCCTGGGTGCGGGCCAAGGGCGGCTTCATGAACGGTCACTGGGGCGTCACTGCGCTTTCGGACATGATCCTCAACTATCTGCCGGCCATCGGTTGCTCCAACAACCATGATGTCTGGAACGAGAAGGATATTGAAAAGAGTATCCGCTACGGTTTTGCCACGCACATCAAGTTCGGCGTCGGCAGCAGCGAAGTGATCAAGGTTCTGCTGCGCGCCATTGTCGATCGCAAATGGCCGACCGACAACTTCATGCTCTGCACGGACAACATTTCGATCGAGCGTCTTCTGACCATGGGACACATGGACTGGATCATCTCGCTCTGTGCGGAAATGGGTATCAATCCGATCCAGGCCATCAAGATGGCGACCTACAACACCGCGCGCTCTTTCCATATGGAGGACAGGATCGGTTCGCTGACGCCAGGACGCTTCGCGGATATCGTGCTGACGGACAGCCTCTCGAAAATCAATCCGCTCTACGTCTTCAAGGACGGCGAGCTGGTTGCAAAGGATCGCAAGCTCTTAAAGAACGCCGAGATCGACTATTCCGATATGTGCAAGACGGGCGTTCCCGGGCTCGACAACCTGACGCCGGAACAACTTGACATCGTGCCGCTGGAGATTTCCGAAGACGGTACGCAGGCCAAAGTCTATCTGTTCGACGTCTACGGGCGCGGCCATGCCAAATTCTTCGAGGAAGTCTGGGTGCCGTTCAAGGACGGCAAGGTCGTGCCGGAAGTGGGCGGCATCAAGCTCAGCCGCCTGTCGGTCATACAACGCTATACCACCGGCAAGCGTCATGTGGTCAACGGCTTGTTCAAGGGTGTCCATGTCGATCGCGGCGCGGTCGCCACCTTTTGGCCGGCGCCGAAGCCCTATTTCGTCGTCGTCGGACAGGACAGCGCAGAAATGTGTCATTGCGCAAGAAAGGTCGACGCTCATGCCGGCGCCTGTATCGTGACCGAGAACCGGGTGGAGAAGGCGGTGATGCCCCTCGAGATCTATGGTGTCATGGCCAACATGACCGTATTGGAACTGACGGCTGCCGCCGGTGCCATCGATGCTGCCCTGGAGGAGATGGGCAACCGCAACGAAGGCGAGCCGGTCGTGAACAAGCTGCTGAGCCTGTTCATCTCGCTTCATCGCTTCCGCTTCATGGTTTGACGCGGCAGGGGAGACCTTCGGCAACAGGCACATAGTGTCCGTTGCCGAAGCGGTCGTATGGGCAGATGCGAAGGCGAAAGCTTCGCAACGCCGGTACGAAATGAATTCAATTGCGCAGATATAACCTCGGGCGGACACGAGAGAGGCTATTTGCGAAACGGCTGAGAAGAAATAAGGGAGGAACATAATGGCACATGAGGCGACAGAAGCCCAACTCGTCGAAACCGGTAGCCTGACGCGACGCTGGATCATGTATGTGATCGGCATTTACATCCTGACCGTCGGCGTCAGCCTGGCGATCCGTGCCGGTGTTGGCATATCGCCGCAAAGCAGTCTGACGCGCACGATGACGCTGGTCTATCCTGCGCTCAGCCAAGGGACATACAACTTCCTTTTGGAACTGATTATGTTGTTCCTCACCTATCTGGTGCTCCCGAAGGATTTCACGCTGAAGAGTTTCGCCGCGCTGATCCCGGCTTTCGTGTTGGCAAGCTGCCTGGATCTGAATCTGAAACTGACGGAATTCCTGCAACTCGATACCTATTACCTCAGGATTGCATTGCTGGCCTTAGGTGACGCTTTGCTTGCCTTCGGTCTATTTCTCATGATCCGCGCCAATCTCGTGCTGATGCCGATCGACATGTTCGTCAACACGATCTTCAAGCGAACCGGCTGGAAATGGGGCAACATCAAAACCGGCTTCGACTGCACTTTGCTTGTGACCGCCGCATTGATCGGCCTCGCATTCCTGGGCGAGATCAAGTTCATCCGCGAAGGCACGATCCTGAACGCGATCCTCGTTGGCCAATACATCAAGCTCTACTTCTTTCTGTTCAAAAAGTTCAAAGGGAAAGCACTCACGTCCATCCCCGAAAAGCTCGAAGCGGCAAAGTAGGTAAGCAGAAAGCGGAACGGATACAGGAGGGTGCTCTACGGCTTTTACCCGCAACATGCCTAATCGAGCAGCCAGACATTCTCAGAGGGTGTCTGGCTGCGGGAATGCCCGCGTGCGACGGACGACATGGCTGAAGACCCTTAGCAGGTCGCAGCGATACTCAAGCCATTCGAGAGCCTAGACGACGAGAGCGGCAACGCTGTTCTCGATCAGCCGCACAAGGCTGAGCGCGGTCATTTCCGACGATTTCGGATTTGCCGCCAGCGGCTCGTTCTCAAGCTTGAGCTCAAGCTTGCCGAACGCCCCCGAAGCTCTGATCTCATGGACATTGCGCAAAATGGAAGGATCCGCCACCAGCACGACCCTCGTTCGGTCAAGGCCGATCCCCGAGAGGGCAGTAATGACGGCGACATTGGCGTTTTGCGGAAATGCGGCCGCCGCTTCCCGCGCCGTGCCCGCAAAGAATTCTGTACGGGCTGCAAGTGCGTCGAGATCGACAAACTCTTCGGCTTTGGTACCCCGCCAGGCACGGGGAGGTTTGACGATGGAATGGGTTACTTCGTCGAGCGGCAATATGGACGCGGCAGCCAGCATGCCGAGATCTCCGAGAGCACCCGAGGGGACGACGATACGGCTTCCCGTTTCGCGCGCCGTCGCAAGCAGACGATCGAGCAAGGCCTCGTCGGTAAAGGCGCTGGTCGAGGACACCGCGAAACGTCGCGAGTGACGGAGCGCGGCCACTCCCCAAATGTCGACCGCCGGTCGTCCGGCCGCCTCTATGATCATGTCGAGATCCAGGTCCGAAAGCTCGCCCGGATGCGAGATCACCCGTGCGTTCGGGGGCAAGCCGCGATCACGCGCTGTATCCCGCACAGCCACGACGGCGATCTCGATGTCATCCTTCTGCCGCTCGGCAAGGAGCTGAGCGACCCGTGAGGCGATCGCGCCCCATCCGATGATACCGAGCCGCAGCCTGCGTGCGCAGCGTTCAGATGCCGACATAGCGATGAACCAGTTCTGCATTGTCGATCAGATCCTGGCTGTTGCCCGACCAGACGGTGCGGCCCTTTTCCAGCACATAATGCCGGTCGGCGAGCCGCTTCAGCACATGAAGGTTCTTGTCGATCAACAGAATAGACTGGCCTTCAGCCTTGAGCCGCGCGATGCAGGCCCAGATCTCGGCGCGGATGACCGGGGCAAGGCCTTCGGTCGCTTCGTCCAGGATGAGCAGTTTCGGATTGGTCATCAGGGCGCGGCCGACGACAAGCATCTGCTGCTCGCCACCCGACAAGGTGCCGGCCGTCTGATTGGCTCTTTCCGCCAATCGTGGAAACAGCGAATAGACCTTTTCAAGGTTCCAGGGATTGGAGCGGCCGAGACGATTGGCAGCGGTCGCGACGAGATTTTCGCGCACGGTGAGCGTGTGGAACGTTTGCCGCCCCTCCGGAACGAGCCCGACGCCGAGGCGAGCGATCGCCTCCGGTGTCGCGCCACAGACCTCGCGGCCACCGAAGCGAACATCGCCGGAGAGCGGTTTGAGCAGGCCCATGATTGATTTGACGGTCGTCGTCTTGCCCATGCCGTTACGACCGAGCAGCGTCACCACTTCGCCTTCGCCGATTTCGAGCGCGACGTCGAACAGAACCTGACTGCGCCCATAGGCGGATTGCAGTTTGGCAACGCTCAGCAAACCTCGTCTCCTTCACCCAGATAGGCCGTCTGAACCTCCGGATTGTCCTTGATCTCGTCAACGGTTCCGCTGGCAATCACGCGTCCATAGACGAGGACCGAAATGCGATCGGCAAGTGCGAAGACGGCTTCCATGTCGTGTTCGACAAGAAGCATGGATACCTCGCTCTTGAGCTGGCGCAACACCTCTATCATCTGCTGGCTCTCAGTCAGCCCAAGCCCCGCCATCGGCTCGTCCAGCAGCAGCAATTGCGGCTTCGTCGCGAGTGCCACGGCAAGCTCGAGCTGCTTCTGATCGCCGTGCGAGAGATTGGCAACCAATTCGCCAGCGCAGCGCTCCAGATCGACCTTGCGCAGGAATGTCATCGCCTCTTCGAAGAGCGCCTCGTCCCGGCTCGCATCGGCGAGAAAACGAAAGCTGCTGCCCCGCCGGACCTGTACGGCAAGCGCAACGTTTTCCCGCACCGTGAAATCGGGTAGCAGGCAGCTGATCTGGAAGGTTCGCGCCAGCCCGAGTTTCACACGCCTTGCGGTCGGTAAGCCATCGACGGACTGGCCGTTGATCTCGATCCTGCCCTCGTTGGGTTTGATTTCGCCCATCAATTGCGAAATCAGTGTCGTCTTGCCAGCGCCATTTGGGCCGATCAGCGCATGAATCTCACCGGGTTCGACCGTGATGTCGACATGGTCGGTTGCAAGCAATCCGCCGAAGCGTTTCACAAGGCCCGTGACGTTCAGAATGGGAGCGGTCATTGGCGCCTCCCGCTGATGCGGCCGATCAGTGCCTGCACGCCGCCATTGGTATAGAGCACGACCAGAAGCAGGATGAAACCCAGGCCGAGCTGCCAGTTCTCGGTCCATGACGCGAATGTCGTTTCGAGAACCGTGTAGACGGCCGCACCGATGAATGGACCGAACAGGGTACCCACGCCGCCGAGAACGACCATGATCATCAGCTCGCCGGAACGGGTCCAATGCAGCATGTCGGGGCTGGCGAAGCGCAGGAAATTGGCCATCAGCGCTCCCGCCAGGCCACAGCCCATTCCGGACAGAATGAACGCGACCAGCTTATAGCGATAGGCCGACAGACCGATCGCCGCCATACGACGCTCGCTTTGACGCAAACCGACGACGACTTTTCCGAAACGCGAATTCACGATCCGCCAGAGAAGCGCGAAAAAGACCACCGTAAAGCCGAGGCAGACATAATACATATTGGTGCGGTCACGCATGTTGAGGCCGAGAAACTCGTTGCTTCGGCGAATGATCAGTCCGTCATCGCCGCCATAGGTCTTCAGCGACACGAACAGGAAGAATAGCATCTGCGCGAAGGCAAGCGTGATCATGATGAATTGGACGCCGCCCGTGCGCAACGACAGGGCTCCTATCAGTGCGGCAAAGAGGCCACTGACGATGATCGCCACCGAAACCGTGATCAACAGTTGATTGGTGCCTGCTATGAAACCAAAGAGCGGCTCATCAAGTGAATAATGCTGATAGAGGATACCGACGGTGTAGCCGCCGATGCCGAAGAAGGCGGCATGGCCGAAGCTGATCAGACCGCCATATCCGAGCGCGAAATTGAGGCTTGCGGCGGCAATCCCGTAAATCAGGACCCGCGTCGCCAGCGTGGTCAAAGCGTTATAGCCAGCTGCTTCCGTCACAAGCGGTAGCGCCACAAGGGCGATCGCCAGAATGAAGAGCGCGACGGCTTTTTTGATTGAGGTATCCATTATCGAGAAATGCCGCCTCACGAATTCGGAGAGAACAGGCCCTTGGGCCGGACGAGCAGGACGATCGCCATCAGCAGGTAGATGCCCATCGATGAAATACCGGCGCCGAGTGCGTCGGCCTCCGGACCGACCATCATCTGCCTGAGCAATCCGGGCAGATAGGCACGCAGACCGGTGTCGGCAACGCCGAGCACCAGGCTGGCGAAGAAAGCGCCGCGGATGGACCCGACTCCGCCGATGACGACGACGACGAAGGTGGTGATCAATATCTGCTCGCCCATGCCGACCTGTACGGCAAGCACAGGGCCTGCCATATAGCCGGCCAGACCGGCAAGCAATGCGCCGAGCCCGAAGACAAGCGTATAGAGGAGCCGCACGTCGACGCCGAGTGCCCGCACCATATCCCGATTTGTCGAACCCGCACGCACAAGCATACCGATGCGCGTCTTGTTGATCAGCAGATAGAGGCCGGCTGCCACCAGCAGACCGACGAGAATGATCGCAAGGCGATAGGTCGGGTAAACCAGCCCGGGCAGTAGTTCGACGGAGCCATCCAGCAGAGACGGCATGGACACGAAGAGGGGTTGTCTCCCGAAGAGGATAGTAACGGTCTGGTTGATGATCAGGATCAGGGCAAAGGTCGCGAGCACCTGGTCAAGGTGATTGCGGCGATAGAGCCGTCGGATGACCAGGACCTCGATGGCTATTCCAGACAGAGCTGCGGCCGCAAGCGCAGCCGGCACCCCCAACCAGAAGGAGCCGGTTTCCGTTGCCACCCATGTTCCGGCGTAAGCGCCGATCATATAGAGCGAACCATGCGCCAGATTGATGACGCCCATGATGCCGAAGATCAGCGTCAGGCCGGCAGCCATCAGAAAGAGCATGACGCCAAACTGCAGGCCGTTCAACAATTGTTCGAGAAAGAGCGTCATCGGATGCCATTCGAAGAGTTGCGGGGCGCACCGGCGGAGATCTGATGCGCCCGGTGCGCGTAAGGCCCTACATCTTGCATTCAGCTGCGTAGGCGTCGCCATGGTCCTTGAAAACCTCGCCGACCGTCTTCAGCTCCGGCTTGCCATCCGTACCTTTTTCCACCGACAGCGCGTACCAGTTCTGTACCGGATGCTGGTTCGGGCCGAAGGCGAACTTGCCGCGCACGGACTGGAAGTCGGCTTTGCGCAGCGCTTCGCGGAAGGCGTCCGCATTCTTGAGGTCACCTCCCGTGGCCTTGAGGGCCGACGCATAAGCAAGCGCGGTGTCGTAACCTTGGCTCGCATACGTGGTGACCGGACGATGGTAGGTCTTGTTCCACTCCGCCATGAACTTCTTGTTGGCGGCGTTGTCGAAGTCAGCATTCCAGTGACTGCTGACTTTCAGACCGAGCGCAATGTCACCGACGGCGGCCAGCATCACGCCATCCATGGACGGTTCTGCCACCACCATCGGAATCTCCTTCATGAGACCCGCCTGCTGATATTGACGCAGGAAAGTGATGCCCAGACCACCGGGATGGAACTGGAAGACCACCTCTGGCTTTGCGGCGCGTACCTGCGCCATCTCTGCAGCGAAATCGGTCTGATCGAGCTTTGTATAGATCTCGCCGACAATCTTGCCCTTGAAATAGCGCTTGAAGCCGGCGATGGCATCCTTGCCGGCCTGATAGTTGGGCGCCAGCACGAAAGCGGTCTTGTAGCCAAGATTGGTGGCATATTGGCCTGCGCTTTCATGCAGGCTGTCATTCTGCCAGGACGCGACGAAGTAGTTCTTGTCACAATCCTTGCCGGCCATGTTGGATGGCGCGGCGTTCGGGCTCACGTAGAAGGCGTTTGCATCGAGAATGTCGGGAACGGTCGCGCCGGCGACGTTGGAAAAGACGATGCCGGTAAAGAGCTTGATGCTTTCCTCGTTCAGAAAGCGCTCGGCGATCTGCTTTCCCTGGCCAGGCTTCAGGCCGTCATCTTCGACCACAAGCTGCACGGGTACGCCTCCGAGCTTGCCGCCTTCCTCATCCATGGCAAGCTTGAAACCATCGCGAACATCCTGGCCGAGGTAACCCGCCGGCCCGGAAAGCGTGGTGATCATGCCAATCTTGACCGGCTCCTGCGCCGATGCCATCGACGCAAACAACAGCGGCGCCGCCCAAATGAAGCGCAAAGACTTCAATCGCATACCCAATCTCCCAGCTAAAGGGCCCGCTATTCCTCCACGGGCCAGACCTTATTGATTCTGCTTAAAGCTTTACCCAACCTTCCGGCGGACTTTTGCCGGGATGGATCGAACCGCATTTCGGGCATGTGCGCGCTTTCTCATCCGCATAGAAAGCCTGGTAGATCGGCGGTAGATCGCGAACGATGCTCTTCAGCGAAACTTCGACACGCTTGACGAGTTCATGGCATTCGAAGCAGTACCATTCGAAAGCGTCATGCTGGTCTTGGTTGCGCTTGGGTTCGACGACGAGGCCGATCGAGCCTTCCTGCGGCCGCTGCGGGGAATGACGCACATGTGGCGGCAGGAGAAAGATCTCGCCTTCACGGATCGGCACATCGTAGAAATTGCCGTTGTCGACGACCTTGAGCATCATGTCGCCCTTGAGCTGGTAGAAAAACTCTTCAACCGGATCGTCATGATAGTCGGTGCGCTTGTTCGGGCCGCCAACCACAGTCACCATCAGGTCCGCGTCCTCCCAGATCTGCTGATTGCCGACGGGCGGCTTGAGCAAATGCGCGTGCTCGTCGATCCATTTTGAAAAGCTGAAGGCGGAGAGGCGTCTGGTCATTGTAGTTCCTCCTGAAGTTTTGTGCGGACGCTAGTCTGGTGTCAGATCTTCAAACCACAGCTCTCGAAGGCGCTGCGTGTCGCGGATTTCTCCCGTTCGGTCAGTTCGAGAAGCGGCGGACGGACGCGCCCGCCAACCTGCCCGAGCAGCTCCTGCCAGTATTTCTGATGGGAATGTGGCTTCTCCGTAGGCCGCGTAGACTTGAGAGCCTCGCGTACCGGGTCAAGACTGTCGCGAATGCGGCGGGCTTCCTCTGCTTTTCCCGCAAAGGCGAGATCAGTGTATTCCCGCATGCGACGATCGGCCGTGGTCTGTATCAGGTAGGGTGGCGAGGAGCAGAGATAGAGCTGCCAGTTCAGCTCGAGGATATTGTCAAGCCATTCCTCTTCGGAGGCCGTGCTGACCAGAATTCTGTCGCCCGCAAGCCTTGTCAGCTCCTTGTACATGGGGCGCGGCACCGAATATTTGATCGCGACGGCGTTTTCGATATCGGCAAGCCTGTTGCAAAGCTCCGGACTCATCAGATAGCCGCTGTCGGGATGGCTCCAGAGCGCTATGCCGATATCGACCTTGTCGGCAATGGTTCGGTAGTAGTTCAGGAGCGTCTCGTCCTGCTCCTTGAAGAAATGCAGGATGGGCGCGTGGACGACGATATAGTCCGCTCCGCATTTCTGCGCGTGCCTGGCTAGATCGATGACCACATCCATGTTTTGATCCGAACAGGACATGATCGTCTGCGCCCGACCGGCACAGGCATCGACCGCAAGCTCAAAGCTGCGCTTGCGCTCCTCTATCGACATCGAGAAGAATTCGCCTTGCTTCCCCGCGATGAAGAAGCCGTCGATCTTCAGATCGTCGATCCAGTGATCGATATTGCTGCGGAAGCCATCGGCATCGATGGACAGGTCGCTAGAGAAGGGCATCAGCGCCGCTGCCCATATCCCCTTCATTGTTGCCCTGGCATGCGCCTTGGCGTCCTTTTTCACGTATTTCATACGACACCCATATCCTTGGAGCAGGCTGCATGCGCCCTTGCGAGACCGGGCAGTTCAGCCATTCTGCAAACGAGATTCTTGAAGGCGCTTTCCATGCCGGACGATGTTCTTAAGCAATATCGAGGATGCGGTAGACCGGCCTCTTTCGATGACAGGCGTAGCCCGTCAAAGCGGCTCGACTTTTCGTCGCCCTCCTCGCCTGTGCCCAAAATTTCCTCCGCGTCGCGCAACAATTGACGCACCTCTCTATGCAGCAGAGAGCACGATCTTCATCTATACGGCAATCGTTATTTGATGTATGAATTAATAGGATTTAATTATAAAATGGGAATGCCGTGAAAATCACGATCAGGCAAATCGAGTGCTTTCTCGCCGCCGCCGAACTTGGCAATTTCTCGCGTGCCTCTGAACGCCTGAACATGGCGCAACCTGCGCTTTCACAAGCGATTCGGGATCTGGAGGGGGAACTGTCTCTGCGCCTCTTCGATCGAACGACAAGGCGGGTGGAGCTGACGGAGGCGGGCAAGGAATTCCAGAACTCGGCAGCGAAGGCCCTGGACGAACTGGAGCGCGCCATAAAGGGCGTGCATGAGCTCGCGGAGCGCCGGCGCGGACGGCTGCGCGTCGCAGCTCCTCCACTTCTCGCCGCCGTGGTCCTGCCGCGGGCGATCGCCGAATTCCAGAAACGCTTCGGCGGAATATCCGTCCAGCTTCTGGACGTCGGCACGGAGCAGATTGTCGAAAGCGTGCGCAGCGGCAAGGCGGATTGCGGGCTCGGCACGTTTTCGCCCGCAGAGGACGGCATCGAACGCATGTCGTTGGTTCGCGATAGCCTGATGGTGTTCTGTCATGACCAGAGCCCGCTGATTGCCACCGCAAAGGTAGGCTGGCGCGATCTGGAGGATCTTCCGCTCGTGACGCTTACGCGTGACAGCGGCATCCGGCTTCTGGTCGAGGTCGGTTTCGAAATGGCGGAGATCCCGTTTCGTCCGGCTTACGAAGTAACCCAGGTCGCGACCGCCATCGCACTTGTCGAGGCCGGTCTCGGTGTTGCCGTCCTGCCGACCTATGCGCTGGCCGCTGCAAGGAACCGCAAGGTGATCGGCAAGCCGCTCGGCGAGCCCAACATATCCCGAGAAATATCGCTGATACGGGCGGCAGGACGGTCGGCATCGCCAGCCGTCACGTCCTTCTCGGCAATCGTGGCACGCTACGTCCAGCGTCTCACGCCACGCGAAACCGATTGATACTGTCGATTTGTTACGGGTTCCATTCGAAGAGCAACCAAGCACCTCTCGCGGAAATAAGCTATCCGTTGATCAGCTGGACCAGCAATCGCGAGAGCTCGGAATCGTCCACGCCAAGGTCGAGCAACACGTCGAAGTGGTTTCGGCCGGCGACCTCGATCAGGCGGGATGGAAACCCTGCCTTGCGCCAAAGCCGGTCATATTCGACCGATTGACGCCGAAAGCCGGCGGCCTCACCATCGGCATAGGCAACCACGATGGGGCATCCAACCTCTGGCAGATGATTCATTGGGCTTAGCCGCCAGACTGCGTCTTCATCGAGCTGGAGCCATTCCTGGGCAAAGGAAGCGGCGATCGGCGCGAGATGGAAGAGCCCGCTGATCGGCATCGCGCCCTTGATGAGATCCGGCGGAAGCCCAAAATCTTCGCGCCAGCCGCCTGCCAGAACCGCGCCGGTCAGATGACCGCCGGCGGAGCTTCCGCCGACATAGATGCGATCGTTGTCGATACCGAATTCGGCGCCATTCTTCCAAATGAATGCGACAGCGGCCCGCACCTCGCGCACGATTTCGTCCAGTGAAACGCTTGGCGCCAGACGATAGTCGACCACCGCAGTCGCAATGCCGTGGCGCGCGAGCATCCCCGCCATGAAGGCGGAATCATTCTTCGACAATGCCCGCCAGTAACCGCCGTGAATGAAGATGAAAACAGGCCGCCGCTCGCCGCCTGTTCCGGCACCGTAAAGATCGATCGTCTGGCCGCTTTCGGCATCATAGACGATGTCAAACCGCGATCCCAGGCTGCGCATATCCTCCGAGCGGTCGCGGTACTTCCGCATCTCCGCCTCAAATCGCTCGATCGAGACGGTCGCGCGGGCATTGTAGTCCCGGTCTACGATGTCTTTGGGCCAGCTGGCTTCTTCGGCGAGTGAACTCATGGATGGCTCCGATCTGACATGATTCAAGCGATGAAAGCGCGGATGGTGTCTGCCACGACCTTCGGCTGCTCCAGCGTCGGGAAGTGGGTTCTGCCGGGCAATTTTGTCGGCTTATACCAATCATGTTCCGCTGCAAAGGCGAGTTGGGCCTGCGTATATTCCGGCTCGAACGGTTGGGAATAAATATGCGTGATCGGACGCTTCTCAGCGAGGGCGGCCATGCGCAGCATCGGATTGCCCCATTTGCGATAGGCCTTGCCGATCTCCCGGCCCGAGCGCGCCCACATCTCGAAGCTGTATTTCGCCATCTCGTTGTTGACGTGGTTGATGATGTCCTCGTTCTTGGTATCGCCGATCCAGTAATTGAAAAAGTCGCCGCGGCCATTTTCCCAATTGGTCCGTTCCTGGATATGATCGATCATCCGGAAGAAATCTTCGTTCGGGGTCGTCTGTATCCAGTCGATCACGATTGCGCGCGGGATGCGCCCAGCACCAAGGCGGTCTGCCAGCTCGATGTTCGCCCAGCCTCCATGAGACGTGGAAACCGGCAGGACCTGCTCGATACCCAATCTGTCCAGAAAGGCGATCACATCCGCTGCCTGGTCCTCGCAGGTAAAGTCGCCATCATGCGCCCGATGTTCGCCGTGGCCACGCCAATCGAGGCGAATGACATGGTTCGTTTTGGCAAGTTCGGGAGCAAGCGTCTTGAACAGTCGATGATCCTGACACCAACCCGACAAGAGAAGGATGACGGGACCGGATCCGGCTTCGTCATAGGAAAAGGCGTTGGCGCCAATCTCAATCGAATTCATGCAATATGTCTCCGTCTCTGGAAGCTCGAAGCCTCGCCTTTGATTTCATGCTGGCTCAGACCGGTTCCGTCGCGGCCGGTGCGTAGCGGGCAGTCTTCATCCGCTCCATGCCGATCTCGGCACATTTTCCGGTGATCTTCATCACTTGCGAGCGCACATCATCGGGCCAGAAGTTCATGTCTCCGAGCCGCTCGGCCGTATCCTGCGTATGTTCGGTAATCGGCCGTTCGCGGTCTTCCCATTCGACCAATGCCTGCGCGACATCGGGCGCACCGTCGACTGCTGCCGCAAGGGCCAGTCCGTTCATCAGCGCACAGCCGCCCCCCTGTCCGAGATAAGGAGGCATCGCATGGGTAGCGTCTCCGAGGATGGCCACCTTGCCCTTGCTCCACGCCTTCAGCTTGACGACCTCGAAGGCATCCCAACGGCCGGTATCGCCAAGGCGCGACACGAGATGGGCAAGATGCGGGAAGGATGCAGTCCACAGATTGCGATCCGCCGGCACCTTAAGCGCATCTATATCATCGGCTGCGCAGCACAGAGCCACGTAGAGATCCCGGGCGCTTGCCGGTGTATAGAGAATGCGCCGCGTTCCGGTAAAATACTCGATGTAGCGCTCGCGATCCTCGGCGGGGACGTCGGCATCGTCGCGCGAGATCAACATGCGGATGGCCCCGTAGCCGAGATGCTTGCGGTACATCATCAGATCGAGAGAGTCGCGAACCTTTGAATTGATGCCATCGGCACCCACAACGAGATCCGCCCGGCGCCTCGAACCGTCGGCGAGCAGCAACTCGCCATCCGGTGTTGCCGCGACGGCTTCAGAATTCGTGATGATTTCGACACCCGCCTTGCGGCAGGTATCTACCAAGGTACCGATCAGCTGCTCGCGCAATATGGTGACGAGCCGGGCGTCGCCGTCGCCGTTGATGGGGATTTCCTCCATCGTCGTATTGATGTGATCGCGGGTGTGAAACTGCGGCCCAATATGGGCTCCGACCGTTGCCTGCTCCAGCGCACCGAGAGCCTTCAAGACCCGAAGGCCGTTGCTCCAGATATAGATGCCTGCTCCGAACGTGCGCAAGGTCGGCGCGCGCTCGTGAACGGCCACCGACCAGCCTCGCTGTGCCAACGCAGCGGCGGTCGTCAGACCACCAATTCCGGCTCCGGCGATTTCAGCCCGGCGGGGTGCGCCGCTCTTTGCATTCATTCCAAAATCCTCCCATGGGCGATCGCGTTTGCTTCCTACCAAACAAAGCGGTCCCATCTTCTTCTCGTCCCAGCCGAGAGAATTTCCAACGATTGGAAATGTGCGCAAGTGAATTCTCTGGCATTGTCTATGACAATTTGGAATATCAAGGGCAGACCAACCGCTTGAAAGGATACGAGATGAAGCTTCTGACCAGCCGTCTCACCATCAGACATCTCCGCATGGTGGTGGCGATCGAAAAGGAAGGGAATCTCGTTCGAGCGGCCAAGCGGCTCAACATGACGCAATCCGCCGTGACCAAGGCTTTGCAGGAAATTGAAGCCCTGATGAAGGCAAAATTGTTCGACCGCACCAACCGCGGCGTCGTGCCGACGATGTTCGGCGATACCCTTGCCCAGCATGCCCGGCTGGTGATCGCCCAGCTTGCCCATGCGGAAGAGCATTTGGCCGATCTTCGCGACGGCGCAGGCGGCCGTGTTGCCATAGGAACCTTGCTGTCGGCGGCGGCAGAACTTCTCCCGACGGCAATCGCTCGGCTGCGGCGGGAGCGCCCGAAGCTTGTGGTCAAGATCGTGGAAGGCACCAACGACGTCCTCATTCCGGCGCTTCGGGCGGGTGAACTGGACATTGTCGTCGGGCGTCTTTCCGAACTTCCCGATCGCCCCAGCGTCGTCCAGGAGGTTCTGATGGATGATATCGCGCTCGTCGTCGTGCGGCGTGGTCATCCGCTGGCGGAGCGTGGCCCCCTCCATTTGGCGGACCTGGCCGGTTGGGAGTGGATCTTGCCGCCGCAGGAAACCAGCCTGAGGCGCCAGATCGACATCGCTTTCAACGAGGAAGGGCTGGAACCGCCGACGCATGCGGTCGAATCCGTATCGCTGCTGACCAATCGCGCCCTATTGGTAGATGCCGACTATCTTGGTGTGTTTCCGGCGGCCGTCGCCCGCCGCGAGGCTGCCGCCGGCGCGATCACCATTCTGCCGGTGGCACTGCGGACCACGGCGATCCCGATAGGAATTACGACCCGTGCGAATGCTCGCTTGTCCCCGGCCGCCGAAGTTCTGGTGGAGATGTTGAGGCGCACGGCAAAGGAGCTTTCGCAGCTGGCGTAAATATCAAACGGGCCCTGATATTCTCACGCGTTATACCCACGCGACGACTTTTCCATTTACGGAATTTTCCGTTGCGCCAAGCTTGGTGCCCGGACGTGCCGAGGGAGAGAGCGGCACTTCAGTGATCTAACTTTCGCTTGCCATTGGCGACTGCGGCGTGATGACCCCGCGGCGAGAGCGATGGCACGCGCGCATCAGAATGGGAGGAGAACAATTTGATGAGCTACAGGGGAATTCTGACCGCGATGGCACTCGCACTATCGGCAAGTGTCGCTCTCGCAGAGCCGGTGAAAATCGGCATGATCACGACCCTGTCGGGTCCCGCCGGCTATCTCGGGCAAGACATTCGCGACGGCTTTCAACTTGCCATAGACAAGAATAGCGGCAAGCTCGGCGGCAAGGAGGTCTCCCTGGTTGTCGAGGATGATGGCCTGAAGCCCGGCAATGCCAAGCAAATCGCCGACAAGATGTTGTCCGACCAAGGCATAAAGCTGTTTACCGGCATCGTTTTTGCAAACGTCGCCTTTGCCGCCGTTCCTGATATTCTCGACGGTGATGGCATATATGTGAGCGCCAACACGGCTTCGGCATCCTTTGCCGGCAAGGACTGCAGTCCCAACTATTTCGTCAGCTCGTGGCAGGACGACAGCCAGGGCGAAAGCGCGGGTGCGCTTGCACAATCGCTCGGTTACAAAAAGGCTTTCCTGATCGCGCCCAACTACCAGGCCGGCAAGGAAACCATGGTCGCATTCAAGCGCTTCTATAAGGGCGAAGTCGCAGGCGAGGTCTATACCGGTCTCGACCAGACCGACTTTGCGCCGGAAATCGCGCAGATTCGCGCCGCCAAGCCCGATGTCGTCTATGAGTTCGAACCGGGTGGCCTGGGCATTGCCTTCATGCGCCAATATGATCAGGCGGGATTGCTGAAGGAAATCCCGATGGTGGTTCACCCGGCCTCCCTCGATCAGGTCATCGTCGGTGCGGTCGGAAATGCCGCTCTGGGCGTCCGTGTCACCAGCCACTGGAACGACGACTTCGACAATCCGATGAACAAGGAGTTTGTCGCGGAGTGGAAAAAGAAATTCGGCGACCGTCCGATCACATATTACGCGGCGCAGGGTTATGATGCCGCCTTGATGATGGGCACTGGTCTGGAAAAGGCCACTCCAGACGATGCGGCAGATTTCCGCAAGGCCATCCTCGGTGCAGACATTCCAAGCGTACGAGGATCGTTCAAGCTTGGCCCCAATCAGCATCCGATCCAGGACTGGTATTCCCTGAAGGCCGAAAAAGGCACGGATGGCAAGCTTGCCCTGAAGACGGAAGGCAAGGTCCTGACGGCGCATGGGGACGTATACGCCGCCAACTGTAAAATGCCCGCTAAATAGCATCATGGAAACAAGCTGGCGGCAGTGACAAACCGCCAGCTTCACCCGATCGCACCATCCTATCGTCCACCCCTGGGGCGGATCGTTGCGGGACTGCGGCGGCTTCGCCAACGCGGCTGATGCGCGTCGCGCGGAGCCCCGCAATGGCGGGATATCGATGCCGCTTTATCCGGCAACCTCCCTTGCGAAATCGTACCTTTAGCGCCCCCGTTCGAGATGGATCGCGGCTTCTCCAAGCATGCATTACTGGAGCCGTCGATATATACGCAATTCATATGAATTGATCCGATTTATCTACGTTGAACTATGGGAAAATGAGTAGCATCAGAATGATCCAGACCATAGGACGCGGCGATCTCACACTCGGGACGCCTCAGAAGACCAAGAGTTCGGAGAGAACTTTATGAGCAGTGATAACAACGTTCAGCTCTACATCGATGGTAAATGGAGGCAGACTGCAGACACGCTGCCGATCGTTAATCCCGCAAACGAACATGTGATCGGCCAGGTAGCCGTCGCAAGCACCAGCGATCTTCACGACGCGGTCGTAGCGGCAGAGAAAGGATTCCGTATCTGGAAACGGACCTCGCCGGCCCAGCGCGCCGCCATCATGTTGAAGGCTGCGGCGCTGATGCGCGAGCGGCAGGAGGAAATAGCCCGCTCGATCACCCTCGAAAACGGCAAGCCGCTGAAGGAAGGCCGCGCCGAAGTCATTCGCGGTTGTGAATTTTTCGAATGGGACGCTGGCGAGTGCACCCGTCACTACGGTCGCGTCATCCCCAGTGCGCCGGGGATCCGCTATATCGTGCTGCATGAGCCGATCGGCGCCGTTGCCGCTTTCTCCCCGTGGAACTTTCCGATGAGCCAGCCCGCGCGCAAGATCAGCGGCGCGATCGCCGCTGGCTGCTCGATCATCATCAAGGCATCGGAAGAGACGCCGAGTGGTGTCGTCCATATCGCCAAGGCCCTCGAAGATGCCGGCTTGCCTGCAGGCGTCCTCAACCTGGTTTTCGGCGTTCCGGCGGTGATTTCGGAATATCTGATCCCGCAGCCTCAGATGCGGATGGTAGCCTTCACGGGTTCGACCGCCGTCGGCAAGCACCTGACCGAGCTGGCCTCGCGTTACATGAAACCCGCTCTCATGGAACTTGGCGGTCATGCGCCGGTCGTCGTCTGCGACGATGCCGACCCGGTTGCCGCCGGCATCGCTTCGGCGACGCGCAAATACCGCAATTCCGGGCAGGTCTGCACGTCCCCCACGCGCTTCTTCGTCCATGAAAGCATCTATGACCGGTTCAAGAGCGCCTTTGTCGAGAAAGCCCGATCGCTTACGGTCGGCGATGGAATGGAAGCCGCGACGCAGATGGGGCCAGTCGCCAATGGTCGTCGCATCGAGGCCCTGCAAGCCCTGGTCGACGATGCGCGCGCAAGGGGCGCTCAGATTCTGTGCGGCGGTAGCCGCCTGCACAATCGCGGCTACTTTTTTGCACCGACCGCCATCGCCGAATTGCCGGATGATGCCCGCGCGCTGCAGGAAGAGCCATTCGGCCCGCTCGCGATCATCAATCCCGTATCATCCATCGAAGAAGCGATCGATAAGGCGAATTCGCTGCCCTTTGGTCTGGCGGCCTATGGCTTCACCCGATCGGCAGCCAATGTGGATCGACTGATGCAAGGCATAGAAAGCGGCAATCTTTCGATCAACACCCTGGAAGCATCCGTGGCCGAGACGCCGTTTGGCGGAGTAAAGGAAAGCGGGATCGGCCGCGAGGGCGGTGCGGAGGGACTAACCCACTACACCGTCGTCAAAACCATCTCCCATCAGATCGATTGAACCGGTTTTTTGAATGGTGGATCAACGGCAAGTTTCGTGCGAGCCGTTCTCCTCCGGGATGCTAGATCTGCAATTGCGACAAGCGTTTGGGCTGCTTATGCGGGCCAAACGATCCTACCTATCGCAGCGAGCGGATAAGGATGCCGCTCGTCCCGCACTTTGAGCCCCTTTGCGACGGCCCCATGGAATGAACTGTCTTCAAAGGCCCGTCGCGGGCAGATCGCCACGCGCTAGGTCGTGCGCCATCGTTCGCACAAGGGCAACCTGTGAGACCTAGGTTCCTCGGTTCGCAAGAGCGGCAGTGTGACGGACGATGCTTGGAACAAGCATACCCGGAACCGGGCGATGATCTCGAGGCAGTATAGCGGTTCGAACAACGGGCCGATCTGGCTTCAGCCGGTGCGGAATTCACTATGCGTTGATCATGCAGCGACGGAACTGCCGTAGTTGCGGCTTCATATTGTCGTCAGCCCAGAACAGTGACAGCTGGTGCCGGCCCAGTTCCGGCAGCGATGGTTTCAACACCAGATCGGGCGGTAGGAGCGCGGTATCGGCCGAGAGCAGGCAAGCGCCGATGCCGGCGGACGTCAGCGCCATCTGCGACTGGATATTGGTAACTTCGGTCTCAACGAGACGGGGCTCGATTCCAAGGGAGCGCAGACAGCCGAGTTGGTGATCGTAATGAGCGCGATGATAGTCGCGCGGCACCAGCACGATATCGAGTGCGGCGATATGTTCCGGCAAAAGGGCCGGCAATGCGGCGAAGGGATGCGATTTCTGCAGGCAGAACAAAAGTGGTGCCTCCCAGGCGACGAGGCTTGCCATGCGGGGCGCAAGGCGCACCGGAGTGGGCATCGTCATGAAGCCGGCATCGAGTTCGCCATCATTCAGCAACTGGCTCATTTCCTCGGCCGATACCTCGATCAGGCGCGGCATAGTGCCTGCCGCAGCCGCGATGAACCGGCGGAGCGTCTCCGAGATGACGGGATAGGTTGTATAATTGGGGATGCCTATGGAAAGCGCTTCGCCATGATGGTGTGACGAGACTTCGGAAACAGCGTCACCAAGCTGCTTCATGATGCGCCGCAATCGAATTTGCAGCTCTCGCCCGTCTGTGGTCAGAACGAAGCGCCTTGTGGTGCGATCGATCAGCTTGACGCCGAGTTCGCCCTCCAGCTGGGAAATCTGTTGAGAGAGTGTTGGCTGGCTGATGGCCAGAGCCGCCGCAGCCCGGCTGAAGCCGCCGTAGCGCTCCAGTTCCATGAAATAGATCAACTGCCGCAGACTGAGCCGTCTTAGGCGTTGCAGCATGGCGGGAGTAAAGGTCGGATTGGCCACTTTGCATCTCCGGGGAAGGCGTCTGATTTATAGATGGCATCTATGAAGGCGGTGTGAAAACGATCGAACTGTCACGATGCGGTTATCGTAGATCCATAGAGGCCGCTTGCGGAACAGAGGATGCAAGCTTGGCTGTGACAAACGGATCATTGACGGTTTTGGGTTCGTCGGGAGGATTCCCGATCGCGGGCTTCGCCTGCTCAGGTTATCTTGCTCGCATCGCCGGGCAGAGCCTGCTGCTTGATTGCGGACCTGGCATTGCGGGCGCCCTGATCGGCGCCGATGCAAAGGCCGGCATCGACGGCATCGTCATCAGTCATCTGCATCCGGACCATGTGCTCGATCTCATCCCGCTCGGTTACGCGCTGATGACGGAATGGCTGACGGAAGGTCGGACCCAGCCTGTACCGCTCTTTGTGCCGTCGGGCGGGCTGGAATTCTTGCAGAGGTTTTCCGATCTCTTCGGCCATCGCAACTGGCGTTTCGCGGAAGAGGGAGGGAGTGCCGGATACCGGGCGCTTGGCGCGGCTCTGGCGCGCGGCCATGACTGGCTGCTGACGGTTTTTGATGCGCATGAGTACGGGCCGGGCGAGGATATCGCCTTTGGCACGACGACCATCGCGACGCTTCCGGTCGATCACCGCGTTCCGACGGCGGCGATGCGCATCGCGCTCGAAGGAATGGATTTCGTTTATTCGGCCGACACGCGTTTTCTGCCGGCGCTTGGCCATTTTGCTGCCGGCACTGATCTCTTCCTCGTCGACGCGCATTTTTCAGGCCCGAAAGCTCCAGGCGGCCTGCATATGACGCCGGCGGATGCCGGACGACTTGCGGCGATCGCCGACGCAAAGAGGCTGGTCTTGTGCCATCTCGGCGCGCCGCAAGATGGCGCTTCCGCACGGCAGGCGGCCGCTGCTCATTTCGCCGGTGAAATTCACGTGGCATTCGACACGCGGGAGTACCGGCTTTGACGCAGTCGAACGCCCGTCTTCTGACGCCGATCGCAGCGCCGGCGCCCGGTATCGGCGAACGCGCCGCACCTTTCGTGCTGGTAGGGCCGATGCTGGCGCTGCTTGTCGTTTTCACCATTCTGCCCTGCCTGTTGACGCTCATCCTGGCCTTCTTCGAAACGGACATTCTTGCCGGTACCATCAGGTTCGTCGGCTTTTCGAATTTCACCAAAGCCTTTGCGCGGGGCGATCTGGTTAACAGCATCGGTGTGACGTTGCTCTACATGGCGTTGACCGTGCCCACCTCCATGATATTCGGCCTGCTGGTGGCGCTCGGCATCAATAATCTCGGCCATGGCCGGGTATTCTGGCGCGCCGTCTATTTTCTGCCCGTAGCGGCGACCCTGGTCGCCATGTCCATCGTCTGGCGCTGGATGTTCGTCGGCCGCCGCGGCCTAATCGACCACATGCTCGGGCCGATGACCGGCCTGACCGACTGGCTGAATTCGCCGGCGCTTGCACTGCCCGCTGTGGCTGTTGTCGGCAACTGGCAGCAGATCGGTTTCATCGCCATTCTCTATCTTGCCGCGCTTGCCGCCGTGCCGCGCCATCAGCTGGAGGCGGCGCGTGTCGATGGCGCCAATGGCTGGCATCGCTTCTGGCATGTCACTTGGCCAGCCATCGGACCGACCACCGTCTTTGCGGGCATCATCACATCGGTCAACGCCATGCGTGTCTTCGACAGCGTATCGACCATGACTGGTGGCGGCCCGTCGCGTCACTCGCAAACGCTTGCCCATCTGATGTGGGAACGCGGCATTTATTTCTTCGACATCGGCGGTGGTTCGGTCGTCACACTGGTGCTTGTGGCGCTGGCGCTGATCGCCACCTTCCTTCAACGCGTCTTGACGGCTCGGCTCGAAAAGGCAGGCTCCCGATGACCCTTACCTCCTCTCGCAGCCGCAATTTCGTGCAACAGGGCGCCATTCATCTGGCCCTTGCCATCGGGGCCGTGTTCATGCTGCTGCCGTTCTGGCTGATGCTGCGCACATCCTTTACGCCGCCCGACGATATTTTCCGCGGCAACCTGTTCGCCCTGCCTGCCTTTACGCTGGAAAATTATGTGCGCGTCTTCGAGGATGTGCCGATCCTGCGCTACTATCTCAACGGTGTCGTCGTGGTTGTCGCGATCTTCATCGGGCAGGTCGCCGTCTGTGTGCCCGCGGCCTATGCTTTGTCCCGGCTTCGTTTTGCGGGACAGGCTCTGAGCCTCTGGCTGGTGCTTGCAGCGATGATGGTGCCTTATCAGGTCACGGCAATTCCTGTTTATGTGCTGCTGTCGCAGTTTGGCCTCGTCAACAGCTACGGCGCGTTGATCCTGCCCTTCCTCAGTTCCGCGTTCAGCGTGTTCCTCTTGCGGCAGTTCTTCCTGTCGATCCCGCAATCGGTGTTCGAATCTGCTCGGCTCGACGGCGCGTCACCTTTTCGCATCCTTTGGCACATCGTCTTTCCAATGGCGCGGCCGGCGATCACGACGTTCGGAATCTTCAGCTTCGTGTCGCATTGGAATGACTATTTCTGGCCGTCCTTCGTGCTGCGCAACGACACCGCGGCAACCGTGCCCTTCGGCATCGTCCGTTTTCTCGATCAGGAGCTTGGATCGGAATACGGGCCCCAGATGGCCGCCGCGACGCTCACCGTTCTTCCATTGCTGCTCGGCTTCCTCGTGGCGCAGCGGCAATTCATTGCCGGAATGTCGATGACATCCGGCCAGGTCGACTGAAAATTCCCTTTTACTCTGGAGTGTTATCAATGATCCGCCTGATCTCGGCCACTGCCATCGCCACCATTTCACTCGCACTTCTTCCCGCATTCTCGGCTGCGGCCGGAGAGCTTCGCTTCGTCTCGGGTCAGGAGAAGCAGAACGGTGCGGTGTTGAAACAGATTTTCGAAGCCTATAACGGCACAAAGCCGTCCTCTCCGGTGAAGCTCGAACTCGACAACAAGTCTGACCTCGACACGACGCAGAAGGTGCTTGCCGATATCGTTGCCGGCACGACGCCAGACGCGGTACGTGTCACGGGGGCGGTACTGCGTCCCTACGTCGATTCCGGTCGTGCGCAGCCGCTTGACGATTGCCTGGCATCAGCGCCGGACCTTGCCGCACAGCTGGACAAGGGGTTGCTCGACGATTTCCGTGTCAACGGCAAGCTCTATGCCATGCCATGGTATGTCACCCTGCCGGCGCTGTTCATCAACACCGATGCTTTCAAGGCAGCCGGTCTCGATCCGGCGAGGCCGCCGAGAAACTGGACGGAGCTTGAGGCGGCGGCCGCCAAACTCAGCGACAAAGCCAACAACAAGTTCGGTGTGCTGACGTACATGCCCAATACCTACATGTTTGAGGGCCAGCTCGCATCCACCGGTGGCGCCATGATCGGTGCGGACGGCAAGTCCGGTGTCGGTGGTGCGGCCGGCGTTGAGGTGATGGGTTATATGCGCGGCCTGGTCGAGAAAGGCTACATGCCGGCCGTTTCGCCCGGCACGTTCTGGGGTGAGGCGGGCCGCATGTTTCAGGCCGGCGAGGTGGCGATGCTGCTGAGCTCTTCCTCCGGCTATACCAGCCTGGTTTCCAAGGCTTCATTCAAGGTGGCGCTGGCGCCGATGCCGGCAAAGGACGGTGCAGCACCCGTGACCATGGCGTCGGGCAACGGCTTCGTCATGCTGGCGACCGACCCGGCGCGCAAGGAGGCAACCTGCAAGGCGCTTCTGTCGCTCGTAACACCTGAAAGCGTTGCGCTGACCGTCAAGGCAACTGCGTCTTCGCCGATCAACACGACGGCAGTGGCAAAACCGGAACTGCTTGGAGATTTCTATAGGCAGAACCCGGACCTGAAGGTCATCAATACGCAGAGGAGCCAGAATTGGTACACCTTGCCGGGTAAGGCCAACAACGAGTTCCAATCCAACTTCGGCGACATCCAATACGAAATCCTGACGGGTGCGACCTCAGCTCAGGACGGCATGAAGCGCCTCACGGGCATCATGGACGACCTGACCGGCGCGAAGTGAGGACAAGTTCATGACCATTGCCATGACAGCGAGGGCAACAACTGCCCTCGCGCCACAGGCCGTCACCGTCCATGGCTTGACGAAACTCTGGGCGGGCGCCGAGCGCCCGGTCTTTGACCGGCTGGATGTCAATTGTCCGGCAGGCGGCGTTACCGTGATCGTTGGCCCCTCCGGATGCGGCAAGACCACGCTTCTGCGCTGCCTTTGCGGCCTCGAGACAGCGACTGCCGGCACCATTCGTTTCGGCGAGCGTGAGGTGACCCATGTCGATCCGCAGCGCCGCGGGGTGGCGATGGTTTTTCAAAACTATGCGCTTTATCCCGCCAAGACGGTGTTCGAGAATATTGCCTTTCCGTTGCGCATGGCTGGCGTCACGAAGGCAGAAATCGAGAAACGTGTGCTTGCAGCCGCGCAGCTTGCGCGCATCGATGCGCTGTTGGGACGTCTCCCGGCGCAGCTTTCCGGCGGCCAGCGTCAACGCGTCGGCATCGCCCGCGCCATCGTGCGCGGACCGGGCGTGCTTCTGATGGATGAGCTACTTTCCAATCTCGACACAAAATTGCGGATCGAGATGCGCGCTGAGCTTGCCGCCCTGCAGCGGGAGATTGGTGCAACGACCATCTATGTAACACATGACCAGACAGAAGCGCTTGCGCTTGCTGACCATCTGGTGGTGATGCGTGACGGGCATATCGAACAGCAAGGCAGGCCCGAAGCCATCTTTTCGCAGCCGGCCAACAGCTTCGTCGCCGATTTCCTCGGCTCCATGAACCTGGCGCCAGTCGAGATCGAGGGGGCGGGAGTGAAGATTGGCGGCAACCGAGCCATCCATCTGCCGAGATCCACGGATCTGCCAGGCAAGTTTATCCTCGGTTTTCGCGCCGAGGATGTCACGCTTGGCGCCACGGGCGAGGGGCTGCGCCTCTCAGCTTTTGTTCGGCGCTCCGAACTGATGGGCGTCGAGCGGCTCATCCATCTGGACTGCGGCAACTGGCGCTTTCGCGCGCGCCTTGCCGAGGCGCTGGAACCCGGCAGTTCGGTGGAACTCTTCGTTGGCGCCGAGCGCCTTCATTATTTTAACACTGATGGCCACCGCATGGAGATTGGGAATTGATAGAAAAGCATGTCATCTGGGACTGGAACGGCACCCTCCTCGACGACTTTACGATCACGGCGCGGATCACCATCGATGCGCTTGGCGATCTCGGTCGCCCGGGTGTGACGGAGGCCGATATCCGCGAGCACTATCAGCGGCCGCTCGCCAGATATTTCGACGCTCTCCTCGGTCGTACGGCCTTGTCTCATGAGTTGAAACATCTCGGTGATAGCTATGTCACGCGTTACGATGCGGCGATGCACGATCAGCCGCTAGCCGTCGATGCCGTTCACGCGCTTGAGGCCATTGCCCCTTTTGCCAGCCAGTCCTTGTTGTCGATGGCGCCGCATCCGCAGATCGCGACGCTGATCGAACATCATCGTCTCGGCGAGCATTTCAGACTGATCCAGGGCTTTGCCGGCACCGGACATCCTTCGAAACGTGACAGCCTCGTCGCTCACTGCGAGGCGCTCGGCGTTGCGACCAACCGCTGCTGGATGATTGGCGACACGGTTGACGATTTCGATGCCGCGAGCCCGCTTGGTATTCGCACCGTTCTGGTGACCACGGGCATGCAGGCGCGCGCCGCATTGGTCGCGACCGGTGCCCCTGTCGTCGACACATTGGCCGATGCCTCCCGATTGATCCTCGAAACCAGATAGAAGCAGATGGAAATGCCGCACAAAGACCTGATCGCCCGGCTCGAGGCCGAATTCATCGCCCATGACGATGGTAGTGATGCAAGCCACGATATCAATCACGCCCGACGGGTCATGCGTGCTGCACTGCGGATTGCGGCCACTGAAGGCGGCGGCGACGAGGGGGTCATCATCGCCGCCGCCTATCTGCACGACTGGGTAAACCTGCCAAAAAACGATCCGAACCGGTCGCGCGCCTCGGAATTTTCGGCAGATGCCGCAAGGCCGATCCTGGCCTCTATCGGCTTTGCGTCGGACCGCGTCGAGGCCACCTGCCATGCTATTCTCGCACACAGCTTCTCGGCCAATATTGCGCCGCGGACGCTCGAGGCGCGGGCGCTACAGGATGCAGACCGGCTTGAGGCCCTGGGAGCCATCGGCCTTGCAAGGGTCTTCTCGATCGCCGGCCAGCTCGGTTCCTCCCTGTTCAATGGAGAGGACCCGTTTGCCAAGAACCGTCCGCTGGATGACCGCCGCTATGCGGTCGATCATTTTGAGGTGAAGCTTTTGCGTCTGCCCGAAACCATGCAGACGACGGCCGGCCGGAACATGGCGGAGGAGCGCGCAGACGTGATGCGGAGCTTCCTGCGCAGCCTGGCGTCTGAACTCGGAAGTGACACGCCGTGGGGAAATGCGCGGTAATGGCCGTGCGCTCCTGATGCAGCAGCGCGCTGGTCGAGCAAAACTGAAGGCACCATGCCAGATCAATAAGGTTGTTTCGAATTGAATAATCCCAAAGCTCCGCATCTGACGCCGGCAAAGCTGGTTGGCCGCCGCTTCGCGCCGGACGTATTCGGTCCTGTAAAAGTCGCTCTCATCGGTTATTGCCCACCGCCGCCGGCGCTCGAGAACTACCACCCCCGCCGGTTCGAGGAACAACATTTCATTCACGTCTCGCCGGACAGTGTGCGCATGCTGCGCAATGACGGGCGAGAGTATCTCTCGCTCGCTCATGTCTATGGAGGACCTGTTTCTTCCTCGACTGTCGAGGAGTTGGCCTACTACGGCATCGAACTGATCCTCGCCTACGGACTTGCCGGGGGACTTGGCACCAAGGGGCTGAAGATGGGTGCCTTTTATCTCGTCGAGGACGCATTGGCGGCTGATGGAACGACACGCCATTATTCGCAAGATCGTATTGTCTCTGCAAACCGTCAACTGGTCAGTCAAACCCAAGCGCGGTGGATAAAGAGCGATGCCAGTCCGCCAATCGTGACCGTACGGGCGGCAACCGGGGACGCGATCTATCGTGAAGACGATAAACTGCTGGACAGCTTTCGCCGCGAGGGTTGCGATATTGTCAACTTGGACAGCGCTCACCTTTATGCCGCCTCGAGCGAGAATGCCGCCGGGAGACAGATCCGCACCGTTCAGTGCGGCGTGATATCCGATATAGTGACAGGGGGCCCAAGTCCTGTATCGGAAAGCACGTTATCCGCCATGCTTGCGAACGGCGACCAAGGGCTGAACCCACTCACGATGACCGGCAAGATCGTGTCGTTCTACATTGAGAGTCTTCTGCCTTCACTTGGCTATTAAACGGCCGGAATTGTCATCCCTCACGCCGATGGCGTATCGATCAATGCCGAAGGCGCGCTTGCCGATGATGTGCGTGATGGCTGAGCCGCGTTTGCGTTTCGTCGCGACCCGATCACATATTCGAATAATAGATCCTCTCGACATGTTCGATCCGGCGCGACGGCTTAGCGCGAAACGCATCAGGGCTGAAATCTCGCGAAGCTCAGTACGCGAAGCAAAGCCGCCTCCGTCTGAAAGCGACTTCGAATCAGAAATGCGACCCCTCTATAAAGCCTCTCTGGAAAGGGCCTAGTAAGGATGCTTGTCCGCCTTGTTGGACCAGGCCCGGTAGGCTTTCAGGCCCTCCTCGCGCTCGAAACCGGGTGTTACGGCAATGCGGCGCTGGTCCCATGGCTTCTGGAAGTCTTCATACTGGAAGGCGTCGTCGAAGCCGATCTTGCTCGTGTCCTCAAGGCTGGCGGCAAAATAGACATGGTCAATGCGCGACCAATAGATTGCGCTCATGCACATGGGGCAGGGCGCGCCATTGATGTAGATCTCGCAGCCCTTCAGCATCTTGGCCCGCTCCGGCACGGGGTCCGGGGAGCCAGGCTCGCGGGGGATCATCTCCAGTATTGTGCCGGCGGCGTAATCGCTGCCGAGTAGCGCCTTCGGATTGAGCGTTGCGGAAGCATCCATGATCGCTGTTACTTCGGCATGAAACACAGGGCAACCCGTGAGCAGCACGCGATTTTGGCCACGTCCGATGACCTTTCCATCCTTCACGATGACCGCACCGAAGGGGCCACCCCAGCCCTTCTCGACCGACTCGATGGCAAGGCGCGTGGCCTCAGCCATGAAGGCCTTCTTCTCAGGTGTGGCTTCGACGGGCTTTGCCTCTCCAGATGCCTCAGCGCTCGACGCTAGGAACCACGTGCTCGCGACGGCTGCACCGGCCGTAGCAAGAAATCTCCTGCGATCCGTGGCGATCGGATCGTCGCAAATGAATTTACCCATTCGACTACTCCCTAATAAAACAGATGGCCTAGAATGATCATGGTAGATCATAGTCGCCGTGAAAAATGAGTTAAGTTGCTGAATAATATTGGAAGAACGGAAATAATATTTGCGATTATGCTGGCATTACTTTGATAGATTATTCGCCCATTTTGATCGTGGGCCAACCTCGTGACTCTTGCGCGAAGGAGCGAGATGGTGGAGCTGAATGTTGCGCTGGAAAATGTCTGAGGCCGTTCTCGTTTAGCGCTTAAGGTGTGATTGCCCCCGTCTTGCAGCTCTTTTGCAGAATTTCTGATTGGTTGGCGACCTCAAGTGTTCCTTGCCGTCACGCAGCCTGGCCATTCAAAATGGCGCTCTTTGAAATCGCCCATCAACAATGCCGCGGAAAACCTTGGACGCTCTTTCGGCTGTGGACGGCGTTTTGCAACAAGGCTGTTTTAAGCGCAGGCAGCGCCTTGTCGCGATGGGATATGGAGGATTGCTATGCGGCTCTTCAAAGAGAGCCGCGCTTGTCCCCGGCAAACGATGATAATCCGTCCATGATATTCCGGGCGGCATTGCGAAGCATGCCCTGATCCGAGGACACGATGAAGGAAGACACGCCCTTGGTCGCCAAAGGCTCAATATCCGGGCCGGTCTCAACCATCATCCACACGGACTTGCCGGCGCGACGGGTAGCATCAATAATCCTGTCGACCGCCGACACGATCGTGGGATGCTCTCTTGAGCCCGCGCCATAGGCAACAGTCAGATCTCCGCGGCCGATGAACACCGCGTCCAGCCCCTCGACGGAGACGATGTCCTCGATGTTGTCAACACCGGCTGGATCTTCGATCATGGCAATTGCCGCCACGCCAGCGTCCGCTTCATCGACATGTTTCCACATGGATTTGGCGCCGTAACCGCCCGCGCGTGTTACGGCAGAGAAACCACGACGGCCGCCTCGGTAGCGACATGCCGAGACCAGTTCTTTCGCCCGACCAGCGCTATCGATATGCGGGGCGAGAATGCCGGCAGCGCCGCAGTCCAGAGCCGAAAGTATGCCATCTGGTGCCAGGGCGGGAACTCTGACAATCCCCGATATCGCAGATGCCTTGCAGGCGAGGAGAGCCAAATCTGTCGCGGCGCGGTCGAACACCCCGTGCTCTTGATCAATGACGACAAAATCGAAACCGGCTCCCGCCAATATCTCGATCGTAGACGGGCCGGAAATCTTGACGAAGGTGCCCAGCAGCCTTTGATGGTCTGCAATCCGTGCTCTTAAGGTGAGATGAGGATTTGGTTCATCCATGCTCGTACTCCAGGATATCGCCGAACTCTGAAAGTTAGGAATACACCTCGTGGCCGGGAGCGTGTCTGATTTCTGGTGGCATTTCAGCAGTTGAAACGACGATATTCTCAACTTGTCCTGAAATATCGACTTGCATAGCGTCCGCCAAAACGATGCCAAGCCCCATGGATCGGTTGCAAAATGATCTCGGACAATGAGATCACGGCGCAAGCCGGGCATCGCCTCAGCTGGAGAGTTATTCATGCCCAATACCGAGCCCGTCTTTGTCGACATCGCGCTGAAAGCCTACAAGCGAGGCATTTTGAACGCAATTATCGCCCCGCGACCGATAGGCTGGATGAGCACTGTGGATAGTGAAGGGAATGCCAACCTGGCCCCCTATTCCTACTTCAACATCATGTCCAACGAGCCGCCGATCCTCGCATTCTCCTGCAACACGCCGGAGGATCGTACCGCGAAAGACACGCTAAAAAACGTCCGTGAGACCGGTGAGTTCGTATTCAACCTGGTGAGCTACGACCTTGTCAAAGAGATGAATATGACGTCCGCGCCAATCCCGGCCGGAATGGACGAGTTCGAGTATGCCGGGCTCGAAAAAGCGAACTGCATCTATGTGAAGGCACCGCGTGTGGCCCGATCGCCGGCCGCCCTGGAGTGCAAGGTCATCGAGATTGTCAGGCTGACCGACGAAACGGGCAACGCCAACGTCAACGTCACCTTCGGCAAGGTGGTCGGCATGCACATTCAGCCCGGCTTCCTTGAGGAGGGTGGGTATTTCAATACGGCTCTCGCACAGCCCGTAACGCGTTTGGGCGGTGCCGAATATGCCATTTCCCAACCAAGCTTCGAGCTGCAGCGACAGTTTACCCGCGCCGACGAGGCCACCTATTGAGGTCCGAACAATGATTTTACGCCCCGTTTCGCTTTCGTATTTCGCGCCAGCTCACGCCGCGAGTTCAATCATTCGAGGTCAGAATTTCACGGTCGAATGTATCACTGGTGCCGATGGCGCGGACAATATCATTCATAGCGATCATGAAACCATTCTCCTCATTCCAGAAAGCGAAGCGACGCTGACGATGGATTCCGAAACGATGGAAATCGGAAGCCGGTCCATCGCTGTCGTGCCGGCCGGTGCGTTCCAACTTCAACTACCGCGCGGTGCGAGGGCGTTTGCCCTGACGACGGCCCGCCGAGATATGGACCCTCGCAACGTCGTCAATGCCGACGACTATAAGGTGCTGGATGGACGTGTGATCCCGGTAGCAAAGCCAATGGTGCGATCGGAGAATGATGCCGATCGCATTCGCGTCTATCAGGTGGATGACATCCCCTTTCCCGAAGGAAATCCCAGGCTGAAGTTCTTTCAGAGTTCGACGATGAGTATCAACTGGGTCGAATATGAAGGACAGCGGGACCGGACGAAGTTGTCGCCGCACGCGCATGAGGATTTCGAGCAGGGATCTCTCGCGATTGCAGGTGATTTCGTACACCATATCCGTACCCCATGGGTGTCCAATGCCGAGGAATGGCGCGAGGATCAGCACATCGAGGCCTCGGCTGGCAGTATGGCGATTATTTCCCCCGAACTCATCCACACAACCGAGGGCGTCGGACCAGGGCGTCATATCTTGATTGACGTATTCGCCCCGCCGCGGGCGGACTTCATCGCAAAGGGCTGGGTATTCAATGCGGGCGATTACCAGGCTTGATCAGGCAATCGGGTCTTCGTTTGCCGAGGAGCCCACATCCCAGATCACCAAGCAACCTTCGTTCAGATGGAGACGCCCCCAATGACGGCCGAGACGCCGATAAATCAGCCCGTCCTCGAACATGGCGTTTGTGATTGCCACGTTCACGTCTTTGACGATCCGCGGGCGTTTCCGTTCGAGACTACCCCGGCCTATACGCCACCTTTCTCTCCGGCAAGCGCCCTCATAACGAACGCCGATCAGGCAGGCGTGTCGCACGTCGTCCTCGTCCAGCCGACGCCTTATGGCCGAAATCTTGATCTGATAAGGGCGACGTTGAAGGCGCTGGGTTCCAGGGCCAGAGGTGTCGGCGTGGCCGATGCATCCTGTGCCGTAGAAAGTCTCGCCGCTCTCAAGGAGGAGGGGGTCTCCGGGTTGCGGTTTGTCGAGAACCTGCTGCCCGACGGCAGCCGCATGCCGGGAACCGTGCCCCTCGATACTTTCCTTCAGAAGCTTGCACCGGCTTTGGCGGAGGTTCGTATGCATGCGGAGGTGTGGGCGCCGCTCTCGGTGATGCTCGAGCAGTGGCGGGCCGTGGAGAAGGCGAAAGTTCCGATTGTACTCGATCACATGGGCGGCTTCGATCCTCAACTTGGTCTTGGGCATCCGCATTTCCAGCGCCTTCTCGGCTTGCTGAGGGATGGAGCCGTTTGGGTCAAGCTGGCCGTATGCCGGCGCGCGGCCGGCATTGGCTATGATGCAATCCGGCCGTTTCATGATGCGCTGGTGGAAGCAAATAGCGAGCGTCTTTTATGGGCTACGGACTTCCCGTTCGTACGGTTCGCCGGGACGCCGCCGACGAGCGCTCAATTGCTGGCTCTGTTCGACGCCTGGGTTACCGATAGCGAGTTGAAGAAGCGCATCCTGTTGCGCAATCCCCTGGAACGATACGGATTTGAAGCTTCTTTGGCTCAACGTTGACCCTACGGCGTTTGCAGCTGTGCCTCAATTGCGGTGACCGTTTCGCGGAGGGCTTCGATGATGGTTTTCCGATTCTGGTTTCCGCGCAAGGCAGACCTGAAATAGGTGACGCCGAATGTCGCGAGCACGCGTTCTCCGGACCGGATTGGAAAAGCGATCGTTCCCGAGCTTCTCGGTTCGAGTTCGGGATTTCGTTCCGCAAAGCCTTTCGCCCGCGTGCGCGAGATCATCCGTTCGAAAGTGCTGTCACCTATCTGGCTGTTTTCCGGATCCTTGGAAGCCCGCATGACATCGCGCAGAATTCGCTGCTCCTCCGGCGGACAGAAACAGAGATAGGCTCGGCCGAGCGCGCGACCGCCTAAACTCAGTCGTCGCCCGAGCGAGGCGTGGAAGGGCGAAATCGGGCTATCCGGAATGGTGCTGTAGTTGATCACGACCGCATCGATATCCAGGGTGCAGATGGCGCAGGGCCACAAGATCTCTTTGGTCAGCCTGTCGGCGAAAGAGCGCGCCACCTCGATGACTTTGGGAGCACCGTGAAACCCGGAGCTCAAATTCGCGATTGCCGACGTTACGTGATATCCGCGCGTTTTCTCGTCCTGATTGACATATCCAGCCGCGATCAGCGTTTGCAGAAGCCGTACGACGGTCGGCTTCGGAATGCCGGTTCGGGAATGTATTTCCTTTACGCTCACGAGACCGCCTTGGTTTACGGTTGCAAGAACTGCAAGAGCTTTCGTCACCGCTTGAACAGGCGCGAACGTCATCTAAACCTCCCATCGCCGATAAGATCGTACGAACTGACGAGTCATACGCTCAAATCGGCCTTCCGATCTCGATTAGATCTTTACCCCAACGCCGCGCAAGGGCGGTGTGAACGGATCGGTGTTCGTTTCATTGTTTGAAACGCGTCGATTATGCAGTTGTCCGCAGTCGTTGAATGGCCTACCCATCGACCACGATAGCGCATGAGGTGAATCTCGGCGGCGCAAGAGGGTGAAAGTCCCGCACAGATCATTCCACGGTAAGGCGGGCGGCCGTTCCATATGCAATCATTGCGCCAAGATATCGTCGAGATTACCGGCCAGCACCTGGCGATGGAGCAGGTCGTTTCCGTATCCCGAAGCGGTTCCAAGGTCACTCTAAGTCCCGACGCGATCGAGCGCATGGTGCGCGGCCGCAGCATATTGGAAGAGGCGATCGCGCGCGGCGAAAGAATATATGGCGCGACCACAAGCGTTGGGCCGAAGACAACAGCCAGCATCAGTCAGGCAAACACCGCCGAATTCAGCCGGCGCTTGCTTCGTACCCATAATGCAGGGCATGGACCGCTCGCGGCCAAGGATGTTACGCGCGCCACCGTACTCAATCTTCTCAATTCGTTGGCAAGCGGCACCACGGGCGCAAGGCCGGTTCTGGCAGAACGCCTGGTGGATGCGCTGAACGCGGATCGGCCGATCGCCATGCATCTTTGGGGATCCATGGGGCAGAGCGATATGTCATCGATGGCCGACGTCGCGCTTGCTGTCTTCGACGATATCGATCTGGAGGCTGGGGAGGCTCTCGCGCTTCTCAATTCGAGTGCCATGTCGACGGCAGTTGCCGTGCTTTCTTTCGTCGATCTTCATCGCCTGCTGCAGCTTTCGACCCTCGTTGGCGCGCTTAGCATGGAAGGGTACGCTGCCAACCCTTCGACCGTTTCCGAGATCGCGCTGCGGTCTCGCCCATTCGACGGTCTTGTCCGGCACGGCTCGGCGATCAGAAAATATGTCGAGGGCAGTTATATCCTTTCGGCCGGCGGTCCTCGAAATCTGCAGGATCCCTTGTGTTTCCGCTCGATGGCGCTAATCCACGGCGCCGCCGAGGATAGTCTTGCCTTTTCGAGGCAGCAGATAGGGCGTGAGTTGAACGCGAGCCAGGGCAACCCGGTGATATCGCTGGAACATGGCAGTCTCGCTGCGGTAGCAAACTTCGATATGGTTACGCTTTGCATGGCGCTCGACGTAATGCGGCTTGCCTTCGCCCCGGTTTTCACAAGCTCGACTGAGAGGGTTGCAAAGCTCGTCGACACGACATGGTCCGGCCTTGCGATCGGCCTCATCGAGGAAGACGGCATCGGTGCCCCCGGCTTCAATGGGGTCGCGCTTTTCCATAAGTCGATTACATCGGAAGCGAGGCTCCTGACGGCCCCCTTGGCAGGTGAGCTGGCAAGCTCAAGCCATTCGAACGGGGTGATGGATCGGGCGTCCCTCGCTGCGCTGGGCGGCCGGCGTGGATTGGAACTGGCGCAGTTGGGTACCTCTATCGTTGCCATGGAGCTTATGGTCGCCGCACAGGCCGCCGAGTTGCGTGGACGGACGCCGCTTGGAAATGTCACAGGACAGTTGTTTGCCTTTGCGCGGCAGACAATATCCTTCGCCGCGGCAGGGCAAAGGCCGCCAAACGTGCAGCCTCTACTGGAGCAATTGCAAAGCAATCGCGATGCGGTCGATAGCATGATTGCAGCGAGCAATTAGCCGGAGGCGGCCGCGCGGGCGATGGAGGTTTGGTGCGCAAGGTGCGCGCGACGTGGTCCGGAAAACATATACAAAGAAGGAGGAGGAACTCATGTTGAAGATAAGAAACTCGTTGTTTGCCGCGCTCATTGGCGCCACGAGCGCGGTCGTCGCGCTCGACCAGGTGCGCGCAGAGGACAAGTCTCTGACCTTCGTTTCCTATCAGGGCACCCTGCAGGATTCGCAGATCAAGGCTTGGCAGCAACCCTATACTGCTAGCAAGAACGTTCAGTTCGAAAACGATTCACCACCCGACGGCGCGAAGCTGAAGGCGATGGTCGAAGCCGGCGCGGTTTCATGGGATGTCATGGATCAGGGCGCTGCCTTCGCCGAGCAGAACTGCGGTAAGCTTCTGGAAAAGCTAGATTTTTCTAAGATCGATACCTCGCAGTTTCCAGAGGGGTCCGTGAGCGATTGCGGTGTGCCTGTCTATTTCTTTGCCCTGACATTCGTCTACAATACCGAGAAATACAAAGATCATCCGCCCACGAAACTTGCCGATTTCTTCGACTTGAAGAACTTCCCCGGAACGCGCGTATTGCCGCCCGACATCAGCCTCGGCACGCTCGAATATGCCCTCATGGCGGACGGCGTCGATTCCAAGAACCTTTATCCAATCGATGTGGATCGCGCGCTCAAGAAGCTCGATACGATCAAATCGTCGATTATCTTCACCAAAACGAATGGCGCGCTTCAGCAAGCCCTCGTCGATGGCCAGGCCGATATGGGGTTTGCCGTGACCGGCCGCGTCATGGCATCAGCCAAGGCCGGCGCGCCGATCGCTCCCGTTTGGGACAAGACGATCCTCGGCTGGGACGCACTGATCGTCCCGAAGGGCACTGCAAATCTTGCGACGGCGATGGATTTCGTCCAGTTCGTCTCGCATCCCGAACAGAATAAGCGCTTTGCGGAACTGGCAGGCGTCATCGCTGCAACAAGCAAGGCGACGCCGGACTACTCCGACCTCAACAAGACGTTCAATCCACGTCTGCATGACGAAACCGGAGACAAGGTACTGCTTTCCAATGTGAAATGGTGGTCGGCAAATCTCAACTCGGTCATCGCCAAGGTCACTCCCTGGATGTCCCGATAGGTCAAATGATGGAAGCAGTTATCGACAACCGCGCCTCTGAAGGACGGAAAATCAAGGTGGCGCCAATCAATATTGCTGTCTGGCTGCTGCTTCCATCGACCGTTCTCTTGCTCGCGACCTTCCTCTATCCGTTGTTTTCCATCGCGGTTAGGAGCTTTACCGACCCTGAGTTGGGGTTACAGAACTACACATCGCTCCTGACCGACGACATCTCCATCATCATCATTTTGAGAACCCTGCGAATCGCTGCCATCGTTGCGGTCGTAACGCTGCTCATAGGTTTTCCTTATGCTCACATGTTAACGCTGGTCACACCCCGTATGCGTGCCGTACTGATGACGGTTGCGCTGCTGCCATTCTGGACCTCGGCTATCGCTCGGAGCTTCGCATGGACATTGTTGATGCAGCGGGGCGGCCTGATTGAAACGGCATTCTCCTGGGTCGGCTTGCCCGGCATGGTGCTGGTCCGCACATCGACCGGCGTGACGATCGCGATGGCGCAAGTTCTGCTGCCCTACATGATCCTCCCGCTCTATAGCAACATGCGCGGGATCGACCGGCGCCTATTGGACGCTGCGGCCTCCATGGGCTCGCCGAGATGGCGAGCATTTTTGGAGATTTATCTGCCTTTGTCGTTACCTGGTATACTTGCCGGCCTGTCGCTCGTTTTTGTTATCGCTCTTGGCTTCTATGTTACCCCTGCGATCCTCGGGTCACCACAGGAGGCGCTTGTTTCGCAGCTCATCGCGACGCGAGTCGACACATTGCTCGACTTTGGGGGCGCCGGCGCACTTGCCGTTATCGTTCTGCTTGTCGCCGCAGCACTGATGGCGCTGATCGGCCGGCTGAATGCCCGTCTCGATCTGCAACCCAATACGGCTGGAAAGTGAGGTGAGGGCGATGTCTCCTTTCTCGACGCGTCGCGAAGGCGGTCCCGGCCTCTTCCTGCGGCTCATGACGCTGTTGACGGCGATCCTGATTGTCCTGCCGACATTCGTCGTTATTCCGGCGAGCTTCACCGCCGGCGAGACGTTCCAATTCCCACCGCGGGAATGGTCACTGCGGTGGTATGAAAACTTCTTCACGTCGCGCGTTTGGCTTTCGTCTCTGCTGCAGTCGCTGCAGATCGCCTCACTTACGGCGATTTTGGCCACCGTTCTCGGTGTCTCTGCGGCGATCGGGTTGACGCGCATTCCGCGCAGGACGGGTGCGGCCTTAAGAGTTTTCTTTTCGCTCCCGTTGACTGTCCCGAGCGTGGTGATCGGGATCGCCATATATGCCGTATTCCTCAAGTGGCATCTTGCCGGCACCCTGTCGGGCTTGGTTCTTGCGCATACCGCGCTTGCCATCCCATTCGTCATCACGACGGTTGCCGCCAGCCTCACTGGCTATGACAACACGCTCGATCTTGCGTCATCCAGTCTGGGGGCTGGAAGTGTCACGACGCTTTTGCGGATCAAGATCCCGCTGCTTGCGCCCGGCGTGATTTCAGGTTTCCTTTTCGCATTCGTCAGCTCCTTCGACGAGTTTGTCGTTGCGCTCTTCCTGCAGACTCCAAAACTCAGAACGCTGCCGGTCCAGATGTACAACTCGATCGCCCTTGACATGGATCCAACCATATCTGCCGCCTCCAGTGTGATTGTCGTCGCAACGACGCTTATCTTCCTGTTCGTCTCGCTCAGAGCCGGCAACAAGTTGTAGAAACGCGATTCCGTAACAATGATGAAAAAGCACTCGATCAAAATCTCGAACGCAACCCGTTACTATCCGGGTGCTGCAAAGCCCGCCATCGACGATATTTCGCTCGACATTGCGCCCGGCGAGTTCATGACGTTTCTGGGTCCCAGCGGTTCCGGCAAGACAACGCTGCTGTCCATTATCGCCGGTTTCGTTGGCCTGAATGCCGGCTCGGTCGAAATCGATGGCCAGGACATCACCAACCTTAAGCCGCACAAGCGCGACCTCGGGGTCGTCTTTCAGCAGTATGCGCTTTTCCCGCATATGACAGTGTTTCAGAACATCGCCTATCCGCTTCGTCAAAGGGGAGTTTCGAAGGCGGAAATCGAAACCAGGGTGAAGCGCGTGCTCGACCTCGTGCAGCTTGGCGACTTCGCGCATCGACTGCCGCGGCAGCTTTCGGGCGGACAGCAACAGCGCGTTGCACTGGCGCGCGCCGTTGTCTACGAGCCGAGAGCGCTGTTGCTTGACGAGCCGCTGGGCGCCCTTGATAAGCGCCTGCGCGATCGCTTGCAGCTTGAGATCGCCCGTATGCACCGTGAGCTTGGGATGACATTCGTGTTCGTAACGCACGATCAGGAGGAAGCGCTTACGCTCTCCGACCGCATCGCGGTTTTCAACAACGGGAAAATAATGCAGGTCGGCACGCCGACGGAATTGTATCGTAGTCCGAATTCGTTGTTCGTCGCAAAATTCCTCGGGGAATCCAACATTATGGAGGGATCAAGCCGGGAAACGAGCATTGTTGTTCGTCCGGAGCATGTTCATCTGAAGACGCCGACCAACAGGCTCTGCGAAAATGAGCTTTCGAAGGCCGCGAGAATTACGGAGATCGCCTTCGCGGGTGCCCACCTCAAAGTAGGATTGGCCTTCTCCGGTGGCGAGACCGGTTCATCCCTGATCACCGCTGGAAACCCACTGCAGTTCCAGCGCGGCGAAGAAGTGCTCGCCGTCTGGAACATGGAAAATCAACACATCGTTGTGAATGACGAACAAGTCGCCGATATATCCAAAGGCCGACCCTCTGTGTTGTAGTGTTTCAGCAGGCTCGTGTCCTTGTTGATGCCTGAAGCCAGACTATCGGTCTATGAGGCAGGGTAGATCGTACTTGTTGCTCTGGGAGGGAGGTCCCATGAGTGTCATTCTGACTTCGATGGTGGCGCCGGGTTCACCGGCAGATTGCCGAAGGTATTCGGCTAGTTTGGGGTCATCTTTCCCTCTATGGCTTCTTGCGTCTCGCAAGGGATCGCCCTTGTCGCAGTGCGGTTCACAAGGAAGCGCCAGACGCGCGGCTTACTTTCTGCGGAGCGGAGAGAGTGCCCGAAGCCAGCGGGCAAACGCCTCGGCCAGACGGGAGGGACCTGTCCTCAAAAGCCCATCTGACACATCTGCAAGAAGTGAATAATGCGGACAAGGTCTTGCGCTCGCACAATGTGGGCACTTTCCAGTGAAGACAGATCCCAAGCGAGGGAGCACGCGTTAACGGCGGACGCTGGAGTTAAGCAGCACGCAAGAAACCTGAAACATCCGAGAATTCGCGATGGACGGCGCCCTCTTTTGATCAGGGCTTGAAGCTGTCGCGAATGATCAGCTCGGGAATCACGCGTTCGTGGGCCGGGGGCAGATCCGGATTGGCGAGCCGCTTCTCGATGAGCTCGATGGCTCGCTTTGCCATGACGATCGGGTCCTGGCGAAAGGTCGTCAGGCGATAGCTGAGCCACGCGGCCTCCGGCACGTCGTCGAAACCGATGACGCTGATATCTTCAGGGATCCTTAGACCAAGCGTGGTCCTCACGTAATCCATCAGGCCAAAGGCGATCTGGTCGTTCGCGCAATAGGCGGCGTCGGGACGCTCCGGCTGCGAGAAGAGTTGCCGCGCCGCGGCAATGCCGCTGTCATAGTCCGAATCCTTGCCGCGCCCGATCGAGACGCTCGCGCCGAGTGCGACGGCCGTTGTCATGAACGCTGTCTCGCGCTCCGCAATGCTCGATGTTGCCGAATGCGATCCGGCAACCGCCAGGCGACGGCGGCCTTTTTCGAAGAAGATGGTGGCCGCCTTTCGGGATGCCTCCGAGTTTCCTGCACGCACATGGTCGGCATCCGGTTCCGAGCGTCCGATCACCACCAGCGGCTGGCCGTTTCGGCGCGCCAATTCGACGAAATGGGCAGGCGGCGAACCGGACAGGATGATCGTCGCCTCCGCACGATGGCCGATCAACATCTTCTGCGCCGCCAGCAGTTCTTCTTCCGTCTGGCCCGTATTGATGAGGATCGGAATGCTGCCACGCTGGATGAGCGCCTTGGAGAGAGCGGCGGCCAGATGGGCACGAAAGCCGACTTCGGGGCGGGTGGCAACGATTCCGACAAGGTGACTCTGATTGGCAAGGACGCCGCGTGCCAGATCGTTGACATGGTAGCCGAGTTCCTCAGCCGCCTTCATCACCTTTTCTCGGGTGAGCGGCGCAACGCTGGCCCCGAGTGTGAAGGTTCGGGAAACTGCCGAGCGGGATACGCCCGCAAGTCGAGCGACCTGCTCGGCGCTTACGAAGCGCATCCGCTCCTTGCGTTGGGTCTTTTCATCGCGTCGCGACCCGTCGTTCATGCCAATCTCTCTAGTGCCCCACTCGTGACAGGACGTCCGCCTTCAGGAATCGCTCGACGATGAACATAAACACCAAGGATGGCACGAGCAGCAAGAGGGCGGTGATGGAGGCGATCTGATAGTTGCCGCCTGACCCTGCGGTATAGAGCAGCAACGGAAGCATATTCACATCGGGCGCGCCGACGAAATAACTCCCGGTGAACTCGTCGAGGCTTTCCAGGAAGACGAAGATCGCGCTGGCCATCAGGCCGGGGGCTGCGAGTGGCAGCGTGATATCGAGAAAGGCCCGCAATGCGCTAGCGCCTGCTGAGCGCGCCGCTTGTTCCAACTCCTCGTCGATCGCCGAAAAGGCTGCCGTCGCAATCCACACGGCATAAACGAGACCGTGAGAGGCGTGCACAAGCACGACGCCCAAGATCGTGCCGTTGAGGCGAATTTCGTAAAAGATGCGGGCGACGTTCACATAAACGGTGAGATTCGGGAAGGCCTGGGGGATCAGGAAGGCGAGCAGGATCAGCGCCCGGAAAGGCAGCTTCAGTCGAGCGAGCGCGTAACCGGCAGGAATTGCAAGCAGAAGCGAGAGCACCACCGTCAGGAAGGCGACGATCAGTGAGTTGGTGAGCGACTGAGCCGCTCCGCCACGCGGCGCAAATACGCGGGCCCAACTGCTGAAGCCGTATTCAAGTGGCAGGCTGTGCGGGAAATACCACTTCTCGGCAACCGTCCAGAGAAGCAGGTTGGCGAGCGGCCCAAAAATGAAGAAAGCCAGCATGGCGAAGATGATGGTGCGCGGGATCCACCAGAGCACGGTCAAGGGATGCGATTGTGTGGCTGTGACGCCTACGGCAGCGTTTGTCATGCTCGCTCCTTGAGGCTCTGGCGAAGATAGATCCATGCGACCGATGAGGCGAGTACCAGCGAAACGAGACCAAGCGCGTTCGCGACCCCGTAGTCTCCATAGGCGTTCACCCGGAAGGCGATGTCGGCGGTCAGCATGGTCGGCGATTGTGCATTGATCATCAGCGGCACGGACAGAACCGACATCATGGTGACGAAGGATAGGATGAGACCAACCGTGAGCGTTACCGACACCTGCGGCACGACGATCTCGAAGAGAACGCGCAGGCGCGAGGCGCCGAGATTGCGCGCAGCCTCGATCGTGTCGCGATTGATGGAGGCCATGGCGCCTGCGACGAGCAGCGCGACGAACGGCGTCTGCTTCCAGACAAAGGCGATGACGATCCCGCGCCAGTCGAGATAGCTCTGGGCGCTAAGTGGCGTCAGCAGGCCGAGGCTGATCAACGTACTGTTCATGAGGCCGCTTTTCGCCAGAAATGTCCGCAGGATCTGGCCGACGACGATGAAGGGAATGAACATCGGCCAGCGGTAGAGCCAACGCAGGATGGCAACGGCAACCGGGTGCTCTCCAAGCGTCAGATATCCGCCGATGGCAATCGAGCCAATACCGATCAGCGCCGTGGAGATGGTAATGATGACGACCGTAAAGATGATGTCATTCGTGTAGAGATCGAAGGTCTTGTAGAAATTACCCCAACCGAAGGCTCCGCCGTCTACGCGGAAAGCGCCGACCGCCGACATGATCAGCGGCAGAATGAAAAGAAAGGCGATCACCGCCAGCGCCGGCAGTACCAGCAATAGACCGAAGAGGCGTTTGGACATGGCTCGACCTCGTCAACGAGAAAAATGCTCCCCGCCGTTTCCGGCGGGGAGCGGTGCGGCTTACTTCACGGACTGTTCGTAGGCTTCCAGTATCGCGGAGTTGTAGGGCGCGATCGGGAAAGGCTTGCCCTTGGAGGCAAGGTCATCCGGTGTGATATCGACAAAAAGCTTGTTCCAGGTCGCTTCATCGAGCTTCGGCTTGACGAACTGAGCGTCGATGCCAGGATACCAGTTGAACTTCTTGACGATGCCGTCGGCCTGAACTTCAGGGCTGGTTGCAAGAGCGATGAACTTCTCGGCAAGTTCCTTATGCGAAGCCTTGGCCGGGACGACGTAGTGCATCGGCTGGCCGGGCATCCCCGGGGAGGGCAGGAACAGCTTCAATTCGGGCGGCAGTTGGCCGTTCGCCTGCCAGGAGTAGAACATGTCGACCCAGACCGGTCCCATGGCGATTTCGCCGCGAGAAAGAAGGTCGAGCGTGCCGGCGTTGCCGGGCGTCAGGGTCGCATTCTTGGTGAAGTCTGCGAGGCTCTTGAAGGCGTCGCCCCATTTGGCGGTTTCTTCCTTCTTGAAGGGGCCCGTCATCAGATTGTTCGCATCGCCGCTACCGAAAGCGTAGATCCAGCCCATGACGAAGCTAACGCCGGAAGCGCCGCCCTTGATGCCGTTATAGCCGAACTGCTTCGGATGCTCCTTGGCCCATGCGGCGAGTTCCGTGTAGCTCTTCGGCGGGCTTTGAACCAGCGTGGGATTGTAGGCGATTGCCGTCTGGCTGTTGAACATCGGCATGACGTAGCCATCGACGTCGGCACCGAGAGCGTTCTTGGCATTGCTGCGCGAAACGAGCTTGCCGGTGTCGATGTTGGCGCGGTACTTTTCGAGGTAGCCCTTCTGGACCATCGGGCCAGCGAACTTCTCGTGCACGACGGCGACGTCGATATCCCACTTGGCGCTGCCAGCTGCCTGCTGAGCGTCAAACCGCTCCAGGATCTTCTGCGAGCCGGCGTCGCCGGGGCCGGTGCCAACGGCGCGAACGGTGTTGCCCGGATATGTCTTTTCGAAAAGCGGTCCGAGATATTGGTTGACGTAGTCGACCATGTTCTGGTCGCCTGCGGTTGCAACCGTCAGTTCCTCGGCCTTCAGAGGGAAAGCAGCAAGAGTAATGGCGAAAGCGGCATAGGTCAGTCTCTTCATGAGTACATCTCCATGGGTTCAATGAATAAAGTCAGGTTCAAGCTTTCCCGGCTGCGGACCGGGAAATCGATATGGCCGGGTTTGGGCCCGGCGAATTGAAAAGGAAGAGCGCGTCTGGCGCGACATGGACCTGGACACGCTCGCCGGGCTCGAAAGCCCGTGATGCATCCGCCATGATTTCACGGTCGCCAAGGCGAACCGAATGACGCCAATGGCCACCCGGATAGCTGACGGCCGTGACGTCCCCAAGAAATGTCATGCCCGGCGCTGCGATCGGCGTGTCCGTATGGAAAAGCTGCGCTGCTTCCGGGCGGAAACGCGCCTCGATTGCGCCGGCGCGAAGATCGCGGCCAAGCATCGGCACACATCCGGCGGCATTCGAGGCAGCAGCCGCTATATTGAAATTGCCGCCTTGTGGCGCACCTTCAAGATGGAGGACGTTTTCGGCGCCCATGAAAGCTGCGACGAACGCCGATGCGGGCCGGTTGTAAACCTCCTCGGGCGTGCCCTGTTGTGCGATATTTCCGGCATTCAAAATGACGATCCGATCCGCCATGACCATGGCTTCTTCACGGTCGTGGGTGACGTGGATGGCCGTAATGCCAAGGCGCTTCTGCAGCGCGCGCAATTCATGGCGCACGGTCAGCCGGATACGGGCGTCGAGATTGGACAATGGCTCGTCAAGCAGCAGGATCTCGGGGTCGACTGCAAGCGCACGTCCCAGTGCGACACGCTGGCGCTGGCCGCCTGACAGCGCTGCCGGCTTGCGTGCTCCCAGCCCATCGAGACCAAGAAGGGTCTGCATGGCGGCCACACGGCTCGTAATCTCCGCCTTCGCGACGCCTTTGAGTTTCAATCCGTAGCCAATGTTCTGTGCCACGGTCATGTGCGGCCAGAGCGCATAGGACTGAAAGACGAGCGCCATGCCGCGTTTGTCCGGCGGCAAATGCGTGATGTCTTTGCGGCCTACACTGACGACGCCTGAGGAGGGCGCGATAAAACCCGCAACGACGCGCAGCAGCGTCGTCTTTCCGCAGCCTGACGAGCCGAGAAGCGCAACGAACTCGCCACGAGCGATGCTGAGATTGATATCGTTCAGAACCTGTGTGTTGCCGTAACGGCAGGCAACAGAATTCAGCTCCAGAAACGCGCTCTGTTCCATTCTTACTCCTCCATTGCACGGCTGTGCAATCCGATTGAGAGCCTAATAAAATGTTTGCTTAACGGCCAGATGACAGATGATATTTTTTTGTCCCGTACTGGTTGTGAGGAGCCGGATGCAGCCGGAGACCATTGTCTGGACTCATAAGAACAAGCGAACCAGAGGGGAACGGGGCGAACAGGTGGTCCAGATCAAGGCGCCTGACGGTCTCGACATCCGCGAGCTTGGGCGCCGCCGGATGCTTTCAAAGGCCTGCTCGATGCAACGCAGCGTCACTATGCCGGGTTGGCCGCCGGGAACCGCGCGTTCGGCACTGGAAATCTCTGCAGGCTGCAAACCGCCGGCGACGGCCATGAGAGGCCCTTTGGCGTGCGGTGTCGTAAAGAAGCGACGGGATCCAGAGCGCATGATCGCCAGCTCGAAATCCATGGCTTGCCTGTCTCTATCTCGTCCACCGTCAAGTCGAAGGACGCTCCGTTCGTCCCCGGCGGTCGCTTAGCCAGTTTTCCGTCTCATTGCAGTTGCCGATCCGGTGCGAATTGACGTATCGAAAATCAACACATTGGGGATTTCGAATTGCATGAGTGAAGATTTGGGTGATTTCGATGAGGAATTGGAACGGGCGCGTGTTGCCTGGCTCTACTTCATCGGTGGCCAGACGCAGCAGGAAATTGCCCAGCGCATGAATATCACCCGGTTGAAGGTGAACAAGATCATCGGTCAGGTGCGTGAATCCGGCAGCGTTCAGGTCAATGTCAGCCTGCCCTTGACCGATTGCATAGAACTCGCTGACCAGGTCTCTCGCCGTTACGAGCTCCTCGAAGCAGTCGTCGTTCCCGATCTCGACGACTATATCGAGCAGAAGCGGGTGATTGGCGAAGCAGCGGGCTCGCTTGCAAGCAAGCTCGTCGATGAGCGGGATATGGGCATCGGTATCAGCTCCGGACGGACGTTGAGTTTCGCCGTTCGCAGCCTCCATGCACGGCCGAGGTCGGAAAGCTGGGTCGTCGGCCTTACCGGCGGTGTGACGAGCGGTTCGTCGACCAATACATTCGAGGTGGCGACGGCTTGTGCCAGGGCACTGAATGTCGAATGCCACTATCTGACGGCGCCGATCTATTGCGCCAATCCAGAAAGCCGTAATGCGCTGCTGCTCAATGACGAGTTGACCGACGTCTTGGCAAGAACGGAGATTGCCGACATCGGCATCGTGTCTTGCGGTGCCTTGACGCAGGATACGTCATTAACGCAGATCCGCGTCGTGAAGGACAATCTCGATACTATTTTGAAACGCGGGGCCGTTGGCGAATTCATGGGCTGCTTTCTGGATGCACGCGGGCATCCGATCGATCATTTCCTCAATGAATCGATCATCGCTCTGCCACCGGACAAGCTGAAGCTGAAGCCGATTTCCATTCTTGTCTCCGGCGGCATCAAGAAGATCCCGATCATCCGAGCGGTTCTGCGCGCCGGCTACGTCAACAGGCTGGTTACCAATGAGAGCGTCGCGCGGGCCCTGTTGCAGGGTCCGCGCTGACCTCGTGCTCGCTCAGGCGAGGGCTTCCTGCAGCGCTGCCGTCATGGCCCGAAGCGTGACAAAGGTAGATGCGGCGCCAGGGTCGATGTGGCCGATGGAGCGTTCGCCGAGCTTGGCGGACCGGCCCCGACGCGACTCCAGGGCTGCGGTCGCCTTCATGCCTGCTTCGCTACCGTCGCGGGCGGCCATCAGCACCTGCAAGACAGTACCGCCATTTTCGGCGACCTGCGAGGCCGCTTCCACAGCGGGCACCCACGCATCGATCATCGTCTTGTCGCCGGGCTCCGCGCGGCCGCGATCGCGGATGCCTTGGCATGCGGCACTCAACCACTGCGCCATGCCGGCGCCGTCAAGATTGAGACGGTGGCTGACCGCCATGCCCGCGCGCAGAAAGGCGGTTGCGTAAAGAGGGCCGGAAGAGGCGCCGACGGCATCGAGAAACGCCTTTGCCATCCGCTTGCAGATGCCCTCGATCGTCTCGTCGTCCTGGATGTCTTCCAGCGCATGCTGTACGGCCTTCCAGCCGATCTCCATGGTAACGCCATGGTCGCCGTCGCCAATGATACCGTCGAGTTCGGATAGCCAGTTTTTCTCGGCGATGATCTGCTCTCCGACAGTATGCATCATCGTGCGAAAGATAGCTGGCGTCACGTCGCCGTCCGCCAGAAGCTCCCGAGGCTTGTCCTGTACCTTTGCCGCCGTCTCGGCGACACGCGCCCCCTTTCGGCTGCGTGCGGCAATGCCATCGGACTTGTCGAAAGTCCCCACAACAAGCGCGGGGGTGCGGCAGGGATGGTCGAGAAGGGCCTGAAGCGTGCCATCGAGCTTCATCAGTGTTACGGAGGCGCCGGCCATTTCCAACGAAGTCGCATATTCCCCGACCCAGGACGCATGAATTTCGATGCCGAGGCTGTCCAGACGCTGTTTAACGCGACGAAAGAGCACGTAGAGTTCGATCTGCGAGGTCGCGCCAAGACCGTTGACGAGGACGGCGACACGATTGCCGGCCGCGAGCTCGAGTTCTTTCAAGAGCGCGTCCATCAGCTCGTCGGCCACAACGTCCGCCGGTGCCAGCTTCTGGCGCCTGATGCCCGGTTCGCCATGGAGACCCATGCCGATTTCCATGTCCTCGTCGCCGATGGTGAAGTTCGGCTTGCCGGTCTGCGGCAGCGAACAAGGGCTAAGCGCAACGCCGATGGAGCGGGTCGCATCATTGGCGGCTTGGGCAAGAGCCTCGACGCGAGCCAGCGGCTCGCCGATATCGGCGGCAGCGCCGGCGATCTTGAAGACAAAGAAATCCCCGGCAATACCGCGCCGTTCGGATTTGCGCTCGATCGGGGCCGAGGCGACATCGTCGGCAACGGCGATATGACGAACGGCGATGCCTGCCTGTTCCAGTTCCTCGGCCGCCATCGTGAAATTCAGAACGTCACCGGTATAGTTGCCATAGAGCATCAACACTCCGACGCCGCCGTCTGCCGCGCGGGCGGCGTCAGCGATATGAGCAGGCGAAGGCGACGCAAAGACGTTGCCAACGGCTGCGGCATCGGCAAGGCCACGCCCGACGTAGCCGGCAAATGCCGGCTCGTGCCCCGAGCCGCCGCCGACAACGATCCCGACCTTGCCGTCGCGCGGCCCGTCGACGGCAACGACAGCGCGTCCGGTCGCCCCCTCGACACGCAGCATGTCGGGATGGGCGCCCACCATGCCTTCGATCATTTCCGCGATGATGTTTTCCGGCGCATTGATAAGCTTCTTGGTTTTGACTTCCTGGTTCATTCTGCTTTCTTTCGTCATATCGATGCGGGCGATTGCTTACGCGTCACGCCGCAGATAGCGGCGGGAAATGGCGTCGAAGGAGATGGCGAGCACAACGATCGCGCCCGAGACGATGCCCTGCCAATAGGGCGACACGCCGAAGAGCACAATGATGTTCTCGATGATGGCAATGATGCCGGCACCGAAGATCGCGCCGATCGGGCTGCCGATGCCGCCGGTTGTTGCCACACCGCCAATGACGGAGGCAGCGATTGGTGCGAGCACCCAGGTGTCGCCAATCGATGGCTGTGCCGTGCCGAGACGAGCGACCATCAGGACGCCGGCGAGAGCGGCAATAGCACCGGCGGACACAAAGACGATCAGCCGCACGCGATCAACGCGAATGCCGAGCATTCGGGCACCGGCCTGATTGTTGCCGATTGCATACATGTAACGGCCGAACGGCGTCTTCAGCATGACGAAGGTGGCGACCAGGAGTGCGGCCAGCATGATGAGGAAGGGTACGGGAATGCCTAGAATATCGCCGCGGCCCAGAAATTGAATTTCACGCGGGATGCCGGTAATCGCAACGCCGCGCGTCAGTACCAGATTGGCGCCCCCGAATATGCCGGCCGTGCCGATGGTCAATACGAGGGAATGCAGTTTGAGGACCGTTACGAGCAGGCCGTTCAGCAGCCCGAGGCAAGCGCCAAGCAGGATCGCGAGCAGCATCGAGGAATATGGATCGAAGCCGAGCCGGATCATCAAGATGCCGGAAATCACGCCGCAAAGCCCGCCGATGACGCCGAGCGACAGATCAAGTTCACCAAGCACCATCAACATGGATTGCGCAATGGTGATGAGCCCGACAAAGGCCAGGCCGCGGGCGATGACCGAGAGATTGTATGGCGTCAGGAAATAGGGAGAGATCAGCGCGGACAGCGCGAAGATCACCGCGAGCGCCACAAAGACGCCGGCGAGCGGGCTGCGCATCAGATGCGCAAGGGAATTAGATTGCATCGGCTTTCGCCTCCGTGCCGAAGATGGCGCCTATGAGTGTTTGATTGCTGGTGGTGGCCGTGTCGAACTCGCCGGTAATGCGGCCATGATGCATCGTGATGATGCGACTTGCGCATTTCTTGAGCTCGTCCAGTTCCGAGGAGACGAGGATGACACCCACGCCCTCCTCGGCGAGACCCTTCATGATCTTATAGATCTCGGTCTTGGTGCGAATGTCGATGCCTTTCGTCGGCTCGTCGAAGATCAGCACCCGAGGGCGCGTCGCCATGGCGCGACCGATGATCGCTTTTTGTTGGTTGCCGCCAGAAAGCTGCGATATCCGCTTGCCCATGCCGGCGGTGCGGATTCCATAGGCATCGATAATCGCCTGGACGGCGTCGCGCTCGCGCCCGCCGCTGATGCCGAATGGGCCCCTCGTCAGCGACAAGATGGAGATACCGATGTTCTCGCGCAGCGACAGGAGCGGAAAGATGCCGTGATGCTTGCGCTCTTCGGACAGATAGAGCATGCCGCCGGCAACCGAAGACGAAGTATCATTCAGCACCCAGCGCCGGCCTTCGACGGTCACTTGTCCGGCAGTCGCTTTGAGGAAGCCGAAGATGGTTTGCATCACTTCGGATCGTCCGGCGCCGACGAGCCCGGCAAAGCCGAGGATCTCTCCACGGCGAAGCTCGAAGCTGACGTCCTTGAACCTTGCTCCGGAGAGCGCGCGCACATCCATGACCGTGTCCGTGTCCGTGACCGGCACCTGCGGGCGAAAATGTTCGTCCATCGCGAGATCGCGACCCGACATGGAGCGAATGAGATCTGTCTCCTTGATATTGGCGATCTTCCCGCTTTCTATTTTTTCGCCATTGCGCAGCACGGTGTAGTCGTCGCCGATGGCAAAGACTTCATCCATCTTGTGGCTGATGAAGACAATCGCGTGGTCGCGGTCCAGCAGGCCGCGGATCACCTTGAACACGCGGTCGACCTCGACGCGTGTCAGCGACGATGTCGGCTCGTCCAGGATCAGCACTTTCATATTGGCATTGGTGCAGGCACGTGCAATCTGCAGCAACTGCTGATCGGAGACCGAAATATTTGCGACGAGGTCACGAGGGTCGGCTTCGATACCGAAGCGCTCGAGAAAGCTCTTCGCCTCGCGAACAAGTGCGCGGCGGTCGACCAGAAGACCGCCATGTCCCGTTCGATCGAATGGCATGAACAGGTTTTCCGCCACACTCATCTGCGGGAACAGGTTCAGCTCCTGGGGAACATAGGCGACATTCTTGTAAAGCGCAGGATTGCCGATGGGGTCACGCCCGTCGATCAGCACTGTTCCACGGGAGGGCCTATCCGTGCCCGTAAGGATCTTGACCAGCGTCGATTTTCCGGCGCCGTTCTCACCGGCAAGAATATGGGTACGACCAAGCTCGATCGAAAGATCGACGCCGTTAAGGGCGGTCACGCCGGGAAAATCCCGGCCAAGGCCCCGTGTTTCGAGATAAGCCATTTTACACCTACACGCAGGATCGAGCTGAAAGAGGCGTGGGGTGACCCCGCGCCTCAAAGCAATCCGATCGTGTCGATTAGCCGCCTACATTCTTCTTCGTGAGGAATGCGTTGCCGGTATCAAGATAGCCCGGAACCGGAGCCCCGGTCGCCTGGGCCCACAGCAGCATGACCGACCAGTAACCCTGAAGCTCCGGCTGCGAGGCCGACGAGCTGTCGGCGACGCCGTTGCGGATCATGTCCAGCATTTCCGGCAGGTTGTCGAGACCGACAAGGGTCACTTTCCCTTGTTTACCGGCTTCAACGATAGCCTGGCCGATACCGATCGGACCAGCCGCATCGGACGCGACCCAACCCTTGAGGTTCGGATTTGCCTGCATGATTACTGCCGCCTGCTGCTGGGCGGTCTCGATGCTGTCATTGTCGATGCCTTCGGCAACGACCTTGATGCCGGGATGTTCGGCGAAGACCTTGCGATGGCAATCTGCACGGATCGAATGGTTCGGTGCCGTTGGGACACCCTGCATGATGGCGACTTCACCCTGGCCGCCGAGGACCTCGACAAGGCGACGGGCAGCGATCTTAGCCTGTTCGCAGAAATCGGAGCCGATATGCGGGATTTCCATGCCTTCCGGCGGCACGGAATCGAAGATCACCAGAGGGATCTTCTGGCCCTGCGCTTCTTCCAGCGACGCGCGGTTGCCGGAGGGGTCGAGCAGGTCGAGCGCCAGACCGTCCGGCCGGGTTGCAAGCGCGCTGTCGATAATCTGGTTTTGCTGGACAACGTCGGCGGATTGCGGCGCCGAGTAGACGATTTCCACGGTCGCACCCGTCTGCGCCTTGATGGCAGCGGCGGCTGCCTGCGCGCCGTTGTTCACCTTATCGAACCACGGGTGAACGACCTTCGGTACGACGACGAAGCGATAGCTGTCCTTTTTGGTGGTGCCGATGGCGTCCTGCGCCCAAACGGCGCCGGGAATTGCAAGTGCAGCACATGCCAGCAATGCGGCAAGTTTCTTCATGATGACCTCCCTAGGTGCAGGCGAAATTTCCTCCCGCCCGAGTAATGGAACGAGGGCTTTGCGAGGGGCTCGTTCCCACAACTCAAAGCCCGCAGATGAATGCATACAGATGTATTTTTAATTTTACAATAGTAATTGTGACTGCGGATGAACCCTCGTTATGGCGCGCCGGAGACGGAGGCCGCGCTCATGCCTACGGCTTTGGATGCCTGTGGTCGTTTTCGAGATTTGCGGAGGAACGCCTGGGAGGTAGCTTAAGCGTTGCGCTCGCGGTCACCCGTTGCACACGGTTCCCGGTCGATCGTAAACGATCCTATCGGCGAAACGCCGATACCAATTCAGCTCGGCCAGAATTCCCCATGACGCGCCGCAACGCGGCCCGGGCGCCTATCTGTGTTCATGGCTGGAAAATCGCGTACGACCGGAATTCTTCGGTCGCATCCTGTCAGTGGATGCTGCGATTGCGGCACGTCGCGCGCAGGGGGTGGCGATGGACCATTGGCGTTTAGTTATCCGCCGGCCGATCAGGCAATCCAAGGCATTCCTCACGCCGTCATTGTTTGCCGCTTTCGTCCCCGATAGCCCCGCCATAACTTCAAGTTATCAGATGTCACATTTTTTTTGGACTCCCATCCACGTCCGCCGTTGTTACAGTTCGGTCAACAAAGATCGGGAACACGGCGTCTCCAGATGGGGCGACCGACAAAGCAAACAATCATGTCGCCTTCAGCCAGCGTCTTCGCGCCGCCGGTCGAGTGCGAACAGCATCGGGAGGCCAATAACCTTGGCGACGGCTTTAGTTGCAAACGGCGTTCGACGGACTTGCGTCGCGGGTGCCGCAACCCTGTGTCACACATGAAGTCTCATTCCGGAAAAGTGCAAATCGGCTTGCATTCGCTCAGCAAGCACTACGGAACGCACATTGTTCTCGACCGGATCGACTTGGAGGTCTCTTCCGGCGAGGTTCTTGCGATCATCGGTCCTAGCGGATCTGGAAAGAGTACGCTCCTTCGTTGCATCAACTACCTCGAGCAGCCGACAGACGGCACGGTCACGGTTGGCTCGACAGTAATCAATGCAGCCCAACCCGTCTCTCGCGCCGAGCTTTCCAGTCTGCGCCGACGCGTCGGCATGGTCTTTCAATCGTTCAATCTCTTTCCCCATATGTCCGTGCTTCGCAATGTCAGCCTCGCCCAGGAGCGGGTGCTTGGCCGCAGCAGAGCAGAGGCGGATGAGCGTTCGATGCAATTGCTAAGTCGTGTCGGTCTTGCCGAGAAGGCGGGGCAATTTCCTGGCCGTTGTTCGGGAGGTCAACAACAGAGGATTGCCATCGCTCGTGCCCTCGCGCTCGACCCGGAGGTCATGCTGTTCGACGAACCCACTTCCGCACTTGATCCCGAACTCGGGCTCGAGGTCCTGGCCGTCATGCGGGAGCTGGCCACCAGCGGGATGACCATGGTTGTCGTGACCCACGAGATGGGCTTTGCGGAAAATGTCTCCGATACCGTCATGATCATGGCGGATGGCCAGATCGTGGAAAAAGGTCCGTCGACCGAGGTCATGCGCAATCCGCAGCACGAACGGACCCGCCGCTTCCTTCGCGCGGTGCACGATCGATGAGCGCTGCCGATTACCTGCTCTTCTTTCGAGGTCTTGTCTGGACGGCAGCCTTGACGGCCGGCTCCTTTATCATTGGTGCAATCCTGGCTGTTCCTCTTCTGGCGGCGCGACGGAGCCGCTTCACGCTGGTGCGCATCTGCGCGGCCGTCATGATCCAGATCGTCCGTGCCATCCCGCCGATCCTGTGGTTGTTCATCATCTTCTTTGGTCTTGGGATGAGCTACTTCCCGATCAATCCGTTTGCGGCGGCCCTGACCGGCCTCGGTCTCATTGCGGCGGCGAACATGGCGGAAATTTACCGTGGCGCCTTGAGTTCAATTCATCATGGCCAGTGGGAAGCCTGCACTGCGCTTGATCTTGGCCGTTGGCACACCATGAAGGACGTGGTCGCTCCGCAAGCCCTCAGAGTGGCGCTCCCTTCTGCCGCGAGCTATCTCATCGGTCTGATGAAGGAGACGGCCGTTGCCTCGACGATCGGTGTCACGGAACTTGCCTACCAGGGCAACCAGCTCTCGCAGCTGACGTTCCGCGGTCTGGAGGTCTTCGCAATCGTCGGGCTCTTTTACATCTTCCTCAGCCTGCCGGTCGCCTGGTTGTCGCGCCTCGCCGATGCTCATCTCCGATCCAAGGTGGCACGCTGATGTTTCCAAGCTATGACGAATTGGTGACGTGGATGCCCGACCTTCTCGGCGGGCTTTCCATCAGCGTACAGGTCACTCTGCTCAGCCTCATCCTCGGCATCCCGTTCGGTCTTGTCCTCGCATTGGGTGTGTTGGCGCGCAGCAAGGCCCTGAGGTACGCTTCGCTTTTCCTTGTTGAAGTTGGTCGAGGCGCACCGGCATTGGTGCTGCTGCAATTCATCTACTTCGGCTTGCCAAGTGTTGGATTGACGGTCGAGTCTTTCGCGGCAGCGGTCATCGCGCTTGCTTGGAACACGGGCGCCTATACCAGCGAGATCATCAGGGCGAGCCTCCAGTCCATTGCGCACGGCCAACGCGAAGCGGCTGAAGCGCTCGGTCTCAGTCGGGTCGACGAATTGCGTTTCGTATTGCTTCCTCAAGGCTTGCGTGTCGCGCTGCCAGCCCTTCTCGGCTTCTCGATCCTTATCTTTCAGGGCACTTCACTCTGCTTCACGATTGCACTGCCGGAGCTGGTGAGCCGTGCATACGAGATCGGCTCCAACACCTTCCGTTATTTCCCGGCGCTGCTCTGCGCGGGCGTTCTCTATGCCTGCATTTCGATACCCGCGGCTCTCCTCGTCAGTCACGTGGAGAGGCGCGCAAGCCTCTATGCCCAACGCTAACCCCATAAGAAGGAATTCCGGCATGCCCGTATTCAAGTCCAAGACTTATCTTCTTCTGTCTGGCATTCTCGGTGCGCTCCTGTCTGGCCAGGCTGCACAGGCCGCCGATTGCACGCCAAAGCACAAGTTTACGACCATTCAGCAGGGCACTTTGACCGTTGCGGTGACCACCTATGCGCCGCATTCCTACATGGACGACGGCGGGAACATGAAGGGAATAGACGGCGATATCGCTTCCGAATTCGCCAAACGCGAATGCCTGCAAGTCAAGGCCGTGGCCGTCGATCCCGCTGCGGCGATCCAGTATGTCCTTTCGGGCCAGGCCGACATTACCACGGGTGATTGGTATCGCACCGCCGAACGAGCCAAAGCCATGAACCTGTCCGCGCCGCTTTATACCGACCAGATGGCGATCTACTCCAAGCAAGGTTTCAAGAATGTATCCGATCTTGAAGGCAAAAAGGTTGGCACTGTTCAGGGCTATCTCTGGGTCGCCGACCTCAAAACATTGCTCGGCGCGTCGCTGAAGCTTTATCCGAACTCCGTCAACATGCAGCAGGATCTGTTTGCCGGCCGTATCGACGTGGCGGTGGACGGCTACTCGACGGGAGTGGTCGCCGCGCAGAAAGGGGCGTTGAAGGACGTCAAGGTTGCTGTCGCCGCCGCCGATCCCCGCGTGAAGGCGACAAAGGAAGCCGCACAGGCCGCTTTCCCATATTCACTGAAGGCCAAGGAATTCGGTGCGGCGCTCGATAGCGATATTGAGGAAATGCATAAGGACGGAACGATCGTCAAGATTCTCAAGTCCTACGGCCTTGATGGAACCGCAGCTGAAACCGGCGCTCCGCGTCTGGTGCAATAATGCCTGCCGGCCGGGGAGGCGATCTTTCCCGGCCCTCGCCAACACACTTGGGAGATATGACGTTGACAGTCTATGAGGTCACGCGCAAGACGCAGTCCTGGTACGGTGAGCAGATCGGCATTCTGATCCTCGATGCCGCCTATCCGTGCGTTCCCGGGAATGTCGGGAATGCGACGACCTACACCTATCCTGTTCGGTTCCAGGAGGTTGGCGGTGCCTCGATCGATCGGCTTTTGAATCAGCGGGATCCAGCCTTGAAAGAAGTCTTCGTAGAGGCTGCGTTAGAGTTGCAGGGCCGCGGCGTCAAGGCGATTACCGGCGCCTGTGGTTTCATGGCCTATTTTCAGGAGGAGGTGGCGGCTGCGCTCGACATTCCCGTCTTTCTCTCGAGCCTGATGCAGATCCCTTTCATGCATGCACTCTGCGGCGGTAGCGTCGGTGTCATTACCGCCAATGCATCACGACTTACGCCGCGGCATTTCAAGGCCTGCAACGTGCCTGACAGCATTTCGCTGGCTGTTGCCGGCATGGAAGAGCAGACCGAGTTTCGTCAGGCGATCCTCGAGGAAAGGGGAACGCTTGACTCAGCGCAAATCGAACGCGAGGTGACGCAGGTTGCGCGCCGACTTGTGGAAGAACATCCCGACGTTCGCTCGATCCTGCTTGAATGTAGCGATCTGCCTCCTTACGCCCATGCGGTGCAAGCTGTAACGGGGCGTCCTGTCTTTGATTTTATCACGATGATCAATTACGTCCAGCAAAGCATCGCCCGCCGGCCCTACGCCGGCAGCATGTGACGCGCGAACGACTCGAACCGGAGATCAGACATGTCCCTCGATCAATATTATCTGCTGGGGCGTTCCGGCCTTCGGGTCAGTCGGCTGGCGCTCGGGACGATGACCTTCGGCGATGGCGGCATTCGCGGTATCGGCGGAAGTTGGGGGGCAGACGAGGCGACGGCCAGAACCATTTTCGACCGCTATATCGCTGCCGGCGGAAATTTCATCGATACTGCCAATTCCTATGCGGCAGGATTGAGTGAGAGCATTGTCGGCACCTTCGTGAAGGAAGCTGGCATCCGCGACGCAGTCGTCATCGCCACGAAATTCTCCAACAGCCTGTCTCCGGGCAATCCGAATGCTGGCGGAAACGGCCGCAAGGCGATGATGCAGGCTGTGGACGCTTCGCTGAAGCGCCTGAAGACGGACTATATCGACCTCTATCTGCTTCATACATGGGACCGCATGACCCCGGCGGAGGAAGTCATGCGAACATTCGATGATCTCGTGCGGGCAGGAAAGATCCGTTATGCAGGGTTGTCCGATGTTCCCGGTTGGTACGCCGCGCGGGCTCAGACCTGGGCCGAGGCGCATGCGCTTACCCAGCCTATCTGCTTGCAGCTGCCCTATTCATTGGTGGAACGAAGCATCGAGCATGAGTTCGTGCCGCTCGCCGACGCGCTCGGACTTGGCATCACCGCCTGGAGCCCGCTTGCGATGGGGCTTCTTTCCGGAAAATATCGTCCTGGCTCCGCAGGACAGGGACGGCTTTCGCAGGATGCGTCCGGTGGAGGCCTCGGCTTGTTCACCGAACGTAATGCTCGCATCCTGACCGTGCTGGAAAAGGCCGCCGCCGACATGGGGCGTAGCATGGCGCAAGTGGCGCTGAACTGGTGCGTCAACCGACCGGGCATCGCGGCAGCCATCATCGGTGCTAGCCGCCTATCGCAATTGGACGACAATCTTGCGGCCCTGGATTTCACGATTCCAGCCGAGTTTCGTTCGGCGCTGGAGCGCGCCACGGCGATCGAAGCACCTTATCCCTACGCACTTTTTGCTGATGACTATCAGGCGGGGATTCTGAATGCGGGCACGACGGTTGGCGACAAGCCTTCCGGCTATCGTGGGGAAGTCTTGTTGCCGAAGGCTGCAGACTATGTCTTCGGGCAATCGAAGGGCAAAGACCTCGGTTGACCGGGCCGCGAGCTGGACGGGTCCTTGCATTTGAATGGTCTGCGTTTCCGCTCGGGGACTAAGCAACAATGGCGCCCGCACGGGTACTTTTCTTCGTTTTGGCCTTGCGTTTCTTCGACGGGACGATCTTGGATCTCGTCGATGGCGATAGCCGCAGGAATGCACGCGGCAACTTTGTGCGAAGCCTTCCAGGCGGCTAATTCTCTTTGGAGAGGACAAGCGCAAGCGTGCCCGCACCTCCGATCAGAAAGACGATTCGTCTTAAGATCGGGCGGGGAAGACAGTGCTCTACCGGTCCATTTTGTCCTGGAAGAGTTTTAAGTGGTGATAGCCGTGGGGCCTCCGAAAACCGGAGCATCGGCACCCTGCTCGAGCAGCCAGTCCCGGAAGAGCATCGCACCATGCTTTGACGGACGCTGCGCCGGCATGATGACGTGTATCGTCTGGCCGGAGCGATAGACCGCATCGAGGGGATAGACCAGACGGCCCGCACGGACGTGATCGTGGACAAGGTGCTTCCAGCCAAGCGCAATGCCCTGACCGAGAACGGCTGCTTCAATCGAGCTCAGCGCATCCGTGAAGATAAAGTCCTGATTGAGGCGCGCCACCGGCACGGAATGCTGAGCCAACCATTCCGGCCATCCAAGCCGGACGCGATGCCGCTCCTCGAAGTGGAGGAGCCGGTGGTTCAGCAGATCGGAAGCTTCGCCTATCGGGCCGTGTTCCCTCAGATAGTCAGGGCTGCAAACGGGGATGACCTCTTCGGTCACGAAATGCCAGGCATGGATTCCGGGCCATTTGCCGAGGCCGAGCCGTGCGGAAAGATCGATGTTTTCCTCGTTCAGATCCTGATCGTCTCGACTGCTCTCCTCGATCCGAAGAGCGATGTCGGGATGCTTTGCCTTGAAATCCTTAAGACGCGGCAAGAGCCACAATTGCACGAAAGAAGCGGAGAACGACACTCTCACCGTGTCGTTGGAATGTTTCTTGCGCAACGATGTCAAAACCATATGGAGATGGTCGAAGGCCTGTTGGGTCTCCCGATAGAATTTCAGGCCTTCGGCAGTCAGTTCCAGGCGAGTATGCTCGCGACGGAACAGCTTCAGCCCTGTGGCTTCCTCCAGAAGCCTGATCGTCTTGCTGACGGCCGGCTGGCTCACATTCAGTTCCTCGGCGGCGGCCGTAAAACTTCGCCGCCGCGCCGCAGCTTCGAAGACAAACAGATAGTTGGCGGAAGGCACGAGCGATCGAAGTCTATGCATAATCTGAAGTTATGCCCCTTTGTAATTTTTTGCAACGTCACAACCGAAGTCGCCGCCGCTAGTCTCGCTCGAAATCAACTCGGGAACTCCTCATGCAAACTCATGCTCGCGCCGTTGTCATCGGCGGTGGTTGTGTCGGCGCCGCCATTCTCTACGGACTGACCAAACGTGGCTGGACAGACGTCGCGCTGCTGGAACGTACCCAGCTCACGGCGGGTTCCACCTGGCATGCTGCCGGCCTCATCCCTTCCTACGCCCGCAGCATCAACATCGGCCGGATGATCGCCAAGACGATCGAGATATACGAGGGTCTGGAGGCTGAAACCGGTCAGCATGTCGGTTGGCACAAATGTGGGCAGCTGCGCATTGCCAATACGCGCGACCGCCTGGACGAATACAAGAGCTATATGAGCGTCGCCGCCGTACAGGGGATCCGTGCGGAGCTGGTGACACCGCAGGAAGCCCGCAAGCTTTGGCCATTGCTCGAAAACAATCACGAGATGCTGGCAGCCCTTTATCATCCCGATGACGGCCACATAGCGCCCGCCGATGTCACGCAGGCCATGGCCAAGGGGGCACGCGATCGCGGTGCCAAGATCTATCTCAACACCGAGGTTCGCGGTTTTGAACGCCTGCCGGGTGGCGAGTGGAAAATCCTCACCAACAATGGCGAGATCATATGCGAGCACATCATTTCGGCAACGGGAAACTATGCGCGCCAGACCGGCGCCATGCTCGGGCTTGAAATTCCGGCGATCCCGATCGTCCATCAATATTGGATCACCGATGCGGTGCCGGAAGTGGTCGAGCGCAAACGCCAGGGGCTGCCGGAAATGCCGATCCTGCGCGACGAGGCTTTCGAGGGCTATCTCCGCGAAGAGGGCGATGGTCTCATGTTCGGCCCCTATGAAAAGACGGAGCACCTGAAACTCTTTGCCGAGAACGGGGTTCCCGAATGGTTCGGCGCGGACCTGCTGGAAGAGGATTTCGATTCCGTTTCCTGGAACTGGGAACGTGCGATGGAGCTCGTTCCGGCGCTTGGTCGGGTCGGCATCAAGGCGAATGTGCGCGGCCCATTCCAGATGACGGCGGACGAACTTCCCCTGGTCGGGCCTGCCTGGGGACTAGAGAATGTCTGGATCGCCGAAGGCGTGCCCGGCGGCATCCTCTGGGGTGGCGCGATCGGCTACTATCTGTCGGAGCGCATTGTCGAAGGCGCAAACAGCCTGGATACGTCCGAGCTCGACCCGCGCCGCTTTGGCGACTACGCGAACAAGGAATGGACGCGACAGAAGGTACGCGAAAGCTGGGGTACCCACGCCGAGTTGCATTATCCGGGCCAGGACATGCCGGCGGCCCGACCGCAGAAGACGGCGCCTTCCTATGACATCCTGTCCAGGCACGGCGCCGTCTGGGGTGTGCTCAACGGTTGGGAAATGCCGAATTGGTTTGCGCCTGATGGCGTCGAGGCCAAGGATCAATACAGCTGGCGCTGGACGGAAAAGGGCAAATATGTCGGCGAAGAGGTCCACGCGGTGCGCAATGCCGTAGGCCTTGTCGAGATGACGCCGATGACCAAGTTCGAAGTCTTCGGTCCTGGGGCTGAAGCCTGGCTCGACGGCATTCTCGCCAATCGTCTGCCAAAGATCGGCCGCGTCAATCTCAGCCATCATCTGACGAAGACCGGCGGCGTTCAGGCCGAGTATATCGTCTCACGTCTCGAGAACGGTACGTTTTATCTGATTTCCACACCGCGGGCCGAGCGCTGGAATTTCGACGATCTTTCGAAACTCCTGCCGAAGGACGGATCGGTTCAGTTGCGGAACGTGACGAACGAGCGCGGTTGCTTCACCATCGTTGGGCCCAAGGCGCGCGAGGTGTTGCAGAGCCTCACTGAGATGGACCTCTCCAATGAAGGGTTCCCATGGTTTGCAGTGAAATCAGGCACGGTCGGCCTTGCAAGCGATGTGCGCCTACTGAGGGTCAACTACGAAGGTGAACTCGGATGGGAGCTCTATCATCCGCTTTGCTACCAGCGGCACCTCCTGGAAGCTTTGCTTTCGGCCGGCGCGCCGCATGGCCTGCGCCTGATCGGTCTGCATGCACTGGAATCGCTTCGGTTGGAGAAGTCCTATCGCGCCATGTATCGCGATATGAATCCGGAGCTCACCGCCTGGGAAAGCAACCTTGATCGCTTCGTCAGGCTGGACAAGGGTGACTTTATCGGCAAGCAGGCTCTCCTCCGGCAGAAGGAGGAAGGTGTCAAACAGAGATCAGTCACCATTTCCATCGAGACGGATGGGGTGAGCTCGCTCATTCATGAAGGCGTCTATCACAATGGTAAACTGGCTGGCCGTATCACTTCGGGCAGCTACGCCTACACGCTCGGCTGTGATGTGGCCTTTGCGCTGCTCCCTGTCGAACTCGGCAATCCCGGGACTGAGCTCGAGGTTTTGATCCTCGGAGAGATGCGCAAGGCGCGCGTGATCCCGGAATCGCCCTACGATCCCGAAGCCCTGCGCGGCCGCATGTGATCCGCGATAGACAAGTTCAGGAGAAGCAGCATGAAGATACTGGTGCCAGTTAAGCGGGTTGTTGACTACAACGTTAAGATCCGCGTGAAGCCGGATGGATCTGGCGTTGAGCTGTCGAACGTGAAGATGTCGATGAACCCGTTCGACGAGATTTCGGTCGAAGAGGCGCTGCGTCTGAAGGAAGCGGGCAAGGCCGAGGAAGTGGTGGTCGTATCGATCGGACCTGCCAAGGCCGAGGAAACGCTGCGCACGGCGCTCGCCATGGGTGCGGATCGCGCCATTCTCGTGGAAACCGACGATGCCGTCGAGCCGCTGGCTGTTGCCAAGATCCTCAAGGGTGTTGCGGATGCCGAACAGCCGGGCCTCATCATCGTCGGCAAGCAGGCGATCGACGACGATAGCAACCAGACCGGCCAGATGCTGGCGGCACTGCTCGGCACGGCGCAGGCAACCTTCGCCTCCAAGATCGAGATCGGTGATGGCAAGGCCAAGGTGACCCGCGAAGTCGATGGCGGTCTGCAGACCATCGAAGTCAAGCTGCCGGCCGTTGTCACCACGGACCTTCGCTTGAACGAGCCGCGCTACGCCTCGCTGCCGAACATCATGAAGGCGAAGAAGAAGCCGCTCGACAAGAAGTCGCCGGCCGATTTCGGCGTCTCCACCGAGCCGCGTCTGAAGGTGCTGAAGACGGAAGAGCCCGGCGGCCGCAAGGCTGGCGTCAAGGTGAAGTCGGTTGCCGAGCTCGTCGAAAAGCTCAAGACCGAAGCCGGCGTCCTGTAATCCAGTCCGAACGAGGAGTTAGATATCATGGCCATTCTTCTTCTGGCTGATCACGACAATGCCCACCTCTCCGACCAGACCGCCAAGGCGCTGACGGCTGCTGCCAAGATCGGCGGCGATGTGCATGTGCTGGTGGCAGGTGCCGGTGCAAAGGCTGCGGCCGAACAGGCTGCCAAGCTTGCCGGCGTCTCCAAGGTGCTGGTTGCCGAGGACGCAAGCCTTGCCAACAATCTGGCCGAACCGCTGGCAGCGCTGATCGTTTCGCTGGCCGGTTCCTACGACACCATCCTCGGTGCGGCCACTTCGGTCGGCAAGAACGTGCTGCCGCGCGTTGCCGCCCTGCTCGACGTTGCCCAGGTCTCGGAAATCATCGAGGTGGTCTCGGCCGACACTTTCAAGCGGCCGATCTATGCCGGCAATGCCATCCAGACCGTGCAGTCGACCGACGCCAAGAAGGTCATCACCGTGCGCACGGCCTCCTTCGCGGCGGCGGATACAAGCGGCAATGCGGCAATCGAGAGCGTTTCGGCGGCGGCCGATCCGGCGCTGTCCTCCTTCGTCGGCGACGCACTGTCGACATCGGATCGTCCGGAACTGACCTCCGCCAAGATCATCATCTCGGGCGGCCGTGCGCTCGGTTCTGCCGAGAAGTTCAAGGAAGTCATCCTGCCCGTCGCCGACAAGCTCGGTGCTGCCGTCGGCGCCTCGCGCGCAGCCGTCGATGCCGGCTATGCGCCGAACGACTGGCAGGTGGGCCAGACCGGCAAGGTGGTGGCACCGCAGCTCTACATCGCCTGCGGCATTTCCGGCGCCATCCAGCACCTGGCCGGCATGAAGGACTCGAAGGTCATCGTCGCCATCAACAAGGACGAGGAAGCCCCGATCTTCCAGATCGCCGACTATGGTCTCGTCGCCGACCTCTTCGAAGCACTGCCGGAACTGCAAAAGGCGCTTTGATCGCGCCGATTATTTTTCTCGCAGTTGCGAGAGACTGGAAAATCGTCTCTTATAGGTCTATCAATCTTTGCCGGGCTAGAAATGGCCCGGCAAATTTGAGTTAAGAGCATAGCGCACCGCCAGAAAGCGCGCCGCCGGGGAGTTGGCAATGAGTTCGCTGAAGACGATCGGTATTATTGGCGCGGGCCAGATGGGCTGCGGGATCGCCCACGTGTCCGCCATGGCCGGCTATAAGGTCCACATCTACGATATGTCCCAGGACCGTATCGAGAGCGGGCTTGCCACCATTAACGGCAACCTTGCCCGGCAGGTCACCTCCGGCAAGACCAGCGACGAGGATCGCAAGGCAGCACTTGCTCGCATCAGCGGATCGAACGATCTCAACGATCTCGCCCAGGTTGATCTTGCCATCGAGGCTGCAACCGAAGATGAAAGCGTCAAGCGCAAGATCTACTCGCAGGTCTGCCCTGTGCTGAAGCCCGAAGCGCTGCTTGCCACCAACACATCGTCGCTGTCGATCACCCGCTTGGCTTCGGCTACCGATCGGCCCGAGCGCTTCATGGGTATCCACTTCATGAATCCGGTTCCGGTCATGAAGCTCGTGGAGCTTGTGCGCGGTATCGCGACGGACGAAACGACCTTCTCGACTGCCAAGGAATATGTCAGCTCGCTGGAAAAGACGATCACAGTCGCCGAAGACTTCCCGGCCTTCATCGTCAACCGCATCCTGCTGCCGATGATCAACGAAGCGATCTACACGCTTTATGAAGGTGTCGGCACCGTCGACGCCATCGACACCGCGATGCGGCTCGGTGCCAATCATCCGATGGGACCGCTGCAGCTCGCCGACTTCATCGGCCTCGACACTTGCCTGTCGATCATGCAGGTGCTGCATGACGGGCTCGCGGACTCCAAGTACCGCCCTTGCCCTCTCCTGGTAAAATATGTCGAAGCTGGCTGGCTCGGCCGCAAATCCGGCCGCGGCTTCTACGACTACCGCGGCGAAGTACCCGTTCCGACGCGGTAACAGCCCTATTCGGGGCCAACCCTCGTGGTTCGAGGCTTCGCCCTTCGGGCTCAGCACCTCACCGTGAGGGCTGGAGCTGCCTTGCGGTTTTCTAAATTGCAGTTCGCCCTTGAGGCACGGAAGCAATGGTTAGCGGTACAAATCCGAACCGCTATTCTGATCGGGCGGAAAAGATTAGCGCTCATGGTGAGGTGCGGAACCCAAAGGATGGAGCCTCGAACCACGAGGGCGGGTGATGGAACAACCACACTACACCGCCCCCTCAGCCGCCCAAATTACCCCGATAAAAAATGAGGAGGCATGAATGCGTTCGACGATTCCACCTCAGTCAGGCCGCGGCTTCCAACTAAGAAAGGGCCAGTTCGCCCGCGTGATCGATCCCCAGGGGCAGCAGGTCGCTGACATGTGGGCATTCACAGCAAATGGCGATGATCTGGATTGGCTCAGCACGTCGCAGACCCGCGACATCACCGAGCGTCTCTTCCCGAAACCAGGCGAATGCTTCTACAGCGAGAAGGGCCACCCGCTTCTGGCGCTGGTGGAGGATAATTCGCCAGGTCCTCACGACATGCTGTTTCCACCGTGCGATACGGCGCTCTACGCGCGTGCCGGCCTGCACAATCATCCCAATTGCTACGACAATTTCCTTGGTGCCTTGCGCGAGGCGGGGATGGCTACGCCCTTCGTGCCCAACCCGGTGAACCTGTTCCAGAACTCGCCACCGCAGCCCGATGGCCGGCTGGAGGTGTTTGCATCGAAGAATCCGCCCGGCGGCAACGTTCTTTTGCGCGCCGAAGCCGACCTGCTGCTCGTCGTGACCGCCTGCTCCGTTGACTACCATCCGACCAATGGCGACAAATGCACGGAAATCGTCATCGAGATCAATGGATAGGACACGACCTCAGGCGCGCCCGTTCCAGATTTGCTGATGGCTTCGGGTATCAAATTCCCGCGGCGGCCTTCACCAGCGTCTTGGCATCATCGCTATCCCAGGCAGCCGGGCCGTTCATCGCCGAAATCAGGCATCCCTTGTCGTCGACGAGCAAAGTTACCGGGAGGCCGAAGGCCAGTCCCTGCTTCTTCAGTACGTTGAACACGCCCATGGTGTTGTCGCGATAGTGGCCGAGCTTGTCGATGGCATATTCCGTGCGGAACGCTTTGGTTTTCTCTTCGTCGCCGGTATCGATGTTGACGGCAACCACTTCGAACTTGTCGCCTCCGACGCTTTTCTCAAGTGCGTTCAACGCCGGCATTTCTTCGCGGCATGGCACACACCATGTCGCCCAGACATTCAACAGCAGGGTCTTGCCGGCGAAGCTCGCGACCGTCAGCGGCTGCCCGTCCGGCCCCTTGAAGGAGATGTCTCGAAGCGAGACCGGTGCGGGCGGAGCGCTCATCGCCGCGACCTGGCCCTTGGTGAACGGCGTCAGCGCTGCGCCGCGATCCTTGGCAGCCGCACATTGATCGGCAGAGGCCGTTTCACCAATCCCATTGCCATACCCCGTCTCCTTCACGTATACCGCTGCCGCGCCGGCAATAACCCCAGCGACGGCGGCAAACAGAACAAGTTTCATGGACGGCAGACCGAACGGCTTCTTTGCTGTCATTTCATTCTCCAGGTGGGCATCTCATGACTGACGGCACGGACACCAAATCCTCCAACCAGATGTGGGGCGGACGTTTCGCTTCCGGCCCCGCGGCGATCATGGAGGAGATAAATGCCTCGATCGGTTTCGACAAGAAGCTGTTTGCACAGGACATCCGCGGCTCAATCGCGCATGCCGGCATGCTCGCCCATCAAGGCATCATTTCGACAGAGGATAAAGACAAGATCGTTCACGGGCTGAACACGATCCTGTCAGAGATCGAAAGCGGCAATTTCGAATTCTCGCGTCGTCTCGAAGACATCCACATGAACATCGAGGCGCGGCTTGCGACGCTGATCGGCCCGGCCGCCGGCCGACTGCACACCGCTCGCTCGCGCAACGACCAGGTGGCGCTCGATTTCCGCCTCTGGGTGAAGGAAGAGCTCCAGAAATGCGAGCAGGCGCTGACCGAACTGATCGCAGCCTTCCTCGACCGCGCCGAGGAACATGCCGAAACCGTCATGCCGGGCTTCACCCATCTGCAGACGGCGCAGCCGGTCACCTTCGGTCATCATTGCATGGCCTATGTCGAAATGTTCGGCCGGGACCGTTCGCGCGTGCGCCACGCCATCGAGCACATGGATGAATCCCCGATTGGTGCTGCGGCCCTTGCCGGCACCGGCTTCCCGATCGACCGTCACATGACGGCCAAGGCGCTCGGTTTCCGCGAGCCGACCCGCAACTCGATCGACACCGTCTCCGACCGGGATTTCGCCATCGAATTCCTGTCGATCGCCGCGATATCAGGCATGCATCTGTCGCGGCTCGCCGAAGAGATCGTCATCTGGTCGACGCCGCAATTCGGCTTCGTACGCCTGTCGGACGCCTTCTCCACCGGCTCCTCCATCATGCCACAGAAGAAAAACCCCGATGCAGCCGAGCTCGTTCGCGCCAAGACCGGTCGCATCAACGGCTCGCTGGTAGCGCTCCTGACCATCATGAAGGGCCTGCCGCTCGCCTATTCCAAGGACATGCAGGAAGACAAGGAACAGGTCTTCGACGCCGCGGAAAGCCTTGAACTCGCCATCGCCGCCATGACCGGCATGGTGCGCGACCTGACGATCAACACTGCCCGCATGAAGGCTGCCGCCGGCTCCGGCTATTCGACCGCGACCGACCTTGCCGACTGGCTGGTGCGCGAGGCAGGCCTGCCCTTCCGTGACGCCCACCACGTCACGGGACGCGCCGTGGCACTCGCAGAAAGCAAATCCTGCGAGCTGGCCGAGCTTTCGCTCGGCGACCTGCAGGCGATCCATCCCGATATCACCGACAAGATCTTCGATGTCCTGACGGTCGAGGCTTCGGTCGCCAGCCGCAAGAGCTTCGGCGGCACGGCGCCTTCCGAAGTGCGCAAGCAGATTGCCTTCTGGCGCGCTCGCAATTGAGAAGACTAGAGCGCCGCGCTTCTTTTCGGAGACACCAAAGACGCTCTATCTATTTGAATCTACGCATCAGGCTCTCCGAAAATCGATTCCGATTTTCGGGCCGATGCTGTACCGAAACCGCACTCAAACAATCAGGGTGCACAAGACGCGGAAACTTCGCTAAGAAGAGTGACTTTCGCCCTGGAGCCGGACGATTTTCGGTCTATTCGACCGCAAATCGACCGGCTCCAGAATTAAGTTAGTAGAGCATGATATTGACCGAAAACCGTCTACACTTTTCGGCATCATGCTCTGGTCGCCCAAGAGGATTTCGATGCAGATCAACATGCCGCATATCATCCGCCTGACCGTCGTATTTTCGGTCATCGGCCTTGCCGTTGTCGGATGTGGCCGCAAAGGCGATCTCGACCCGCCGAGTGTTCATGCGACGAAGGGCGGCGATAGCAGCAAGCCGACCAAACAACCAGGTGTCGAAGATAAGAAGTTCTTCCTCGATCCGCTTCTCTAATTAGGCGTCGACCGTGAACCATTTTCAGTATCGTGACGGCATCCTCTACGCTGAGGATGTCCCGGTTCCAGAGATCGCCAAGGCGGTCGGCACCCCGTTCTATGTCTACTCGACCGCGACATTGGAGCGGCACTATCGGGTCTTCTCCGAAGCCTTCGACGATGTCGACGCCATGGTGTGCTACGCCATGAAAGCCAACTCCAATCAGGCGGTGCTGAAGACTCTCGGTCGCCTCGGTGCCGGTGTCGACGTGGTTTCCGTGGGCGAGCTGCGCCGTGCATTGGCGGCAGGAATCCCCGCAAGCCGCATCATGTTTTCCGGCGTCGGCAAAACGGCGCAAGAAATGGACGTGGCGCTCGAAGCCGGCATCTACTGCTTCAACGTCGAATCCGAGCCCGAATTGGAAGTGCTGAACCAGCGCGCCGTCCGCGCCGGCAAAGTGGCCCCCGTCTCCTTCCGTATCAACCCCGATGTCGATGCCCGCACGCATGCGAAGATTTCGACCGGCAAGAAGGAAAACAAGTTCGGCATTTCCTGGGAGCGCGCGCGCGACGTCTATAATCGCGCCGCCAGCCTGCCGGGCATCAAGGTCACCGGCATCGATATGCATATCGGCAGCCAGATCACCGAGCTGCAGCCTTTCGACGACGCTTTCAAGCTGCTGCGCGATCTCGTGGAAACGCTGCGCGGCGATGGCCACGATATCCATCACGTCGATATCGGCGGCGGCCTCGGCATCCCCTATCGCGACGACAACAATCCGCCGCCACTGCCAGAAGCCTATGCCGAAATCGTCAAGAACCAGCTGCGCGGCCTCAATTGCCGGATCGTTACGGAGCCGGGCCGCCTGATCGTCGGCAATGCCGGCATTCTCGTGACCGAGGTCATCTACGTGAAGGATGCGGGCAGCAAGAGCTTCGTCATCGTCGACGGCGCGATGAACGACCTCATCCGCCCGACGCTCTACGAGGCCTATCACGAGATCCGCCCGGTTGCGCTCGGCGATGGCAATACGCCGCGCGTCAAGGCCGACGTCGTCGGTCCGGTATGCGAAACCGGCGACTATCTGGCGCTTGACCGCGATATGGCTATGCCGAAGCCCGGCGACCTCCTCGCCGTCAGTTCCGGCGGCGCCTACGGAGCCGTGCAGGCCGGCACCTACAACAGCCGGCTTCTCGTGCCGGAAGTGCTGGTCAAGGGTGGCGAGTTCCATGTCATCCGTCCGCGCGGCACCTATGAAGAGTTGATCGCGCTCGATTCGATTCCCGCCTGGCTCGAGGGATAATCGACTTGCGCCGCCAGTTCAGGCGGCGAAAGACCGGCTTGTACGCCTCCGCCGGAACGGTCACATTTCAGCGAAGTCGGGTGAAAAAACAGCATTTGATGCCGCTTGCCCTCGTCTTCGCCACAAAGAATGTTATCGTTGTTCGATTGGTGTCTCGCCGGGCACCACGAGCATGGACGTGTGGGACATCCGGCCATAGTCAACGGGCAAATTGAGCGTTTCCAGGAAAGGTGCGTAGCGGTTTCCGTCCGGAATGCATAAACAAACAATACGTTGGAATAGCCATCAACGTCAGATCGGGAGAAAACCGGACCGATGACCAGCCCTAGCAACCCAAAGAAGGGTGCTTTCGCCAGCCGTCCGGCGCTGGCGCGCATGGTTGCGATCAAGCGTCTGCTTGCCCAGATCGTGCTGATCTCGGAGCAGCTTCTACCCAAGCTTTTGCTTCCGGCCTCCATTCTTGCGCTGTTCCTCTCTGCCGCGTGGTTCGGCATTTTCCGCACCGCTCCGGATATCCTGCGTTTCTTGCTCCTTGCCGTGTTCGTTGTCGGCTTCGCTTTCTCCCTCAATCCGCTGCGCCACCTGCGCCGGCCGACGATCACTGAAGCCGACCGGCTTCTGGAGGAACGCAACGGCCTCGCGCATCAGCCCGTTACCGTGCAGGAAGACGAGCCGGCGCTCGATACCCCCTTCGCCCGTGCGCTTTGGCGCGAACACCAAACCCGCATGGCGGAGCGCATCGCCGCACTCGATGCCGGGCTCCCGCGGCCGGATATTGCCCGCTACGACCGTTTTGCCCTGCGCGCCATTCCGGCTCTGCTGCTGGTGACGGCCTTCAGCTTTTCCATGTCGAACAGCGGCGGCTCTTTGAGCGATATCTTCACGCCCCCGGCTTCCATGTCGAACAATCCGGATGTCCGCGTCGACGCATGGGTTACACCGCCCTATTATACGGGCGAGGCGCCGGTCTACCTGACCGGCAACGTCGCCACTGCGAGCGATAATCTCAACGTGCCGCAATTCTCCGAACTGACGGTGCGCGTGACCGGCACATCTGCGGATGAAAAAGTCCTGTTCCAGGCAGCAGGCACCGACAAGGGTGTTGAGGTGCCGGAACAGGTGGCCGAGGCCGACAAGCAGGCGGCAGCACCCGCTGCCGCGCAACCGGCTGCCTCTGGCAATGCCAATTCCCCTGCCGCTGCCGGCATGATCTCCCGTACCCATGTCCTGAAGCTGGAGAAGGCCGGAGCGCTGACCGTCAACGGCAAGTCCTGGTCCTTCAATGTGGTGGTCGACAAACCGCCGGAAATTACCTTTGACGGCATTCCGCACGCCGCCGCCAGCGGCGCACTCGAACTTGGCTTCCGGGTCAAGGACGATTATGGCGTCGAGGAAGCCCATGCCGAAATCGTGCCGGTCGATCCCGACGCTGCCGCCACCCCGCTCTACGGCTTGCCCGAATACAAGCTTGATGTCCCGCGCCGCGACCGCCGCAACGGCAAGGGTCTCGCCAGCCACGACCTCACGCAGGATCCGCTTGCCGGCAAGCGCGTCCGCATTACGCTTGTCGCCAAGGACGGAGCCGGACAGACGGGGCGCAGCGCGCCCTATGAAATGATCCTGCCATCACGCAACTTCAGTCAGCCGCTGGCAGCCGCCGTCGCCGAAGAGCGTCAGGTCTTCGCGCTCGATACTCGCAAGATGCCGGAGGCGATCGAGCTCAACAAATCGCTGACCATTCGTCCGGAAGAAGCCATTCCCGATCTCGGTAACTTCCTGGCGATCAAATCCGCGCTGACGCGGATGAAGCTCGCGTATGATCAGGCATCGCTGAAGGACACGGCAGACTATCTCTGGCAGATTGCACTCGGCATGGAAGATGCGCAGCTGACCGATGCGGAAAAGGCGCTGCGCGACGCGCAGCAAAAGCTCTCCGATGCCCTGCAGCGCAATGCTTCCGACGCAGAAATCAAGAAGCTGACCGACGAACTGCGCAAGGCCATGAACGCCTACATGAAGGAATTGGCCGAGCGCATGCGCAACATGCCGGCCCAGCCCAACCAGCGCTCCGCCAATATCCTGCGCCAGCAGGACCTGCAGCGCATGATGGACCAGATCGAGAACCTTGCCCGCTCCGGCGATCGCCAGGCCGCGCAGCAGATGCTTTCGGAGCTGCAGCAACTGATGAACAGCCTGCAGGCCGGCAAGCCGCAGCCCGGGCAACAGCAACAGAACCAGGCAAACGATAAGATGCGCGAGCAGATGGATAAGCTCGGCCGCATCATGCGCGATCAGCAGAAGCTGATGGACCAGACTTTCAAACTCGATCAGGCCATGCGCGACCGCATGCAGCGCGGCGATTCCAATGAGGACGGCGACGGCTTGATGGACCAGCCGCTGCCCAATCTCGGCGATCAATCGCGACCGGACATGGGTCAACGGGACCAGGCTCAACAGGATCCACAGCAAGGGCAAAATCCGAAGGGCCAGAAGGGTAACGACCCGACCGACGGCATGACGGCCGATCAGTTGCGTGATGCGCTGAAGCAGCTGCGCCAGCAGCAGGACGACCTCGCTAAACAGCTCGGCGAACTCCAGAAGAACCTGGGATCGCTGGGCATGAAGCCGAACCAGAATTACGGCAAGGCACAGCAGGAGATGAAGGGCGCCTCAGGCCAGCTGACCGAGGGCAACGGCGAAGGCGCCTTACAGGGCCAGGGGCGCGCACTGGACGCCTTGCGCAAGGGCACCCGGGACATGATGAACCAGCTCATGGCGCAGATGCAGCAGCAGGGGCAAGGTCAGGGGCAAGGGCAGATGCCGGGACCAAAGGGCCAGAACGGCCGCGACCCGCTGGGCCGGCCACTGGATGGCCCCATGGATCAGACTGACAGAGACATGGTGCCGAAGATCATCGATGCGCAGCGCGCCCGCGAAATTCTCGATGCCATTCGCGAGCGGTTGAGTAACAATCCAACCCTGAGCGATGAACGACGCTATCTCGAACGACTGCTGAATCTGGGGCAGTAGGACAAGCCGGAACGGCTTGGAGCATTTCCAGAGACCGTGTGTGACGGTTTTCCTCTGTCTGGACCTGAAAGAATGCGAAGCACCGGGACGGATCAGCGCTTCGAAGCTTGGCCGCTCTAGGCGGCCAATGCGCGTGCGACGGCCTTACGGATATCCGGTAAAGCAAACGGCTTGGCGACGACATCGACGATTTTTTCCATGAGGTCGTCGGCGCGTTCGCGCTGCTCGGCATAGCCGGTCATCAGCAGGATCTTCATTCCCGGGCAGGTCGAATGAGCCTGGTGTGCAAGCTCGATGCCGTCCATGACGGGCATGCGGATATCCGAGAGAAGCAGGTCGTAGCCGCCCTCCTTCAGCTTTTCCAAACCTTCGGCGCCATCGGCCGCCTCATCGGTCTCGTGGCCGTCCAGGCGCAATGCGCGTGCGACGAAGGTGCGAAGCGAATCTTCGTCTTCCGTGATCAGAATTTTTGCCATGGCCCTATGCTCCTGGTCCGTCATGTTCCGCGACCGAAATCACCAGAATTCCGTTTGCGATAGGTAAACGACGGGGGGGCGATTAGGCTCCGTGGTTAACGAGTCGTCATCATTGGAGCAGAATGGAACAGCTGCTGCAGCCGTCTGCATTAACGCTGAACGACGAAAGCGGCTCGGCTCCTCCTGGAGGTTCCGAACCGCTCGATCCGATTGTCTTCAGCCGATTCCATGCGGAATAGCGCTGAGCATTCAGGCTGAAATTGTGTTAGACGGCATCGCCCGTGACAACGCCGACGAAGGGCAGCTCGCGGAAGGCGTAGGCCACATCCATGCCATAGCCGACAACGAAATAGTCCGGGCATTCGAAGCCGACATAATCGGCCTCCAGCTCTTCCTGGCGCTTGACGCTCTTGTCGAGCAGGACGGCGAGGCTGACATGGCGAGCCCCGCGCTCATAGAGCAGTTCCTTGGCGAAGCGCAGCGTGCGGCCCGATTCCAGAATATCGTCGATCAGCAGAACGTCACGATCCTTCACATCGCTGTCGATGTCCTTGACGATGCGGACACCCTGCGAGGTCGTGCCGGCGCCGTAGCTCGAAAGGGTAATGAATTCGACCTCCGGGGCAAGCCCGGTCTCATGCAACGCGCGCAACAGATCGGCCGCGAAAATGAAGGAACCCTTGAGGACTGCAATGACGAGGAGATCCTTCGTCGGTCCGCTGGCGATTTCCCTCGCCATGACATGATTGCGCTCGGCAATCTGCTCGGCAGTGAAAAGCGGCTCGATATTTTTCCCGCGTACGACAGGCATTGATTGGCATGCTCCATTGCTGCTGCGGCACTCGTCCGCCGCTATCAAGCTCTAGCCCGTAGCACAATCAGCAAGCACGACACACCCCCAGAGTCGGATGATTTTGGGTCGATTCGACCTAAAATCCAAATCTGCGCCGGATTCGAAGGCTTAAAACATGATGTTACTCGACAACCGACGACGCCGTTCGGCATCATGTTTTAAGGCATGAATGTGAGCCGAACATCCGGTGTTTTTCCACCGGGATGCTGCAACCGCGTCGAAAACCCGCGGCTTTCATGCGGCGCAAGCCGCCCGATCGACACGTTGACGACGACGCTCCTCACCAGCTGATCGCCGGCAAAAAGATTGGCGCGGACCTGCGGAACGGACAGCGTCGCGCCGCTGACGTTCTCAATGATGCCGTTCAGCGCGAGCACACGAAGCCCATTCTCGTCCCGCGGCGTCAGCGTCACATGCGAGAATTGCAGCGGCTCTCCCGTCATGTCGACGGGTGCGCCGGAGAGGCCGGAAAATCCGCCGGAAAGACCGAAGATCAATATCGCGAGAGAAACAATCAACGCGACGAAACTACGCCGCGACGCCTGCTGCAGAACATTCTCGATAAATCGAAACCCAGCCAACACACGAGAAAGCACGTTCGAACGGGTCTTCCGCAGCTGCGGCCTTGTTCCAGCTGGGCGCTCATAGCGCATGTTGACGCCGGCAGAGGCGTCCCGGCTACGGCCACCCGATACGGTTACAAACTCGGCATCGACAATATCCAGCTTCGGCGCAAGGCGGTGTGCCTGGCCCGAACTCGCTCCACGCTCTGGCGGGATGAGGTCATAAACCAGCTCCGCCCGCTGCTGACGGTGGCGAAAAGCGCCCATGATGGTCTCCCGTTTCGGTGATCCACATGGTTTCGACGCCCATTCCTAATCTGGGCATTGAAACGAATCCCGCCCAGTCGTAAATTTTATTGGTTAATGCTTCGCAAAGATCGCCATGAATCGGGCGCCTTTCCAGAAAAATTTACCGGCTGTTAACGCCAGTGGTTAACAAGTCGCCTGATTGAACACCGCGGAAGACTGGACTGCCCGTTGATTCACTTTGAGAACGTTGGTTTGCGCTACGGCATGGGTCCGGAAATCCTCCGCGACCTGAGCTTCGACATTCCGCGAAAATCGTTCCAGTTCCTGACCGGCCCCTCCGGCGCCGGCAAGACGACGCTGCTGCGGCTGCTGTTCATGTCGCTGCAGCCGACCCGTGGGCTGATCCGCATGTTCGACCGGGAAATCTCGTCGATCCCGCGCAACGAGCTGCCGCTGCTGCGCCGCCGCGTCGGTATCGTCTTTCAGGATTTCCGGCTGCTCGAGCATCTGACCACCTATGAAAACGTCGCCCTTCCCCTGCGCGTGCGCGGCAAGGACGAGAGCTCCTACCGCACCGACGTGCTCGAACTGCTCAAATGGGTCGGCCTCGGCGAGCGCATCAACGTGCTGCCGCCGGTACTCTCGGGCGGCGAGAAGCAGCGCGCCGCCATTGCCCGCGCACTCATCGACCGTCCGGAAATCCTCCTGGCGGACGAGCCCACGGGTAACGTCGACCCGCCAATGGCGCGTCGCCTGCTCAACCTGTTTCTGGAGCTCAATCGCCTCGGCACGGCCGTTGTCATTGCCACGCACGACCTCGCTCTGATGGACCAGATCGAGGCCAGGCGCATGATCCTGTCGGGAGGGCATCTCGATATCTATGACTGAGCAAGCGCCCCGCAGGAACACACCGAACGCAAAAGCTCCGCAGCAGCAGGCGTCGACCGGCCAGCCGCCGGAGCGCAAGCGTCCGGAGATGCGCGTACGGCCGACCGGACCGATCGTGCCCTCCTCCAATATCCAGGGCAACGCGCTGATCGTCGTCATCGCCATCATGGCATTCCTCGCCTGCCTGACGCTCGGCGCAGTCAGCATGGTGCGCGCAACGGCCGCCAGCTGGGAAAGCCAGATCTCCCGGGAGATCACGATCCAGATCAAGCCGGACGACAATCTCGATATGGACAAGGCGCTGGCCAGCGCCCGCGATATCGCGCTCAGCTTCGTCGGCACCAAGTCGGGCCAGATCGTCGACGAAGCCGCCACCGCCCGCCTTCTCGAGCCCTGGCTCGGCGCCGGCCTCGATATCAAGGAACTGCCTGTCCCCCGCCTCGTCATCATTACCATCGACGAGACGCACCCGCCTGATTTCGAAGCGATGCGCAGCCTGCTCAAGGCGCAGATCCCGCAGGCGACGTTGGACGACCATCGCACCTGGGTCGACCGTCTCGTCTCCATGGCGCATACCACCGTTCTCATCGGCACCGGCGTTTTGCTGCTGGTCTTCACGGCCATGGTGCTGACCGTGGTCTTCGCCACGCGCGGAGCATTGTCGGGCAATCGGCACATCGTCGAGGTGCTGCACTTTGTCGGCGCCGAAGGCACCTTCGTCGCAACCGAATTCCAGAAGCATTTCCTGAAGATCAGCCTCAAGGGATCGGCGGCCGGCAGCGCGCTCGCAGCCCTCTTCTTCGCCAGTGCCGGCTTCCTGCAGAGCCGCACGATCGCCACGCCGCAGACCGATCAGGCGACCGCTCTTTTCGGCACGTTTTCGGTCGGCGCGCTCGGCTATCTCGGCATTCTCGCGACCATGATCGTCATCGCGCTGCTCACGACGCTGACGGCGCGTTTTACCGTGATGCGCACGATTTACGAGATCGATTTGATCCGTTCTGACCCCGGCAGATCGGACAGTGTGCAGAATTGATAACGCAGTGATGATTTTTTGCGGATCGGCAGCCCGTTCCTTGCCGCAATTGTCGTATAATAACGAATCATGAGCATGGATCTGACGACTCGCAAGACCGTGAGTTCGCAGCCGTTGCGGGAACGCTTCCGCAGCGACAGGCCCGTGCGGCGTAGCCTGATCCGCCGTCTTTTGCGCTGGGGAGGCTTCGCCTTCATTTTCTTCGTCGCCATCATTTTCGGCGGCTTCCTGCACTTTGTCGATTCGATCACCACCCTGAAGCCGCCGCTGGATCCCAAGGCGGATGGCATCGTCGTGCTGACGGGCGGTTACCAGCGCATCGATCAGGCGGTGGAATTGCTGCGCTCCGGCGCCGGCAACCGCTTGCTGATCTCAGGCGTGCATCCAACCACGACACCGTCCCAGATCCGCAAGCTGACGCAAAGCTCGGTCGATCTGTTCAGCTGCTGCGTTGACATCGGCTATGATGCGCTCGACACCATCGGCAATGCCCGCGAAGCGGCAAAGTGGATCCACGCCAGGGGCTACAAGAGCATCCTCGTGGTGACGAACAACTACCACATGCCCCGCAGTCTGGCGGAATTGAAATATGTCGACCCATCGACCGATTTCATTCCCTATCCCGTCGTCAACTCCGACCTGAAAACGAAAAACTGGTTCACGGATCCCAACGCGCTGCGCACCATGATCTCGGAATATGCCAAGGTCCTTCTCGCCGGGGCCCGTAACCTGACCGGCCTTGGACGGCCGACTGGCTTGCGGTCGCGACAGCCGCTCGACGACGACGATTAGAGCTTGGTGCCACGAAATATACGGCGGCTCCGCGACGATCACCGTAGCGTGAAATTGAGAATCTCGGACGATCTGAGCTGGTAGGAGGAAAGCGGTGCGCGTGAAGACGCGAAACCGCGCAAGCACCGACTTTTTATTGACGCCGTAATCGTGTAGGCAAACCTTCGGATGCTGGCTCTAGCATCAAATAGATAGGGCGTGGTGTTGTCCGAAAACCGCTTACACTTTTCGGCATCACGCTCTGGCCGGTGCATTGGGAAAGCCTCGATGATTACATTGCGTTCGATCCTGTTCAACGTAGCCTTTTATGCCAATCTGATCATTCGCATGATCGTTTTGACGCCCATCTATTTCCTGATGCCGCGCAAGGCGGCCTACGCGATTCCCAAGGCATGGGCGAAGTCCAGCACCTGGCTGATGGAAAAGATCGTCGGCACCACCTTCGAGATCGAGGGCCTCGAGAACATTCCGAAGGGCAGCTACATCTTCGCGCCCAAGCACCAATCCTTCTGGGACACTTTCGCGCTGCTCCCCTATCTCGACGACCCCGTCTACATCCTCAAGCGCGAGCTGATGTGGATCCCGCTATTCGGCTGGTATGCCGGAAAGCAACGCATGATCCCGGTGGATCGCAGCGCGCGCGGCAAGGTGATGTTCGATGTTCTCAAGAGGACGCGCGAAGAGCTTGCCACCGGCCGCCAGCTCATCATCTATCCCGAGGGCACGCGCCGCCCCCCGGGTGCCGAGCCGGTCTACAAATACGGCATCGCACGCATGTATCGCGACCTCGGAATTCCCGTCGTCATGGTTGCCATGCATCCCGGCCTGTTCTGGCCGCGCCGCACCTTCCGCAAATATCCCGGCCACCTCAAGGTGCGCATCCTGCCGCCGATCGAGCCCGGCCTGGATCCGGATGTCTTCTTCGCGAGGCTGATCGAGGAAACGGAAAGGGCAAGCGACGAATTGCTGGTCGAAACCATTGCAAACAACCCGCATCTGCCAGTCCCGCCGACTGCTGCAAAGCGCCTGGCTGAAATTGGCGAGGCAAAGGTGGCCGCAGCGGCTGTTTAAGTCTTTTGCTTTGGCACCACGCGAAAGAGCGACGGATCAGGATGCTTCCCGCATCCGTTGCACTTCGTCGACGACGTGCTCGAGCCATTGGTCGCGAATGCCCATCTCACGCAGATGCGTCAGCGTATTGAAGACATAGGCATCGTTAGGACCAGACTGGCCGCTGGCCGATTCGACGACATGGGCCGCCTCGACCGCATCCAGCGCGCCGGCATATTGCCTGTGGGTTCGGTCGACGACATAAGCGACGGCAGTAACCCGCCGCCCGTCGGCAAGCCGGATCGGCAGCGTCTTTTCCAGATAGACATTGGTGACGAGTTCGCGCTCGCGCAGATAGGCGATCACCTCGTCCCAGGCAGGGGCTGGAACGCGAAATGCCATGCCGCGGCATGAGCCTCCGCGATCGAGGCCAAGCACCAGACCGGGGCTCTCCTCGGTGCCGCGATGGACCCAGGAACGGACGCAGAGCGAACGACGATAACCGAAAATAAGGGCCTCGGCCCTCTCGTCATAACCAAAGCCCGGATTCCACATGAGGGATCCGTAGCCAAATACCCAAAATTCGTCCATATCCAACGCCAAATCACTGTGAAGCTTCAGTCCAACCATTGGAGAACAACATGGCAGCGTCAAGCCAGAGCGTAGCAACCGGCCGAGGCAAACGCCTTTGGCTCGTCCTGCTCGGTCTGTTGGTCGTCCTCGCCGCGCTCTATACCGGGGGATGGTATTACGCGACCGGCTTCGTAAGATCCAACGTTCTGAAGGCGCTCGGCCAGCAGAACAGCGCCGGTATAGCAGGCAAATGCGAGAACATGGCCTTCAACGGCTTCCCCTTCTCCATCGGGTTGACCTGCGACACAGTCACGGTCGACAACCAGACCCGCGGCGTCTCCGCCAATTTCGACACGCTGAGCGCATCCGCACCGGTCTTCCAGCCTAACCACGTCAGCTGGAGCCTCAAGTCGCCGGCAGAATTGCGGACGACCGAAGGCCTGACGGTTTCGGCCGAATGGACCACCCTGCAATCGAACCTCGTCGCCAAGGGCCGGGGCGTCGCGCAAAGCCAGACCGTCATCGATGGCCTTAAGGCGGGCATCGTCTCGTCCTTCACCGGTCAGAGCGCCAATGTGACTGCCGCCCACACCGAAATGCATGCCAGCCAGAACGGCGACGACCTGGATTTCGCAATCGGCATCGAGAATGCCAATGCAGTCATCAAGGACTTCCCGCAGACGCTGCCGACCGCTTCGACCAGCGCCAACGTGACTCTGTCGGGCAAGGCGGGATTGCTCGACGGCAGCGATCGCCAGGGCCTTCACGGCACTGCGGGCGTCCTGCACCAGGCCGTCATCGACATCGGCGACGGCCGCGTCATGACGCTCTCCGGCCCCTTCAATTTCGACGAGGACGGATTTTTGTCCGGCCAGTTCAAGCTGGAGATCAACCAGATCGGCCCCTGGGGCGATAGCCTGAGCACGACGCTGCCTGCCGCCAAGAACATCATCAAGACGGCCACCAAGATGCTGAAGGCTCTGGCCAGCGGCGCCGATAAGGTCTCCGTCGACCTGACTGCCGATCGCGGTCGTCTCTCGCTCAGCGGCTTCATTCCGCTCGGCAAGATTCCGCCGATCTGAGGTCCCGAATATTTTCAGAAAAAGCCCGCCGCGATCTTCCGTCCGGCATGTCTGAGAAACAAGAGGATAGAGCGTTTCCGCAGGTCAAGAAAAAGCGCGAACGCTCTAAAGCATGTCACGCAAAGGTGTGCAGCGGTTTTGCGGTTACGACATGCGTGAAATCAAAGAGCTAAAGCGCGTGAAGCGAATCTTAGAGATCGCGACGCGCTTTAAGCCTCGGGCGTGCCTGAGATGTCTTTCAGGAAAAATATCTCTGGGCTCGGCTGGGCGAAGCGAAAATCGATGCTGCCGGCCGCCTTGAAGCCATTGCGACGATGCCAGGCCTGAGGATCGGCTTCCGCCCACTCGCTTGACGTCATCAGATGCTGTGCGCCCTCTTCGATCATGGCGCTTTCCCAGGCCCGAAAGAGAGCAGTCCCCGCGCCGGAACGCTGCAGCGAGGGCAGCACGCGGATCATGTCCATGTAGGGTATCTTGCCCCAGAAGCGGCTGAACCGCAGGAAGCCGAGAAGCGTACCATCCTGCTCGGCGACAAAATATTCCTCGAACTGGATGCAGCGCGTGATCCAATCCTCGCTCGCATCGTCGTGCTCGATGAGCCAAGACAGATCTTCGGAGCGCCCGCGTCTGGCGATCATGAGCGCCCCTCCATCGTATAAGGCTGCTTATTCCTTCGTATCCAGGGCATGGCGGCCGAAATCCGGCGCGTCGACGTCCTGGCCGGCCTCGACGATCGAACGGCGGATGGCACGGGTACGGGTGAAGAGTTCAAAGATCTTGTCGCCCTCGCCCCAGCGGATCGCTCGTTGCAGCGAGGCGAGATCTTCCGAAAAGCGCGACAGCATTTCGAGGATCGCATCGCGATTGTGCAAGCAGACGTCGCGCCACATGGTCGGATCGGATGCGGCAAGGCGGGTGAAATCGCGGAAGCCGGAGGCAGAGTATTTGATAACTTCCGACTCGGTCACCGTCTCCAGGTCGTCGGCGGTGCCGACGATGTTGTAGGCGATGAGATGCGGCAGATGCGAGACGATCGCCAGCACCTTGTCATGATGTTCCGGGTCCATCTCGTCGACGCGGGAACCGAGGGTTTCCCAGAAATCGCGCAGCGTCTTGATCGCGGCTTCGTCGGTGCCAGGAACAGGCGTGAAGATGCACCAGCGCCCCTTGAACAATCCGGGAAAACCGGCATCAGGACCTGATTTCTCCGTGCCGGCCAGCGGGTGGCCTGGAATGAAGTGCACGTTGGACGGCATGTGCGGCTGCATCTGCGCAATGACCGATGCCTTGGTCGAACCGACGTCGGTCACGATGGCGCCCGGCTTCAGATGAGCGGCGATTTCCTTGGCGACACTCTCCGAGGCTCCCACAGGCACCGAGACGATGACAAGGTCGGCATCCTTGACCGCTTCGGCCGAGGACGGCGTATAACGGTCGCCCAGTTTCAGCTCCTCGGCGCGCTTCAGCGTTTCGGTGCTGCGCGTCGAGATCACCACTTCCTTGGCGAGACCGAGCCGCTTGATGTCATGAGCGATGGAAGAACCGATCAGGCCGATGCCGATCAGCGCAATGCGATCGAACGTGATGCTGCTCATGCCTTGCGTCCCATAAACTCCGTCAGCGTGTCGATGAAGCCGAGATTGGCCTCTTCGGTGCCGATGCTCATGCGCAGCGAATTGGGGAAGCCATAGGCGCGCACGGCGCGCACGATGTAGCCGCGGCTGGTGAGGAAATCGTCGGCCTCGACGGCGCGCTTGCCATCGACATCGGGGAAATGAATGAGAACGAAATTCGTAACCGACGGCGTTACCTTGAGGCCGATGGCCTCAAGCGCAGCCGTCATCTTCTCGATCCACTGCAAATTGAAGGCAACGGTCTCGGCCGTGAAGGCCTGATCGCGAACGGCAGCGGCCCCGGCAGCAATCGCGGCGCTGTTCATGTTGAACGGGCCGCGCACGCGGTTGACGGCGTCGATGATGTCGACCGGCGCATACATCCAGCCGACGCGCAGCGCCGCCAGCCCATAGACCTTCGAGAAGGTGCGGGTCATCACGACGTTCTGGTTCGCCGACACCAGCTCGAGGCCTGCTTCGTAGTCGTTGCGGCGAACATATTCCGCATAGGCGGCGTCGAGCACCAGGATGACATGCTTCGGCAGGCCTGCCTGCAGCCGGCGGATTTCGCTGACGGGTACATAGGTGCCGGTCGGGTTGCCCGGATTGGCAATGAAGACCATCTTGGTCTTATTGGTAACGGCGGCCAGGATCGCGTCGACATCGACGGTGCAATCCTTCTCCTTCACCGTGACCGGCGTCGCACCAGCGGCCATGATCTGGATCTTGTAGACCAGGAATCCATGCTCGGTGATGATGCCTTCGTCGCCCGTGCCGAGATAGGTATGGCAGAGCAGGCCAAGCAGCTCGTCGGAGCCGTTGCCGCAGATGATGTTGGCGGTGTTCAACCCATGCACGTCGGCAATCGCCTGACGCAGCTCCTTGGCCTGACCGTCCGGATAACGCTCCAGCTGGCCGGCAGCCGCACGGAAGGCTTCGATGGCCTTGGGGCTGGCGCCAAGCGGCGTCTCGTTGGAAGAGAGCTTGAAGACGCGCTCGACGCCCGGCGCATGCTCCTTGCCCGGTACATAGGCAGCGATATCGAGAATACCGGAACGCGGGACGGGCTTGCTCATTTCCATGCTCATGGGATCGACCTTGTAAAGGGGCGGAAAATTCCGTCTTGAAACACCCCGTCGCATTAAAGCGGAAACGCGGTTTTGTCGAGGGTCAGCGCCGCATCGATCGTATCAGGCGCCGTCGCGCGTCGTCGGAATACCGCGCGGCGCGAGCACGGGCACGAAGACGCGGCGCGATGCCCGCACGGCGACCGGCAGACCCTGATACAGCCGCTTCTGCGCCTCGACGATAATGACCCCGGAGAAAGCCGGCCAAAGTGTGCGACCGACCCGTTCGAAGGCCCGGCGCAGGCTAAGGACAGTGCGCAGTTTCGAGGGCGGGAAGAACAGCGCTTCCGCCGTCGCACCGGGCGTGAAATTGGTTTCCCTGAGCAGCGAGGTCAGCTGCCCGCGGGAATAGGGCCGGCCGGAACCGAAGGGCGTGTGCTCCATGCGCGCCCAGACACCGCGACGGTTCGGCACGGCGATGACAAGCCGCCCACCGGGCGCCAGCACGCGCCAGAGCTCCTTCAGCGTCTCGCGCGGGCTTTCGGCAAACTCCAGCGAATGCACCATCAGCACGCGGTCGATCGAGCTGTCGGGCAGCGGCAGCTCTTCGTCGAAAATCAGCGCCGTGGACGATGCCGATCCCAGCGGCCAGTTCACGGCGCCCTGCCCTGCCGGCATGAAGGCGAAGGTGCGCTCGGTATCGGCGCGGAAGCGATCGAGATAGGGAACGGCATAGCCGAGGCCGACGAGACGCTCGTCCGGCATGCGCGCCCAGATAGAGGAAAGCGCCATGGCGATCGACTGCTCGGCCAAGCGACCGAGCTCGGAATGATAAAACTGGCGGAGATCGACAATATCGGCGTGCATCGAAACAAATGTTATCAGCCAAGCGTTGGACTTCAAGACCGAACGACTTACATTCTCCATCAACGAAAAAGACGAGGACGATTTCAGTCATGAAACCATTGGAATTAGAGATATTTATCTGCCGTTCCGACAATTACGGCGTCTTGGTCCATGATCCGGAAACCGGATCGACGGCATCGATCGACGCTCCGGACGCAAATGCGATCCTGAAGGCGGCCACGCGTCGCGGCTGGACGCTCAGCCATATCCTGACGACCCATCACCACACCGACCACGTCGAAGGCAATCTGGCATTGAAGGAGCAGTTCGGCTGCGAGATCATCGGCCCGATCAATGAAGCCGTTGCCATTCCCGGCCTCGACCGCGCCGTCGGCGACGGCGATACGTTCGAGTTCGCCGGCCATACGGTCAATGTCATCGAAACGCCTGGGCACACCGCCGGGCACGTCTGCTACCACTTCGCCGACGACAAGCTGCTTTTTGCTGCCGACACGCTGTTTGCGCTCGGTTGCGGCCGCCTTTTCGAGCGCATACCGGCCGATATGTGGGCCTCGCTGCAGAAGCTGGCCGTGCTGCCGGACGAGACAGCCATCTATTTCGGCCATGAATACACGCTCTCCAATGCCCGCTTCGCGCTGACAATCGATCCGGACAACGAGCGGCTGAAGGCCCGCGCTGCCGATATCGAGGCATTGAGGGCCGAGGGCAAGTTCACCATTCCGACGACGCTGGCGCTGGAGAAGGAAACCAACCCCTTCCTGCGCGCCGCCGATCCTTCGATCCGCCGCCATCTGCTGATGGAAAGCCGCAGCAACGAAGAGGTCTTCGCCGAAATCCGCAAGCGCAAGGACAATTTCTGATGCGGGTGAAAGAGATTATCGAAACCCTTTCCATGCAGCGGCATCCGGAAGGCGGCTGGTACGTTGAGACCTTCCGCGACGAAAATGGCGGCGCACGCGGCCATTCCACCGCGATCTACTATCTGCTCGAAGCGGGCGAGCGTTCGCACTGGCATCGGGTGCGCGATGCCGCCGAGATCTGGCACTTTTATGCCGGCGCGCCGCTCGCGCTGCATCGATCGGCCGATGGTACGACGAGCGAGACATTGGTGCTCGGCCTCGACCTGGTAAAGGGCGAACGACCGCAGGCCATCATTCCCACCGGCTGGTGGCAATCGGCCGAAAGCCTCGGAGAATTCACGCTTGTCGGCTGCACGGTCTCTCCCGGCTTCGAATTCTCAAGCTTCGAAATGGCTCCGCCGGACTGGAAACCAGCCTCAAGCTGAGCCTCTTTACCTTTCGTTGACATCACGCGGCATGCGGCCGGACGGCTCGGCACGACAGCCTTGAAAAAATTTCGCGCTGTCGCAGCTTTACTCGGGGAGAGAGAAGAGTGGTTCATCCGGAGGAGGTTTTTTCGTGCGATCATTGTTATCTTTGCTCGTCGCTGCAGGTTGCGTCATGAGCGCACCTGCACTGGCCCTTGATGCGCCGGCGTCACCGCCGGGCGAAAAACCCCTGAAAAACTTCGTAACTTCGGTTGAGACGGACGGCTCGATCACGTTCCGTCTTTTCGCTCCATCCGCAAAGGCCGTCACCGTCGGCCTCGGCGCGCGCGACCCCATCGCCATGCAAAAAAGCGACGACGGCACCTGGAGCACGAAGACCGAAGTCCTGAATCCCGATCTCTACGAATATTATTTCAACATCGACGGCTTCCGCAGCATCGACACCGGCACGAACGCGCCGAAGCCGCAGCGGCATGTCAACACCAGCCTCATCCTCGTACCCGGCAGCATTCTCGACATCCGGAAGGTGCCGCATGGCGACCTGCGTCTGGTGACCCTGCATTCGAAGGCGCTGAATTCGGAACGGCAGATGTATGTCTATACGCCACCCGGCTATAGCGACGCCTCCAAGCCTCTGCCTGTGCTCTATCTCTATCATGGCTTTGGCGACACCGTCGGCTCCTGGGTCGCGCAGGGACGCGCGCCGCAGATCCTCGACAATCTCCTCGCCGAGAAAAAGATCGAGCAGATGATCGTCGTGATCCCCGATACTGAAACCGACATACCCGACGCAATCGCCGAAAACATGCCGGCCTCGGATCTTCGCAAGGTGTTCTTTCCCGCCAATGCCGAGGCCGCCGATCGCGAACTCGTCGACGACCTCATTCCCTACATGAAACAGCATTACCGGGTGCGCAACGATGCGGACGGTCGCGCGGTCGCCGGTCTTTCCCAGGGTGGCTATCAGGCGCTCGTGTCAGGCCTCTCGCATCTCGGCACCTTCGGCTGGGTGGCGAGCTTCAGCGGCGTCAGCACCACCAGCTCCCCGAACAAGGCTGTCGATTCCGCGCTGAACGAGCCGGAAAAGATCAACAAGGCGTTGCGCAATTTCACGGTCACGGTCGGCAGCAAGGACGACGTCGTCGGTAAGGATGTGGCCGGCCTGAAGGCGACGCTCGAAGAGAAGAAGATCAAGCACGAATATCACGAATATCCAGACCTCCGGCATGAGATGGATGTCTGGCGGCCGTCGCTTGCGGCCTTCCTGGAAAAGGTCTTCAAGAAATAGCGGGCAGCGATTGCGGCGGAACTATTCTGCCGCTTCCGCTTCCGCCTGCGCCTGTTCCGCGTTGCCACGGCGCAGGATCATGCGGTGCGCGGCAAGAACCGCGCCGCCGGTCACGAGCAGGCAGGCGAATGCAATGCCCCAGCTCGGCTCGGCAAAACCGAACAGCGTCAGGATCAAGGTCGACAGCAACGGTGCGGCATAGCTCGCCGCGCCAAGGATCTGGATATCGCCGTTCTTCACGCCATAGTCCCAGGCATAGAAAGCCGCTCCGACGGGAAAGAGGCCAAGCCCGAGCACGGCCACCCATTGTGCTGCGCTCTCCGGCCAGATCGTCTCCTCAAGGCCGAGATGGCAGAAGAAGGAGAGGATTGCCGTGACGAGGCAGAAGATGGTGACGACATCGGTGGAAACGGCCTCGAAGCGGCGCGTGATCAGCGAGTAAGCGGACCAGGTAAAGGCGCACAGGAAAGCTGCCCCGTAACCGACAGCATAGGCGCCTTCGAAATGGAAGCCGTTGCGTCCGACGATCAGGACCGTACCCGCCAGCCCCATCAGCGCGCCGACGATATGATACCAGCGCAGCCGCTCGCCGGGCAGCAAGGCAGATCCGACGACGATCAGTAGCGGCCAGAGATAGGCGATGAGCCCAGCTTCCACCGCCGGCGCATGGCGCAATGCCGTAAAATACAGGAAGTGATAGCCGAAAAGGCCGACAATGCCCGTTACCCAGACTTTTGCCGGCTGACGTAGCAGCTGCAGCCGCTCTGGCTTCAGCATCAGCACGACGATACCGGGGATGCTGCCTATGGCAAAGCAGATGGCGAGCAGCTGAAACGGCTGCATCTTGCCGGACGCCACTGTCAGAAGCGCCAGAAACGACCACATGAGAATGGCCGAAAAGCCCGTCAATGTCGCACGAAACCTCACCCCTGCCCCCAGCTCGTTGCTGCGGGCATCCTCCTGCCCGCTAGGTCAATCCCGCGAAAAATGCGCAGCCGTTTTCCGTGCGGAATTGCGTAGAAATTAAACGCCAGGGGCGTCAAGCGCTTCTGCGAAGCGTCTGGCGGCCTAGCTTCCGTATTTCACGGCCGTAATCGTCACCGTCCCATACTGAGTCGGTATGCGGACGTAGACCGGAGCATATACATTCATGGCTTCGGCCTTGGCAAACCAGATCTCCATATTGTCGCTCTTGGCAAGATAGAGGTAGTCCTTGCGCGAACTCTTGTAGCCGCTCTTCGGCGTGAAGCGCACGCCGCAGGCAACCGTCTTGCCCTTGAAGCCCTCGGTCGAAAACGGATGAGACCCCTTCGGCGACAGCTTCAGATCCATCCGCATCTCGCCGTCGAATACGGCCAATGTCTGGTTGCAGAGATTGAGGCTTGGCGTGATCGGAAAGATCATTCCGGAAATCGGGTCGAGCACGGACTTCAGATCCGCTTCGGTGATTGGAACCCAATTGTCGGGCCGCTTTGGCTCCGGCGTAATCGTGTTCGAAGTCACGCTGCCGTTGGTGTAGGCAACATCATAGGTACGCTCTTTCTTGCCGCTCTTGTAGAAGAGCGTGTAGTGCGTCGCCTGCAGCTTGTTGTCGTTGACGACGCCTGTCACATCGGTCCTGGCGTCAATCGACGTCACGAGGTCTGCCAGACCTGCGGAGGTAATATCGCCGCGGATGGTGAATTGCTTTCCGGTGACCTCGGTCTTGAAATCCGCCCTGGCGATCGGCAGGCCGGCCAGTGAAACGCGGTAGCGCGTTTCATGCCGCAGCACGTCGGCCAATGCCATCGACGGCATCGACGCAACGATAGCTGAAATAAGAAACCACTTCCGAGTTTGAAACATGATCAGGGCCTTCAACGAGGATCAGGCAAGATATATAGACACTATGTCTGCCTGCTGCGAGCGCCAGACAACAGCAGCTTTTTGACGGAATTGCGGGAAAACACAAGGTTTGGCTTGACGCGGCCAGCCTCTCTGACTATAGAACCGCAACTTTCCAATTATGGCCCGTTGGATTGCGTGCCGGGTGTTGCCCGGGATGTCTACCTGATGGCCGAGAAAAACAAAAGTAGGTGTACCATGTCCCGCATGTGCGAATTGACCGGCAAGGCCGTCCTCGTGGGCAACAACGTTAGCCACGCCAACAACAAGACCAAGCGTCGGTTCCTGCCGAACCTCTGCCAGGTCACGCTGATCTCCGACGTTCTCGGCCAGCGCTATCGTCTGCGCGTTTCCGCTGCAGCGCTTCGCTCGGTTGAACATCGCGGCGGTCTCGACGCTTTCCTTATCAAGGCAAGCGAAAACGAACTCAGCATGCGCGCTCGCCTGCTGCGTCGTCAGATCGTAAAGAAGTCCGCTGAAGCTGCTGTTGCTGCCTAAGCACTAGCACTTCACGATATCATACGGGCTAAAAGGCTTGTACGGATAAGATCCGCTCAAGCCTTTTTCCATGTCCGGTTCACTCCAACTGGTGGCATCACCCAGGATAAAAAAATGCTGACAGCACGCCATACCCTTATCTACGTTATGCTGATGACGCTGGTCGTCGTCGCCTCCAACATCCTCGTGCAGTATCCGCTGCAGGCCACGCTCGCCGGCATCAATCTTGCGGATATCCTCACCTGGGGCGCCTTCACCTATCCGGTCGCCTTCCTCATCACCGATCTCACCAACCGTCAGTTCGGCCCTAAGGCTGCGCGCAAGGTGGTTTTTGCCGGCTTCGTCGTCGGTGTCGCGCTGTCGTTCTATACCGCACAGCCGCGCATCGCCATCGCCTCCGGCTCGGCCTACCTCGCCGGCCAGCTCCTGGACATCTCGGTCTTCAATCGCCTGCGCCGTATGGCCTGGTGGCGCGCACCGCTGTTCGGCTCGCTGATCGGCTCGATGCTGGACACGCTGATCTTCTTCTCCTTCGCCTTCGCACCATTCTTCGTCTTTTTCGGACCGAACGATCCCTTCGCGATCGATTGGGCTCCGATCCTCGGCGTCTTCTCCACCTCGGCACCGCGCTGGATTTCCTGGGCGATCGGCGACTTCTCGGTCAAGGTCACCGTAGGCCTCGTCATGCTCCTGCCCTACGGCGCGCTGATGAACATGCTGAAGCCGATGTCGCAGGCGCCGACGGCATGATGAAGCCATTGTTCGATGCGCACCGTCATCGGTGCGCATCGATCGCTGCCCTCTAGCGTAAAGACAGGCAGGTCAGCACGGCGGCTGCGAATGCGGCCGGGTTTTCGGCCATCATCAGATGGCCGGTATCTCTGATGTTGAGCCGCGCCGTACAAAGACTGTTGGCCCAGTCCGGAACGTCCCACCCTTCAGCGGAACGACGACCCGCGATGAGATAAAGCGGCATACCGGACCGCAGGATGTCACGGATTGCATCCAGATAAGCAGCCTCTCCTGTTGCAGCTACGACCGCTCTGGCCTGCGCCTTGATCGTTGATGGCGGCTGATTCGCAAGCCAGTGCCTGGCAAGCGCCGACGTCCATTCGTTGATCTGCACGCCCGCCCCCGCAATCCAGGCATCCGGGTCGGCTTCATAGCCGCAGATGATCTCCGCGACCTCCCCATCCGGCTTCACGGCGATCTGTCCTGACCAGAAAGCATCCTTGAGGGTGAAATTGCCCTCGATGCTCGTCAGCGACTCGACCAGTTCGGGAAAATGCCGGGCGACAAGCACCGAAACCGCGCCACCGACGGAATGGCCGACCAGATGGACTTTGCCTTTACCGAGACCGGAAATGAAGTCCGCGATGTGGCGAGCCTGATCGAGAAGGCTCAGCTTGCTCGTGTCGGCAGCACGGTTGCGGCCATAGCCGATGAGATCGGGTGCGTGAATCTCGGCATTGCCGAAAGCAGCCAGGATTTCTGGATCGCTCAGGCTGCCAAAAAGCCCATGCACAAGCACGATAGGTTCGTCTGGAACTGGCATATCGAGAATCCGATTGTTGGAGCAAGACGTCGCTTAGCTCAGACCGGCGATTCCCTCAATATCCGGGTGCCGGAGCGCGCGATCAGTCCGGAGCCATGTGCTAATTCCGGCCGGCAGCACCTTCATCGCGGAGACGGAATTCCAGCATCAGGCTGCGCTGCAGGATCGAGTGGTTGTCGTCGGACACCATGATCAGGTGAAGTGAGCCATCGGCTGCGCGGAAAACGTCGAGGCCCTCCATGTTGTCGATCTGATACCCCGAGCCTGCTTCGAAGATCACCTTGCCGTCGAGAACGGCGTCCGGCTTGATATCCGCGCCGGCGATACGGCGGATGCGCACGCCAAGGCCATGCACGAGCCCGAAACGGCGCTCCAGCAACAAGAGGTCGCCATCGGGCAGAAACACACCGTCGCTAACGTCGAAGTCGCCGTAGCGCCGGACTGTGAAGCGGCCCTGCAGGGGGCCCTCAAGAACAGCGGCGAACATGTTGCCCTGCTCGTCCAGGCTGTCCTCGGTAACGATGACAGCGGCGCCGGCAAGCGGGCTCGATTGCGGCGCGATCATCAGCGCCTCGAGACTGCGATTGGAACGCAGTTCCACTCTGGGAATGGGGATAGGCAGGCTATCGTCCGGCGGCGATATTTCGAAACCCGGATCGGGATAGGTATCGACGCGATGATGCTGCTCGTAGCTCACCAGTATATGGTCGCCACGCAAGGCCAGCCCTTCGGCATCCATCCCGCCTGTCCCGACATCCGTGCCGCGATCGCGGTCGATCATGGGCGCGATACGGGCCTCGGAAATACCTTTCAGCCGCCCCTTGTCATCGCGCACGATAGCGCCCGTCAACCAGTGGCCGGTATCCAGCACGGAAACGAAGTGCTGCTGATCGGGACGAAAACGAATGGCTGAAATGGCGCCCAGCAGCGCATTGTCGGAACTAAGCTCGAGACCGCCGATAAACTCGAGCGCCCCGAACTGCGTTTCGCCCGAGCCGCGCTTGAAGGTCGAGATTACAGTGGTGCGAATGTCAGCCGGGCCGCCGTCATCAGCTCGATCTTCCGAATCGCAGCCGGCAAGCGGCAATGCGAGCAAGGCCATTATGCCAAGACATCGGGCCACGACCGGACCGCGCTTGCAACCGCTGTTGCCAAAGGGAAGATGCATCGGCCCGAAGGCCGATGCGAAAGAAAGCCGAAACGGGCTCAGCTTGCACGGCGCATGCGCGAACGCGGCATGCTTGCCTGATCCTCGAACAGCGAGGCGAGTTGCTCCGTCATCGCGCCGGCGAGTTCGTCGGCGTCGACAATCGTAACGGCGCGGCGATAATAGCGGGTGACATCGTGACCGATGCCGATCGCCAGCAGCTCGACGGGAGAGCGGGTCTCGATCTGATCGATGACGGCCCGCAGGTGCCGTTCCAGATAGTTGCCCGGATTGACCGACAGCGTCGAATCGTCGACCGGCGCGCCATCCGAAATCATCATCAGGATACGGCGCTGTTCGCGGCGGCCGAGCAGGCGGTTATGCGCCCAGATCAGTGCCTCACCGTCGATATTCTCCTTGAGCAGACCTTCGCGCATCATCAGGCCAAGATTGCTGCGCGACCGGCGATAAGGCTCGTCCGCAGACTTGTAGATGATGTGGCGCAGGTCGTTCAGACGACCCGGTGTCTGCGGCTTGCCGCTGGCGAGCCACTTTTCACGCGCCTGTCCACCCTTCCAGGCCTTGGTGGTGAAGCCGAGGATCTCGACCTTCACACCGCAGCGTTCGAGCGTGCGGGCAAGGATATCGGCGCAAGAAGCGGCAACCGTAATCGGACGCCCACGCATCGAGCCGGAGTTGTCGATCAGCAGCGTCACGACCGTATCGCGGAACTGCGTATCGCGCTCCATCTTGAAGGACAGCGCCTGCATCGGGTCGATGATCAGACGAGTCAGGCGCGCCGGATCGAGATAACCCTCTTCCAGGTCGAAATCCCAGGAACGGTTCTGCTGCGCCATCAGGCGACGCTGCAGACGGTTGGCGAGCCGACCCACAGCCCCTTGCAGATGGGCGAGCTGCTTGTCGAGGAAGGCGCGCAGGCGCTCGAGCTCGGCCGTGTCACAGAGTTCCTGCGCCGTGGTCGTCTCGTCGAACTCCTCCGTATAGACGTGGTAGTCGACTTTCTCGTTGAAATCGGCGAAAGGCGTGTTCGGACGACGGGTTTCGCCCGGCGTTTCCGAATCTTCCTCGCCCTCTTCACTCATATCGTCGTCGGAGATCTCGCCACCGTCCTCGGTTGCGCCATCCTCCATCTGCTCGTCGGAGGTTTCGCTGTCCTCGGCAGGTGCCGCGTCGGAGCCTTCGTCTTCGTTGGCCTCGTCGTTGTCCTGATCTTCACCGTTCGGCTTGTCGTCTTCGCTCGGCTGCTCTTCGCTGTCGGGCTCCGACTGCTCGTCGCCATATTCCTCGGCCATCTCCATGGCGGTCAGAATATTGCGGACGACACGGGCGAAGCTCTGCTGGTCGTTGATCGACGAAAGCAGATTGTCGAGTTCGCCGCCGGTCTTTTCCTCGATGAATGGCCGCCAGAGATCGAGCACCTTGCCGGCGCTTTCCGGTGGCTTCTGGCCGGTCAGCTTTTCGCGCACGATCATCGCCATGGCTTCGCCGATCGGCGCGTCTTCCTGCCGTTCGATGCCAGCGAAGTTCGCCTTGGCGTATTTCTCCGCATTCATCGAGCTGAGGTTGGCGGCAACGCCGCTCATGCGCAGCGAACCAATCGATTCGACACGCGCCTGCTCGACGGCATCGAAGATCCCTCGCGCATCTGCGCCCTGCGGCGCCATGACCGCATGGACGCGGGCGTCGTGACAGGCCAGCCGCAACGCCATCGAATCGCCAAGCCCGCGGGTCACCGCGAGTTCATGCATCGTCGGCCGCTTCGAAAGCTCCGGCAAGCGAATGCGCTCGCCGGTCATACCCGGGCGTTCGTTGGCGAATGCGACCTCGACCTCGGCATCGCCGGCGATCGAGCGCACACAGCCTGTGATCGCCCGGCGCAACGGCTCCATGTCCACCGGAGCACCCGGCTTCGCTCTGGAATTATCTCCGCGACCTGACATGATGTGTCGGCTCTTCCCTATGCTTCAAGCACGATGTTGGCAGCACTTTCCTTCAGCTCGACGCCGAAGGCGCGCTGATAGTGCTCGGCGACCAGCGGCCGCTCCAGCTCATCGCACTTGTTGAGGAAGGTGACGCGGAACGCAAAGGCGACATCGCCGAAGATCTCCGCATTCTCAGCCCAGGTGATGACGGTACGCGGGCTCATGACGGTCGACAGATCGCCATTCATGAAGGCAGCGCGCGTCAGATCGGCGACGCGCACCATCTTGGAAACGGTATCGCGACCCTTGTCGCTGCGGAAGGACTTCACCTTCGCCAGCACGATGTCGACTTCGTTGTTGTGCGGCAGATAGTTCAGCGTCGTCACGATCGACCAACGGTCCATCTGGGCCTGGTTGATCTGCTGCGTGCCGTGATAAAGGCCGGTCGTGTCGCCGAGACCGATGGTGTTGGCTGTCGCGAACAGGCGGAAGGCCGGGTGAGGACGGATGACGCGGCTCTGATCGAGCAGGGTCAGACGGCCCGAGGATTCCAGCACGCGCTGAATGACGAACATCACATCCGGACGGCCGGCATCGTATTCGTCGAAGACGAGCGCGACATTGTGCTGGTAGGCCCAGGGCAGAATGCCGTCCTTGAATTCGGTGACCTGCAGCCCGTCCTTGACGACGATCGCATCCTTGCCGACGAGATCGATACGGCTGACGTGGCTGTCGAGGTTGATACGCACGCAAGGCCAGTTGAGGCGTGCGGCAACCTGCTCGATGTGGGAGGACTTGCCGGTGCCGTGATAGCCCGAAATCATCACGCGGCGGTTGTGGGCGAAGCCGGCGAGAATGGCGAGCGTGGTCTCGCGGTCGAACAGGTAGTCCGTGTCCAGGTCGGGCACGTAGGCGCCGCCCTTGCTGTAGGCGGGAACGCGAATGTCGGAATCGATGCCGAAGACTTCACGGACCGAAACGGTGGTGTCGGGAATCTCGGAAATATCAAGGTCAATCTTGCTCATCATGTCTCCAGGGCGGGTGGCTCTTCACCCTGCCATATCAATCTCAGCCATTTTTTCCGAAACGCCGCAGCTTGTTGCCCACATCCGTTCGGTCGGAACGCGGCGATACTTCTCCGGGACTAAAGCAAAATCTCGGCGCGATGAAATGATCGCTTGCGAGCATCCTTGAACAGAGTCCCGGACAAGAAACGCCGCGTCCGGAAAGTTGGCCGAGGTGCAGCCAGCCAAAAGCACACCCTGCCGCGGTTGCCCGCGGCTTCAGCCGATTTGGACCATACCTGATTGAAGGCGGAGAGCAAGGACGGGAATTAACAAAAACCGTTCTGTTTCAATAATTGATAGGCCTGTATGACGGCGCGGAAACGCTCCTCGGAGCCACGGTCGCCGCCATTGGCATCGGGATGGTGCATTTTCACCAGTTCCTTGTAGCGGCGCTTGATTTCCGACGCGGTAGCCGTGGCACCCAGACCCATCGTGTCGAATGCTTTGGCTTCGAGCGTTTTCAGCTTGCGCTGCTCGGGGAAACGCGGGCCGCGCCCCTGCCCTTCGCCTTCCTTGACGAAACCGAAAGGATCCCGAACGCGCGAATAGGAACCGGAGCGGATATCGGACTGGAGCGGACTGTTCTTGGCGGCCTTGTTCACCCCCACCGTCCATGTCGGACGATGGCCGGTAATGGCTTCCTTCTGATAGCGCGCAATCTCGCCGTCCGAGAGGCCGGAGAAATAGTTATAGCCCTTGTTGTATTCCTTGACGTGCTCGAAGCAGAACAAAAAGAACTGCCCCTCCGCATTGCGTCCGACCGGGGCGCGATGCGTACCGTGCTTGTCGCAGCCGTCCCACTGGCACGTCGGCGGGCCCTGCTCGGGCTCCTGCGCGCGCTTGCGGCGAGTACGGATGCGATCGAAATATTTTGAATCAAGTCTCATGGCGTCCTAATTATGGGCTCTCGATTACCCCACAACAAGAATTGACAAATGGGAATGTTATAGGCTTTGTGGGAGCCTTTTTTCGCAACGGAGATGACGCGGGAATATGGAAACAACACTGCAATCCCGCATTGAAGCGAAGCTGAACGACGCTTTCGCACCGGAGCGCCTCGCCGTCATCAACGAAAGCCACCTGCATGCGGGTCACCAGCCCGACATGACGGGAACCGGCGAGACCCATATAAGAATTCGAATCGTTTCCGCCAAGTTCGCGGGCATGCCGCGCCTCGCGCGCCACAGGGCGATCAATGAGTTGCTGAAGCCCGAGCTGGATGCCGGCCTGCATGCGCTAGCCGTCGAGCCCGCAGCACCCGGAGAGGCCGTTCGCTGGTAGCAGCAGACGGCAACTTTACTGCGGCTTCACCTCTTCCGTCTCGGCGGGGCGGATGCGCAGCTTGGTGATGCGATTCTTTTCCCGCTTCATGACGATGAAGCGCTTTCCATAAAAGGTGAAAGCCTGCCGCTCTTCCGGGATAGTCATCGATTCGTGGATGACGAGGCCGGCAATCGTCGTTGCCTCCTCGTCCGGCAGGTTCCAGTCGAGCGCGCGGTTAAGATCGCGAATCGGCACAACGCCGTCGACGACGATCGAGCCATCGGCTTCCTGCCGCACACCCTGGATATCGATATCGTGCTCGTCGGCAATGTCGCCGACGATCTCTTCGAGAATATCCTCAAGCGTCACGATACCCTGGACTTCGCCATATTCGTCGACGACGACGGCGAAATGCTGTTTGCGGCGCAGGAAGGCGTTGAGCTGGTCTTCCAGATTGGTGCTGTCGGGCACGAACCACGGTTTCTGGGCGATCTTGACGATGTCGAGATTTTCCGGCTCGACATTCGGCTCCGCGAGCGCTCGCAACAGATCCTTCGCATGCACGACGCCGATGATATTGTCGATCGAACCGCGCCAGAGCGGCATGCGCGTATAGGGGCTGTCGAGAATGGCGCGCACGACCACTTCCGGCGCGTCGTCGGCATTGATGGCGCGCATCGCCGTGCGATGCACCATGATATCGGAAAGCTCCAGTTCGCCAAGATCGAGCACGCCACCCAGACGGTCACGGTCGGCCTTGACGACCGACCCCTCGCGGTGCAGCAGATCGACCGCACCGCGCAGTTCGTCATGGGCCGACAGCATCGACACCTCTTTCGAGAGGTTGATGCCGAACAGGCCGAGGATCCATCGGACGATGGCGTTGACGAAACTCGACACCGGGCCGACGACAGCAACGAAGAGCCGGACCGTACCAGCCACGTTGAGCGCAAAACGATCAGGCGTCGAAATCGCCCAGCTTTTCGGCAACACCTCAGCGAAGATGACGAGGATGACCGTCATGGCAATGGTCGCGAGCGCCACGCCAGAATTGCCGAACAGACCGAGAAACACGCTGGTCGCAAGCGAAGAGGCCAGGATGTTGGCAAGGTTGTTGCCGATGAGCAGCGCGCCGATCAGCCGGTCCCGACGCTCGATCAGGCGACGTACGATCCCGGCCTGCTCATCCCCGTTCGCTTCGAGCGTATGAATGCGGCTACGCGATACGGCGGTCAGCGCCGTCTCCGAACCGGAAAAGAAAGCCGACAACAACACGAGCGCGACGATCGAAATGATCTCGGGCCAATATTCCAACAATACAGCCAGCGTGCCTTCGACCGTCATCAGGGATGCTTTTCCTTCAGGAAGCTCAGAACCTCGGACGACGGCACGTCGTCGGCAATGAAGGACTGACCGATGCCGCGGGTCAGGATAAAGGTGAGCTTGCCGCTCTTGACCTTCTTGTCCTGGGCGATCGCATCCATCAGCGTTTCGGCCGGCGGCAGCTCTCCGGGGATGTCGCTCATTCGCGTCGGCAGGCCGACGGCCTTCAGATGAGCCTCGACGCGCTTGGCATCGTCAGGGCTCGCCAGATTGAGGCGTGCCGAAAATTCGTGCGCGAGTACCATGCCGATCGAAACGCCTTCGCCATGCACCAGCCGGCTGCTGTCATAGGCTGTGGCCGCTTCCAACGCGTGGCCGAACGTGTGGCCGAGATTGAGCAGGGCGCGCGGCCCGTTTTCGTGCTCGTCAGCGGCGACGACATCGGATTTCGCCTGGCAGCTTGCCGCAATCGCCTCCATGCGGGCGGCACCTCCGGCGAAAATATCCTTCCAGTTCGTCTCGAGCCAGGCGAAGAAATCCGGCTTGTCTATGAGACCATACTTGGCGACTTCAGCGTAACCGGCGCGGAACTCGCGCTCGCTCAGCGTATTCAGCACATCGATATCGGCGAGCACGAGATCAGGCTGGTGAAAGACACCGACCAGGTTCTTGCCGTGACGGGTATTGATGCCGGTCTTGCCGCCGACGGAGGAATCCACCTGCGATAACAGCGAAGTCGGGATCTGCACGAAGCGAACGCCGCGGCGCACGATGCCGGCGGCAAAGCCCGAGAGATCGCCGATGACGCCGCCGCCGAGCGCAATCACGGCGTCGTTGCGCTCGACACGCGCAGTCAGCACGGCGTCGCAGACGGTGATCAGATGTTCGAAGCTCTTGGTTTTTTCGCCAGCCGGCAGCACCAGGCTGGATGCCTGGATGCCTTCCGCTTCAAGGCTTGCAATCAAGGCAGTAAGATAATGGGGCGCGACGTTTTCGTCGGTGATGACGGCGGCCCTGCGGCCCTTCAGCCGCGTCGCGATCTCGCGCCCTGCTCTGGCGACCAGGCCGGGGCCGATCAGAATATCATAGGCGCGCTCGCCGAGAGGCACGCGCACGAGACGTTCTGCGGAGGCCGGTGTGATCGCATTCATGGAGTTTTGCTTTCTGCTTTCTGTCCCTCGGCGATGGCGGCAAGGACTTCCTTGACCATGACTTCCTTGCTCACATCGCGGGACAGAACCGTGAGATCGGCTTCCGCATAGATCGGGTAGCGCACGTTCATCAGGTTCTCGAGGGTCTGTTTTGGATTTTCGGTCTTGAGCAGGGGGCGCGTGTCGCGCTTGTTGACCCGGTCCCAGAGCACGTCGAGATCGGCCTTCAACCAGACGGAAAGGCTGCCGCGCTTGACATGCTGCCGCGTGCTGTCGTTGATGAAGGCGCCGCCACCGGTCGAAACCACGCGCGGGCCGCCGCGCAGAAGGCGCTTGATGACGCGCGTTTCCAGCGCCCGGAACTCCTGTTCCCCATAGGCGGCAAAGAGCTCGGCGATCGTCATGCGCGAGACGCGCTCGATTTCGGCATCGGTATCGACAAAGGGAATACTGAGCTGCTGCGCGACCAGCCGGCCGACCGAGGATTTGCCTGCCCCCATCAATCCCACAAGGACAAGATTGCGCTGACCCAGCGCGGCGCGCGCCTTGTCTCTGAGGCTCTCGGCAAGGATCAGGACTTGTTCACTCATAGGCCCATTCACTATTTCTTTGGAAACGGTATCGTCAAATGCGCCGGTAGCGTCAAGACGCCGCCGTGTAAACATGTCTGCAATATCCTTCAGCTAACCCTTGATGGATATAAATATTGCGTCGCCGAGCCTGTGACTGGGACGAGGAGAGTATTCGAATGCCGACCCTGTTTCGCTTCCTTGTCATCTGCGCGGTGATCGGCGGATCGATATATGGGGCAATGTGGGCGCTTGCTCTCTTCGTCAATCCGCAGCCGCGCGAGATCACCATCCGCATTCCGTCGGAGCGCATCAATCCTCCGGTAACGGGCTCGGTGAAGCCATGAATGCCGGAGCGGACGTGAGAGATCTGGGCCGGGCGCATCTGGAAGCTTTCCTGGAAATGATGAGCGCCGAGCGCGGAGCTGCGGTCAACACCCTGCAATCCTACGAGCGCGACCTCGACGATCTTCACGGCTTCCTGTCGGAGCGCAGCGTCCGCCTGACCGAAGCCGGGTCGAGCGATCTCGGCGCCTATCTCTCCGGCCTCTCGGCCCAGGGCTTCAAGCCCTCCTCTCAGGCGCGCCGTCTCTCGGCAATGCGTCAGTTCTACAAGTTCCTGTATGCGGAAGGCCTGCGCACCGACGACCCCACGGGAATCCTCGACGCACCGAAAAAGGGCCGCCCTCTTCCGAAAACCATGGGTGTCGACGAAGTCACGCGTCTTCTGACCCAGGCGGAAACCGAAGCGGCGACGGCAGGACCTGATCAGCTGCAGCGCCAAAGGATGCTGGTGCTGCTGGAACTGCTTTATGCGACCGGCATGCGCGTCAGCGAACTCGTGACGCTACCGGCAAAGGTGCTCGACCACGAAGGGCGCTTCCTGATCATTCGCGGCAAGGGAAACAAGGAGCGGCTGGTGCCGCTGTCGCAATCGGCCATATCGGCGCTGAAGGCCTATGGGCGGCTGCAGGCGGAGCTCGCTGCAAGCGCAAAGCAGCCGGTGGTCGAGAGCCCCTGGCTCTTTCCTGCGGCTTCCCAGCAAGGCTATCTGCCGCGTCAGGTATTCGCCCGCGACCTGAAGGATCTCGCCATTCGCGCCGGGCTGACGCCCTCGATGATCTCGCCGCACGTCATGCGCCACGCCTTCGCAAGTCATCTTCTGGCGAACGGTGCCGACCTGCGCGTGGTGCAGGAACTTCTTGGCCATTCGGACATTTCGACCACGCAAATCTATACACATGTGCTGGAAGAACGCCTACATCAGCTCGTGCAAACGCATCACCCTCTTGCCAAACAGGCAAAAAAACTGGATTAGGACCGGCATACTGGCTAAAGCCGCCTTCTCTCGTCCCGCGCAAAAGGATCGGAAACGCACCTCATGCACAATTATCTCGACTTCGAAAAACCCATCTCGGATCTCGAAGGCAAGATTCACGAGCTCAAGAAACTGGCGAGCGAAGACGAGAGCATCGACACTTCCGACGAAGTGAACCGGCTCGAAGTTCGCGTTCGCGAGGCGACGGCCGATATCTATTCGAAGCTCAACGCCTGGCAGAAGACGCAGGTCGCCCGCCATCCGCAGCGGCCGCATTTCGTCGACTACGCCAATGCGCTGCTGACCGAGTTCACGCCGCTCGCCGGTGATCGCAAGTTCTCCGAGGATGCAGCCATCCAGGCGGGCTTTGCCCGTTTCCGTGGCCAGCCGGTCGCCATTATCGGCCAGGAAAAAGGTCACGATACCAAGAGCCGCCTGAAGCATAATTTCGGCAGCGCCCGCCCCGAAGGCTACCGCAAGGCGATCCGCATCATGGAGATGGCAGATCGTTTCCAGATTCCGGTGATCACGCTCGTCGACACGGCAGGCGCCTATCCGGGCGTTGGCGCGGAAGAACGCGGCCAGGCGGAAGCGATTGCCCGCTCGACCGAGCTCAGCCTTGGCCTCAGGGTCCCGATCGTCTCGATCGTCATCGGCGAAGGCGGCTCCGGCGGCGCCATCGCCATCGCCGTCGGCAACCGGGTCTATATGCTCGAGCACTCCATCTACAGCGTGATTTCGCCCGAAGGTGCGGCCTCGATCCTGTGGCGCGATTCCACCCGCGCCAAGGAAGCCGCTACCGCCATGAAAATCACTGCCGACGATCTGAAGAGCCTCGGCGTGATCGATGGCATCATTCCGGAGCCCCTCGGCGGCGCGCATCGCGATCCGCAGAGCGTGATCGCCGCCACCGGCGACATCATTGCCAATGCGCTTAGCGAGCTTTCCAGCCGTTCGGGCGACCAACTGCGCAGCGATCGCCGCCAGAAGTTCCTGAATATCGGCCGCAATCTCTAGAGCTCCGTGCCTCCTTCGGAAGCACAAAGGTCGCTCTATTTCTCTTACTCTACGCATCAGGCTTTCCGAAAATCCTATCAGATTTTCGGGCCGATGCTGTAGGCAGCAGTGCCAAAATTTGATCGCAAAAAGGGAATGAGGCCAAATCTTGGCCACATTCCTGTTATCGAAGCGTTATGGCAAAGAAAAACTTGCCAGCGAGGCTCAGCCACGTCATAGGCTGGTAAGGATTTCTCAAGTATAAGCCTTCTATGATTCCGTTTCATGCTTCGAGGGGAGCGGCGAAACAGATCGAGCTGTCGCTCTTCGCATTTATGGGCCAAGTCAGAATGCGCATCCGTCACCTTGCTTATGTTTCCCTGATGGCGCTGGCTCTCGCTGGCTGCAATGACGCACTCGATACGGCGTCGATCGACCTGTCGAAGGTAAAGAACAAGGTCGAACAGCCGCTGCCCAGCCACATCGTCGCCGATATGGCAAAGAAGGGCATGGATCGCAATTCGCCGATCATGATCCGTATCTTCAAGGAAGAAGGTACGATGGAGATCCTGAAGGCGAACCAGAGCAACCGTTTCGAAGTCATTGCGAGCTACAGCATCTGCGCCTGGTCTGGCCGCCTCGGCCCCAAGGTCAAGGAAGGCGACCGGCAAGCGCCGGAAGGCTTCTACATGCTGACGCCGGCCAATCTGAACCCGAATTCGAAGTACTATCTTGCCATCAACACCGGCTTTCCGAACCGGTATGACGCCGCCAACGGCCGCACTGGCAACAATCTCATGATCCACGGCGCCTGCTCGTCGTCGGGCTGCTATTCCATGACCGACCAGCAGGTGCTGGAAATCTATGCCTTCGCGCGCGACGCCTTCAAGGGCGGCCAGAAAGCAGTGCAGCTCGAAGCCTTCCCCTTCCGCATGACAGCGGAGAACATGTGGAAGCATCGTCTCAGCCCGAATATCGAATTCTGGAAGATGCTGAAGGTCGGCTACGACAATTTCGAAGTCACCAAGCGGCCGCCGGAAGTGGAAGTCTGCGAGAAGAAATATGTCTTCAACCAGCAGGCCAGCGGTCCATTCAATGCCGGCGGCAAATGCCCTGCCATGACGACGCCGCCCGCCCTGCAGGTGGCGCTTGCCAACTACGACAAGCAGTATCAGACCGATTATGGCGCGGCGACGAAGAAATACAGCGACATGGCCTGGTACGATCCGACCGAGGCCGAGCGTAAGGCTGTCGTCGCCAAGCAGCGCAAGGGCCACGATCTTGCCTATGCCCCGACAGGCACCGCACTTGCTGCCGGCAAGATGATGAAAGTCGCCGATCTCGAATCGATGATGTCCAACCAGTCGGCTCAGCAGGTCGCGCGCGGCGGCACCGTCGCCAGCCCGACGACGACGGCAAGCATCCGCCTGGCAACGGCAGCGCCTGACGCGGCGGCACCGCAGGCCGGCGGCCCGCTGGTTGCGGCCAATGCTCCGGCGAACATCCCGATCCCGATAGCGAACCCGATGAACTCCGGCCCCGCCGTCAGCGCGCTCGCCTATGCGCAGAATCCGGCTGTCGAGACCGCGCAGACCGAGCCGGCAAAGAAGCCGCCGTTCTGGAAGTTCTGGGCCAAGAGTGAGTAATCCTGCCGCCGAGATCTATGATCTGCGCGGACTGAAGTGCCCCTATCCGGCGATCAAGACGGAAAAGCGCCTGCGCGGCATGCCGAGCGGCGCAACGCTTGCTGTAGAGACGACAGACCCCCTCGCCATCATCGACATCCCGCATCTTTGCAATGAGAAGGGCCATACGCTTCTCGCCAGCGAGAAAACGGACAACGGCCATCGTTTCGTCATCCGCAAGGGCTGATCAGAGCGGCTGCTGGCCATCCCAATGGTTCGAGGGTCACTTCGCTCCCACCTCACCATAAGGATGGAGCGAGTTCGCCACGCTAAAGCACGTCGCGATCTCTTAAGATTCGCTTCACGCGCTTTAGCTCTTTGATTTCACGCATGTCGTAGCCGCAAAAACCGCTGCACACTTTTGCGCGACATGCTCTAGAACCGCATTCCCGGCACCGCCAGCGGATTGTCCTGCAGCGCCGCCCTATCCGGCGTGTCGACGCGCGGCTTGCTGAGGAAGGCGTCGAACAGGCCCTTCACGAAATCCTCCGGCAGATCCTTGGTGATAACAACCATGCGCGTGCGCCGGTCTTCCGGATCGGGCCACGCCGGCAGACGCACCGGCGGATGGAAGATGTTCTGCACGCCATGCAACACCACGGGCCGCTCCGGCCGGTCCGATACGGCGACGATCGCCTTCATGCGCAGGAGCTTTTCGCCATGCGCCGAGCGCAGGAGATCGATGAACATCTCCAGCGCCATGGGATCGATGGGCTGGGTCTCGACGATCGAGAACGAGCGGATCGATCCGTCGTGACGCGTAACATCATGGGCATGCTGATGCCGATGGCCGTGGTGATGGCCATGATGGTGATGGTGCCCATGGTCGTCATGATGGTGGTCGTGGTCGTGATGATGATCGTGACCGTCATGATGATGGTGGTGATCGTCGTCCGCCTCCATCTCGTCGCGAAGCCAGCGGTCGACATCGGCGATCTTGGAGGCCGGATCATAGAGACCGTTGATGAGAATGGCGGCGCGGCCGGCCTCGTCGCTGTCGGCGTTCAGGATCTGCGCCCGCGGATTGAGCGCCCTCAGCCGGCTCTCCAGTTGAGCTTCCGGCACCGCACCGGCGATCCCTGTCTTGGAAACGATGAGGCGGTCGGCTACCGCCACCTGTTTGCGCGCCTCTTCGTGATTGTCGAGCGTCTGCAGGCCGTTGACGGCATCGACGACCGTGATGACGCCATCCAGATCGAAATTGGTGGCGATGATCGGGTTGCCCATGATCGACTGCATGACGGGCGCAGGATCGGCAAGACCGGTCGTTTCGATAACGACGCGCTTCAGCGGCCGGATGCGGCCGGTTTGCATGGCATCCATGAGGTTCGCCAGCGTATCCACCAGCTCGCCGCGCACCGTGCAGCACAGGCAGCCGTCGGAAAGTTCGATAATGGCATCGCCGGAGCTTTCCACCAGCAGATGGTCTATGCCGACATCGCCGAACTCGTTGATGATGACGGCCGCATCGCGCATGGCCTCATCCTTGAGGATGCGGTTAAGCAGGGTCGATTTGCCCGCACCGAGGAAACCGGTCAGGATCGCCACCGGCACTCTTTGCTGTGAAACGCTCATGGGTGATATCCGATAGTAGAGCAATTCCAGGAAAAGTGCGTAGCGGTTTTCCGTCCGGAATTGCGTGAAAACAAAGAGACAGAACGGTTCAGAGATTCCGTGAAAAGCTGAATCGCTCTAAAAAGTGGGACGCGGCATTGGGATCGGCACGTTGGACGCGCCGCCGGAAATCGCGATCTTGTTGTCCTTGGTGGCCTTGTCGCCCTTGGCGGTAACGTCGTCTTTGTCGCCCTTGGCCGCAGTGGCGATATCCTGGCCACCGATCAAGCCGGCATATATGAAATTGGGTTCGTGATCCATTTCATGGATATAGGGCGACAGCACTTTGGTGCGGCCGAACGGATCGCGGGTCTCGCTGCGGGCCTGCGCACCCTTGGTGCTGCAGATATCCGCGGTGACATCGGCGACCTCGCCCGAGAGCGGCGCATCGGGCCGGAGCGTCGCCAGCGTATCACGGGTCGAAAGCTGGTTCTGGAAACCCTTCTCCAGCAGATTGGCGGAATCGTCGGCACGCGCCGCAAGGCTGTCGGTGCCGAGAACGACCGAGATCAGCGTGCGGCCGTTGCGCGTCGCCGATGCGATCTGATTGAAGCCGGCCGCGCAGATAAAGCCAGTCTTCATGCCGTCGGCGCCTGCGAAGCGGCCGATCAGCATATTGATATTCGGCACCTGCTTCACGCCGTTGGTAAAGCCTTCCAGCGAGAAGTAGCCGGCATATTGCGGAAACTCGCGGCGCAAAGCGACGCTCAGAATGGCAAGGTCACGCGCCGTCGAATACTGCCCTTTGCCCGGCAGTCCGTTCGGATTGATGAAATGCGAGTCGCTCATACCGAGACGGGCCGCTTCCGCATTCATGCGCGCCACGAAGCCCTGCTGCGAACCGCCGACGGTTTCGGCCACTGCCATGGCAAGGTCGTTTGCCGATTTGACCAGCATCATCTTCAAGGCGTTGTCGAGCGTCATCTTCTGGCCCGGCTTGAAGTACATCTTTGCCGGCGGCTGGGCGGCTGACAGCTTCGACATCACGACTGGCGTGTCGAGCTTGATCTGGCCGGACTGCAAGGCACGGAAGACAACATAGGTCGTCATCAGCTTGGTGAGCGAAGCCGGATACCAGCGGCGAAACGCCTCCTGCTGATCGAGCACGCGCCCGGTGCTGACATCGACGAGAATATGCGGATTGGCTCCGGCCGTCTGCGCGGTCGACAGAAAAAGCATGGATGCTGCTGCGGCCATAGGGACAAGCCGCAGGGCGGCATACAAACGATTCTGCTTCGTCGGCACGATCTATCCTTCAGAGGTCCGGAATTTTCTCGAAAGCTTCGTCTATTTAACCTATATGGCTAGGAGAAGGCAAAGGCGATTGACGACTTTATTTGCCGGTGGCACGCCCCAGAGGCCGCAACAAACTGGCAGAGGCTGTCCGACGGACCCGCAAGTTGAACCAGAATCAATAGTGAGCAGCAGGAAAATCAGCATGCCGATCTTGAACAGAGCCGCAGAACTCCAGGGCGAAGTAACCGAATGGCGCCGCTATATCCACACGCGGCCGGAGCTTCTTTATGCGGTTGAGAACACTGCGGCCTTCGTCGCCGAAAAGCTTCGCTCCTTCGGGGTCGACGAGGTGGTGACCGGCATCGGCCGCACCGGCGTCGTCGGCCTGATCCGCGGCAAGGGCGAGGGACGCACGGTCGGCCTGCGCGCCGATATGGATGCGCTGCCGCTCACCGAAATCACCGGCAAGCCCTGGGCATCCGAGACACCGGGCAAAATGCATGCCTGCGGCCATGACGGCCACACCGCCATGCTGCTCGGCGCTGCGAAGTATCTCGTCGAGAACCGCAACTTCAACGGCAATATCGCCGTCATCTTCCAGCCCGCTGAAGAAGGCGGAGCGGGCGGCGACGCTATGGTCAAGGACGGCATGATGGAGCGCTTCGCAATCGCCGAAGTCTACGGCATGCACAATATGCCGGGCCTGCCTGTCGGCCATTTCGCCATCCGCAAGGGCGCGATCATGGCGGCGACGGACGAATTCACCGTTTCCATCAAGGGCGTGGGCGGTCACGCAGCCATGCCGCACCGGACGATCGACCCGATTGCCATCGGCACGCAGATCATCTCCAACCTGCAGCTCATCGCCTCACGCAGCGCCAATCCGCTGAAATCCGTTGTTGTCTCCGTGACGATGTTCAACGCCGGCCATGCACAGAACGTCATCCCCAGCGAAGCGAGCTTTGCCGGCACCGTGCGCACGCTCGATCCGGAAATGCGCGATCTCGCCGAACAGCGCTTCAGGCAGATCGTCTCCGGCATCGCCGCAAGCCATGGCGCCGAAGTCGACATTGAGTTCCAGCGCAACTACCCCGTCACCTTCAATCATGCCGACGAGACCGATCATGCGATCGCGGTTGCCGAGGAAATTGCCGGCACCGGGAACGTCATCGACGATATCGACCCGATGATGGGCGGCGAGGACTTTTCCTACATGCTGCTCGCCCGCCCCGGCGCCTTCATCTTCGTCGGCAATGGCGACACCGCCGGCCTGCACAATCCGGCCTATGACTTCAACGACGAAGCCATCGCCCACGGCATCTCATACTGGGTGCGTCTCGCCGAACAGCGCCTCAACGCCTGAGGCAGGCACCGCTACTCCCCGTGCGTCTCACAAGGGCGCACGGCGCTACAAAAGCGAATTGTCCTGAGGACGTAAAAGGGCTTGGCTTCGAGCCTTTGCTTTTGTATGGATCATCCCGAGTGGTCTCGTAGCTCAGCAGGATAGAGCACCAGATTCCTAATCTGGGGGTCACGCGTTCGAATCGCGTCGAGATCACCATTATTTTCACGTAGATATTTTATATGCTGTCGCGTGTTTAATACATCAATTTACCAACTTCTTCGGGATCTACGATGCATTGGCGGGGGATTTTATGATGCGTGAGATCCCTCACTTGCAAATTAAGGAATCCCCAGCAGCTAGGCTCTTGCAAAGCCTCACAAAGCGGCGCGCGTCAGTCTTCGGCGAATTGCGCGCGGTGCGTTAGTGTTTTAGATATGTTCAACTGCTATCCCGTGTGCAATGAATATTTGGAGTAGGCTTTCATCAAATGGATATGACGGTTCGTCATGCCTCGCCGTTCCTTAAGTGGGCCGGCGGGAAACGATGGCTTGCAGAGCGACATCTGGACTTATTTCCAGAAGTCAGCGGCAAATATATTGAGCCGTTTCTTGGTAGCGCCTCAATATACTTTAAACTTCGACCGCCGAAAGCCGAGTTATCCGATGCAAATCCTAGGTTGATTGAGTGCTATCAGCAGATGCAAGTTGATCCTGAGATCATCTGGGCTTTGCTTACAGATCATCAGCAACATCATTCGACGGATCACTACTACAAAGTACGTAGCGCTAAGTACGAAAGCGCTGCAGAGCGCGCCGCACAGTTCTTGTATTTAAACAGGACTTGCTGGAACGGGTTGTATCGCGTCAACAAGAAAGGAGAATTCAATGTACCTAGAGGCACTAAAAATGCTGTTCTCCTGCCAAGTGATAATTTTGGAGCTATTTCACTAGTATTGAAGTCGGCCACTCTGCGGTGCTGCGACTTCGAAGAACCTATAAAAAGAGCATCTTCGGGTGATCTAGTTTATGTTGATCCACCTTACACTGTTCAGCATAATTTCAATGGCTTTTTAAAGTATAACGAGAACATTTTTAGCTGGGCAGATCAGATTAGGTTGCGTGAAGCAGTCGTGTCAGCCGCTTCACGAGGGGTCCGTATCGTCGTGTCGAATGCAGCACACCAGAGTGTAATTGATCTTTATGAAGGCATTGGCAAGACGCACTTTGTGCGTAGAAACAGCGTGCTCGCGGCCGATAGCAAAAAGCGAGGGTCTGTTGATGAGATTATGGTGATAATATGAGTAGGTGGCTCGCTAGTAGGTGGTCTTGGCTGGTAGATCAAATGCCCTCTTGGAAAATCTTGTGTCTCACAATCGTTGAAATTCTGCTGACACTTCTGATAGTTCACATCCCTCTGTTCTTGCGGATAATTTATGATGCAGTTGGCAAGCCAGGAATGACCTGGGCTGGCGCAGTCGATCTATTTTGGTCAGGCTACAAATATGGCGACATTCTTGGTTACACCGCTGGCATGCTAGCGTCATCTACCGTTTGGTTTTTTTTAAATCTAAGGCTGTTCAGTTCGCGGCCCGGTCGCCTTCTGGCACTTACAATCGGTCCACTGCTGCTTCTTTTCTTTGCCTCTCCGGTATACTTCCGTGACATAAACGGCGATATCGGGAACGCTACCTTCACCGTCACCTATATTCAGATCATCTTAGCACTATCGCTTCTCCTTTGGCTCGTTTCCATCTACCAGCAACGGGCAATCGGGAATGACATTGATCTGAGCGGAGACAAAGCTGTGACGGCTATCAAAAATAAGCTTTCAGCTGGGAGATAATGGTAATGGAAGACAGAATCTCTTTTCCAGCGCTCAAAGTCACCCAACCAATTGGTACATTCTTTATCGGCGTCATGAACGCTAGGGATCTCGTTCAAGTCGCCGTTGCGGATATCCGCCGCTTGGAAGACAACGAAATGGACGATTACATCGGAATTCAACGCCGCTTGTCAGCTTCGCGCTCGAAAGAGTTGAAGGCTTATGTAAACTCCTATGACGCAACATTTCCGACTTCAATCATATTAGCGGTCGACGAAGCAAATGCGGAATGGGCTGAGCATACTCGAACGCTTACGCTTAAAGCTTCCGAAAAAGTTCCAATTACCGAAGTGGCTCGGATTATTGATGGGCAGCACCGCGTGGACGGACTTGCTGCGTTAGAAGGAACTGAGTTCGAGGTGAGTGTTTCGGTTTTTGTGGGCGCTGACGTTGCGACCCAAGCCAATATTTTTGCCACAGTTAACTTAGCACAAACTAAGGTTAATCGCAGTTTGGTCTACGATCTGTTAGATTATGAAAAGAAGAGAAGTCCGCAAAAATCAGCACACCATATAGCCGTGGCCCTAGATCAACTGCAATTTAGCCCATTTTACAGGCGGATTAAGCGATTGGGCAGCGCCACCCTCGGGCGGGAAGGCGAGCCCCTCACGCAGGCGGCAGTCGTCGAATCTCTTCTAGACTTTTTGTCGAGAGATCCAATGTCTGACCGTAACGCATTCCTTAAAGCTCTTTTCTTGCGCCATCCTACCGATGAAGAACACAGGCAGTTTCCTTTCCGCCAGCTTTTCCTCAACGAAAAGGATGCAGAAATTACCGAAATTATGCTGAACTATTTCACAGCCGTGCGATCACGATGGCCAACATCGTGGGATGATTTGGGACGCCGCGGGAACGTGCTACCAAAGACAAACGGATTTAAAGCTTTGATGCGTTACCTCAAGCCCGTCTATCTGTCGGCTACGGGGAAAGAAAGAGAGCAGGTACCCTCCGCGGAAGTATTCAGACGTTACCTCGATGAAGTTCCTCTTGAAGACTCTGACTTCAACACCGCAACTTTTCCTCCAGGCACCTCAGGAGAGGCTGCTCTCTACAAGATCCTCGTCGGATCATTGCGGGCTATAGATCCAGATCCTCAGAGCAATCTCTTTTAGAGCGCAATACCCTCATTATCGGATGCTACCCGACCGCAATCCTGTTCCTCACCAGCCTGACGCCCGGGATCGACTCGGCTACCGTGGTTGCCCGCTTCACCTCCTGCTGGGTGGCAACCATGCCGTCGAGACGGATTTCCTGACCTGTGGCTGTCACCCTGACATCGGAGGCATCGATACCGCCGGCGACAGCCAGCGCGTTGGCAACCGTGGATTCCAGTTCCGAACGCCTCGAATGTTCACTTTCCAGATAAAGCTCCACGCCATGGAATGTCGCCGCCTTGAAAACCATCCGTTACCCTCCGCAGACAAGTGGACGGGAAACGCGACACCAGGCATTTGGTTCGGCAATTGGCGAAAAATATCATCAAATCAGTAGTTTCGCCTTAAACGCGCATCGCCGCCAAGCACGGGTTGCATTGCGGCATACTTGCCGCTACCCGCGTTCCCCTGTAGAGCCTTGGAAGATGACAGCAACATGCGGATACCCGAATGATCACCGATAGTAAGTCGAAGCGTCGCCTGACAATATTGGGTTCGACCGGCTCCATCGGCCAGAATACGCTTGATGTCGTTGCCCAGCTGGGCGGCCGCGATGCCTTCGACATCGCCGCGATCACCGGGCATGACAATATCGACCTGCTGGCGCAGCAGGCAAAGGACTGCGGCGCAGCCTTCGCCGTTACCGCAAACGAAGAGCGCTATCAGCAGCTGAAGGATGCCCTTGCCGGTAGCGGCATCGCCGTCGGCGCCGGCAAGAATGCGCTGATCGAAGCGGCGTCCATGCAGTCGGACTGGGTGATGGCAGCTATCATCGGCACGGCCGGCCTGGCGCCGACACTGGCGGCCGCCCACCGTGGCGCCGATATCGCGCTCGCCAACAAGGAATGCCTCGTCTCCGCCGGCGATCTTTTCGTCCGCGCCGTGTCGGAAGGCGGCGGACGGCTTATCCCGGTCGACAGCGAACACAGCGCCATCTTCCAGGCACTGGAAGACGATCAGCAGCACGCGGTCGAGCGTATCATCATTACGGCGTCGGGCGGTCCCTTCCGTACCTGGACGCGCGAGCAGATGGCCAATGTCACGCCAGCGGTCGCCCGCGCCCATCCCAATTGGTCGATGGGGTTCAAGATCTCCATCGGCAGCGCCTCGATGTTCAACAAGGCGCTGGAGATGATCGAGGCCAAGCACCTGTTCAATGTGCGGCCCGACCAGATCGAAGTCGTGGTGCATCCGCAATCGGTCATCCATTCCATGGTCGGCTATACGGATGGCTCGGTGCTGGCGCAGCTCGGCTGTCCCGACATGCGCACGGCCATCGGCTATGCGCTGACCTACCCCGCCCGCACGAAGCTCAGCGTCGAGCGGCTGGATTTTGCGAAACTCGCGCGGCTGGATTTCGAAGCACCGGATGAGGTTCGCTTCCCCGCACTGCGCCTCGCCCGCACCGCGCTGGAGCGCGGCGGCCTGCAGGGCGCGATCATGAATGCGGCCGAGGAAATTGCCTTTCACGCCTTCGTCGACGGTCGCATCGGCTTCCTCGAGATGGCTGACATCGCCGAGGCCGTCATGGACGAGATGATCGCTACCGGCGGCGCCGAGACCATGGATGCGGTCTTCGCCGCAGACGAGGAAGCGCGCGGCCGCGCGGCCGCACTTGTCGCCCATAGGGAAAAGGTGGCCTGAAGCGCACCACGATCTTTCCGGTTGCTCCGAGTGCTTCGGACCCTCGACCTTACACGTCTCTCTATCGCCAACAGCGCCCACGGGGGCAGATCAGTCCATGGCACTTCACCTCGAAACTCCGCTTATCGAATCCCGCCCGCTCAGCCAGGCATCGGGTCGCTCCGTCTGGTTGAAGATGGATGCGCTCCAACCGCCCGGCTCCTTCAAGATCCGCGGCATAGGCGCTGCCTGCGAGCATCATGCCGCAAACGGCAAGCGCCGCTTCGTCTCCTCCTCCGGCGGCAATGCCGGCATCGCCGTCGCCTATGCCGGTCGCCGCCTCTCGATCCCGGTCTCGGTTTTCGTTCCCGAGACCACGTCGGATCGAGCAAAATCGCTGATCCGCCAGGAAGGCGCCGAGGTCTTTGTGCATGGCGCATCCTGGCAGGAAGCAAATGAGCGCGCGTTGCAGGCGCTCGATGCCGAAACGGCCTTCATCCATCCCTTCGATGACCCGCTCCTCTGGACGGGTCACGCAACGATGATCGACGAGGTCGTCCGCGCCGGGGTGCAGTTCGATGCGGTGGTTCTCTCGGTCGGCGGCGGCGGGCTGTTGGCCGGCGTTTCGGAAGGGCTCGATCGCAACGGCCTTCAGCATGTTTCGATCATCGCCGCAGAAACGGCGGGCGCCGCCTCGCTCGCAGCCGCGGTGAAATCAGGCAAGCCGGTGGAACTGCCTGCCATCACCAGCATCGCCACATCGCTTGGCGCGCGAAAGATCGCCGAACGCGCGTTTGAGATTACGCAAAGCAGGCCGGTCGATTGCGTTGTCGTCGATGACCGCGCAGCTATCGACGCCTGCATGCGTTTCCTCGACGATCATCGCGTCCTGGTGGAGCCTGCTTGCGGCGCTGCATTGGCCGTCGCCTATGCCCATGCAGAGCGGCTGGCTCGTTTCCAGCGCGTGCTGGTGATCGCCTGCGGTGGAGCGACCGCCACCCTTGCCCAGCTAGAGGCCTGGCAAGCATCCTGATTGTCATTGCCTCTAGGACAATGGTGCCGTTGGACGCCGTCGTCGTCGTCCCTGGCGGGCGTCGATGGGTAAGCGTAAAATTACCCATTTACTTCCGGTATTGCCATTCCCGAGGATGTTGCTAGAGAGGAATTCCGGCCTCACTTTCAAGGGAATCAAGATGCCGGACTTCTCCACATTCGTATTATTTGCCGCCGCCGCGCTGGTGCTGACAGCCACGCCCGGCCCCGACATGCTCCTCATCGCCTCGCGCAGCGTCAGCCAGGGCCACTCCGCCGGTTTCCTCACTTATGCCGGCATTGCGCTCGGCACTTATTGCCACGCCATGGCCGCAGCGCTCGGCCTGTCGCGGCTGTTCCTGACCGTACCCATTGCCTACGAAATCGTCCGTTGGGCAGGCTGCGCCTACCTGCTTTATCTGGCCTTCAAGACCTTGCGGTCGCAAAGTTCCGCCTTCGCGCCTTCGGCTGGGCTCAAACGGCTTTCGGGCAAGCGCATCTTCATCGAGGGCCTTGCGACCAATATTCTCAACCCGAAGATGGCCTTGTTCGTGCTCGCGTTGTTTCCGCAATTCGTCGATCCGAACGGCGGGTCGATGATCGTCCAGATGGCACTGCTTGCCACCATCCTGAACGGGATCGGCTTTCTGGTGAATGGCTCCGTCATCATGCTCGGCAGCCACATTCGAGGTCGGCTCTCAGCGATCAAACGTGTTCCGAAGCTGCCGCAATATCTGCTGGCGACGGTCTTTGCCGGCCTTGCGTGCCGTCTGGCCCTGGGAAGCCGGGGCTGATCCCGACCCCATAAAAAGTCATTGTGGAAATGGGCTGGAGCCAACATTTCCGCAATGAGATCTATTTGGATTTTTTGCAGCAGCCGTACCCGTCAATCCCGGCACGGCATGCTGAGAAAGCCGCCGCTTACGCGACAGCCCTGGCCAGCGCACAGCGCGACCAGAGCGCATGCAGCGCACCGACCAGCTGTTCGATATCGCCATCCGAATGCAGCGGCGTCGGCGTGATGCGCAGGCGCTCGGTCTTCTTCGGCACTGTGGGATAGTTGATCGGCTGGACATAGACGCCGGCGTCGAGCAGCAGATCCGAAATCCATTTGCACTTGGCAGCATCGCCGACCATGACCGGCACGACATGGCTCGGGTTCGGCATGTGTGGAATGCCTGCCGCATCGAGCTGCGCGCGCAGCCGGCGGACACGATCCTGATGGCGCGCGCGTTCGAACTGGCTGACCTTCAGATGCTGGATCGAGGCGACGGCGCCTGCGGCAAGCGACGGCGGCAGCGACGTCGTGAAGATGAAGCCCGAGGCAAACGAGCGGATGAAATCGCAGAGCGCGGTGGACGCGGCGATATAGCCGCCCATGACGCCGAACGCCTTGCCGAGCGTACCCTCGATGACGGTCAGACGATCCATCAATCCCTCGCGCTCGGCAATGCCGCCGCCGCGCGGGCCGTACATGCCGACGGCATGCACTTCGTCGAGATAGGTCATCGCGCCATATTTGTCGGCGAGATCGCAGATTTCCTTGATGGGGGCGATATCGCCATCCATGGAATAGACGGATTCAAACGCGATCAGCTTCGGCGCCTTCGGATCGGCAGCCTTCAGCTTGGCTTCGAGATCGTGCAGGTCGTTATGCTTCCAGATGACCTTGTCGCACTTCGCATAGCGGATGCCTTCGATCATCGACGCATGGTTCAGCGCATCCGAGAAGATGATGAGGCCGGGAATCTTCGCGCCGAGCGTGCCGAGCGTCGCCCAGTTGGAAATGTAGCCCGAGGTAAAGATCAGCGCGGATTCCTTGCCGTGCAGATCGGCGAGTTCCTGCTCGAGCAGAACATGGTAGTGGTTGGTGCCAGAAATATTCCGGGTGCCTCCCGCACCCGCGCCACAGTGATCGATCGCTTGCTTCATCGCCTCGATCACTTTCGGATGCTGGCCCATGCCAAGATAGTCGTTGGAGCACCAGACGGTCACTTCCTGCGGGCCGTTGGGCGTATAGCGGGTAGCGCGGGGAAAATTGCCACGGCGGCGTTCGAGATCTGCGAAGATCCGGTAGCGGCCCTCATTGTGAAGACCTTCCAGCTCGCCCTTAAAAAATGCTTCGAAATCCATCATCTGCTCCAGTACCGTGCGACCGTTTTTCAAGAATGCCGGTTCACACGTCAACCCCTCCGCATTGCTTTCGCGACCGCTGCGGCAAATGGCCCCTAATTTTGAACAATTCCAGACAAGAATACGCATTCACGTCAATTTGACAATCGAAACCATGCTGGAAACACTCTCTCCGGAGCGGAGGGTAAACCCCGCCGCTCCGGGCTTATTCGCGGCGAATCTATGCCGCAGCCACGGCGCGCTTGGCCATGACCTTGATCAAATTGGCACGATATTCCGCCGTGGCATGCAGATCGGACAGCAGCGACGACGGATCGACCGTTGCGCCCGCGACGGCATCCGGCGACCAATTCGCCGCAAGCGCCTGCTCCATGTCTGACTGACGGAATACACCATCAGCACCCGCACCGGTGACGGCAACGCGCACGCCGCCGGCACCCTTGGCGACGAAGACCCCCGTCATCGCATAGCGCGAGGCCGGATTGGGGAACTTGGCATAGCCCGCTTTCTCCGGCGCATCGAAGGCGATGGAGGTAATCAGCTCAGCGCCCTCCAACGCCGTTTCGAACAGGCCTCGGAAGAAATCATCAGCCGCGATCTGACGCCGATCGGTGACGATGGTGGCATTGAGCGCCAGCATCGCCGACGGATAATCCGCCGCCGGATCATTGTTGGCGACCGAGCCGCCGATGGTGCCCATATGCCGGACATGCGGGTCGCCGATCATTCCGGCCAATTCGCAGAGAGCAGGACAGACCGCATGGATCGCCGCCGAGGAGGCGACTTCCGCATGGGTGGTTGCCGCGCCGATGGTGACCCTACGGCCATCGACGCGGATACCCTTGAGCGAGGGGATATGCCGGAGATCGACGAGATCACCCGGCGAGGCCAGACGCTGCTTCATGGTGGCAATCAGCGTCATTCCGCCAGAGACATATTTGCCCTCGTCTGCGTTCGAAAGAAGCTTGACGGCTTCGTCGACCGAGGAGGCGCGATGATAGTTGGTTGCGTACATTGTTTTCTCCTCCTCTCTTCTCAGGCTGTAGCCTGCGCTGCTTCCCACACCTTGAGCGGCGTGGCAGGCATCGTCAGTGTATTGTTGCCGATGGCGTCGGTAATGGCGTTCATCAGCGCCGGCGGCGAGCCGATGGCGCCCGCCTCGCCGCATCCCTTGATCCCCAGCGGATTGCTCGGGCAAGGCGTGTTCTGATGCGAAAGCTTGAAGGACGGCAGGTCGTCGGCGCGCGGCATGGTGTAATCCATGAAGCTTGCCGTCAGAAGTTGGCCGCTCTCGTCATAATGCACGCCTTCCAGGAGCGCCTGGCCGATGCCTTGCGCGATGCCGCCATGCACCTGTCCCTCAACGATCATCGGATTGATGATATTGCCGAAATCGTCGGCCGCAACGAACTGCACGATCTCGGTTTTGCCCGTTTCCGGATCGATCTCGACCTCGCAGATGTAGCAGCCGGCCGGGAAGGTGAAGTTCGCCGGATCGTAGAAGGCAGTTTCCTTCAGACCCGGTTCCATGCCGGCGGGCAGATTGTGCGCCGTATAGGAGGCGAGCGCCACCTGGAACCATGGCAGCGCCTTGTCGGTGCCTGCCACTTTCAACTCGCCGTTCTCGATGACGATATCGCTTTCGTCGGCCTCCATGAGATGCGCGGCGATCTTCTTCGCCTTCGCCTCGACCTTGTCCAGCGCCTTGACGACGGCGGACATGCCGACGGCGCCAGAGCGGGAACCATAGGTGCCCATGCCCATCTGCACTTTGTCGGTGTCACCGTGGACGATCGAAATACTGTCGATCGGCACGCCGAGCCGGTCCGCGACCAGCTGCGCAAAGGTCGTCTCATGCCCCTGCCCGTGGCTGTGCGAGCCGGTGAGCACCTCCACCGTTCCAACGGCATTCACCCGCACCTCGGCCGATTCCCACAGACCCACGCCGGCACCGAGCGAACCCACTGCCTGCGACGGCGCGATGCCGCATGCCTCGATATAGCAGCTCATGCCGATGCCGCGTTTCATGCCGCGGGCGGCGGCCTCGGCTTTGCGCCTGGGGAAGCCACTCCAATCCGCCTGCTGCATGGCGGCGTTGAGCGAAGCTTCATAGTCACCGGCGTCGTAGTTCATGATGACCGGGGTCTGGTACGGGAACGAGCGGATGAAATTGATCCTTCTCAGCTCCGCCGGCGAGACACCAAGTTCGCGTGCCGCCGTTTCCACCGTGCGCTCAAGCAGATAAGTCGCCTCAGGCCGCCCTGCCCCGCGATAGGCGTCAACAGGCACGGTGTTGGTATAGACCGTGCGGACATTGGCGTGGATCGCCGGAATGGCATATTGGCCCGATAGCAACGTCGCATAGAGATAGGTCGGCACCGCCGACGAGAAGAGCGACATATAGGCGCCGAGATTGGCGATCGTATCGACCTTCAGCGCCGTCATGCGGTTCTGCGCATCGAACGCCATCTTGACCTTGGAAACATGGTCACGGCCATGCGCATCGGTCAGGAAGGCTTCCGTACGATCCGCCGTCCACTTGACCGGCACGCCGGTCTTCTTCGACGCCCAGAGACAGACGATTTCCTCCGGGTAGATATAGATCTTCGAGCCGAAGCCGCCGCCGACGTCAGGCGCAATGACGCGCAGCTTGTTTTCCGGCGCGACATTGTAGAATGCGCTCATGACGAGTCGGGCCACATGCGGGTTCTGGCTGGTCGTGTAGCAGGTGTAATGGTCTTCGGCCGCATCGTAGATGCCGAGCGTGGCGCGTGGCTCCATGGCGTTCGGCGAGAGACGGTTGTTGTGGAGCTCGATCTCGGTGACGTGTGCTGCCTCGGCGATCGCCTTGTCCGTCGCTGCCGCATCGCCAAGTTCCCAGTCGAAGATCAGATTGTCCGACGACTCCGGATGGATCTGCGGCGCGCCAGCTTTCAGCGCATCCACCGCCTCGACGACGGCCGGCAGCTCCTCGTAATCGACCGCCACGGCCTCGGCGGCATCGCGTGCTTCGCCGAGACTGTCGGCAACCACGATGGCGACGGCGTCGCCGACGTAGCGGACGGTATCGACCGCCAGGGGGCGCCAGGCGCCCATCTTCATCGGCGAGCCGTCCTTGGAATGGATCATCCAGCCGCAGATCAGGTTGCCGATGCCATCGGCGAGCAGCTGCTTGCCTTCAAGCACGCCGATCACGCCTGGCATCGCCATAGCTGCAGAAATATCGATGCCCTTTATCTTCGCATGCGCATGCGGGCTACGGACGAAATAGGCATATTTCATGCCCGGCGTTACCATGTCGTCGGTATAGCGCCCCTTGCCCGTCAGAAATCGCTTGTCTTCCTTGCGCGCCACGCGCGCGCCAATGCCTTCAACGCCCATCACATCCTCCATTGGGGTTCCGGGCCCGGCAATTCGCCAAGATCACGGTCCAGGCGCGTCGCCAGACGGACTCGGTGAAACTTTATTCCGCCGCTTGATTGGCGGCATGCATTTCAGCATTGGCGGACAGAACCGCCTGGACGATATTGTGATAGCCGGTGCATCGACAGATATTGCCTTCCAGCTCGCTGCGGACGGTCTTCTCGTCGAGCGCGCCGCCGTGGCGGTTGATCATGTCGACCGCCGTCATCACCATGCCAGGCGTGCAGAACCCGCATTGCAGGCCATGATGCTCCTTGAAGGCAGCCTGAACCGGATGCAGTTCGCCATTGGCGGCCAGACCCTCGATGGTTGTGATCTTGGAGCCGGAAGCCTGTACGGCCAGGATGGAACAGCTCTTCACTGACTTGCCGTCCATATGGATGACGCAGGCGCCGCACTGGCTCGTGTCGCAGCCGACATGCGTTCCCGTGAGGCCGAGCTTTTCCCTGATGAAATGGACAAGCAGCGTGCGATCCTCACACTCGCCACTGACCGCACGGCCGTTCACCGTCAAAGTCACTTTTGCCATATTTTCCTCCTCGCCTCTCCTCCAGAGGCAGAAGGCATCATTTGACTTTTTTATAGTCCAATCAACCTTTACTTTAGCGGGGCAGTCGATTTTCTATGCCGCTTCGATTGCTTTATTGTTCGAATACGAGGCCAGCTTTAACCAGAAACAAAAAAACTATTCAGTCCCAATGGACAATCATATTTTGCACGATATTTTTCCGTAGTTGCAGGACTGAAAAGACAGCCCATCGTGGTGGAGCTGAAGAATTGGGACGACGTTGCCGGGTTCGGCGTAACTAACGTTGGAGAGAATAAATGAAGAAGATTCTAATGCTCGCATTGGTCGGCTTGTCTATCGCAAGCTGCACGCCGACAGAACAGGGCGCAGGTATCGGCGCGGCATCTGGTGCTATCATCGGCGGCGCGGTCACCGGCAACGTTCGCGGCGCAGCAGTTGGCGCAGCTATCGGCGGCGTCTCCGGCGCGGTCATCGGCAGCGTTCAGGAACAGCCTGGCCAGTGCTACTACCGCGACCGCTACGGCCGTCGCTACATCGACGATTGCCCGCGTGGCGGCTATCGCGGTGGATACGGTGGCGGCTACGGCGGCTACTGATCAATCCTGGATCCAGCAGATATCGAAGCCCCGGATCGCAAGTCCGGGGCTTTTTTTCTGCCTGAATGCCGAGCCGGAACACCTCTGGCGTGCTGTGTTACCGATCGCTAGAGCTTGACGGCGGACCATCCAAATCCATGCGTTCTTGCCCTTTGAGGTCATCTTTTCGAGGTTTTTGACTCCAAAACGGTACACCTGAGGGACTTTTGCCTCTATGGTGGCCGCGCGTTAACCTGGGGGAAACGTCAAGCTGAGTAAGTTCTCATGTAACCGTAAAGCGGCGTATGCATAAAAGAACTGAACCGAAGAAGAGTATTGCGTATCGGCAGGCAGGAACCGTTGCAGCGGTTGCGGCAGTGCTCGCGCTCGGCCCGGTTTGGGCTGACAATGCCTTCGCGTTCAAACTCTTCGGCATCAAGCTCTGGGGCAAGGACGAGACGTCGGACCAGGTTTCCGATCCCGTTCATTACACGGTCGATTTCAAGTCCGATAATCTCGACAAGGATCTGAAGAGCGCGCTCGGCGACACGTCGATGCTGATCGCGGACAAGGACAAAGCCGTATCCGGCGACCTTGGTGTCGTCGTGAAGGCGCGCGACGATCGTGACCGTCTCATCGCCGCCCTCTACGAGAAAGCCCGCTATGGCGGTGTCGTGACCATTACCATCAACGGCACGCCCCTCGATGCATTGCCGCCGACCCCCACCTTCGCTCGCTCCAAACCCGTCGCCGTTGCCATCAGCGTCGATCCAGGCCCGCTGTTCAAGCTCGGCAATATCCATTTGCTGGGAGATGCCGCCAGACTGGATCCCGCGAGTTATGGTCTAGCGCGCGGCGGCGATGCAGGCTCCCTGACCATTCTGAAGGCGGGCGACAAGATGGTTGCCGACTTCAAGAAGGAAGGGCACCCGCTTGTCAAACTCGAGAAGCGCGATGTCGTTGCCGACCACGCCACCAATACGGTCGATGTCTCGCTGAAGATCGACAGTGGCCCCGTGGCACCTTTCGGCAATGTCGGCGTGACGGGCCAGAAGTCCGTCGATCCGGACTTCATCAAACGCTACGCCCGCATCAACGAGGGCAAACCCTACTCGCCCGATGAGCTGAAGAAGGCTTCGGACCGCCTGAGAAAGCTCGGCGTCTTTTCGAGCGTCACCATCCGCGAAGCCGACAAGCTGGCGCCGGACGGCAGCATCCCGACGACTATCGAAGTATCCGAAGGCAAGCAGCGCTTCTTCGGCGTGGGCGCACAGTATTCCACAATCGACGGCTTCGGCCTTCAAGGTTATTGGGGACATCGCAATCTGACCGGCCGCGCGGATTCGCTGCGGATCGAAGGATCGGTTTCCCGCATCGGCGAAACCACGGATTTCAGCCAGCTCGATTACACGGCCGGGCTCACCTATGTCAGGCCAGCAACCTTCTATCCTTCGGCGACCTTTACCGCCGCGCTCAAGATGCAGACCCTGCATCCGGATGCCTATGACGCCAACACCGTCACGGCAGGCGCCGGCCTCGCCTACGAAATCAACGATCAGGATACAGTCTCCGCCGGCGGCGAAGTCAGCTATGAGGCGGACACCACCGACGCCTTCGGCAAGCACAAGTATCTGACGGTCGCAATCCCGCTCGAATATGTCAGAGACACGCGCGACAACAAGCTCGACCCGACCGAAGGCTATCGCGCCTCGATCAGCGCCAAACCCAGCTATGAAGCGATGGGCGGCTCGGTATTCAGCTCCTTCGAGGGCTCGGTCACCGGTTATCAAGGCATCGGCGCTAACAACAATGTCGTCTTCGCCGGCAAGCTTGCCGCTGGCTCGTTGATCGGCGCGAACGGTATCGAGGATATCCCGGCGACCCGTCGCTTCTATGCGGGCGGCGGCGGCTCGGTGCGCGGTTACGGCTACCAGGAGATCACGCCCTACAATTCCAACGGCGATGCGCTCGGCGGACGCTCCTATGTGACGGCTTCGTTCGAGGCCCGCGTGAAGATCACCGATACGATCGGCGTCGTGCCCTTCGTCGATGCGGGCAGCGTCACCGATACCGCATTTCCGGACTTTTCCGATCTGCGCATTGGCGCGGGCGTCGGCCTGCGCTACGCTACGCCATTCGGTCCGATCAGACTTGATGTCGCCGTTCCGCTGAACAAGTACAATGGCGGCACGGCCTATGGTATCTATGCCGGCATCGGCCAGGCCTTCTGACGAAACGTATAGTTGTCGCGGACGTTTCAGCACACGGTTACAAAATTGGGATTATTGTTGCCTTCATGAGCATATTGATTCGAATCCTCGGGAGATTGGTACGCTGGATCGCCTATGCGGTCGTGGCAATCCTGTTGCTCGTGATCACGGCTGTGCTCATCGTCGGCATGATACCTTCCGCAACCAATTATGCCGTCACTCAGGTGGCCAAGCTCGCCTCGACGCCCGACCATACCATCACCATTGCCGCACCTTCGGGGCTGCTCAGCGGCAACCTGAAAGTCGGCTCGATCACGGTTGCCGACACGAAGGGCGTTTTTGCCAAGGTGCAGAATCTCGCGATCGACTGGTCGCCGCTGTCGCTGCTGACAGGCACATTCCACGCCGATCGCGTCGCTGCCGATGTGATCGATTTCCAGCGTCTGCCGGTCTCGACGGTTGCGCCCGCGCAGGAAACGCAATCTGCAAGCAGTGGCGGCTTCTCTCTGCCCATCGCCATCGATATCGGCCGGATCGCGCTGCCCGACCTTCGCATCGGACAGGCCGTGACCGGACAGGATTTCAATCTGGCAGCCGATGGCAGCGTCAAGGCGAACAGCAGCAGCATGGGCCTCACGCTCAATGCCTCCAGGCAGGATGTGCCCGACGCCAAGCTGACCGCCGACATCGCGTTTGCTCCCGCCGAAAACCAGCTGAAGCTGAAGACGCAGATTTCCGAGCCGCGCGACGGCATGCTGGCCGGCCTTCTGCACCTGCCGGGCGGCCCGGCCATCAATATCGATCTTTCGGGCGAAGGCCCTCTCTCCAATTGGGCCGGCAAGCTGCAGGCCGCCCTCGACGGGAAGCCGACAGTCGCCATCAACGGCCACCACAGTCTTTCTAGCGATGGCCTCCATCACATCGACGTCAAGGGCGGCGGCAATGTCAACTCGCTGCTGCCCCCCACCATGCGCCCGCTTTTTGCCGGCCAGACGACCATCGATCTCGCGGCCACCTTCGACGGCAAGGGCAAGATCGATATCCAGACCGGCAATCTCGCCACCGGCAGCGTCGTTGTCGCCGCATCGGGTGCGCTCGACCCAGCGGGCAACAACAGCCTCAACGCCAACCTGATCGGCACCTCCGGCCCGGTCGATTTTCGCTGGCCGATGGACGGCGGCGAGGTGCGCGCTCTGATTTCGCGCGTCGACGTCGCGCTCACGGGTGCGGCGCAATCGGTAAAGATCGACGCCAAGGCTGCTGTCGATAGCGCCAGCACGCCACAGGGTCAGATCGGCCAGGTAAACCTGAGCGCCAGGAGCGACGCCTTCAGTCTTGCGACCATGTCCGGTCCGCTGCAGCTGAAGCTCGTCGTCGGCCAAACCGCCTTCGTCAGCGCCGATCTCAACCGTTTGGTCCGCGCACCGATCGCCCTGACTGCACCTCTGCAGCTCTCGCCCGATACGATCGGCTTCAATAACACGACGCTGGAAAGCGCCAGCATCGGCGGCACGGTCAACGGCAAATACACGCTGTCATCGAAGGCGCTGACCGGCAATTTCAAGCTGTTCGCCCTGCCCGGCGTCCTGCCGGATAGCGTATCGAACAAGTTTGAAGGCACGATCTCGCTGGAAGGCCAGGTCGGCGGCACCGTGCCGACCAAGATGAGCATCTCCAATCTGGCGGTGAAATCCAACATCGCTGAAATCCGCGGCAACGTTGCGCTCAATCAGCAGTCGCTGACATCGGATCTCACCGGCAAGCTGCTGGATCTTTCCAAGCTCGTCCCCAATGCACAGGGACAGGCCGATATCGGCCTCAAGGCCAAAGGTCCGCTGAGCGCCCTCGGCATTGACGCTACGGTCAAGGCTGTCAACGTCAAGCTGGCGGGGCGACTGTTGGACACGCTCGACATCGGCATGACGGGAACTGCCGATCCCAAGGCGCCACAGGCCAATATCCAGGCAAGCGGCGCGATCGACGGCAAGCCGATCCATATTACGGCCGACGCCATTTCCAAGGAGGGTCGCACGAGCATTCCCTCCCTGTCGGCTGAAATCGGCACGAACAAGCTGCAGGGCAAGCTGGATCTCTCCCCAAGCTTCGAGCCGAACGGCGCGCTGACATTCGACCTGCCCGACCTCAGCCTGCTCGCCGCTCTCGCCGGGCAGAAGGCGGAGGGCGACCTCAAGGGCTCGCTCGACATTTCGAGCGCCAACGGCAAGATCGGGCTGAAGGTCAACGCCAGCGGCAACGGCATCCGGCGCGACGATCTGGTCGTCAGCAAGCCAGCAGTGGCACTTACCGTCGACGATCTCAAGGCATTCTCGGCCAATGGCAGCATCCGCGCCGACGCGATCGCCTCCGGTGCAAACCGCATCGCCGATCTGGGTTTGACCTTTGCGCAACAGGGTAGCCGCACCAATTTCGATCTGAAATCGAGTTACGACAATGCACCGCTGACCACGCGCGGCAGCGTCGAGACGGCTGGCGGCCAGACGACCGTAAGCCTCGATGCTTTTGCGGGCGCGCCGCGCACGATCCCGGTCAAGCTCGCTGCTCCCACCAAGATCGTGATCAAGGACGGGATCGTCACGTTGAACGGCCTGACCCTTCAGACGGGCGGCGGTTCCGTCACCGTCGACGGCACGGCCAGCCAAGCGTTGAACATCAATGCCAAGATTGCCAACCTGCCTGCGAGCCTTGCCAACGTCTTCGCGCCGACACTTGCCGCCGAAGGCGCCATCTCCGGCACCGTATCGGTCACCGGCAAAGCGACATCGCCCGTCGTGGCGTTCCAGACCAATTGGTCGGGCGCCGCCACCAGCCAAACGAAATCGGCCGGCCTTGCGCCGTTCGGCATCAAGGCGGATGGCAAATTCGCCGACAACGTCGTCACCATCAATACCAATCTGACCGGACAAAGCGGCTTGGCGCTCAACGGCGGCGGTACGCTCGCCATCGCCGGCAGCAAGGCCATGGCGCTAAAATTCTCCGGTAATCTGCCATTCGACGCGCTTGCCGGCCAGCTTGCCGCGCAGGGCCTTGTCATGACCGGTGCGGCCAGGATCGACATGCAGGTCGGCGGCACGACCGCAGCGCCGGCCATCACCGGCTCGATTTCCACCGACGGCGCCAAGCTTGTCGATGTGCGCCGCAACCTCACCTTGAACGGTCTCGCGATAGCCGTGACGCTGGACGGAAAGCAAGCCGTCATCTCCCGGCTGAGCGGTAACCTGGCGAGTGGCGGCAGCATTTCGGGCAGCGGTACGGTCGGCATTACCCCCGACAGCGGTTTCCCCGCCGATATCCAGGTGAAGTTCAACAATGCCACCTATGTCGACGGGACGCTGGTAGCGGCAACCGTCAACGGCACGCTCGGCGTCAAGGGGCCGCTGATGACCGCGCCGATGCTGACGGGCAATCTGCGCATCAACAAGGCGTCGATCACCGTGCCCGAAAAGCTGCCGGCATCGCTCTCTGAGATCAATATCAAGCACAAGAACGCCTCCGCCGCCGTCAAGGCCCAGTTCAAGGACCAGCAGCCGGAAGGGCCGCGAAGCAAGTCGACGACGCTCGGCATCGACCTGCAGCTCGATGCGCCCTCGCAGATTTTCGTACGTGGTCGCGGCATCGATGCGGAGCTGGGCGGCAGCCTCACGGTTCGCGGCACTGCGGCAGAACCGGTCGTATCCGGTGGCTTCACCATGCGACGCGGCCGCTTGACCATCCTCAGCCGGCGGCTGGATTTTACCGACAGCAGCAAGATCACCTTCGGCGGCGACCTGACGCCCGCGCTCAACATGGAGGCGACGTCTTCGGTGAGCTCCACCACCATCACGGTGGACGTAACGGGCCTCGCGACCGACCCGCAGATCGGCTTTTCCTCCTCTCCCGCCTTGCCGCAGGACGAGGTGCTGGCCCAGTTGATCTTCGGCCAGTCGATGTCGAAACTGTCGGCCATGCAGATCGCTCAGCTGGCCGATGCGGCAAGCCAGCTGGCAGGCGGTCGCTCCACCTCGCTGTTCGAAGGTCTGCGCAGCCATCTCGGTGTTGACGATCTTGATATCTCGACCGATGCGAACGGCCAGGCACAGGTCGGCGCCGGCAAATACATCAATAAGCGCACCTATATCGAGCTCCAGCAGGGCGCTTCCAACAACACCAAGGCGATCATCAATCTCGATGTCGGGCGCGGCGTAAAACTGCGCGGCGCAGCTGGATCGGACGGTGCGGGCGAAGCCGGCATCGTCTACGAGCACGAATATTAGGCCTCGGAAACCTGTACCGCCGGTCTTCGGCTGGATAAATGGATTCAGGAGCGCCGATTGCCGTTGAACAGCCCGACCCCGCTGCAAGCGCCTCTAACCTGCTCGAGATCCAGCGGCGAAGGCGCCAGCGGCCGCTTCATCCGTGCGGAAACGGCCGCACGCGCCGACAAATCGCAATCGCCGGGACGAAACGGGAATGCGCATTGTTGCTCAATGTACTGAGCAGGTCGCACACAAAGCCGCCCTTACGCCTATCATTATGGCAAATCGCATTGAACAATCTGTCGAAAGCTCATCAATTTTCGACAATTTTCCATCTTTTTGCTGTCATGCAGAAAATCAATAATGCCCGAACCAATAGCATCCAACTCTCGGAGCAGTGCCGATGAATACGCAATCCACCACCATCACATTGATCGGCGTTCCCCTTGAAGAAGGTTCGGGCCGCCGTGGCGCCGGCATGGGCCCCACAGCTCTGCGCATCGCCGGCATCGAAACCACGCTGATCGAACTCGGCCACCACGTGACCGACAGCGGCGACCTTCGCCCGACGCCGGCAGCAGACCTGCCCGAAGATCCGAAGGCGCACAATCTGAAGATCGTCGGCGCCTTCACGCGCGCTCTCGAAGAAAAGGTCTATGACGTCGCATCCTCCGCCGGCTTCCCGCTGATCCTCGGCGGCGACCACAGCCTGTCCATGGGCAGCGTTTCCGGCATGGCGCGCCATGCCGCCGAAGTCGGCCGTCCCCTCTTCGTCCTCTGGCTCGACGCACATTCCGATTTCAATTCGCCGGCGACATCGCCGTCAGGCAATATTCACGGGATGCCGGTCGCCTTCTTCTGCGGTGAAGCCGAAATCGCCAACGTCCTGCCGGCCGGCCGGCCGCTGGTCGACCCGACGAAGGTCTTCCAGGTCGGCATCCGCTCCGTTGATCCGCGCGAGCGCGAGGAAATTCGCGAACACGGCGTCAATGTCTTCGACATGCGCTCGCTCGACGAGCAGGGCGTAGCCGCCATCATGCGCAAGGTGCTCGATACCGTGAGCGCCGCCAACGGCCTGCTGCATGTGAGCTTCGACGTCGATTTTCTCGATCCGGACATCGCGCCGGGCGTAGGAACCACGGTACCGGGTGGCGCGACCTATCGCGAAGCGCATCTCATCATGGAGATGCTCTCCGACAGCAACCTCGTCTCGTCGCTGGATCTGGTCGAACTCAATCCTTTCCTCGACGATCGCGGCAAGAGCGCCCGCGTCCTGGTGGAGATGGCGGCAAGCCTCTTCGGCCGCCGCATCTTCGACCGTCCGACCAGAGCGGCCTAACGGCGCTGTCCGGCTGGCAAAGGAATCCGGTGGTGGGTTGCCAGCGGGCGAGCATTCCTATCTGGGGCCACCCTCGTCCTTCGACAGGCTCAGGATGAGGGTGGATTGGGCCCTTTCTTCGATATAGCTTGCCCCTCTTGGCGGCAGCACTCGAAAGACCAGCCCTCATGGTGAGGAGGCCCAAAGGGCCGTCTCGAACCACGAGGGCGGGTGGCTGCTCTTCCCTTACAACCTGGATACTTCCAGCATCTTGCTTTGCCAGCCAATACTAATGAAGCCGCTTGTATAGGTTTAGGTTTAAGCAATCTTCTTGTTCTATCGTAGCCTCAACGCGCCGCATTTGGCGTTACGGTTCAATGGGAAGAACGTTCATGGCCACGATCAATTCCACCAGCTTCAGCGGCGAAACACTGGAGATTATTGCTTTCCGGCTTCATGAGCAGGAATTCTGCGTCAAGACCACCACGATCCGCGAAATCCGCGGCTGGGCGCCGTCGACGCCGATCCCGCACGCACCGGCTGATGTCATCGGCGTCATGAACCTGCGCGGCTCCGTTATCCCGATCATCGACCTTGCCTACAAGCTCGGCATGCAGAGCACGGTCGCCAACGAGCGCAGCGCAATCGTCGTTGCGGAAGTCCACAACATGGTCATCGGGATGCTGGTCGACCGCGTATCGGATATCCTCACCATCGCTTCCGACCAGGTTCAACCGGTTCCGGAAGTGACGGCGTCCTTCGACCGCGCTTATTGCGAGGGCATCATCGCCACAGAGAACGGAATGATCTGCTTCCTGAACCTTGCGAAGATGTTCAAGGAAAGCGAAGCAGAAGAACTGGCCGCCTAAACTCGCAGAATGTTGTTTGAAAAAGCCGCTACCCTTTGGGTGGCGGCTTTTTTATTGTCGCCTAATTTTAGTCAAGTGTATTTTATTTAGTTTATAATTTCTAATACGCTAAATTTTACTCAAAATTAATGGGGCCGACGCATCATTAACGTGTGAAGCGAGGAGAGAAATACAATCTCAACATTCCGACCATTCCCGCGCGGAGCGCCGTAATTTCGGTGCGCCGACGAGCACGGCCGCCCGCTTCGATGCCATCAATCGACGCTTCGCAAGCGCGAGCCTTCTGAGAGGGAATAGGAATGTTCAGCCTATCATCGGATGCTAGCCGCATTCTGTCCGCCGTTTCCAAGTCACAGGCCATCATCGAATTCGATCTTCAAGGTAAGATCCTGACCGCAAACGAGAATTTCTGCCGCGCGCTGGGTTATGACCTGAAAGAGATCGTCGGCAACCACCACCGCATGTTCTGCGAACCGACCTTTGTAACGACGCCCGCCTATCAGGATTTCTGGGCGCGTCTCGGCCGTGGCGAACATGATGCGGGCACCTACAAGCGATTTGCCAAGGGCAATCGCGAGATCTGGATCCAAGCCTCCTACAATCCCGTTTTCCGCAACGGCAAGCCAGTGAAAGTCGTCAAATTTGCCGCCGATGTCACCGAAACCAAGAAGAAGGCGATCGACGATGCCGGCAAGCTTGCGGCCATCTCCCACTCGCAGGCGGTCATCGAGTTCCTGCCGACCGGTGATATCCTGACGGCGAACGAGAACTTCTGCAACGCGCTGGGTTATACGCTCGGCGAGATCGTCGGAAAACATCACAGCATCTTCTGCGACCCGGCCTATACGCGCACTGAAGAGTACAAACGCTTCTGGCAGCGCCTGGCGCAAGGCGAGTTCATCGCCAACGAGTTCGTCCGCTACGGCAAGGGCGGCAAGGAAATCTGGATCCAGGCAGCCTATAATCCGATCGTCGACGCCGACGGGCGGGTCTACAAGGTCGTGAAATTCGCAACCGACGTCACCTCGCGTATGAGCGCCATCAGCGAACTGGCAGGCGCGCTGCGCAGCCTGTCCGAAGGCGACCTGACCAAGACGCTCGATCGATCCTTCGTGCCTTCGATGGAGCAGCTTCGCCACGACTTCAACGCAACGATCCAAAGGCTCTCGGAGACGCTGACAACGATTGGCGAAAATGCCAGCGCCATTGCCGCCGGTTCGCGCGAACTTGGAGATTCGGCGGAAGCCTTCTCGAGACGTACGGAGCAGCAGGCAGCGTCGGTAGAGGAAACCGCAGCCGCACTGGAAGAGATCACCACCACGGTCGCCGATTCCAGCCAGCGGGCTGAGGAAGCCGGGCGTCTGGTCGCGGAAACCAAGCGCGGCGCCGAACAATCCGGCACGGTGGTGCGCAGCGCCGTCGCCGCCATGGACCAGATCGAAAAATCCTCCCGCGAGATCACCAACATCATCGGCGTGATCGACGACATCGCGTTCCAGACCAACCTTCTCGCGCTGAATGCCGGCGTTGAGGCGGCACGGGCCGGCGAGGCAGGCAAGGGCTTTGCGGTCGTGGCACAGGAAGTGCGGGAGTTGGCGCAGCGCTCCGCCAGCGCCGCCAAGGAAATCAAGGCACTGATCACCACATCGAGCGAGCATGTGAAGAACGGCGTCGGCCTCGTCGGCCAGACGGGCAAGGCGCTGGAAGAAATCGTTACCCAGGTCGGCGACATCAACGCCAATGTCGCCGCCATCGTCAAGGCTTCCAAGGAACAGACGATCGGCCTCAGGGAAATCAATGCGGCGATCAATTCGCTCGATCAGACGACGCAACAGAACGCCGCCATGGTTGAAGAAAGCACCGCGGCAAGCCTCAGGCTTGCCAACGAAGCGGATACGCTTCACACACTGCTCGCCCAGTTCCGCATGGCGGATGCGATCATCAGGGAGATAGTTATGCGGCGGGCCGCCTGATTTCGCTGCAGCTGTCTCATCAATATCAAGCCGCCCCGATCATTCGGGGCGTTGCTTTTTTCAAAGCTCGCGATGCAACCGTCGAAAGACCCCGTCCGCAGGGAAAGACCTTGCCGGATGGCTCACCTTGCAATCCGGGCGGGGCTTCTCTATTTTTCGCCTCGGCATATGAACCAAAAGGAGGTTGCCTATGACATCGCGGGACGCTTGATACACGACTACCGTGACTACTGCCTTTCAAAAGGCATCGACTACGCATGCTTCGATTCCGTACGGCCGCACGACGATACCACGCTTTTCTGTATCGCTGGCATGCAGCAGTACAAGCCGCTCTTCTCCAATTCCTCCCATAGGGGCACCGTCTCGAACAGTCAGGCATGCCTGCGGATGGGAGACCTCGACGAGATTGGCGACGGCACCCACTTCCTACATTTCACCATGCTCGGGCTGTTCTCCTTTCGGGAGATGACGCTCTCCGATGCCATCGACTTCTGGCTCGAATTTCTCGAGCTGATTGGGGCCTGGCCGGATCACGTCACGATCCATCCAAGCAAGATCGATGAATGGTCACCGCTCTACCGCGGGCGTGTTCGGATCCTCGCAGATCTGGAATGCACGTGGAGCGACGGCAATATCAGGGGCTATTGTACCGAGTTCTACAAGGATGGAATCGAGATCGGTAACATCGTCAATCCGCTCGGCACCTGTATCGACGCCGGCTTTGGAGCTGAACGACTCGACATGGTTTCGAATGGGACATTGCCGGAGAACGCTCTCGAGACGCTTCGCAGCGCGGCACTGAAGATCATCGATAGCGGCTATCATCCCGGGAACAAGGAGCAGGGCTATGTGCTTCGCAAGCTTCTGCGCCGCATCCACTCCGTTGGCGGTACGTTAGACCACCCGTTCTTCCAGCAGGAAGTGGGGCGTCAGGATCGCCTCCTGCAGAAATACGAGCAGCTCCGTCACAAATACCCGGATAAATCCGTGGAGTGGTGGTTCGATACCCATGGCATCGATCCCGAGACGATTTCGTCCGATCAGACCTGAGACAAAGATCTGGGTGCCCCGTAAGTCAAGTTGACCAACGGGGCACCCATCGATTCCGGAACCATATCTCTCCGGTTTCACACCGTCCGATGGATCCTGAGTGGATCAATTTCAACCGAACAGCGCGTAAGTGCGCGTGAGCGTCACCCACACGCCCTCTCGTTTTCCGATTGCTAAGCCGGCTTAATTTCCTCCAGCGGCACCGGCTTGTGGATCAGCGCGGCTGCTTCCAGCACCAGAGGGTTGAGCCCGCTATCTCCGTGATCGATGATCGCGAAAAGCTGGCGCCGCATGCGCGGCTCCCAGAATTTGTTGATGTGTGTAGCCACGCCCTCCACCGCCTCATCCGCCGGTTGGGTCTTGAAGAAAATGGCGATCTGGTTCGCCATATAGATGAGCTTGGTTTCGGTCTTGCCGTGCGGTGTTTCGTCAGGCGACATCGGCGATGCTCCCCGTGATAATGCGATGCGGATGGGTGAAAATCTCGAAATCGTCGCCGCGCACCAGCGCCACCAGCGTCATGCCGGCTTCTTCGGCCGTGCGAATGGCAAGCGCGGTCGGCGCAGAAATGGCGACCAGCACCGAACTGCCGAGGATCGCTGCCTTCTGCACCATCTCGACCGATAGCCGGCTGGTCACAGCCACCACGCCATCGGCGCCCTTGCGACCGGAGCGAATGACCGCGCCGCAGAGCTTGTCCAGCGCATTGTGCCGGCCGACATCCTCGCGCACGGCAAGCAATCCTTCCGAAGGGATATAGAAGCCTGCGCCATGCACCGCGCGCGTCTCGCGATGCAACGGCTGGGCGTCGTTGAGCAGAGCAACCGCCCTGACGATATCTTTCTGCGTGAGCGTTAAGGCGACCCTCGAAACGTCAGGCACCTTGCGCACCGCCTGCTCGATCGATTCGATGCCGCAGAGGCCGCAACCGACGGGACCGGCCATATGTCGGCGGCGCAGCCGCAGCGCATCCGCCACATCGTCGATCAGTGCAATCTGCACGTCGATCCCCTGCTCGTCCTCGATCGGCTCGATCGCGGCGATCTCGCCGATATCGGTAATGATGCCTTCGGTCAGGCTGAAGCCAACGGCAAAGTCCTCGATATCGGCGGGCGTTCCCATCATGACCGCATGCGATGTGCCGCCATAGGAAAAGGCGATCGGCACCTCCTCGGGGACGATACGGGAACCCGAGCGAACCATGCCATTGCGACGGGCGGTCTCGGGGACAGTGGTCGTGGGGGTGAACTTGGTCATTGGATGATGGGGTATGAAATGCCCCCTTCTGTCACCATCGCGGCATCTCCCCGACACCGGAGGAGATCGTTTGGAGCCTGCTGCTTCTCACCTGCAAAACAAGTGGAGATCGCCACACGAGGCACCAGTCTCCCCCCTTGTGGGGGAGATGTCACCGAGTGACAGAAGGGGTTATTGTCCCTCCACATCCTCAACCTCACTCCGCAGCCTCCATCTTCCCGACGATGCGGCGCGACTGCTTGGCCTGCTCGTCATAGTCGACCTGCCACTGCGACGGACCGTTCGACGGCGAGACCTGCACGGCTGTCACCTTATATTCCGGGCAGTTCGTCGCCCAGTCGGTATAATCCGTGGTGATGACATTGGCCTGCGTGTCCGGATGATGGAACGTCGTGTAGACGACACCGGGCGCTACGCGGTCTGTAATCAGCGCACGGAGCGTCGTGTCGCCGGAACGGCTGCTGAGCTTGATCCAGTCACCCTCGCGAATGCCGCGCTGCTCGGCGTCGTGCGGATGGATTTCCAGACGGTCCTCCGCATGCCAGACGACATTTTCGGTACGCCGGGTCTGGGCGCCGACATTGTACTGGCTGAGGATGCGGCCGGTGGTGAGCAGCAACGGGAAACGCGGGCCGGTGCGTTCGTCGGTGGGCACATATTCCGTACGGATGAACTTGCCCTTGCCGCGCACGAAGCCGTCGACATGCATGATCGGCGAACCGAGCGGCGTCTTCTCGTTGCAGGGCCACTGCACCGAGCCCATCTTCTCCAGATAATCGTAGGAGACCAAGGCGAAGCTCGGAGTCGTTGCGGCGATCTCATCCATGATCTCGGACGGATGCGCATAGTTCCAGCCCAGTCCCATGGCCTGCGCCATCTTCTGCGTCACTTCCCAGTCGGCATAACCGTTGCGCGGGGTCATGACCTTGCGCACGCGGTTGATGCGGCGTTCGGCATTGGTGAAGGTGCCGTCCTTCTCGAGGAAGGTCGAGCCGGGCAGGAAGACATGCGCGTAGTTGGCCGTCTCGTTCAGGAAAAGATCGTGGACGACGACGCATTCCATCGCGGCAAGGCCGGCGGCGACATGCTTTGTGTCCGGGTCGGACTGAAGGATATCCTCACCCTGAATATAGATGCCCTTGAACGTGCCCTCGACGGCCGCATCGAGCATGTTCGGGATGCGCAGGCCCGGCTCGTTGTTGAGCTTCACGCCCCAGAGCTTTTCGAAGATATCGCGCGTGGCATCGTCGGAGATGTGGCGATAGCCCGGCAGCTCATGCGGGAAGGAGCCCATATCGCAGGAGCCCTGCACGTTGTTCTGGCCGCGCAGCGGGTTCACGCCGACGCCGGGACGGCCAATATTGCCCGTCACCATGGCGAGGTTGGCGATCGCCATTACGGTCGTCGAGCCCTGGCTGTGTTCGGTAACGCCGAGGCCGTAATAGATCGCGCCATTGCCGCCCTTGGCAAAGAGGCGAGCGGCACCCCTTACGAGCTCGGGAGAAACGCCGGTATATTTTTCCGTTTCCTCCGGGCTGTGCTGCGGCTCGGAAACGAAGGCTGCCCAATCTTCGAATTCCGACCAGTCGCAGCGCTCGCGGATGAACTTCTCGTCGAACAGTCCTTCGGTGACGATCACGTGAGCCAGCGCCGTCATCATGGCGACGTTGGTGCCGGGCTTCAGGGGCAGGTGGTAGCTGGCTTCCACATGCGGCGTGCGCACCAGATCGATACGGCGCGGATCGATGACGATGAGCTTGGCGCCCTGACGCAGCCGCTTCTTCAGGCGCGAACCGAAGACCGGGTGGCCGTCCGTCGGGTTGGCGCCGATGACGACGACGACATCGGAATGCTCGACGCTGTCGAAATTCTGCGTGCCGGCCGAAGTGCCGAAGGCCTGGCCCAGACCATAGCCGGTCGGAGAATGGCAGACGCGGGCGCAGGTATCGACATTGTTGTTGCCGAAGCCGGCGCGCACCAGCTTCTGCACCAGATAGGTTTCTTCATTGGTGCAGCGAGAGGAGGTAATGCCGCCGACGGAATCGCGGCCATATTGATATTGCAGCCGCTTGAACTCGGTGGCGATATGGGCAAAGGCCTCGTCCCAGGTCACTTCGCGCCAGGGATCTGTGACCTTCTCGCGGACCATCGGGTTGAGGATGCGGTCCTTGTGGGTCGAATAGCCATAGGCGAAACGACCCTTGACGCAGGAGTGGCCGCGATTGGCCTGACCGTCCTTCCAGGGCACCATCCGCACCAGCTCTTCGCCGCGCATCTCGGCCTTGAACGAGCAGCCGACGCCGCAATAAGCGCAGGTGGTGACGAGAGAGTGCTCCGGCTGGCCGATCGAGATCACGGACTTTTCTGTCAGTGTCGCCGTCGGACAGGCCTGCACGCAGGCGCCGCAGGAAACGCACTCGCTGTCGATAAAGTTCTCGTGCATGCCGGGCGAGACGCGCGAGCCGAAGCCACGGCCCTCGATAGTCAGCGCAAAGGTGCCCTGCACTTCCTCGCAAGCGCGTACGCAGCGCGAGCAGACGATGCACTTCGAAGGATCATAGGTGAAATAAGGGTTCGACTCGTCCTTCGGCATCCATTTCAGATTGATGTCGCCGTTGTTGCGCGCCTTGACATGATTGTCGCCTTCATAGCCGTAGCGCACATCGCGCAGACCGACGGCGCCTGCCATGTCCTGCAGCTCACAATCACCATTGGCAGCGCAGGTCAGACAGTCGAGCGGATGGTCGGAGATATAGAGCTCCATCACGCCGCGGCGGATATCCTTCAGCCTGCCGGTTTGCGTGTGAACGACGATACCGGGTGCGACCGGCGTCGTGCACGAGGCCGGCGTACCGTTGCGGCCTTCGATCTCGACGAGACAGAGGCGGCAGGAGCCGAAAGCATCGACCATGTCGGTGGCGCAGAGCTTCGGCACCTGAATGCCGGCTTCCATCGAAGCGCGCATGATCGAGGTGCCCTCAGGCACACTGATCTGGCGCCCGTCGATGGTTAGCGTCACCATGGTTTCGGAGGTGGAGGCCGGCGTGCCGTAGTCAATTTCTGGAACGAGGGACATGGGTCTTACTCCGCCGCTTCAATCAAGGGAGCCGGAGAAAAGTCCTCCGGAAAATGGGTCATGGCGCTCACCACGGGATAGGGCGTGAAGCCGCCGAGCGCGCAGAGCGAACCGAACTTCATGGTGTTGCAGAGATCGGCAAGCAACGCCCTGTTCTTCTCGGGCTCGATACCGTTGGCAATCTTGTCGGCCGTCTCGACACCGCGCGTCGAGCCGATGCGGCAGGGCGTGCACTTGCCGCAGCTTTCGACCGCGCAGAATTCCATCGCGAAACGCGCCTGCTTCAGCATATCGGCGGTATCGTCGAACACGACGAGGCCCGCATGGCCGATGAGACCGTCCTTGGCCGCAAAGGCTTCATAGTCGAACGGCGTGTCGAAGAGGGCTCGCGGGAAATAGGCGCCGAGCGGGCCGCCGACCTGCACGGCCTTGACCGGCCGTCCCGTTGCCGTACCGCCGCCGATCTTGTCGACGATATCGCCAAGCGAGAGGCCGAAGGCCGTCTCATAGAGGCCGCCATACTTAACGTTGCCGGCGATCTGCAGCGGGATCGTGCCGCGCGAACGGCCCATGCCAAAATCGCGATAGAAGGCAGCCCCCTTGTCCATGATCACAGGCACGGAGGCGAGCGAGATGACGTTGTTGATGACTGTCGGACAGTTGAACAGGCCCTTATGCGCCGGCAGCGGCGGCTTGGCGCGCACGATGCCGCGCTTGCCCTCGAGGCTGTTGAGCAGCGCCGTTTCCTCGCCGCAGACATAAGCGCCCGCACCGGTGCGGATTTCCATGTCGAAGGCCTTGCCGGAACCGAGCACCGAGCTTCCTAGGATGCCCGCCTTCCGCGCAATCTCGACGGCTTCGGTCATCGCAGCAATCGCATGCGGATATTCCGAGCGCGTATAGACGAAGCCCTTGGTCGCCCCGGTCGCCAGACCTGCGATCGTCATGCCCTCGATGAGCACGAAGGGATCGCCTTCCATGATCATCCGGTCCGCAAAAGTGCCGCTATCGCCCTCGTCCGCATTGCAGACGATATATTTGCGGTCGCCCGGTGTATCGAGCACCGTCTTCCACTTGATGCCGGTCGGGAAGCCGGCGCCGCCACGGCCGCGCAGACCGGAATCGGTGACTTCCTTGACGATATCGCCCGCCGCCATGCCGATGGCGCGGCGCAGCCCCTTCAGGCCGCCATGGGCTTCATAATCCTGCAGAGAAAGCGGGTCGGTGACGCCGCAACGGGCAAAGGTCAGGCGGGTCTGTTCCTTGAGGAATGGGAGGTTTTCGACCTCCCCAAGACAGAGCGGATGCTCGCCGCCTTCAGCGAGCCCCGCGTCGAACAATGCGGATACATCCTTCGCCTTCACCGGCCCATAGCCGATGCGCTTGCCGTCGATCTCGACCTCCACCAGAGGCTCAAGCCAGAACATGCCGCGCGAACCGTTGCGAACGATGCGCGCATCGAGGCCGCGTTTGGCGATCTCTTGCGTGATCGCTTTCGCGACCTTCTCCGCCCCCAGAGAAAGGGCGGCAGCGTCGCGGGGGATATAGATGGTGAGGGTCATTGGCGCGCCTCCTTCACAAGGTCCTCGGCGCTTTCATCATCGAGCCGCCCATGAAGCTCGCCATCCAGCATTGCAGCCGGCGCACAGGCGCAGAGCCCGAGACAATAGACCGGCTCCAGAGTGACGCTGCCATCCAGTGTGGTCTGATGGAAATCGATACCCAATAGCCGCTTGATGCGCTCCGCCAGCGCATCGCCGCCCATCGACTGACAGGCTTCGGCGCGACAGAGCTTCAGGACATGGCGGCCGGCGGGATGATCGCGATAGTCATGATAGAAGGTCATGACGCCATGCACTTCGGCGCGGGAGAGGTTCAGCGCCTTGGCGATCAATGGCAGTGCGTCTTGCGGCACATAGCCAAACTCTTCCTGAATCCCATGCAGGATGGGCAAAAGCGGCCCCTCCATCGATTTCATGCTATCGATGATAGCTACGGCGCGGGTTGCAACATCGCCCGCAGCCTGATTCAAACTCATTAGCAGCCTCCCGCGCACAGCTTCCGAAAATCGAAGGCGAATCTTCGGAAAACGCTTATGCGGCACTTCCTCCGTGGCGTGCGATCGACACGCCCGGCAATAAGGTCGCAGGGAGAGGGTCAGGGATCAATAAGGCAGTCCCGTCAGTTGATAGGAAATTTCTATCAAGCCTTGTCGCTCTCTGCGAGCAATCTTGCCTCGTGCAGCAAAGCGGAGACGAGCGGTGTAAACGGCTCGCGATGCGTGGCGACCAGTCCGACGAGATGCTCGGCATCCGGTTCGGTTATCGGGATCTTGCGGATATCGACCGGAAAACCGAAGGAATCGGCGATATTCTTTGGCATGATGCTCGCCCAGCGTCCGGTCTGGACATGAGAAAACAGCACGATCATCGAATTGGATTCAAGAGTCGGCGTTGCCTCGATCCCGGCTTCGGCCAGGTGACGGTTGATAATCCGGCGATTTTGCATGTCGGCAGTCAATAGGCAAAGCCGAAGGTTGCCGACCTCCTTCCAGGTGACGCTCTGCCGCTCTGAAAACGGACTGCCGGCTGCGGTAATCAGATGATAGCGCTCGGCATAGAGGGGCACGCTGGTGACACGGCCGAGCGGCTCGTTTTCCAGATAGGTGATGCCGGCATCGATCTCGAGATTTTCCAGCAGGCCCAGCACCTGCAGCGAGTTGCGCGATATGATGGAGAAGGTGACGTCGGGGTGCCGCTCCTGGAAAGGCGTAGTGATCCGAGACACCATGGCAAGCGCAGTGGGAATGGCCGCAATCCGAATATGGCCGGCTAGGCCCTTGCGCGCCGCGCGCATCTCCTCGCGCATCGTCCGGCTATCGCCGACGATGCGTCGGGCCCATTCCAACACGCGCTGCCCTTCCGGCGTCAGCCCCTGAAAGCGCGAGCCGCGGCTGACGAGCATCACACCGAGCTGATCTTCCAACTGCCTGATCGCCGCAGACAGCGTCGGCTGGGTCACGCCGCATTCCTCGGCGGCGCGGCCAAAGTGCTTTTGATTCGCAAGCGCGATGAAGAATTCCAGCTTGTCGATCATCCCACTCTCCCGAAACGAAAGAGTTAGCCCCACGCGCCGGCGAGCGCAACAAGCAAGACTGCCTCAAACCTCGACAACCGCCTTGCAGAAAGCCTCATGCAGCGAATCGACAACGGCACAGATTTCCGAACGCGAAACGGCATAATGGATGAGCCGCCCCTCACGACGCGTATCTACCAGCTTATCCAGGCGTAGGCGTGCAAGATGCTGCGAAACCACCGCCTGCGGTAGATCGAGTATCGCCTCGAGCTCCATCACGGTCTTTTCACGTTTTGCCAGCATGAACAGGATCGCCAGCCGGGTTTCATGCGAAAGCGCCTTCAGCAAGGCGCTGGCCTTGCGCGCCTTCTCTGTCATTTCCTCGACGTTATGCTCTACGGCACCGCCTTGCAGTGGAGACGACGACATTTCACTGCCTCTAGTGAGAACTCACATAGAGGCATGCTTATAATATCATCAAACCGCAAGTTGATTTAAAAATGACATGAAAACCAAAAAAGGTCCAAGTTTTCAGCAGATAAGCTGGCCGCCATTGATCTCGAGCACCTGCCCGGTGATGTAACCGGAGAGCGTTGGCGCAGCGAGGAAAAGATAGGCGGGGGCGCAATCAGCAGGCGTACCAAGCCGCTGAAGCGGGATGGATTTGCGCGTCTGCTCCAGCTTCTCCCTCGACGAATAACGCTCGTGAAAATCGGTCGAGATCGTGCCCGGCGAGACGCAGTTCACGCGGATGCCGTCAGGCGCCAGTTCACGCGCCAGCGCCTTCGAATAGGCGGCGACGAAGGCTTTCGATGCCGAATAGATGGCAGAGCCGGGACTGCCGCCGGTCAGTGCGGAAATCGATACCGTATTGATGATTGCGGCCTGCCCTGCTGCCCGCAGCAGCGGCAACACGCCCCGGGTCACCTCCATGACGGAGGTCTGGTTGAGATGCACGATCTTCTCGTATTGCTCGTCTGTCAGCTCGCCCGCCGGGAAGCGACCGACCATGGTGCCGGCGTTATTGACGAGCACATCGACGCGATCGAAGCGCTCACCGGCAGCGGCGATGAAATCCTGAACGCCATGACCGGCAGCGAAATCGGCGGCAATGAGAAAAGCACGACGGTCGGCCTCGGCCTCCAACAGGAAATCCGGCAGTTCGCGATCCGCATCGCGGCCGATATGGACGAGGACATGGGCGCCGCAATCGAGAAACTGCCGCGCCACTTCCAGCCCTATGCCGCGGCCAGCGCCGGTGATGACGACATTGCGACTTTCGAAAAGCTTCGGATGAAACACGACGACCTCCCCAAACGCGCAATTCGCGTGTCGGTAATTGCGGAATTTTCACTTTACCATATGATGGCGAAAAAACGAAAGAAAGGGAGCAAGCCCCATGTTCCTGTCCGGGCGCCAGACTGAGATTCTCGAGATTGCCAAGGCCGAAGGGCGCGTATTGGTTGACGAACTGGCCTCGCGCTTTTCGGTGACGCCGCAAACCATCCGCAAGGATCTGAACGACCTCTGCGACGGCCGCGTGCTGTCGCGCGTCCACGGCGGCGCCATCTTTCCCGGCGGAACCGAGAATGTGAAATACGAGGCGCGCCGCTCTATCGCCGCATCGGAGAAGCAGGCGATCGGCCGCGCGGCAGCCAGCCTCATCCCCAGCAACAGCTCGCTTTTCATCAACATCGGCACGACGACAGAGGCCGTCGGCGAGGCATTGCTCGGGCATCACGAATTGATGGTCATTACCAATAACATCAATGTTGCCAACAAGTTGCGCATATTTCCATCCATCGAGGTCGTCATTGCCGGCGGCGTTGTGCGCGGCTCCGATGGCGGCATCGTCGGAGAAGCGGCGGTCGATTTCATCCGGCAGTTCAAGGTCGACTATGCCGTCATCGGCGCATCCGCAATCGATACCGACGGTGCGCTTCTCGATTTCGATTTTCGCGAAGTGAAAGTCGCACAAGCCATTATCGCCAACGCACGGCATGTCATCCTCGTAGCCGACAGCACCAAGTTCGAGCGTACCGCGCCGGTGCGGATCGGCCATCTGTCGCAGGTTCATACGTTCGTGACCGACGAATGCAGCATCGAGTCGGTGCGCGCCATCGCCACCGAGCATAATGTGCGCCTGGTGGAGACCGCCCGCCGGCCAAGCTGATCAGCGCGCTTTCCGTCAAAAAACCTTCGTTTGACATTCGTATTTATTTCATTTTAGATGGATTGACTTTCGAATTTCCATCTTCACGAGATTGCGTGCCTTTGCGGAGCGGCGGGTGAGCGAACAGGTCTATGATATTTTCGTTATCGGCGGTGGCATCAATGGATGCGGCATTGCCCGTGACGCCACCGGGCGCGGCTACAAGGTCGCCCTTGCCGAAATGAACGACTTCGCTTCCGGCACCTCGTCCGGCGCCACCAAGCTCATTCACGGGGGCTTGCGCTATCTCGAACATTACGAGTTTCGGCTCGTTCGCGAATCCCTGATGGAGCGCGAAGTGCTCTGGGCCATGGCGCCGCACATCATCTGGCCGATGCGTTTTGTGCTGCCTTATCACAAGGGCGGCATCCGGCCGGCGTGGCTGATCCGCCTCGGCCTCTTCCTCTACGATCACCTTGGCGGACGCAAGCTGCTGCCGCCAACGGCGACGCTCGACATGAAAACCGATCCGGCGGGAAAGCCGCTAAAAGCGCTCTTCACCAAAGCCTTCGAATATTCGGACGGCTGGGTGGACGACGCCCGCATTGTGGTGCTGAACGCCCGCGACGCAGCCGATCGCGGCGCGACGATCATGCCGAGGACGAAGGTGATCTCCGCCCGCCGCGAGGGCGCGATCTGGACGATCGAAACGGAAGATACGATCACCGGCCAGAAACGGCAGTTCCAATCACGCATGCTGGTCAACGCCGCAGGCCCGTGGGTCGACCACGTTCTCTCCGACGCCTTCGGCAAGAATCAGGTGCACAATGTCCGCCTCGTCCAGGGTAGCCACATCATCGTTCGCAAGAAGTTCGAGGGTCCTCGCGCCTACTTCTTCCAGAACCCGGACAATCGCATCATCTTCGCTATTCCCTATGAACAGGATTTCACCCTGATCGGCACCACGGATCGCGACTACAAGGACGATCCCAAGGATGTGAAGATCAGCGAGGAGGAAACCACCTATCTGTGCAACGCCGCCAGCGAGTATTTCAAGGAGCCCGTTCGCCCCGAAGATATCGTCTGGACCTACTCAGCCGTGCGCCCGCTTTATGACGATGGCGCCTCGAAAGCGCAGGAAGCAACGCGCGATTATGTGTTGAAGGTCGAAGGCGCGGAAGGGCAAGCACCGCTGCTGAACGTCTTCGGTGGCAAGCTCACCACCTATCGCCGCCTGGGCGAACATGCACTGGAGAAGATCGGCGAGGCCATCGGCCTCAAGGGCACGCCCTGGACGGCCAAGAGCTCGCTGCCGGGCGGCGATTTCCCGGTCCGCGGTTACGAGGCCGAGGTTTCAAAACTCAAGTCGCGCTATCCTTTCCTTGTCGACCAGCATGCCCGTCGCCTTGTTCGCCGCTACGGAACGCGCGCGACGATGATCCTTGGCGACGCCAAGACGATTGCCGATCTCGGCCGATGCTTCGGAAGCGACCTCTACGGGGCGGAGGTGCGCTACCTGATGGAACACGAATGGGCCTATACCGCAGCCGACATTCTCTGGCGCCGCTCCAAGAAAGGCCTGTATCTGTCGAAAGATGAGGCGGCCGCACTCGAAGACTATATGGCCGAAAGCCGCATCCACGTATGACCCAATTCCATGAGGGGCGCAACGTTTCTCCGTCCGGAGCCGCGAAGCGACAATAAGGTAGGCGGCTAAGTACATCCGTCAGATATTCAGCCGTGCCATGCCTTCGCTTCAATCGTCAGGATCGAGCAGGCGCGGGCCTGCTCCTTCCTCGGAAAGCCGATCCCAGGGATTCCTGAGCGGACAATTGTCCATCGAGAGGCAACCGCAGCCGATACAGCCGTCGAGTTGATCGCGCAGCCCCTGCAGCCGGCTGATACGGGCATCGAGATCATCTTTCCAGCGTGCCGACAACACCTTCCAATCCGCTGCATTCGGCGTGCGCCCCTGCGGTAGCGATTGCAGCGCCTCCTGAACTTCGGCGAGTGGAATGCCGACCCGTTGGGCGACCTTGATGATCGCGACCCGACGCAACACCTCGCGAGCATAGCGCCGCTGATTGCCCCGGCTGCGCTGGCTTTCGATCAACCCGCGCGCTTCATAGAAATGCAGCGCAGAAACCGCCACGCCGCTTCGGGCCGCCACCTCACCGACCGTCAGAAGCTTGGAAACTTGACCAGGCTCGATTTTTCCCATTTGTGCTATTGACCTCAACTATAGTTGAGGTTTTATAAACGCTGCTCCAAACCGCGTAAAGCAGGAGCAAGACATGAAAGATTCAACCCGGCTGGCTATCGTTTACGGCAGCACTCGTCCGGGCCGCTTATGTGATCGGGTGGTCAATTGGGTCGCCCGGGAGCTGGTGCATTATCCCCTTCTCGAAATCGATGTGATCGATCCGCTCGAATTCGATTTGCCGTTCCAGCATGATCGCGAACACGACGGAGTAGCGGCCCTTTCCGCTCGATTGGCCGCCGCCGACGCCTTCATCATCGTCACGCCGGAATACAATCACAGCTTCACAGCCTCGCTCAAATTCGTGCTCGATCTGGTTTACGAACCCTGGCACGGCAAGCCTGTCGCCTTCGTTTCCTATGGCGGCATTTCCGGCGGTCTGCGTGCCGTGGAGCAATTGCGGGTCGTTTTCGCCGAGCTGCATACCGTCACCGTGCGCGACACCGTGAGCTTCGCCAATCCATGGGGCAGATTTGCCGAGGACGGCACGCTGGAGAATCCGCTCGACGCCAGAAAATCCCTCGTTCTCATGATCGCGCGGCTGAACTGGTGGAGCAACGCCCTGAAGCCGGCCCGTGAAATGCGCCCCTATCGCTCCGCCGCGGCCTAAACAATTCCGAAACATGGGAATCCGGCTCTCGTTTCTGGCAGGTGCGAGAGATCGGTTCGACGCCCGGGCCTGACACCAAAAGCCCGGGCGTCATGCTGTCAATGAACGGTCTTGCCGAAACCGACACGATGACCTAACGCAATGGAGAGGGAGTTTCGGCGGATACGGGCATGGAGAACGGAAAACGCCTGGGAGGAGCAGACTTCATGCGGGCCGTCGCATGTCTGATGGTGCTTGTGCATCATCTCGTGCTTCGCATGAATTTCTACAAACTCCCTCCGAATCTGGACATGACCTTCACAATCGCACGCTTCGGCAATCACGGCGTCTCCGTCTTCTTCGTTCTGAGCGGCTTCCTGCTCTCACGCCCTTTCTGGCTGGCGCTGGACAAGGGCCAGCCTTTGCCGTCGCTGAGGCTGTACGCCATGCGCCGCGCCGCACGCATCCTGCCGGGCTTCTGGCTCGCCCTAACGGTTGGTTTTGTGATCAGCTTCACGGTCTATGGCTTTCCACTCGATATGGAACTTGTCGGCCGATACATCGCCGGCTTCTTTCTGATGAGCCAATGGCACTGGCGCACCTTCTTCCCGGTGCAGGGAGACGGCCCTCTATGGTCGATCCCCTTCGAGACGACCTGCTATGTCCTGATGCCGATCGGCTTCATGTTGCTGTTTCGTCCAAAGCTGAGATCGCGCTCCGTTTTCGTCAGCCGCCTGCTCTGGATTGGCATTATCGGAGCGACGTTGGTCGGGCATTGGCTTGTGGTGACTTATCTTCCGACTGATAGCGTCGGGCGAGGATGGCAATATAGTTTCCAGGGCGGCGCCAAGGAATGGATGCCGCGCTACAACCCCATCGGCTTCTTCGCGATCTTTGCGATCGGCGTTTTGGCCGCCGGAGTCCAGACCATAGTTCCCGCGCGCCGTTCGGTGATCTACGACATCGTCGGAGCGCTCGCGATCCTCATGGGAGCATGGCAGTTGCCGCAATCCATCGGCGGACCGGCAGAAGGCTATGCGTGGCTTGGCATTCCCTATCAATTCCCGCTATTGCCTCTGGCCGTCGCCGCCGCCCTCTGCACGCTTCCGCAGTCCCGGATGTTGGCAAGGCTGCTGGACAATAGGCTCAGCCGTTATATCGCCACCGTCTCCTTCGGTGTCTACATCTGGCAGGACATCGTTCTGACATTGATGCAAAAGCTCTTGCCCTGGACCTTCGGCACCGGCTCGGATGACGTGCTTGGCGGCTGGATCACCTCAAGCCTCGTCGCGACCGCCATCATCTTCGCCATCGGCACACTGAGCTATGTGCTGCTCGAAAGCCCTGTCATGCGATGGGCTCGCGCCCGGGAAGATAGAATGGCGCGACCCGCCATCGCATGACGGGTCGGTAGAAAATATCGTCCGCAAAAGCGGAGAATTTAAATGCGCGTCGCCTTCAGACGCCCCTCATCAAGAACGACGCCGAGTCCCGGCGCATCGCCAAGATCCAGCCAGCCGGCCTCATGCTTGAGCGGCGAAGCCATCGGGTAGTCACGGCGGGCCTCGCTCCATTCCGGATTGTCATAGGGATATTCGAGCCACGCGGCGTCGGCAACGCCAGCAGTCAGATGCGCATTGGCCAGTACTCCGATGCCGTTCGTCCAGGAGTGCGGCGTGAACTGCACGCCAGCCTCGCGCGCCTGATAGGCGAGCCGCCGGCAACCGGTGATGCCGCCGACGAGCGCGACATCGGGCTGGATGACATCGAAGGCACGCTCCTCGATGATGTCGCGAAACTCGTAGAGTTCGCGCGTCATCTCGCCGCCGACGATGCGCACCGACGTCGCCTGCTTCAATTCCTTCATGCCCTTGCGGTCCGAGCGATAAAGCGGTTCTTCCATCCAATAGACGCCGAGCCGTTCCAGCTCCTTGGCGACAGCCAGTGCATCCTTGAAAGTCCAGGGCAAAGTCGTATCCCACGGCATGCGCCAACCCTGATTGCAGTCGACCATGAGTTCCAGTCGGTCGCCGACACGGGCGCGGATCGCCTCCAAGGCCTTGACGTCCTCACGCCAGCCGCCACGGCCGCCCGAAGACGAGGAGAAGCGCACCTTCATGGCCGGAAAGCCTTCGTCGATATAACGCTCGGCCTGATCGGCCATGGCGGAAGGTTCGCGCAGCACGCCGGAGGACGCATAGAGCCGCACGCGGCTGGCGCGACCGCCGAGCATCCGCCAGACCGGCTCGCCGGTAATCTTGCCGGAGAGATCCCACAGCGCCAGATCCATTGGCCAGCAGCGGCCATAATGGAAGTTGACGTGCGAGAGGACCTCATAGTGCCGCTCGACGTGCCGGGGATCCTGCCCGATGAACAGATCCTCGTGCCCCTCGAACCCCTTCATGAGGTCGCCGGAGCCGATGCCTTCGCGGCCCTCATCATCCCTGACGCGGACGATGGTCGCATCGAAATGCTTGCGCGGACGCCCATCCCAGCTTGCCTTGAACGCCGGATCGAGCGGCAGGCGATGATGGGTGATTTCGATGGAAACGATCTTGCTCATGGTGGCTCCCCTCTCCCGAAGCTTGATCCTCCAGACCGGATCAAGCCGATTTCTATCTATCAGCCGAACTGCTGCCAGATGGTCTTGTAGTCGCAATATTTGTCGATCGCATGCACCGAACGGTCGCGGCCGAAACCGGATTGCTTGAAGCCGCCGAAGGGCGTGGCGAAGTTCGACATGTCGTAAGTGTTGATCCACACCGTACCCGCATGGATCTCTTCGGAAAAGCGGTGAGCGCGATCCATGTCCTTGGTGAACACTGCGCCGGCAAGCCCGTAGATCGTATCGTTGGCTATTCTGAGCGCCTCTTCTTCGGTATCGAACGGGATGGCGGCCAACACGGGTCCGAAGATTTCCTGGCGCGCCAGGCTCATGTCGTTGGTCATGTCGACGAAGACACCCGGCGAAACATAGTAGCCGCCGGTTTCGCTGAGCACACGCTCAGCGCCGAAGGCGCGGCGTGCGCCTTCCTTCTCGCCGGCCGCGATCATCGCCAGCACCTTGTTCATATGCTCTTCCTCGATCAGCGCGCCGATCTGCGCCGAGGGGTCTAGCGGATGCTTGAGCGCGATATCGGAGCGGGTCACCGCCTCGATCTTTTCGATCAACTTCTCCTGCACCGAGCGCTGTACGATCAGGCGTGTCGAAGCATGGCAGGTCTCGCCGGAATTGTAGAAGCAACCCCAGGCAGCCGCGACGGCGGCGGCATCGAGATCGGCATCTTCGAAAACGACCAGCGGCGACTTGCCGCCAAGCTCCAGCGCCACGCGCTTGACGTTCGATTGTGCCGCATAACCCATGATCAGCTTGCCGACTTCGGTCGAGCCGGTAAAGGCGATCATGTCGACATCCATATGCAGCGCCAGCGGCTTGCCGGTCTCTTCGCCATATCCGGTGACGACATTGAAAACACCTGCCGGCAGACCGGCTTCGATCGCGAGTTCGGCAAGACGAATCGCCGAAAGCGAGGACTGTTCAGCCGGCTTCAGCACCACGGAATTGCCGGCAGCGATTGCCGGCCCCAGCTTCCAGGCATCGATGATCATCGGATAGTTCCAGGGCGTGATCGCCCCGATGACCCCGAGCGGCACTTTACGAACCAATGCGCGCGCATTCGGGCCGGTCGGCGCGATCTCGTCATAGATCTTGTCGATCATCTCACCGTAGAACTGGATGCCTTCGGCGCAGAGACGCACATCGACGCCAAGCGACGCCATGACCGGCTTGCCGACATCGATCGTCTCCAGCATGGCCAACTCGTCGCCATGGGCGCGGATGAGTTCGGCCCATTTCAGCATGATCTTCTTCTTTTCCAGCGGCTCCTTCTTGCGCCAGACACCGCTTTCGAAGGCGGCGCGGGCGGAAGCGACGGCGGCATCGACATCAGCGGCATTGCCGCGCGCAAGCTCGGCACCGGGCTTGCCGTCCATCGGCCGGATGCGGGTGAAGGTCTCGCCAGAGGCAGCGGCACGATGGGTACCATCGATGAAGTGGCGGCCCTCGGGCTTCAGGCCGGAGAGAACGCTTTCCCAATATTCGCGCGTATAGTTCTTCGTCATCTCAGATTCCTTTCGGCAGCGCCATGATGGCGGCGGCAAAGCGGTCGATATCGGCATCCGTGACGTCGCGGATCGTCGAACGCCGCATGGGCTGGTTTTCCGGCGCCCGCATTTCGCGGGCAAGGTCGGTGTCATCGAAGGGCTTGAAGGCAGCCGGAAGCGATCGTGTGATACCGCAGCGATCCATCCAGCCGGAGACGAACGCAGGAAGTTCAGCAGCACTCCCGACGCCGCATGCCTTTGCGGCCGCATTGAGGTCTGCCGTATCCGCTTCGACAAGCCAGGCAAGCGTCGCTTCGAAACCGAGCGCAGTCGCAAGACCATGATGAACGGGGCCAAGCCCTGCCAGCGCATGGCTGACATTGTGCGCGATCGCCGTGCCGCAATTGTCGATGGCAATGCCCGCAAAGCAGGAACCGAGCAAAACGTCGCCGCGCGCTACCATGTCATCAGGATGCTTTACGGCCGTCTCCAGCGCGCCGGTGATCAGCCGCAACGCCTGATGCGCGTAGAATTGGGCGCCACGGTGGGTGTTGCGGTTCGTGGCTGCCTCGAAGGCATGGATGAAGGCATCGAGCCCGCACCATGCCGTCAGATTGGCAGGCAGAGTCTTCGTCAGCGCCGGATCGAGAATGACGAGATCGGCCTTCGTTTCCGGTCCCCAGATCCAGAGCTTCTTGCCTTCGGGTCCGGCAAAGATATTCGTTGCCGATGTCTCCGAACCGGTGCCGGCGGTCGTCGGGATCATGATCTTCTTCAGTGGGTTTTTCGGCAGTGGATTAGCCGCCAGCGCATAGTGCATCGGGTCCTCACCCGAGGCGATGCAGCAGGCGACAATCTTGCCAATGTCGAGCGCCGAACCGCCGCCGACGCCGATCACCATGTCCGCGCCCTTGCCGGCCTCTATTGCCGCAAGCAGATGCGCAAGCTTCGGCTCGCCGGCAAAATCGGAAAAAACCTGCGTCTTCACGCCCGTTTCGCCAAGCTCGGTGCTGATCTTGGCCGCGAGACCGGACTGCGCCAGGAAGGCGTCGATCACGAGCAGAACGGTGTGGACGCCATCGAAAGATTGGACCGCAGCGGGAAGGCCGGAGAGTGTACCCTCACCGAAACGAATGTCTGAAATGGCTGATATGGAGAAGGACACGAGGGATCCCCTTGGAAAGCGGCTGAAAATGATGCTGTGATCCTGCATCACAATTTCAGATCTTCAAATCCGGGCAATTATCGGGAATATTGATGATCTGAAGTTATGGAGAACCGATGTTAGAGAAAATACCGCTGGAAGCCTTCCGCGTCTTCGATGCGGCTGCGCGCGCCATGAACTTTTCCCGCGCCGGTCGCGAGCTGAACATCACCCAAGCCGCCGTCAGCCGCCGCATCAAGGGGCTGGAAGACCACCTCGGTGCAACTCTCTTTACCCGGCGCGGCCGAAATCTGGCGCTGACGGCCGATGGCGAGCGGCTGTTCCAGCGCGTGCGCGCCACTCTGGAATATCTGGAAGAAAGCCTGGAGCCCTTTCGCGGCGGCACGGGTGAAATCATTTCGATTGCGGCAAGCGGTTCGATTTCGCATCTCTGGCTCGGACAGCGGCTCAGGGACTTCGGCAAGGAGAATCCCGGCATTTCAGTGCGTCTCCTGACAACGGACGTCCATTCCGAACTGGCATCGGAAAACAACGACCTCATCATCATCTATTCCACCGGCGAACACCCGCGCTGGAACCTGACGCCGCTGATGAAGGAGGTGCTGGTGCCAATCGCCTCGCCTGACTATCTGGCGGTTCGCGGCCTCGCCCCCCACATGTTGACGGCAGTTGATATTGCCGGGCTCGATCTCATCGACTATGAGCGCGCCAATGCTCACTGGATCAGCTTCCGCCAATGGTTCGGCCGCGTTGGCGACCCTTTGAAGGGCAAGCTGCCGAGGCCGCGCCTTTCCTTTTCAACCTACATCATGGCGGTGGAGGCGTCGCTCCGGGGCGAAGGCATAGCGCTCGGCAGTCTCGGCCTCATCGAAGAATATCTCCAATCTGGCGCGCTCGTCACCGTCGGCAATGACAGCGTCGAGAGCGGCTTTGGATACTATCTCGGCGCGCCACGTTTTCGTTCGCTCTCTCCGGAAGCGTTGCAGCTGCACCGGTTCCTGCTGGCGGAAAATCGCTAGGCCTCCATTTGAAATTTTCCCGAGAATCAATCGTGCGAAAACCGTTCGCAACTGTCTCGTTTACATCAAAATGCCGTTCATTTATTTCTTAGGTATATTGCAAGCGATCTAATTCACGCTCATACAATTCACGTTGGGCTTTACTCCCGGCGCAACAAGTAGAACCTTGTCCCCAGCAGGTTTGCAAGAAGAGCCGGGCGTCGTTATTGCTGCCCTGGCGCGAGGCATTTTCCATGACAGACAATCAGCAGCGGCTCGGCGCTGCACCATATGTCATTGCGGGATTTTCATTCTTTCCACTCCTTGGCGTTCCCTTTGGGATCATAGCTATTCTTTGGGGATTGCTGACCAGGAAAAAAGGGGGCCGGCTATTAGCGATACTCGGAACGTTCGGGATACTCGTAACCGTCATCCTTTATGGTGGTCTCTATTATAAGGGGTTCGTCGAACGCGGCGGCATCGCCGATGATCTGAAGAGGGAGCTCGCATCACAGACCCTCAATACCTTGGTTCCGGCGATAGAGTTATACCGACTGCAGCATGGATCCTATCCGGGTTCTTTGGAGGAGCTGCAAAAAGCGGCAGGAAAGAACAATGTAATTTTCGTGGCTGACCCCTTCCAGTTCAGCGCACTACCAAGCCAAAATTTCTTCTACTATCAGCGCGTAGGCACCGATCACTACTATCTTCGCAGCGTCGGTCCTGACGGTATCCCGTTCACAACCGACGATATTGTGCCCGACATTCCCAATCCTTCTGGCAATTTAGGGCTTCTGATCAATAAAGCTCAGCAGTCATGATGGGAGCGTGACATCTCGGCAAAGACAGTCAAGAAACAAAAAAAGCGGCCCATAGGACCGCTTTCATCTTAACCACCGCGTCAGGTTCGCATCAATCCTGCGGGATCGAGCCGCGCAGATGCGAGAGTTCCATGATGAAATGCTCAAGGCGCGACTTGTGCTCGTGATGCTCGGCATCTTCGAGTTCGGCCTTGGCGGCATTGATGCGGCGCTCCAGCTCGTCGCGGCTCATGTCTTCCACCGGAACGGCGGATTCGGCAAGCAGCGTGCAGCCGGTCGGCAGGATGTCGGCGAAACCGCCGAAAACGACGTAGTCCTGCTTCTTGCCCGAAGCCGAATGCACCTTGACGACGCCTGGCTTGATCGTGGTCATGGTCGGAGCGTGATGAGCCATGACAGTCATCTCGCCCTCGGTCGCGGGGATGACGACATCGATGACCTGTTCCGACAACAGCAGGCGCTCCGGAGAAACCAGTTCGAAATTGAAATTGTCAGCCATGGCCCGTCACTTCTCGATTGTCTTATTCGCAAGGCAAGGGCGCGCGGGCAATGCCGCGCGCCGATGGATTGGCCTGATTAGGCAGCCAGCTTCTTGGCCTTTTCGATCGCTTCGTCGATCGAGCCAACCATGTAGAAGGCAGCTTCCGGCAGGTGGTCGTATTCGCCGTTGACGAGGCCCTTGAAGCCCTTGATCGTGTCTTCGAGCGCAACGAGCTTGCCCGGCGAGCCGGTGAAGATTTCGGCGACGAAGAACGGCTGCGACAGGAAGCGTTCGATCTTGCGGGCGCGGGCGACGGAGAGCTTGTCGTCTTCCGACAGTTCGTCCATGCCCAGGATGGCGATGATGTCCTGCAGGGACTTGTAGCGCTGCAGCGTCGACTGAACCTTACGAGCAACTTCGTAGTGCTCTTCGCCGACGACCATCGGGTCGAGCATGCGCGAGGTGGAGTCGAGCGGGTCAACGGCCGGGTAGATACCCTTTTCAGCGATCGAGCGCGACAGAACCGTCGTTGCGTCCAAGTGGGCGAACGAGGTTGCCGGTGCCGGGTCGGTCAAGTCGTCGGCCGGAACGTAAATGGCCTGAACCGAGGTGATCGAGCCGGTCGTCGTCGTGGTGATGCGTTCCTGCATCTGGCCCATGTCCGTGGCGAGCGTCGGCTGATAGCCCACGGCCGAAGGAATACGGCCGAGCAGAGCCGACACTTCCGAACCAGCCTGCGTGAAGCGGAAGATGTTGTCGACGAAGAACAGAACGTCCTGGCCTTCATCGCGGAAGTTTTCAGCGACGGTCAGACCGGTCAGAGCGACGCGAGCGCGGGCGCCCGGCGGTTCGTTCATCTGGCCGTAAACCAGCGCAGCCTTGGAGCCTTCACCGCCGCCGTGCTTGTTGACGCCCGATTCGATCATTTCGTGGTAAAGGTCATTGCCTTCGCGGGTACGTTCACCCACGCCTGCGAATACCGAGTAACCACCGTGCGCCTTGGCGACGTTGTTGATCAGTTCCATGATGAGAACGGTCTTGCCAACGCCGGCGCCGCCGAACAGGCCGATCTTGCCGCCCTTTGCGTAGGGAGCAAGGAGGTCGACGACCTTGATGCCGGTGACGAGAATCTGCGCTTCCGTGGACTGCTCGACGTAGGACGGAGCATCCTGGTGGATGGCGCGCTTCTTGGCGGTGTTGATCGGACCGGCTTCGTCCACCGGCTCGCCGATGACGTTCATGATGCGGCCGAGCGTCTCATGTCCAACCGGAACCGAGATCGGTGCACCGGTGTCGTTGACACGCTGTCCACGAACCAGACCTTCGGTCGAGTCCATGGCGATCGTGCGTACGGAATTTTCGCCGAGGTGCTGTGCGACTTCGAGAACCAGACGATTGCCGTTGTTGTCGGTTTCAAGCGCATTCAGGATCGCCGGGAGTTCGCCTTCGAAAGCAACGTCCACAACGGCGCCGATAACCTGCGTAACCTTACCGACAGAACCTGCGGGGGTAGCTGCGTCAGCCATATTCTTACCCTCTTTTCCTAACCTCAGAGCGCTTCCGCGCCCGAAATGATTTCAATCAATTCCTTGGTGATCTGAGCCTGGCGCTGACGGTTGTAGTTCAGCGTCAGCTTGTTGATCATCTCACCAGCGTTGCGCGTCGCATTGTCCATGGCGCTCATCTTGGCGCCCATCTCGCCGGCGACGTTTTCGAGCAACGCGCGGAAGATCTGGACGGAGATGTTGCGCGGGATCAGGTCCGCGAGAATGGCAGCCGCATCCGGCTCGTATTCGTAGACGGCGCCCTTGTGGGCTGCATCTTCCTCAACGGCGGCCGGAGCCGAAGCCGGGATGAGCTGCTGTGCCGTCGGCACCTGGCTGATCACCGACTTGAATTCGGAGTAGAACAGCGTGCAGACGTCGAATTCGCCGGCTTCAAACATCTCGATGACGCGCTTGCCGATGGCGTCGGCATTGTCGAAGCCGATGCGCTTGACGTCGCGCAGTTCCTTGCGCTCGACGATCAGCGATGCGTATTCGCGACGCAGCACGTCATAGCCCTTCTTGCCGACGGTAAAGATCTTTACCGTCTTGCCTTCGGCCAGAAGCTTGCGGGCATGGTCACGAGCGAAACGAGAGATCTGCGAGTTGAAGCCGCCGCAAAGGCCGCGTTCGGCCGTGCAGACGACGAGCAGGTGCACATCGCTCTTGCCGGTTCCGGTCATCAGCAGCGGCGCGCCATCAGCATCGCTGACGGCTGCCGAAATGTTGGCCAGAACAGCGGCCATGCGCTGCGAGTAAGGCCGGGCGGCCTCGGCCGCCTCCTGGGCACGCCGAAGCTTCGCCGCGGCGACCATTTTCATCGCCTTGGTGATCTTCTGCGTCGCCTTGACGGAGGCGATCCGGTTTTTCAGATCCTTTAGTGAAGGCATCCTTGGTCCATCCTAGAGCTTGGGCCCGATTACGTGAAAGACTTGACGAAGCTGTCGAGAGCAGCGGTGAGCTTGCCCTTCGTTGCGTCGCTGATGGCCTTTTCGGTGCGGATGGTGTCGAGGATGTCCTTGCCTTCCGAGCGAAGGTAAGACAGCAGGCCCTGTTCGAACTTGCCGACCTGCGCAACAGGCAGCTTGTCGAGGTAGCCGTTGACGCCGGCGAAGATCACTGCAACCTGCTCTTCCGTCTTCAGCGGCGAGAACTGCGGCTGCTTCAGGAGTTCCGTCAGGCGCGAACCGCGGTTCAGCAGGCGCTGGGTTGCGGCATCGAGGTCGGAACCGAACTGGGCGAAGGCGGCCATTTCGCGATACTGGGCGAGTTCACCCTTGATCGAGCCGGCAACCTGCTTCATCGCCTTGATCTGAGCGGACGAACCGACGCGCGAAACCGACAGACCGACGTTAACGGCCGGACGGATGCCCTGGTAGAACAGGTCGGTTTCGAGGAAGATCTGGCCGTCGGTGATCGAGATCACGTTGGTCGGAATGAAGGCCGAAACGTCGTTGCCCTGCGTTTCGATGACCGGGAGAGCCGTGAGCGAACCAGCGCCCTTCTCGTCGTTCATCTTTGCGGCGCGCTCGAGGAGACGCGAGTGCAGGTAGAAAACGTCGCCCGGGTAAGCTTCGCGGCCCGGCGGGCGGCGCAGCAGCAGCGACATCTGGCGGTAAGCAACGGCCTGCTTGGAAAGGTCGTCGTAGCCGATCAGGGCGTGCATGGCGTTGTCGCGGAAGTATTCGCCCATGGCGCAACCGGCGAACGGAGCCAGGAACTGCATCGGAGCAGGATCGGAGGCGGTCGCAGCAATGATGATCGAGTACTTCAGCGCGCCGCGCTCTTCGAGCACCTTGACGAACTGAGCAACGGTCGAACGCTTCTGGCCAACAGCGACGTAGACGCAGTACAGCTTTTCGCTGTCCGGACCGGCATCGTGGATGGCCTTCTGGTTCAGGATCGTGTCGAGAATGATGGCGGTCTTGCCGGTCTGGCGGTCGCCGATGACGAGCTCGCGCTGGCCACGACCAACCGGGATCAGAGCATCGATGGCCTTGAGGCCGGTCGACATCGGCTCATGAACCGACTTACGCGGAATGATGCCCGGAGCTTTGACGTCGACGCGCGAACGGCGGGTCGCGTTGATCGGGCCCTTGCCGTCGATCGGGTTGCCGAGTGCGTCGACAACGCGGCCGAGCAGTTCCGGACCAACCGGAACGTCGACGATCGCGCCGGTACGCTTGACGGTGTCGCCTTCCTTGATGTCGCGGTCGGAGCCGAAAATAACCACACCGACGTTGTCGGCTTCGAGGTTCAGGGCCATACCGCGAATGCCGCCGGGGAATTCGACCATTTCGCCGGCCTGGACGTTATCCAGACCGTAGACGCGGGCGATACCGTCACCGACGGAGAGAACCTGGCCGACTTCGGAGACTTCAGCTTCCTTGCCGAAGTTTTTGATCTGATCTTTCAGAATTGCGGAAATTTCCGCGGCGCGGATATCCATCAGCCGACCTCTTTCAATGCAAGCTTAAGGGTGGAGAGTTTGGTGCGAAGGGACGTATCGATCTGACGGGAACCGACCTTGACGATCAGACCACCTAGGATCGAAGGATCGACCGTGACAGCAATTGCCACGTCCTTGCCGGTGACGCCCTTCAGCGCCGCCTTCAATTCATCTTCCTGCGCTTGGGTAAGCGCATGTGCCGAGATAACCTCGGCGGAAATCTCGCCGCGATGACGTGCGGCGATGATACGGAAAGCCTTGATCATGCCCGGCAGCGCAAAAAGACGCCGGTTGCTGGCCACAAGCTTCAGAAAATTGGTGACATAGGCGCCGAAGCCTGCCTTCGTTGCCAGCGCCTGAATCGCGCCGACCTGCTCATCGGCCGAAAAGACCGGGCTGAGGACGAAACGCTTCAGATCTTCGCTCTCGTCGAGCATGACTTGGAAGCGATCGAGATCGGCAGTTACTGCCGGCACGGCACCTTCTTCAAGGGCCAACTCGAAAAGCGACGAGGCATATCGTTCTGCAACGCCAGAAACATGCTGGGATGTGTCTGCCACGGGCACAAAATTCCCTGATTTCAACCCAAGAACCCAGCTTCCGGGTAGCGGAAGCCATATGCCCTTGAATTCGTTTTGATTTCCCCCAGAAATCAGCAGGAGTACACTCCCGCCTCATCCGAAATTCGGGGTTCGTCTAACATAGGATATTGAGACTCGCAACACGCGTATTCGCCGAATACGCTATTCGGGCGAATTTATGATGGCAAAAATTCAAAAGCATGGGGATAGCGCGGGCAAACAAGGCCGCCCCGAAGCCGTTTTCGGCTCAAATATAGCCCAGTCCGTACAGGAAAGGTAACGCGGCAAGAATCGCCTGCACAACCAGAAGGAGAAGACTGAAAAGTACACTGCCGCGGTCGGACATGAGCGCGAGAATGCGGCCGAACGCCGCGACGCCGAAGGAAGCGCCAAGCGCAAGATAAATCATCGGCTGCGCCAGGAGGATCGCCACCAGTCCGAAGCCGAGCATGAAGCCGCCGGCCGAACGGGCCTCGGCGTAGGCTTCCGTTCGTCCTTCACGCACCTGAAGCTTGAGGATGCGATAGGTATAACCCGGCGCGAACATCATGAAGAAGCCGATCAGCGCCGTGACTGCGGCAGAACAATAGGCAAGCCGCTCGCCGAATTCGGTCGGGAAATAAAGCTCCATCGGTCACCCTCAAAAATCAGCCGCGCGCAAATCACGTAAGTGAGACGGCGACTTATGGCATGATCCGGTCAGACAGGGAAAGGCACAGTCAATATATCTGCCGCGCCAATCACAGAAAGCTTTGCGGATCGACGTCGAGCTGCACCTGTACGGAGCCGCGCTCCTTCGGCGATTGCGCCAGCATCGCCCGTAAGAAGCCCTGCATATCGGAATTGCGCCGGCCGTGCACGAGCAGGCGGAAGCGATGGCGCCCGCGCACGAGCGCGATCGGCGCTTCCGCCGGGCCAAGCACCGAAATGCCGGAGACCTGCGGCGCGGCGTTGCGCATGCCGCGCGCATGCGTCTCGGCATCCTGCCTGCTGTCGGCCGAGACGATGATCGAGGCAAGCCGGCCGAAGGGCGGCAATATGGCCCTTTCGCGCTCAAGGATCTCGCGCTCGTAGAAAGCGCCGGCATCGCCGGAGACGATCGCCTGCATGACCGGATGCTGAGGCTGGTAGGTCTGCAGCAATCCGTGGCTCTTCAAGCCGGTGCGCCCGGCACGCCCCGTCACCTGCGACAGAAGCTGGAAGGTTCGCTCGGCAGCACGCGGATCGCCATTTGCCAGGCCGAGATCGGCATCGACGATGCCGACCAGCGTCATCAATGGAAAATTATGACCCTTGGCGACGAGCTGCGTGCCGATGACGATATCGGCCTCGCCCTTGGCGATCGCATCGAGCTCCAGTCTCAGTCGCTTGACGCCGCCCATGATATCGGACGAAAGCATGATGGTCCGCGCGTCGGGGAAATGACGCTCCACCTCCTCGGCGATACGCTCGACGCCCGGCCCGCAGGCAACGAGATGATCGAGCGTGCCGCATTCGGGGCAGGCTTCCGGCGTGCGCTCGGCATAGCCGCATTGATGGCACTGAATCTGGTTTCGGAACCGATGTTCCACCAGCCAGCTCGAACATTGCGGGCACTGGAAACGATGGCCGCAGACACGGCAGAGCGTCAGCGGCGCATAGCCGCGCCTGTTGAGAAACAACAGCGCCTGCTCGCCCTTGGCGACCGTCTTGCCGATCGCGCGCAGCAGCACCGGCGACAGGAAGCCGCCGCGCTCCGGCGCGTGCCGGCGCATGTCGACCAGATGAAGGTCGGGAAGTGCCGCATCGCCGTAACGCGTCGGCAAATGGATCGTGGTGTAGCGCCCGCTCTGGCCGTTGACCTGACTTTCGACCGAAGGCGTGGCCGACACCAGCACGACCGGAAAGTCGCCGATGCGGCCGCGCACGACGGCCATGTCGCGGGCATTATAATAGACGCGGTCTTCCTGCTTGTAGGCGGGGTCATGCTCTTCATCGACGACGATGAGCCCGAGATCCTCGAAGGGCAGGAAGAGAGCGGACCGCGCACCGGCAACCACCCGCACTTCGCCCGTGACGGCCTGACGCCAGACCTTCTCGCGCATCTTCGGCGCAAGATCGGAATGCCACTCGGCCGGCTTGGCGCCGAAGCGGTCCTGAAAGCGCTCGAGAAAGCTTGCCGTCAGCGCAATTTCCGGCAACAGGATCAGCACCTGCTTGCCGCGCCTCAGCGTTTCGGCGATGGCCTCGAAATAGACCTCGGTCTTGCCCGAACCGGTGACGCCGTCGATCAGCGAGACCGCGAACTCGCCCTTGCGCACGTCCGCCAGGATCTCATCGGCCGCTTGCCTCTGCGGCCCCTGCAGCCGCGATGCGGTAAACTCCGGATCGGGCTTCGCGACCACCGGCGGCGGCGGCAAGAAGATGGTCTCGAAAATGCCCTGCGAAATCAGCCCATCGACGACGCTGGTGGAAACGCCGGCCGCATGCGCCAGACCGAGCCGTGTCCACGACAATCCATCGGCGGCAATTTCCATCACCTTGGCGCGGGCCGGCGTCAACCGCTCCGGCTGGCCACCGATGAACCGCAAGCCCTCAATCATCGGCTCGGGATCGAAAGCGGCGGGCGCGCGGAGCGCCATGCGCGCCACCAGCCCCGGCGGCGACAGCGTGTAAGTCGCAACCCAGTCGATGAAATCGCGCATATGCTTGCCGAGCGGCGGGCAATCGAAAGCATGGCTGATCGGCCGAAGCTTCTTCGGATCGACGCCACCGTCATCCTCGCCATCCCAGACGACGCCGATGACCTGTCGCGGCCCGAGCGGCACCTGCACGACGGAGCCCGGCTCCACCGCCATGCCCTCGGGCACGGCATAGGAATAGGCCCGCGGCGCCGGCATCGGCACGAGAACGGGCACGGTACGGCTCATCACAGGCTTCGCGGGCGCGGCTTCAAAAAGCGCACCGAACAGATCAGAAGAATCTTTGCTCATTGCGCCAGACCATGCCCCGGACGGGGGGAAAAGAAAACCCGGGAGTGGTGCTTGGCCGCTCGCAAAATGCGGGTAGCCTGCAGATGCAGTTGGTATCCAGGCTTGGCAACACCATCGATACCGATATCAGTCGAAGCGCACTTCAATGGTCGCCGGCGGAGCTTGCAGAGGCGTCCGGTACGGATGCGCGCGACATTTTTGACGACTGCGCTTTAAGGGCTTTGATGAACTCACCAACTGGATGAACCGAGGCCTCACTGGCAAACCCCTCCAAATGTCTCGCGATTTCTGCGCATTCGTTTGCCGAGAGCGATCGGAGATCTGACGTGATTACGTTGTAGTCGGACGTGCCACGCGAAGCGATGGAGCGGTTGATGATGAAGGTCTCCGTTTTTCCGTCAAGCCACTCGACAAACAGGGCAAGCGACCCACCGTCAGAAGCAGCTGCGCTGTCAGAAATCGATAAGAACATAATAACCTCGGCCGATTCGAGAGCTCGATCGCCATCAGTCGGATGGCCGTCCTCTAGGAGATCAAGATCGCATTTGTTTGCTCAGGCGCCAAATTGCCCAGCCCAACCCCTGTCCCACAAGTCCGCCGCCGAGCACGGGCACCAGCAGGAAAGAAAGAAACAGTCCAACCATCCCTATCATGGCGGCGAGCCCCTTCATGAAGTTACTGGTGGTGCAAGCGTCGCCCCAATAGCACCCGCCAAATGCTGTCATTGCCAAATCTATGAACAGCAACTTTATCATCAGCCAGGTTAGGTCCGCATTGAACTTCCTGCTCGTTAATTGCCAATATGTCAGCGGAGCGCTGACCAGAATGATCGGTGCCGCCGCCAAAGCATATGTCTTGAAGTCGTCTAAACTCATGAGGCCCCCGAGGATTTTCCTCCAAAGCCTATCGAACGCAGCTGAATAAATAGAAAAATATTTGCCCCGTGTTGGCGCTTTCCACCAATGAACGATAGGCATCAAGCGACCGTTGACAACCACAGGTCTCAAGGCTCCTTTGTTGGCCCGAATACGTTCCGATTCAACTTGAAAGCGGCATATCTATATGAAGCACCCTGAATATTGCACCGTATCCCGACTTCCAACGGTCGAAGAATATGTGCGTCTTCGCGCGCTCGCCGGCTTGAGTGCGTTTTCCGAAGATGCAGCGCGGATCGGGCTGGCTGGGACGATCTATGCCGTAGTGATTACACACGAAGAGATGGCAATCGGAATGGGCCGATTGATCGGTGATGGTGGTTGCTTTTTTCAGGTCGTGGATATCGCTGTTCATCCCGAGCACCAAGGAGTTGGACTCGGAAAAGCAATCATGGAAGCGATCATGAAATACATTGCACGAGAGCTGCCCACGTCTGCATATGTCAGCCTGATAGCGGACGTTCCAGCGAACAAACTCTACGAGAAGTTTGGCTTCGTAGAGACAGCCCCAAGGTCTTTGGGAATGGCATATCGCGTAAGACGTTAGTGCGCGCCCACGCAGACCTCATCCGCTACCAAGCATCATGAATGTTGGAGTTTTCGAAACATCGCAAAAAGCCTCCCACCCTCGCGAATCCGAAGAGCCGGCCGCTCAAAATCGTCATTGTTGACAATCGCATCCGCGGAAAGAGCCGGCGCAGCCAGGCTTTCATAAAGCGCAAAGGCCGGCCGATATCGATCGGCATACAATTGCCGGGTTGCCTCCGTACCACCCAGAAGCGCCGTGTCACGCGCAATGCCGCGGTGCTCGGAAACATGTTCCGAGGTTTCGACGAAGATGGCGAGATCCCAGCCTTCCCGCAGCTCCGGCCGCTGCAGAAAGGTGCCGTCGACGATGAGGATCGCATCGGCAGGCGCGAATTGCGGAGCCTGGTCGATCTGTACGTCGTTGTGCAGATCGAAGGATGCCGTGCGATACCACCGATCGCCGCCCGGCCCCAAAGGATTAAGAAGCAGCGTATTGATGGCGGGAAGATCACGCGCGTCGTAATAATAACCCTCGGCAGAGTGCCGCCCGCGCGCATAGCGCTCCACCTTCGGCCGATGGAAGCCATCGATCGAGGTTCGGATGATCTCTCGTCCACTGCCTCTGAGGCACTCGGCCAGTTCGTTCGCCAGCGTGGTTTTGCCCGAAGCCGTCCTGCCATCGATCGCGACGCGAATCGGCCGCACCATTTCCCGGTTGGCAATCATGGCAGCCAAGTCGCTCAAAACTGCGGCCCTATCCAATGAGCTCATTTCAACAATCCCATTTCAATAAATCTAACTATTAAAAATCCCGACCGAAATTTGCCCTTGCCGATTCTCCCTCGATATCGAGCAGGCCCGGTGAAAACTCCAAACCTGTTATTCGTCGTCCTCATCGATCACGCCGGTCAACCGCATGCCATCGATCCAGGTCGAGCCGTCCTCGCGGATCACGCGGCGCGGCTTTGCGCCGCAGCGCTCGCGTACGGCCTGCGCCAGCACCTCGGAATGGGTGACGATCCAGATCTGGCTGGTCTTCGCGGCTTGAGCAATCATATCGGCAAGCGGCGGCAGCATGTCCGGGTGCAGGCTCGCCTCGGGCTCGTTGAGCGCGATCAGCGGCGGTAGTCGATAGGACATCAAGGCGGCAGCGAGACCGAGGAAGCGGATCTGACCATCGGATAATTCGCGCGGCTGGAAAACGCGATTGGGAAATTCCGGCAGCATGAGCCCGAAATCAGCCGTTTCCTGCGGCTCAGGCACGACGAGCCGCGCGCCGCCGAGGGCTGCGGCAAGAACCCGATCCAGCTCGACGGTATCTTCGCGCGTATGCACGAGCGTAGCGAAGACGGCGGCGATATTGGCGCCGTCTTCATCCAGCATGGGCGCCGTGACGGCAAGGCAGGGAGCGCGCAGCGGCGAGCCGCGATCGGTGCGGAAGCCATGATAGAACCGCCAGGTATCGACGGCACGCCGGAAGGTGCCGATCTCGGGAAAATACCCGGCATCGCCGAGCAGCGCGATCGCTGTTTCGGAGGTCAGCGCCTGCTCGCGATGCTGCTCCATGCGGCCGGTCTCTCCGCGCACCGAAATACCCGGGCCGTCACGCCTCATCATCGTGACAGGCCGACGGCCGGTCTCGAGCGAAAGCTCCTCGGTCTTGATCTGCGGCTCGAGCGGAAAACCGGCTGAGGCAGAGGGCGGCCGCATGCCCGCCTCGATGGAGTAACGAAAGGTCGCAGCCCGCTCCATATCGAGCAGCTCGACGTCAAAGCGGATGCGGGCGGACTCGTGGCTGCGCCGCTTGCCCGACCACATGGCCGAGAACATGCCGCCTTCGCTGGAAATCTCGTGCGCCAGCCGCCCGCGAACTGCCGCCTGCACCAATTGCAGCGAGCGATAGAGGTTGGACTTGCCGACGCCATTCTCGCCGATGAACAGATTGACGTCGGAAAGATCCATGCGGATCGAGCGCAGGGACCGATAATTCTGGGCAAACATGGATCTAAGTTGCATGCATACCATCTCTCTGTCTCATGCAATTCCGGACGCAAAAAAGCTGCGCACTTTTGCTGGCGTTGCCCTAACCGATTCCGGGTTTAGAGAGAACGGGTGATCAGAGCTTCATCCTGCATCGGAGCAACGAGCGGCAAGAAAGTAGCATTCCCATCGGCTGCGAGGTCGAACACCGTATGCCTCTCCAGCGCCTTGGTGACATCGTTGACGTCGCCGTCCAGATGCTCGACGGGAATGAGATTGCCCACCAGGAAATCGAACCGGTCTCCGCGCTTGTTCAGCAGCTCATGGAAAACGGTCATGTCGCGCAGCTCGGTCGACCATTTTGCGAACCAGTAGAACAGGCCGGAATTGCGCGCCGTCAGATGAACCGGCAAAATCGGCAGATTGTATTTGCGCGCAAGCCCCACGGCCGACGTCTTCCAGGGCCGCTCGTTCAACTTGCCGTTCGCCCAGTAAGCGATGCGGCCGGACGGAAACAGGACCGTAACCTTGCCATCGGCAACGGCGCGATTGGTAAGCTGCAGAGTCTCGCGCGTTTTCGGCTTGCTCTTGTGCTCCTCCCGCCATTCGACCGGAATGATCATCTCGGCGAAGCGCGGATTGACGCGCACCGCATCGCGATTGGCAAAGACCATCATGTCGGGCCGCCGCGACTTCAGGAGATCGAAGACGGCTACGCCGTCGGCAATGCCTGTCGGATGATTGCTGACGAGAATGAAGCCGCCGCTGGCCGGAATGCGATCGGCATTGACAACGCCGATGTCGAGCCGCAGCAGATCGCTCATATATTCGAAGCACTGAAAACCGGAAAGCTTGGCGACGTCATCGGCGAATTCGATCGCCTTGTTGTAGCGCAGCAGCGTGTAGAGAAACGGGCGCATGAGCGGCCAGAGCGGATTGCGCACGATCTTCTGGCCGCGCTCGGCAATCAAAGTATCGACGATATGTCCGGGCTGGCCCTGGGACACCAAAGCAATCGTTTCTGCGAGCTGTCCCAATGCAGTTATCGAGCCGCGACGCGCCATGAAGTGTCCTGAATGGTTGGGATATATTCTATCGCAATCGAATATGATCGAAGCATGACAAGCGCCTCGCACATACCAGCTGAACCGTCGGGGGCTTGGGAGCGGATACATGCCGTCATTTTAAAGTGCCGTTGCTCCCGCAGCGCATAAAAAATGCAAGCAGGTCAACGGGAAAGTTAGTGATTCCATAACCTTCCCTCTTTCAAAGTGGCAGAAGGAATCCGAATTTCAAGGGGTTTTCCACTGAACGAATTATTGATCATCGCCGACTCAGGGTTGATGGCCGAACGCAGCCGCTGGCTCGACGCGCTCGGTCAGGAACGCAGGCTCGCAGCGCATACGCTGAACGCCTATGAGCGCGACACGCGTCAGTTCCTGACGTTCCTCACCGGCCATCTCGGCGGCCCGGCAACGATCGCCGATATTCACGCATTGCGCCCTGCCGACTTTCGCGCCTTTCTAGCCGCCCGCCGCAAGGACGGCGCCGGTGCCCGCTCGCTCGGCCGCAACCTTGCCGGACTTCGTTCACTCTTGCGTTACCTCGAAAAGAAAGGGTTGGTGAATGCCGCAGGCGCTGCCGCGGTGCGTTCGCCGAAGCAGCCGAAATCGCTACCCAAACCACTCTCCGATGCCCAGGCGATGACCGTGGTCAGCGATGAAGCGCAGTTGCACGAGGAGCCATGGATCGCCGCACGCGACGCCGCCGTTCTGACCTTGCTTTACGGCTGCGGCCTGCGCATTTCCGAAGCGCTCGATCTGAAGCCGCAGGATTTTTCGCCCGGTGCCACCTCCTTGCGCATCACCGGCAAGGGCAACAAGACACGACTGGTGCCGCTGCTGTCGGTCGTCATTGAAGCGGTTGATCACTATCGCAAGATTTGCCCCTACCATCTCGACGCGGACGGACCGCTTTTCCGTGGCGCACGCGGCGGCAAGCTGCAGCCGGGCATCATCCAGCACGGCATGCAGAAACTGCGCGGCGCCTTCGGCTTGCCGGATACCGCCACGCCGCATGCGCTTCGCCATTCCTTCGCCACCCATCTGCTGGCCGGCGGCGGCGATCTGCGCACCATTCAAGAGCTGCTCGGCCATGCCAGCCTATCGACAACCCAGGTCTATACCGGCGTCGATTCCTCACGGCTTCTGGAAGTCTACGACCGCGCCCATCCTCGCGCGTAAGGAAAGATTAACCTCTCGCGTTAAGGGAATCTCCGTCTGGCGCGCGTAAAGCAGAACCGAGAGCATTTCCGGGAAAAGTGCGTAGCGGTTTTCCGTCCGGAATGCGAAAGAAACAAGAACATGGAGCATTTTTGCGGTTCGCAGAACAGCGCAATGCTCCTGTCCCGGCATGCCTCTCGAAAGCCGCTTTCCAGCGCTAGGGATCATGCCCTCTGCGAACGGAAGATTTTGATGATTTCTGCCCTCGGGTCCAAGGCGATGCGGTCGATAAAGCCGACGCTTGGCGACATCCTGCTCTGGCTTGCCACAGCCTTCCCGTTCGCGCTGGCGATCTTGCTGGTAGCGACCATGCTGACGCTACGACCCGCTCATGCCGACCAGGCCGTATCGGATAAGTGCGGCGGCAAGGATCTGATGGCCGAACTGCAAAAGACCGATCCGGCGAAATATGCCTCCATCATCGCAGCCGGCGAGAAGGTGGAAAACGGCAAGGGCATCTTCTGGAAGATCGAGAAGCCGGGCCTGAAACCATCCTGGCTGCTCGGCACGATGCATGTTTCCGATACACGTGTGCTCGCCATGCCGAAGGGAGCGGCGGAAGCCGTGGCCTCCGCCGATACGATCGTCGTCGAATCCGACGAAATTCTCGACGACAAAAAGGCGGCGGCCGTCCTCTTCGCCAATCCGTCGCTGACGATGATCACCGATGGCTCGACCATCAGCGAGCATCTCTCCCCGGAAGACAATGCACGCCTTGAGGCCGGGCTGAAGGAACGCGGAATTGCTCTTGCGGCAGTCTCTCGCATGCAGCCCTGGTTGATCGCAAGCTCCTTCGAAATGACCGGCTGCGAAGTCCGCCGCAAAACCTCCGGCGCGAAATTCCTCGATCAGAAGCTGGCAAGCGATGCCGCAGCCGAGGGCAAGCAGGTCAAAGGTCTCGAAACCCTGGCCGAACAGGCCAAGGCGATGAGCGATCTGCCGATCGCACTTCATCTGAAGTCGCTGATCCAGACGCTGGAACTTGGCGACAAGATCAACGACGTCAACGAAACGATGACCGACCTCTACCTCGCCGGTAACATCGGCGCGATGGTGCCGATGCTGAAGGTGATCGAGCCGGGTCAGAAAATCACGGACGACGATACCGCGGCCTTCGAGCAGCGCATTATCCTCGATCGCAACAAGGTGATGGCCGAACGCTCCACGCCGATCCTCGACAAGGGCAATGCCTTCATAGCGATCGGCGCGCTGCATCTCGTCGGCGATCAGGGGCTGGTCGCGCTCTTGCGCAAGCAGGGCTTCACGGTGACACCGGTAAACTGAGGGTTTCAGTTCTGCCGGCGCTGATCCACCGCTGTCGCTTGAGTTGTGCAGCTGTGTCGGCCATACTGACGAACGTTGTTTCGAACTAGCGCCGGATTCTTATGAGAAACAATTCTCTTATGCCTTTGACGGACCGCGTCAAAGGCACAGCATCCCGTCTTGCCGCCCTCTTCGTGTTGGCTGTCGTTCTTGTCGCATCGATCCTTTCGCCGGCGTTTGCAGACAATTCCAGAACGTGCCCTGGCAAGGATGTCCTCTTGCAACTGCGCAAAACCGATCCGGCGCTTTACGGGACGATGCTTGACGCCGCATCGAGAGTCGAGAACGGCTACAGCATCTTCTGGAAGATCGAAAAGCCTGGAACGAAGCCTTCCTGGCTCTACGGCACCATGCATTCAAACGATGAGCGCGTGCTGAAATTACCGACTGCCTTCCATAGCGCCTTCGACAAGATCGACACCTTGGTCCTGGAGTTGAAGGAAATAGCCGAGCCCAATACGATTGCGATGGAGCTTCTCAAGCATCCGGAGCTGACGATGCTGCCGCCCGGCAAGAGCTTGGACCATATTCTTCCCGCGGAAGAAACCGGGCAAATTGCGGCAGGACTTGCGAAGAAAGGCGTGCCGATCGCAACCGTCCTGCGCATGCGCCCGTGGTTCATCTACATATCGCTCCTGACGTGCGCCGCCGGCCAAGGTCCCAACGACAAATATGTGCTGGACAGGCAATTGGCCGTTCAGGCCGCTAGAAATGGGATTGATGTCGAGGGCCTCGAAACGCCGCTCGAGCAATTCCAGGCGATGGCGGACCTTTCCGACGACCTGACCATGAAAGGCCTTCTGGAGAGCTTTCGATCGCCCTACGATGTAAACGACATCACGGAAACCTTTGTAGGCCTTTACTCGACCGGAAATAGCGGCTTGATGAAAGCTCTTGTCGAAGGCCTCTCCGACGATAAAGCCACCGACGCGGCCATCGTGAAACGCATTGTTACCGACCGCAACGAGGTGATGGCGAAACGCATCGTGCCTTATCTCGAAAAAGGGAATGTGATGATGGCCGTCGGCGCACTCCACCTTCCGGGCGATCACGGCGTAGTCGCGCTGCTGCGCAAGCAGGGCTTTACGGTGACGCCGGTAAACTGACGGAATTCACGCGCTTGCCGAAATTGGCCAGCATCTTGGAAACGATCAGCCGGTGAAATGGCGTAATCAGCGCGATGTAGATTCGACCCAGCAATATCTTTCGCCGCACCAGCGTTGTCGTGTCGATCAGCCTGCGCCCCTGGGCGTCGTCCCGCACGCCGATGACGACGCGAAAATCGAGATGACGGTCGTCAAAGCCGAGAACGACCTGATCGTCCGACTGACTGACGATCGGAAAAAAGCCGATCTTTCCCTTGTCGCCTGCAAGATTGCTGCCAGTGGACTTCAATCCGAATACGTTCGTCACAGAATTACGAAGCGTCATCAGCAACCGCACCCAGGGCGGAAAGCGACTGAGCATCGCGCGCGCCACATCAATTGCGGTAAGATCCGCTGTCGGTACCTGTAGCTCATAGCAATCCGCCCAATCGGCATCCGGCATGGCGGGATGCGGCATATGCGGTTTCACCATCAGGGGTCTTGCAGACATCTCTTCACCCGTCATTTCGATGACTGCAGATTACCACATCGGGCAACGCAGCCAGCGCAATAAAGCCGGCTGCGGCAATTTACCCGAGACAGGCTGGAGCGAAGCGTCTTCAGGAAAAACGCGTTTGATTCACCGTCCGGGATGCGGAGATGTTCTACCGAACAGCCGATCCGTCAGCCGGCAAGATCTTCAGTCGCCATGCCGTATCCGACTTCAGATATCGCGTCGCAATCGCTCGAATGTCCTGCTGTGTTATCGACTGATAATTGTCGATGCTGCCGCGGATCCGCTCCAGACGCCGTGGGTCCGTTTGCGCACCGTGAAGGCTCTCCAGCCAATAATTATTGGTCTGTTGCGAGCGCTTGATCTCCTCGACGATCGGTGCACGCGCCCGGGTCAGCTCATCGGGCGAAACCTCTTTGTCCCGCAGGTCGGCGGCGATCTTGTCAACGAGATCGAAGAAGTGGTCGACCTTTGCCGGGGTCGTTTCCACATAGACGTAGCCGAAGCCGTAGCCCGGCAATGATTTGGAGAGATCGACACTGCCCTGCGGACTGTAAGTCGCGCCCTCGGCAACACGGAACTGATCGACCAGGCGATTACGGAAGATCGCTCCCGTAACATTGGCGGCGGCGGCACGCGGCAGATCCGAGAAAAAATCACCGATCGGCATGGCGACGAGCGCACCGGCATTGTCGCCTCGTCCATCCTGAAGCCGCACGACCGGTTCCGCCGTCGGAGCCGGAAAAAGCGCACTGTTGCTGGCAGTCTGCTCCGGCGCATCGAGCCGAGCCGGCAGTGCACCGAATGTCTCTGCCGTCAGTCGAATGGCGTCGTCCACGGTGACATCGCCGGTGATGATGACTTCGATCTGTCCCTCGGCAAGGTAAGGCCGCAGGAATGTTTCGAATTCCTCCGGCTTGGCATCGAGCAACTGCGTCCGGTCGGGGAAGGCCCAGCGCGGGTCGCCGGAATGCAAGAGGCCGGGAAGATCGCGGCCGACCACGCTCCGTGGCGTCGCCTGAAGTTGGGCGAGACTATTCAGATAGGCCTGCTGCACCCGCTTGAAGGCATCGGGCCGATAGATCGGATCGGAAATATAGGCCGTCATAAGCTGCAGTTGCGTCACGAGATCGCTCGGCCGCGTGGCACCCTCGAACCTGAAGGCGCCGTCGCGGATGGAAAAGTCGCTGCCGACCACCTTGCTCGCCAATGCCTTCTGCATGTCCTCGTAACCGATCGCCTTGAGACCGGAGAGGGAAACCGAAGGAGCTGCCCAGATCGGCAGCGGGCGGTCATGCGGCAGATCGAGCAGGCCGTGGCCGATATTGGCGCGAACCAATATCTCGTCCGCACGAAGCTTGGTCGGCTTCACGGTCAGGCGGACGCCATTGGCAAACTGCACCATCGTAAGGCCGAGGTCGTCGAGCACGCGTCGCTCGACCACGGTGCCCGCCGGTCCGAAATCGGTGTATGGCCATTCGACCGTTGCCGTATGCGACGGTGCGCTGACGGCAACCGCCCGCGAAGTTGCATAGGCTTTTTCGACGGCTGCCTCTCCGCCTTCGGGCATTTGCGGAATCTGGAGCACCAGTTCCGGACCGTTGCCCGCAAAAGCGAGCTTGAGACTTTCGTTGACCTCGACCGCCGTCAGGTCCTTCATTGCAGCGTCGAACAATGAGAGGTCGTCCGCAGGCGACGTAAACACCACGTCGGCACCGACGCTCCAGGCCAAAGCACCAGCTATGTCGGGGCTCGTGCGCGTCGTGGCACCTCCAGCAGCGGCCTGCAGCATCGACCGATACTCGGCAAGCTCCCGGTCGATTTCGCTTTGCGCGACGCCGAATTCGGCAATCCGGCGCTGCTCCTGATCGATGGCGGCAAGCGCAGCCTGCCACCTGTCCGGATCGGTATCGGCGGCAATGATCGTGGCACGAGCGGATTTCAACAGATTCTGCGAGCCTGCCTGCGCGCTGACGAAGGGGGCGTTGGGCTGTTGTGCCAAAACCGAGATGCGCCTGTTGAGAACGGCAAGACCAATACCCTCGACCAGCTGTTGACGGCGCTTGGCAACCGTATCTTGCGAAGCGTCGTATGGCCGGGTCCAGGCCATCTGTACGCGCGTCGCGCCACCCGGCACGATGACGGTTCCGACGCGTTCGCCACGCTTCTCAAGGCTGCCCAGATCGATCGCCGCCGGAGCCGGCGTATTGGATGTCCAGTTGCCGAAGCGGTTGCGGATATCGGCTTCAATGGCGGCGGCGTCGATATCGCCGACCACAACCAACGTCGCGCGCTCCGGCCGGTAGTTGGTGCGATAGTAATCGCGCACCAGATCGACGGGCGCATTGCTGATAATATCGGTCTTACCGATCGGCGGACGCTGCGTCACCCGCTGGCCGGACAGCACCTGATTGAGGAAGCCGATACTGCCCCGATATTGCGGCGTATCGCGCAGTTTTTCTTCGGAAAGAATGACCCCACGCTCACGGTCGAACGCACCGGCGTCGAGCGTCAGCTCGCTCGCCGTCTCGCGCATCAGCATCAAGCCGGTGGAAACCCGCTCGGGATCAGCCTCGGGCAGATCGAGCGAGTAGGTCGTCTCGCCATAGCTCGTGGAAGCATTGGTATCGGCACCGAACGCCAGACCGAGACGCTGGAGGATGCGGATCATCTCGCCTTCGGGAACGTGGGTCGACCCCTTGAATGCCATGTGCTCGAGGAAGTGCGCCAGCCCCTGCTGATTGTCGTTTTCCTGCAGCGAGCCGCTGCCGATGCGGAACCGGATCGCCACCTGCCCTGCCGGCGTCGCATTGTGCATGATCGCAAAACGCATGCCGTTCGGCAGCGTGCCGAAGCGAATACCCTGTTCCACCGGCAGATCGCTGGCGGCCTGTGGCCAGCCGGCGACGGGGGTTTCGGCGCGCGCCGGCACCACACCAACCACAAGGCCTGTGAATGCGGCGACAATGGAGAGTTGCAGAGATACGAAAAGTGCTGGGATTTGACGTGACATGCCGACTTCGATGAATGGGAGAGCTTCGATGATGCGATGCACAAAGGCCGTACATCGCATCATCGGGCTTGCATTGCAACCCAGCACCCGGCTCGGCTGGGATGCCGGTTCTTACATGTGGATCGGCTTGAAGAAGGTCGCGAGCGCGGCTTCCTTCACGGCTTCCGACATGGTCGGGTGCGCGTGGCAGGTGCGGCCGAGATCTTCCGACGAACCGCCGAATTCCATCAGAACGGCAATCTCGTGGATCATTTCGCCAGCGCCAAAGCCGACGATATGGCCGCCAAGAACACGATCGGTTTCCTTGTCGGCCAGGATCTTGACGAAGCCGTCCGTCGCCAGCATGGCGCGGGCGCGGCCGTTGGCCGAGAACGGGAACTTGCCGACCTTGTAGGCGACGCCTGCAGCCTTCAGTTCTTCCTCGGTCTTGCCGACGGAAGCGACTTCCGGCTGCGTGTAGACCACGCTCGGGATGACGTCGTAGTTCACGTGACCAGCCTGACCGGCGAGAATTTCGGCAAGGGCAACGCCCTCGTCTTCTGCCTTGTGCGCCAGCATCGGTCCCTTCACCACGTCGCCGATGGCGTAGATGCCCGCGACATTGGTCTTGAAGTGGCCGTCGATTTCGACGCGGCCGCGATTGTCGAGAGCAACGCCGGCTTCCTCGAGGCCGAGGCCTGCCGTGTAGGGCTTGCGGCCGGTCGCAACCAGCACGACGTCGGCATCGAGCACGACCTTGTCACCACCCTTGACGGGTTCGAAGGTAACCTTCGCACCATTGCCGGACTTCTCGACGCCGACAACCTTGGCACCGAGGTGGAATTCAATGCCCTGCTTGGCCAGCATGCGCTGGAACTGCTTGGAGACTTCACCGTCCATGCCGCCGAGGATGTTGTCGAGATATTCGACGACGGTGACCTTGGCGCCAAGGCGCGACCAGACCGAGCCGAGCTCGAGGCCGATGACGCCACCGCCGACCACGATCATCTTGCCCGGCACCTTGTCGAGCGCGATACCGCCGGTCGAAGAGATGATGACCTTCTCGTCGATTTCGAGCGGAACGCCCGGAATGCCGGCAACGTCGGAGCCAGTGGCGATGACGATGTTCTTGCCTTCGATCTCAGTCACCTTGCCGTCTTCAGCGGTGACGGAGACCTTGCCGGCGGCAACGATCTTGCCGGTGCCCTGGAAGGCATCGATCTTGTTCTTCTTGAACAGGAAGGCGACGCCGTCGACATTCGACTTCACGGTCGCGTCCTTGTGGGCCAGCATCTTGCCGAGGTTCAGCTTCGGTGCGGCCACTTCGACGCCCAACGCATCCATGCCATGGCCGGCATGATGGAACACTTCGGAAGCATGCAGCAGCGCCTTGGACGGAATGCAGCCGACATTGAGGCAGGTGCCGCCATAGGTCGCGCGCTTTTCGACGACCGCGACCTTCAGGCCGAGCTGCGCTGCCTTGACTGCGCAAACATAGCCACCGGGGCCTGTTCCGATAATGATCACATCGTAGGACATGTTTGATTTCCTTGTTTTATATATTCGTTAGTCGGTCGCCCGTGCCAAGGCGAGGCGGATGCCGAAGCCGACGAGCGCCGCTCCGGTGATGCGGTTGAACCATTTGCCCGACGCGATGAAACGATCGCGCACCGGCTTGACGGTAAAGAAGGTGGAAACGCCGGCAAACCAAGCGACAAGCGCCGTTGCCATGCCGATGCCGTAGCTGAACTGGATGAGCGCCGGCGTGTCGTGATGAACGAGCGTCGAAAAAAGCGACAGGAAGAACAGCACTGGCTTGGGATTGAGGGCATTGGTGACGAAGCCCGTTGCCAGGCAGCGCCAGACCGAAACCGGTTTGCGGTCTTCCTCGGTGATCTCGACATCCTTCACCTTGAAGCCGGGTTCGCGGAAAGACTTAATGCCGAGATAGACGAGATAGAGAACACCGGCCCACTTCACCACGCTGAACAGCATGAGCGACTGCGACACGATCAGGCCGAGGCCGAGAATGGTGTAGCTGATGTGAAAGAGCAGCGAGAAGCCCATTCCGAGTCCGGTCATCATGGCGGCGCGGCGGCCATGCACGATGCTCTGGCGCAGGATCACGGCGAAGTCGGCGCCGGGAACGACGATGAAGATCGAGAACACCGCCATCAGGCCGAGGAATTCGAGAATATACTGCATGTCGTCAATCCCTTCCGATCAGCGTCCGCCGCTCACATCCAGCAATGCACCCGTTATATAGGATGCATGGGGGCTCAGCAGATAGAGGACGGCGTCGGCCACCTCGTCGGGTGTTCCCGCGCGCTTCATCGGCAGCTGCGGCGCGATATCCCGAGCCCGGTCCGGCAGGCCGGCAGCTGCATGGATATCCGTATCGATGATGCCGGGCCGCACGGCATTGACGCGGATGCCCTCGGCCGCGACTTCACGCGCGAGGCCGACCGTGAACGTATCGATCGCGCCCTTGGACGCGGCATAGTCGACATATTGCGCGGCGCCGCCGAGCGTGGCTGCGATGGACGAAAGATTGACGATCACGCCGCCTTTGCCGCCATGACGCGTCGACATGCGGCGCACGGCTTCCGCCGCGGCCAGCATCGTGCCGCTGATATTGATGCGGAACATGCGGTCGAGCCGCTCGGGCGTCATCTCGTCCAGACGCTGGATGACATCGACGACACCGGCATTGTTGACGAGACCGTCGATCCGACCGAAATGGGCATCGACCTTGGCGAAGATGGACTTGATATCATCAGGCTTGCCGACATCACCTGCGACAGCGATGGCCTCGCCGCCGGCATCGAGGATCGTCCCGACCACAGCCTCAGCCGCCTCCCTGTTGGAAGTGTAGTTGACCGCCACGGCCCAGCCATGTTGAGCGGCGGCCAGGCAAATCGCGGCGCCGATGCCGCGGCTACCGCCGGTTACGAGAAGAACAGGCGCATCATCGTCGGTCATTGATAGCATCCTTTCAAGCTGAGGACGTCCCAGGGCGCCACGGTCGCCTTGCCTTCGCCCCAGAGGGAAGACTTCTGAATAGAGGGACCAAGCGCCGGCAGGAAGAGCCTGTCGGCCGCACTTTCCCCTTCCGCCGGCAATGCGCGGATATGCCCCTTGAGGTCAGAGGCGTAAACCATGCCTTGCCAAACCGTACAGGCTCGGAGATCGGCTCCGGTCACATCGCCCTCCGGGCATTCGAACATGATCCGGCCATCAGCGCGCAACTGGTCGTCCGTGCGCATGACGACGCCCTCGGCCACCACGGCCGTGTTGCGCACTGCAAGCTTGAACCTGTTGCTGACGGACGATTCCGATCGCATGGGTTCGAAGCGCAGTTCGTAGGCGTCGTCCATATCGACATAGACAGCCTTTTCCTGCGCGCACTCAATCGCGAAGGCAGGCAACGGATTGGCCGCGAAAACCAGCATCGCCCCGCACAAGGGAGTCCGCTTCACGATCGTTGACATCGCCGACATGGTTAGTTTCCTCCCGGCTCACGCCGGCCATCGGCATTTTCAATCACACCAAAATCTGTGAACAGAACCAGCGGCCGGCCGCTCCCATCGAGTCCCCAGAAAACCGGATAGAAACCGTCGCCCCAGCCGCTCGAGAAAACGGCGACATTGCCGCGCTTGCCCGATATCGGCCGGTGCAAGGCGTAATCATCATTATTTGCCTGCAATTCGGTTGCCAGGACGTCATCATAGTAATTGATATCCGACGACGACTTTTCCGCCTGGACCTGCTTCTCGCGCTCCTGGATCAGCGCATATGTGTCGGCATCCATGTAGCAGCCGAGACCGGCATCGACCGGATAGCCGAAGAACTCGTCACCCTTCAGGGAATTGATATCCTGACCCGGTATCATAGCCAGTTCCCAGCGCACCGGCTTGCCTTCGGCAAAGCGCATACTCGCTGCCGCGATACGGCCGGAAGCTTGATACAAGGTGACGGGATAATCGCCGGGGGGAACCGTCCGGACAAACGCCGGGTGATCCGGCCCGACAAGCGGATCGCTGGCGACGATGCGCCCGGAGGTCAGTTCCACCTTGCCGATGCGAATGACATTGACCGAGCGGGCAGAGAGATCGGCGTCGCCGAGCGACGCCAGATCGAGATTGCTGCTGAGCTTGGAAATGTCGAGCTCGCCCGCATCGGCGGACGATGGCATCCATGTAGCGACAGCGCACAACAATCCGCGCAGCGTCCGCATGGGCCATGTCGACATGATCCAATGCCTCCTTAGAGATCGAGAACGAGACGTTCGGGATCTTCCAGGCTTTCCTTGACGCGCACGAGGAAGGTAACTGCTTCCTTGCCGTCGACCATCCGGTGGTCGTAGGAGAGTGCCAGATACATCATCGGACGGATGACGACCTGACCGCCGATGGCGACCGGACGCTCCTGGATCTTGTGCATGCCGAGAATACCGGACTGCGGCGCGTTCAGGATCGGCGAGGACATCAGCGAGCCGTAAACACCGCCATTGGTGATGGTGAAGGTGCCGCCCTGCATGTCAGCCATCGACAGCGTACCGTCGCGGGCAGCCTTTGCCAGACGGCCAAGTTCCTTCTCGACCTCGGCGATCGACATCTGGTCGGCGTCGCGGATAACCGGAACGACGAGACCCTTGTCGGTGCCAACAGCCATGCCGATGTGGCAGTAGTTCTTGTAGACGATATCGGTGCCGTCGATCTCGGCGTTGACAGCCGGCAGTTCCTTCAGCGCGTGGGTAACGGCTTTGGTAAAGAAGCCCATGAAGCCGAGCTTCACGCCATGCTTCTTCTCGAAGATGTCCTTGTACTTGTTGCGCAGATCCATAACGGCCTTCATGTCCACCTCATTGTAGGTGGTGAGCATGGCGGCAGTGTTCTGCGCATCCTTGAGGCGACGGGCGATCGTCTGGCGCAGGCGGGTCATCTTGACGCGTTCTTCGCGGTTGACGTCCTCGACAGCGGTCGGCGCGCGGGCGGCGACAGGAGCAGCCGGGGCTGCGGCCGGCGCCGAAGCAGCCTTGGCAACGGCTGCGATGGCGTCGCCCTTGAGCACCTGGCCGCGCTTGCCGCTACCATCGACCTGATCGGCGGAGAGATTGTTTTCAGCAAGCAGCTTTGCAGCGGCCGGGGCCGGCGGCATGGAAGACGCCGGAGCGGCAACGGCAGGAGCTGCGACCGGAGCAGCAGCGGCCGGGGCCGGTGCGGCGGCCTGTGCCGGAGCAGCGGCAGCGCCACCGGCAGAAATCTGACCGAGCAATGCACCGAGACCTACGGTTTCACCAGCCTGGACAACGATTTCGGACAGGGTGCCTGCTGCCGGTGCGGGAACTTCGATCGTTACCTTGTCGGTTTCAAGCTCGAGAAGCGGCTCATCGGCCTTGATGGCATCGCCGACCTTCTTGAACCAGGTGCCGACGGTCGCCTCGCTGACGGACTCGCCGAGGGTAGGAACGCGGATTTCAGTGGCCATTGTTCAGATCCTGATTTTCGTCATTATGAGTTAGATGGAATTCCGGCGACAGATGGTCGGGGGACTGAGAACGCCACGCGCGGCAATAGCCCAACCGGAAAAAACCGATCGGGCCTCTGCCTTGTCATGGCGGTAGGCGGCACATTGCTGCATGGCGGCCATCTTTTCCCCCGTCGCATCATGCGGAAGGCTGGAGCGCGACGAGGCGATTTTCAGACGAAAACGCGTCATCGCGCAACCCCTCAACCGCCGAGCGCGTCCTCGAGGAACGCCGCAAGCTGCGACAGATGCTTGGACATCAAGCCCGTCGCCGGAGAGGCGGCGGCCGGACGGCCGGTGTAGCGAACACGCTGGTACTTGGCATCGATATGGGCGAGCACCCATTCCAGATAAGGATCGATGAACGACCATGCGCCCATGTTCTTCGGCTCTTCCTGGCACCAGACCATCTCCGCGTTGCGGAAGCGGCTGAGCTCGTTGATGAGAGCCTTGGCCGGGAACGGGTAGAGCTGTTCGATGCGCAGCAGGTAGATATCGTCGATGCCGCGCTTCTCGCGCTCTTCCAGGAGATCGTAGTAGACCTTGCCCGAGCAGATGACGACGCGACGAATCTTGTTGTCCTTCTGCAGCTTGATCGGGCCATCCTTGATCACTTCCGCATCGTCCCAGAGCAGGCGATGGAACGAGGTTTCCCCCGCCATCTCCGCAAGGCTCGATACGGCGCGCTTGTGGCGCAGCAGCGACTTCGGCGTCATCAGGATCAGCGGCTTGCGGAAGTCACGCTTCAGCTGACGGCGCAGGATGTGGAAGTAGTTCGCCGGCGTCGTGACGTTGGCGACCTGCATGTTGTCTTCGGCGCAAAGCTGGAGATAGCGTTCCAGACGAGCGGAAGAGTGCTCCGGACCCTGGCCTTCATAGCCATGCGGCAGCAGGCAGACGAGACCGGACATGCGCAGCCACTTGCGTTCGCCCGACGAGATGAACTGGTCGAACACGACCTGCGCACCGTTGGCGAAGTCGCCGAACTGAGCTTCCCACAGGGTCAGCGCATTCGGGCGGGCCAGCGAATAGCCGTACTCGAAACCGAGAACTGCTTCTTCCGAAAGCATCGAGTTGATGACTTCGTAGCGTGCCTGGGTCGGCGAGAGATTGGCGAGCGGGATGTAACGCTCTTCGGTTTCCTGATCGTAGAGAACCGAATGGCGCTGCGAGAAAGTGCCGCGTTCGCAATCCTGACCGGACAGACGGATCTTGTGGCCTTCGATGACGAGCGCGCCGAAAGCGAGCGCCTCCGCCATGGCCCAATCGATGCCTTCGCCCGTCTGCACCATGTTGGCGCGGTTTTCCATAAAGCGCTGGATGGTGCGGTGCGCATGGAAGCCGGCCGGAATTTCCGACAGCTTGCGCCCGATTTCCTTCAGCGTCTTCATCGGCACGCCGGTCTTGCCGCGGCGCTGCTCGTCGGCATTGTCTGCCGTGTGCAGACCCGACCACTCGCCATCAAGCCAGTCGGCCTTGTTCGGCTTGTAGGACTGGCCGGCCTCGAACTCCTGCTCGAGATGCGCGCGCCAGTCGGCCTTCATCTTTTCGACTTCGCCTTCGGTCAGCACGCCTTCGCTGATCAGCCGCTGCGAGTAGATCTGCAGGACCGTCTTGTGGGCGCGGATGACCTTGTACATGTTCGGCTGCGTGAAGGACGGTTCATCGCCTTCATTGTGGCCATAGCGGCGGTAGCAGAACAGGTCCATCACGACCGGCTTGTGGAACTTCATGCGGAATTCGGTCGCGATCTTCGCGGCATAGACGACCGCTTCCGGATCGTCGCCGTTGACGTGGAAGATCGGCGCTTCGATCATCTTGGCGACGTCGGACGGATAGGGCGACGAACGCGAGAAAGCCGGATTGGTGGTGAAACCGATCTGGTTGTTGATGATGACATGCATGGTACCGGCAACGCGGTGACCGCGCAGACCGGAGAGGCCGAGGATTTCGGCAACCACGCCCTGGCCGGCAAAAGCGGCATCGCCGTGGATAAGCAGCGGTACGACCTTGGCGCGTTCAGACAGCGGAATGATGTCGCCATCCCATTGGGTGGCGCCCATGTCCTGCTTGGCGCGGGCCTTGCCCATGACGACCGGATTGACGATTTCCAGGTGCGACGGGTTTGCTGTCAGCGAAACGTGCACTTTGGCGCCATCGAAATCGCGGTCGGAGGAAGCACCGAGATGGTACTTGACGTCGCCGGAACCTTCGACTTCGTCAGGCGCATAGGAGCCGCCCTTGAACTCGTGGAAGATAGCGCGATGCGGCTTGCCCATGACCTGGGAAAGCACGTTCAGACGGCCGCGGTGAGCCATGCCGAACACCGCTTCCCGAAGACCGAGCTGGCTGCCGCTCTTCAGGATCTGTTCGAGCGCCGGGATCAGCGATTCGCCGCCGTCGAGGCCGAAGCGCTTGGTGCCCTTGAACTTGACGTCGAGGAACTGCTCGTAGCCTTCGGCTTCGATGACCTTCTGGAGGATGGCCTTCTTGCGCTCGGGGTTGAAAGCGATGCCCTTGTCCGGACCTTCGATGCGCTCCTGAATCCATGCCTTTTCCTCCGGGTTGGAGATGTGCATGAATTCGACGCCGAGGGTCGAGCAATAGGTACGCTCGAGGATCTCGATCATCTCGCGAACGGTCGCGAATTCGAGGCCGAGCACGTTGTCGATGAAGATCTTGCGATCGAGGTCCGCCTCAGTGAAGCCGTAGGCTTCCGGCGACAGTTCCTTGTAGTCTTCGACCGGCGCCGCGATGCCGAGCGGGTCGAGCTTGGCATGCAGATGGCCGCGCATGCGATAGGCGCGGATCATCATGATGGCGCGAACGCTATCGCGCGTCGCCCGCAGGACGTCGGTCGTGTCAGCCGGTGCGCCGGCGACTTCGGCCTTCGCCTTCAGCTTGGTTTCGATGACTTTTTCAACGATTCCCCAATCGCCGTCGAGCGCGGAAACCAGATCGCCCTTGGCGGGGATCGGCCAGTTCTTGCGCTGCCAGGAAGCGCCCTTGGCCGCTCTCTTCACGTCGTCGGGATTGTCCTCCAGCGCCTTGAAGAAAGACCGCCATTCGTCGGCGACCGACGACGGGTCGTCCTCATAGCGCGCATAAAGCTGCTCGATATAAGCAGCGTTGGCGCCATCCAGGAACGAGGTGATCTGAAATTGCTCGTTGGCTTCTTGCCTTGCCATGGTGATCTGCGGACAGCCTCGTCCGCCTCCCGACTTGTTGCTTTGCCGGCTTGTGGTCATCCGGCGACCTTATTTCGTTCGACCGTTGCGGCCGTAGTCTGCACTTGCGAATTCGAAAACCGGATGGAGCTGGCGGCTGCCGCCTACCCCATCCGGGTCTTGCTATAGGTGGGCTCAGCCCTTCAGGACTTCCACCAGCGTCTTGCCGAGACGCGCCGGCGAGGGCGACACGCGAATGCCTGCCGCTTCCATTGCCGCGATCTTGTCTTCCGCGCCGCCCTTGCCGCCGGAAATCACGGCGCCAGCATGGCCCATGGTGCGGCCGGGAGGTGCCGTGCGGCCGGCGATGAAGCCGACCATCGGCTTCTTGCGGCCCTTCTTGGCTTCGTCCTTCAGGAACTGAGCGGCTTCTTCCTCGGCCGAACCGCCGATTTCGCCGATCATGATGATCGACTTGGTTTCGTCGTCGGCGAGGAACATCTCGAGGATGTCGATGAATTCCGTGCCCTTGACCGGGTCGCCGCCGATGCCGACGGCCGTCGTCTGGCCGAGACCTTCATTGGTGGTCTGGAACACGGCTTCGTAGGTCAACGTGCCGGAACGCGAGAGAACGCCGACGGAACCCTTCTTGAAGATAGAGCCCGGCATGATGCCGATCTTGCACTCGTCCGGGGTGAGGACGCCCGGGCAATTCGGTCCGATCAGGCGCGACTTCGACTTGATCAGGCGATCCTTGACCTTGACCATGTCGGCAACCGGAATGCCTTCCGTGATGCAGACGATGAGCGGGATCTCGGCGTCGATCGCTTCGAGGATCGCAGCTGCGGCGCCTGCCGGCGGGACGTAGATGACCGAAGCATTGGCGCCGGTGGCATCCTTGCCTTCGGCGACGGACTTGAAGATCGGCAGCTTTTCGCCCTTGGAGCCGGTCCAGGTTTCGCCACCCTTGGAGGGGTGGATACCGCCGACCATCTTCGTGCCGTGATAGGCAAGCGCCTGTTCAGTGTGGAAGGTGCCGGTCTTGCCGGTCAGGCCCTGAACCAGAACCTTGGTGTCTTTGTTGATGAGAATAGACATGCGAGGCCTTTGTTACGAGAGGTTGGAAGACGCAGAGGCAACGCGACGATAGACGCCGCTGACGACCTCCTGCCATGTATCGCTGCCGACGGGCGCAAAAGTGACGCCCATACGGTAGCAGTCATTATTTTCGAACTGAAAGAGAGTGCGCTGCGCACCGCGCGGCGAGGCTTTGGTCAGGACAAGCTTGTCGTCAATCCATTCGCCGGAGGCCGGCGCGGCGGGCGCAAAGCCAACGGTGTCGAACTGATAAAGCTTGTAGGCCTGTTCCGCAGCGTCGAAACCAAGAATGTTCCGGGCTTCGAACGATGTGGCGCCGTCCCGCTTCTGGACGTAGCGCTGTTCGACGAAAAATCCGCCGAACAGACACTCCGCGGTAAGCCGCGCGACTGCCGTGCCTTCCTTCGTCCAGGCCGAAGCCGCAACATGCTCTTCCCCTTCCCAGGTGCCGGCAAAGGCACTGAGGCGAAGATGAGCAGCCGTTGGAGCGAAGGAGGCAGCCATTCCCGTTAGCCCTTGACTGCCTTGACGATCTTCTGGGCGGCATCGTCCAGGTCATCGGCGGAGATGACGTTGAGACCGGATTCGTTGATGATCTTCTTCCCGAGTTCGACGTTGGTGCCTTCGAGGCGAACGACGAGCGGAACCTTCAGACCGACTTCCTTAACGGCTGCAAGCACGCCTTCGGCAATGACGTCGCACTTCATGATGCCGCCGAAGATGTTGACCAGAATGCCCTGGACAGCCGGATCGGCAGTGATGATCTTGAAGGCGGCCGTAACCTTTTCCTTGGTGGCGCCACCGCCGACATCGAGGAAGTTCGCCGGCTCAGCGCCGTAGAGCTTGATGATGTCCATGGTTGCCATGGCGAGACCAGCGCCGTTGACCATGCAGCCGATGTTGCCGTCGAGGGCGACATAGGCCAGATCGTATTCATGCGCCTGGATTTCCTTTTCATCTTCCTCCGACGTGTCGCGGAGCGCGCGGACGTCTTCATGACGGAAGAGAGCGTTGCCGTCGAAGGAAACCTTGGCGTCGAGAACGCGCAGGCGGCCGTTGGTCATGACGATCAGCGGGTTCACTTCGAGCAGGGCCATGTCCTTTTCGACAAAGGCCTTGTAGAGGATCGGGAAGAGCTTGGCGGCGTCTTCGCGAGCAGCTCCTTCGAGCTTCAGCGCGTCGGAAAGAGCAGCCGTGTTGGCAGCCGTAACGCCCGTCGACGGATCGATGGCGACGGTGATGATCTTTTCCGGCGTGTCGTGCGCGACGGTCTCGATGTCCATGCCGCCTTCTGTCGAAACGACGAAAGCAACCTGACCGACGGAGCGATCAACCAGGATCGAAAGGTACAGTTCGCGGTCGATGTCGGCGCCGTCTTCGATGTAGAGACGGTTGACCTGCTTGCCGGCCGGGCCGGTCTGCTTGGTCACCAGCGTGTTGCCGAGCATATCCTTGGCGTTGGCGACGACGTCGTCAACGGACTTGGCAAGGCGAACGCCGCCCTTGGCGTCCGGGCCGAGTTCCTTGAACTTGCCCTTGCCGCGGCCACCGGCGTGGATCTGGCTCTTGACGACGTAAAGCGGGCCGGGAAGCTGCTTGGCAGCAGCGGCGGCTTCGTCGGCGGAGAAGATGGCAACGCCGTCCGCTACGGGTGCGCCATAGCTCTTCAGCAGAGCCTTGGCCTGATATTCATGAATGTTCATGGACTTATCCCTGTTATAACGCGGAAATTACTTCAGCGACGGCGCGATCGTGGCGCAAGCGTCGCAGAGGCCGGCAACGGCAGCGACCGACTTGTCGAAGGCTTCCTTCTCGGCCTTGTTCAGGTCGATCTCGATGATGCGCTCGATACCGCCGGCACCGATGACCGTGGGAACGCCGACATACATGTCCTTGACGCCGTACTGGCCGTCGAGGTGAGCGGCGCAAGGCAGAACGCGCTTCTTGTCCTTGAGGTAGGATTCGGCCATCGCGATGGCGGAAGCGGCCGGTGCGTAGTAGGCCGAGCCGGTCTTCAGCAGACCGACGATCTCGGCGCCGCCGTCACGGGTGCGCTGGATGATTTCTTCGAGACGCTCGGCGGTCAGCCAGCCCATGGTGACGAGATCCGTCAGCGGAATACCGGCAACCGTGGAGTAGCGAGCGAGCGGCACCATCGAATCGCCGTGACCGCCCAGAACGAACGCGGTGACGTCTTCGACGGAAACGTTGAATTCTTTGGCGAGGAACAGGCGGAAGCGCGAGCTATCGAGCACGCCGGCCATACCAACGACCTTGTTGGCCGGGAGGCCCGAGAACTTCTGCAGCGCCCAGACCATGGCGTCGAGCGGGTTGGTGATGCAGATCACGAAAGCATTCGGGGCATACTTCTTGATGCCGGCGCCGACCTGCTCCATGACCTTCAGGTTGATACCGAGAAGATCGTCGCGGCTCATGCCCGGCTTGCGGGGAACGCCGGCGGTGACGATGCAGACGTCAGCGCCTTCAATCGCGGAATAGTCGCTGGCGCCGGTGAGATTGGCGTCAAAGCCTTCGACCGGAGAAGACTGGGCGATGTCGAGACCCTTGCCCTGAGGGATGCCGTCCGCGATGTCGAACAGGACGATGTCGCCCAGTTCCTTCAAGCCGGCGAGATGCGCCAGCGTGCCACCAATCATGCCAGAACCAATAAGTGCGATCTTGTTGCGCGCCATTTCGGTGTATCCTTTGCGATCAAAATCCGTGGCGGGACGCCGAGCAAGGCATCCACAATAGCCGTCAATCGCATAGCCCCAAAGGCAGAAATTGGCAATTGATTATTTTGAGAGCAGCAATTTCAATCGGTTAGATCGAAAAATTCTTACGTAAACGTAAGGTGTCATGTCGCTGAATTGTCATTCAGCGGCCCGTCTCGCCGGAGTCTGGGCGAGATATTCCGCACTGCGCATCTCGAAAAGACGCGAGGTCGTGCGATCGAATTCAAAGCCCTCGGTCCCCCGCCGCTCCATCAGAAGGTCCTCCGGCATCGCCTCTGCGGAGACGTAGAGACGGATGTTGTGGTCGTAGAGCGTATCAATGAGAATGATGAAACGCTTCGTTTGGTTCCGTTTGTCCGGTCCAAGTTTCGGGACACGATCGAGGAAGATCGTATCGAAACGTTCGGCGATGGCGAGGAAATCGGCAGGACCGAGTGGCGCATCGCAAAGATCGGCAAACGAAAATCGCGCCATGCGATCCACCGCAAGCGGCACGCGGATGGAGCGCCCCTTCATCGGAATCTCAGTCGGCTGCGCCTTGCGCCCATGCAGCGCCTGCATCCAGGAGGCGTCCATGGCCATCTCGGCGCGCTGGTCGAGCGGCGTGAGGTAGACCGGCTGGCTGTTCAGCTTCTCCATGCGGTAATCGGTCGGGGAATCCAGCGTCACGACGTCGACATGCTTCTTCAGCAGATCGATGAAAGGCAGGAAGAGACCGCGATTGAGCCCGTCACGATAGAGATTGTCCGGCTCGACATTCGACGTGGCGATCAAAACGCAGCCGAGCGAGAACAACTCTGAAAACAGCCGCGAGAGGATCATCGCATCGGCAATGTCGGTAACGGTGAACTCGTCGAAGCACAGCAGTTCGGCTTCGGCATAGAGATCGGCGGCGACAGGCGGAATGGGATCCGCCTGCTTGGTCTCGCCGTTCTTGAACTTCAGCCGCTGCGCCGCGATGCGGTTGTGCACATCGGTCATGAATTCGAAGAAGTGCGCCCGGCGCTTCTTCTGGCAGGGTGCCATCGAGAAGAACATGTCCATCAACATGGTCTTGCCGCGTCCGACGCTGCCGTGAATATAGAGACCCTTGATGGCGTCGACCGACTTCTTGCGCGCGGCAAACATCCAGCCGAGCGCGCTGGACTTCGCAGCAGGCCGCTTCCGCTTGAGATCCGCAAGCACGCGATCCAGCATTTTCGCCACATCCATCTGCGCCGAATCCACCTGAAGGGATCCGGACACCGTCAACGCCTTCAGCTGTTCGCAGACGCTGAGCGAGTAATCTGGCATGGGCTGCATGGGGAAGTATCCGCCTGTGCAAATGGGGCGCACCCAGAGGGTGCCACCCCGTCAACTAAAGCAATCCCAGGAAAAGTGCGCAGCGGTTTTCCATCCGGAATTGCGTGGAACGACATTCTAGATCCGTCAAGCGATTCCATGAAGCGCTTGACGGTCCTGGGAGCTTATCGGCTGAGGCTGAGCGGTTGGCCGGACGCCGTCGAGCCGTCGAAGCGCGAATCGGCCGTCTTGTAGAGCGTGCCGACCGTCGAGCCGTCGCGGTTCTTCAGGAGCACCTGCTTGCCCGAGACTTCCCACGATCCCATCGAGGTAAGCTCGCCCGAGCAGCCGCGCGTGCCGCCGCGCGAGCCGCTGCCGAGGTTCGTGAGCGTCAGGAACATGTCGCAGCTCGATCCGCCGTTGCTGACCTTCCAGCTGCCGACCATCGATTCCTTCGTGACATCCATGGCGGAAGCGGCCATCGCCTGCTGCTGCTGTGGGTTGCCCGCATTCGGCGCACCTGTCGGAGCTGCCGGGAATTGCGAGCCGTTCGCACCACCTGCAGGCGGAAGCTGGCTGGATTGTACGGGATTGACAGGCTGAGCCTGCAGTGGGGCCGGAGATGAATAGGTGTCGTTGTTGTATGCCGTGCGCTGGCAACCGGCAAGCGACAGGCCTATCGCCGCAGCCGTCACTGCATATTTGAACTGCATCATCACACTCCTAGTTATTTGTCCACCGCTGACATTCGCAAAGTGATGCCCAATGACGTGCGAATTATCGTATTTCACTTTGGTTAATCAAGTCGATACCGCGATAAATTGCCGAGAGGCCATAGCTGGACAAGAATCGGGTAGTTTCAAGGCTTGATCCGGCAAACCGCATGCAAACGAAACCGAAAGGCGAGTTTCAACATGTTGTGATCGCTCCAGCCGAGGTCGCTGGTCCGCTTCAGAGCCTCACGGAAGGATCCGATGCGACGCAGAAATGCCAAACGGCGGGTTAAACCCGCCGCTCGACCATCATTTTCTTGATTTCGGCAATTGCCTTGGCCGGATTGAGACCCTTCGGGCAGGTCTGCGCGCAGTTCATGATCGTGTGGCAGCGATAAAGGCGGAAAGGATCCTCAAGGTTGTCGAGACGCTCGCCCTTGGCTTCGTCTCTGGAGTCGATCAGCCAGCGATAGGCCTGCAGCAGCACGGCTGGACCGAGATAGCGGTCGCCGTTCCACCAATAGCTCGGACAGGACGTCGAGCAGCAGGCGCACAGGATGCACTCATAGAGGCCGTCGAGCTTCAGGCGGTCTTCATGGCTCTGCTTCCATTCCTTGGCCGGCGGCGGGGAAACCGTCTTCAACCAAGGCTCGATCGAGCGATGCTGCGCATAGAAGTTCGTCAGATCAGGCACGAGGTCCTTGACGACGGGCATATGCGGCAGCGGATAGACCTTCACCGTGCCCTTGATCTCGTCCAGACCCTTGGTGCAGGCGAGCGTATTGGTGCCGTCGATGTTCATCGCGCAGGAGCCGCAAATGCCTTCGCGACAGGAGCGGCGCAGCGTCAGTGTCGGGTCGATCTTGTTCTTGATGTAGAGCAGACCGTCGAGCACCATCGGGCCGCAATCGTCGATATCGATGTAATAAGTATCGATGCTCGGATTCTGGCCGTCATCCGGGCTCCAGCGATAGACGCGGAATTCGCGCGTGTTCTTGGCGCCGACCGGCTTCGGCCAGACCTTGCCTTCGCGCATCTGAGAGTTCTTGGGGAGAGCGAGTTCAACCATGGTCAGTTCCTCTCAGATCAGTACACGCGTGCCTTCGGCTCGATCTTGTGCGGATCGATGCCTTCGGCGATCAGGTCGGTGTGAACGGGACGATAGTCGAGCTTCACGTCGCCGGCGTCGTTGACCCAGGCGAGCGTATGCTTGCGCCAGTTGTCGTCGTCGCGACCGGCAAACTTGCCCTCGGTGTAGTCCTCGCGAGCATGCGAACCACGGCTTTCTTTGCGGGCCTCGGCGCCGTAGATCGTCGTGATGGCGTTGGCCATCAGATTGTGAAGCTCCAGCGTCTCGACGAGATCCGAGTTCCAAATCAGCGACCGGTCGGTAACCTTGATGTCGGCCATTTCCTTCCAGATCTCCGAAAGGCGGCGGCAGCCGGATTCCAGCGATTCCTGCGTGCGGAACACGGCGGCATCTTCCTGCATGGCGCGCTGCATCTTTTCACGCAGCGCTGCCGTCGGCGTCGAGCCGCTGGCATGACGCAGGCGATCGAAGCGATCCATGATCTTGTCGCAAGCGGCAACGTTGACCGGCGGAACCGGGCCTTCGCGGTCGATGACCTGGCCGGCGCGGATGGCGGCGGCACGGCCGAAGACCACAAGGTCGATCAGCGAGTTGGAGCCGAGGCGGTTGGCGCCGTGCACCGAAGCGCAACCGGCTTCGCCGACGGCCATCAGGCCCGGCAGCACGCGTTCGGGATTGTTGCTGTCCGCGTTCAGCACTTCGCCCCAATAGTTCGTGGGAATGCCGCCCATGTTGTAGTGAACGGTCGGCAGGACCGGGATCGGGTCGCGGGTCACGTCGACACCGGCGAAGATACGGGCGCTCTCGGAGATGCCCGGCAGGCGCTCGTGCAACACGGCCGGATCGAGATGGTCGAGATGCAGGAAGATGTGGTCCTTGTTCTTGCCGACGCCGCGACCCTCGCGGATCTCCAGCGTCATGCAGCGCGAAACCACGTCGCGCGATGCGAGGTCCTTCGCCGAAGGAGCATAGCGCTCCATGAAGCGCTCGCCCTCGGAATTGACGAGATAGCCGCCCTCGCCGCGTGCGCCTTCGGTGATCAGGCAGCCCGAGCCGTAGATGCCGGTCGGGTGGAACTGAACGAATTCCATGTCCTGCAAAGGCAGGCCGGCGCGAGCCACCATGCCGCCGCCGTCGCCGGTGCAGGTATGGGCAGACGTTGCCGAGAAATAGGCGCGGCCGTAGCCGCCGGTTGCCAGCACCACCATCTTGGCGGCGAAGCGATGGATCGTGCCGTCATCGAGGCACCAGGCGACAACGCCGGTGCAGCGGCTGCCATCGTCGGACATGATGAGGTCGAGCGCGAAATATTCGATGAAGAATTCTGCGTTGTTGCGCAGCGACTGGCCATAGAGCGTGTGCAGGATGGCATGGCCGGTACGGTCGGCGGCAGCACAGGTGCGTTGCACCGGCGGCCCCTCGCCGTAGTTCTGCATATGGCCGCCGAACGGACGCTGATAGATCTTGCCTTCCTCGTTGCGCGAGAAGGGCACGCCGTAGTGCTCGAGCTCGTAGACGGCCTTCGGCGCTTCCATGACCATGTACTGCATGGCGTCGACATCGCCGAGCCAGTCGGAGCCCTTGACGGTGTCATAGAGGTGCCACTGCCAGCTGTCCGGCGTCATGTTGCGCAGCGAAGCGGCGATGCCGCCCTGGGCGGCAACGGTGTGCGAGCGAGTCGGGAAGACCTTGGTGATGCAGGCGGTGCGGAAACCCTGCTCGGCCATGCCGAGCGTGGCGCGCAGGCCGGCGCCGCCGGCGCCGACGACGATCACGTCATAGGAGTGATCGACATATTTGTAGGCCTTGCCGTTTTGAGCAGCCCCATTCTGAGCGGATGAGTTCGGTGCCATGATGCATTTATCCTACGAACGCGATCTTCAGAATGGCGAAAAGACAGAGCCCCGCCAGAATGACCGCGAAAAACGTGTTGAGCATGAGAAGAACGATCTTGCCGAATTCGCCGTGGACGTAGTCCTCGATGATGACCTGCATGCCGAGCTTCATGTGAATGATGCCGGAGATCACCATCAGGCCGAAGATGACGGCGACGAGCGGGTTCGACAGCGCGTGCACGACTTCCGCATAGGGCGCGCCGGCATAGATCATCAGGAAGATGATGAAGAAAATGAAGAGCGGAACGTTGGCGACGGCGGTCAGGCGCTGGCGCCAGAAATGATCGGTGCCTTCCTTGGCGGAACCGAGACCGCGGACTTTGCCCAAAGGGGTGCGCATATCCATGAGAAATATCCTCTAAAGCATAATCCCGAAAGGCATCCCTGCGCTTCCGGAAACGATCATGCCAGTTCAACCCAGCCGGATGGCGATGCCGATGACCCAGACCAGTACGGTCAGACAGATCGAGGCGATGATCGTGATCTTGGCCATCTTCGTCGAAACGGCAGGGTCGAAACCGTAGCCGAGATCCCAGACGAAATGGCGCATCCCGCCGAGCATGTGATGCAGCAGCGCCCAAGTATAGCCGAACAGGATGATCCGGCCGATGATCGAGCCCATGATCCAGTTGACCAGGTCGAAATAGCCCTGGCCGGTCGCAGCGGCAATCAGCCACCAGGCAACCAACACCGTGCCGAAGTAGAGCGCGCCGCCGGTAATACGGTGGACGATCGACATGACCATGGTGGGAATGGGTTTGTAGATTTGCAGATGCGGCGACAAGGGCCGGTTTTGTGTGACGTTCGCCATCAGAACCTCGCGGCGTTACGATACGCTTAGAACCCGGAACTCCGGGGCAACGCGCGCACAGGACGTGCAGTGTGCGTTGCATCATTGCGACCATTAATCGCGGAAATGCCTATCGACAAGCACAATTGATGCCTGCATCGAATTTAATCGATTGGGATCGCCCTGCACTTTGGCGAGCAAGCAAACACGGGCTCCTCATTCCGGGCCGTTTACCATTTCATCAACCCTGACGTGGACTTCGCACCGCTCTTGGGGCAATCTGCTGTTAAGATTTCATTAACGAACTGAAACGGTGACGAATCATGAGCCCGCATCTTTTCAAGGCAGCAGTGCTCGTTTTGGCGGCAGCGACCGCAGTTTCCACCACCTCGGCACTGGCTGGCGACTATCGCCATTGGCGCCATCACGATCATTCAGGCCTGGTGCGCTTGCCGCAGATAGCGCCTTCGCTGGGCTTCAAGCAGCAGCAACCGGCCAGAATCGTGCTCATGGAGAGGCATGAGGCGGCAAGCACCGGCACGTATGCCGGCACGGCGGATGTCTACCGGGCCAATGGCGGGACTTATGTCGTCGGTTATAGCGACTATGACCCCTATGCACGCCCGGCAGCGCCGCAGCCGAGACCGCGCGCCAAGGTCATCAACGTCCGCTATGCTCCAGACCCGTGTTCGCATGAAGCCGGTGTCTGCGTGATTCGCCCCTGAGGGCCTCAAGACCAGATCAGCAAAAATGTGCCGGTGTTTCCCTCGGGAAGAGCCCAAGGTCCGGACGGATGACCGCTCTCAGTCGGTGAGAAATCGCCAGACCGTCGTTTTCTTGACTTCGCTATCCTCCAGCGCCCGTGTGACAGGCACCTGATAGGTCGCCTGCGCCTCCAGGCGATCCTTGGGAAGATAGGCCCGGCCGGGATCGCCGACCAGAACCGTCCTGGTCTCGCCCGCCAGTCCGCGGAACCAGGGAACGAGGCTCGCGGCAAAATCGCGATCGTAGAAAACGTCGCCGGCAAGAATGACATCCGCTTCGATCATGCGGCCAATGATGTCTTCTCCGGAAAAACTCACGGCGACGCCGTTTTCGACGGCATTCAGCCGGATCGCCGTTCCCGCCCAGGGATCGATATCGACCGCAAGCACGTGGCTTGCACCCGCTCGCTTGGCCGCTATCGCGACAAGCCCGGACCCGCTGGCGAAATCAAGTACGCTTCTGCCGGCAACACTTTCCGGATGATCGAGGATGTAGCGCGCCAATCCCTGGCCGCCCGCCCAGGCAAAGGCCCAGAAGGGCGGCGGCAAGCCAATCTCCTCCAGCTCTTCCTCGGTTTTCAGCCAGAGTTCGTGCGCTTCGCTCGCAAGATGCAGCCGGATTTCCGGCACATGCGGCGGCGCCATCAGACTGGTATTGGCGCGGATGAAACTTTCCGGATCGGTTTTCAAAGAATCCTCGAACCGGATCAGACCGGCGGATTATCCAGACCGCCCATGCGGCAGACTTCGAGCCACTCCTCATCCGTCACCGGCTGCACCGAAAGCCGCATGGAAGTGACAAGTGCCATCTGCGAGAGCTTCGGGTTGGCCTTGACGTCCTTGAGGGATACCGGCTTCGGCATGTCGCGGACAGCGCGAATATCGACGCATTCCCAGCGAAGATCGTCCTTTGCGGTCGAATCCGGATGCGCCAGCGCGCAGACTTCGACAATGCCGACAATCTCCAGCCCGTCATTGGAGTGATAAAAGAAGCCTTTGTCGCCAATCTGCATGGCCCGCATATTGTTGCGGGCGAGATAGTTACGAACGCCGGTCCACTCGGTCCCCTTGTCGCCGGCATCCTTTTGCTGCTGCCAGGACCAAGAGGCCGGTTCGGATTTATAAAGCCAGTGCGCCATTCCTCATGCCTCCGGATTGTTGAAGACCCAGTTGAACGGCTTGATTTCGACGCTCTCGAACAGGCCGGCCTTGGTGTAGGGATCGGCATCGGCGATCGCGACCGCGGCTTCGACGCTTTCGGCCTTCACGACCACCAGGCTGCCGTTCGGCTTTCCTTCCGCGTCCAGGAAAGGACCGGCCATCTTCAGTGTGCCCTCGGCATTGAGCTTGTTCAGATATTCCACATGCGCCGGGCGCGTCTCCATGCGGACGTTCAGGTAACCGGGCTTGTCCTTGCAGACAAAGGCGAACAGCATGTTTGGGCTCCTTCAGATATCCAAAACTATTCCGTGGTGATCGGCCGCGTCATCAATTGCCCGATGGCTGTGGAAATGTCGAGCTTGCCGTCGATGATGGCGGAAACCGCGTCGGTGATCGGCATGTCGACGCCGAGTTCGCCGGCGAGTCGCGCAGCAATGGAAGCAGCATAGGCGCCTTCGACCAGCGTGCCATGCGCGGGATCGACGGTGTCCCCCTCGCCAAGCGCGATACCGAATCTGAGATTGCGGGATTGATGGCTGGTGGCCGTCAGCACGAGATCGCCGAGACCGGACAGACCACGTACAGTTTCCGCCTTGCCGCCCTTGGCCGCGACGAAGCGCGACATCTCGGCAAGACCTCGGCTGATGAGCGCTGCACGCGCCGAATCGCCAATACCGCGGCCCTCGACGATGCCGCAGGCAATGGCGAGGACATTCTTCAGCGCGCCGCCGAGCTGTACGCCGATACGGTCATCCGATGCGTAGAGGCGGAAGGTCGGACCGGAGATCGCCTGGGCGAGCCTTTCGGCGACGGTCATGTCGGCAGCCGCGATCGCCATGGCCGTCGGCAGACCCTTGGCGATGTCGGCGGCAAAGCCCGGACCGGAAAGCACGGCGATGGCATGCTGCGGCAATTCCCGCTCGAGCATGTCTGTCAGCAGATCGCCGGAGACCTTGTCGATGCCCTTGGCACATGTGGCGACAATGGCATCCTTGGCAAGATAGGGCCCATAATGCCTGGCAGCATCGGCCTGCGCCTGCGAGGGCATGGCGAACAGAACGATGCCGGCACTGGAAATAGAGTCCGCCTCGACCGAGAACCGAAGCGAATCCGGAAGTTCGATGCCGGGAAGAACCGCATCATGCATGCGATCTGCGGCGAGATCGCTCATCAGTCCGGCATTGCGTCCGACGAGCGTCACGTCGCTACGGCCTGTGAGCGCGATGACGGCGGCAAGCGCCGTGCCGAAGGCCCCGGCGCCGATGACTGCGATCCGTTCGTTGCCGCTCATGCCTTCGCTCCTCGTTTACCGTGGCCCAGGAGGGTTTCCGCCTTCTGATCCAGCGGCCAGCGCGAACGCGGTTGCACATCGAGATCGTCAGGCGCTGCACCCTTTGCCATGCGCTCGAGCCCCGCCCAGGCGATCATGACGGCATTGTCAGTACACAATCTCAATGGCGGCGCGATGAAGCGGAAACCGTTGGCATCACAAAGCTCCTGCAGCGTGCGGCGCAGCTCCAGATTGGCGGCAACGCCGCCGGCGACGACAAGCGACGGCTTTTCCTCGGTCTTTGGAAACTCCGTCTTGAAGCGCTGCAGACCACGGCCGATCCGATCTTTCAAAGTCCGCGAAATGGCTTTCTGGAAGGAAGCGCAGATGTCGGCGATATCCTGCTCGGTGACGGGAGCAATCGCCGTCGCCGCCTGACGCACGGCTGTCTTCAGGCCGGAGAAGGAAAAATCGAGGCGTGCTTCGCCCACCAGCGGACGCGGGAGATCGAAGCGGTCCGGATTGCCATTTTTCGCAGCAGCCTCCACGGCCGGTCCCCCAGGGTAGGGCAGTCCCAGCAGCTTGGCCGTCTTGTCGAAGGCTTCGCCCAGCGCATCGTCGATGGTCGTGCCCCAGCGTTCATAGTCTCCGACGCCGCGCACGAGGATAAGCTGCGTGTGGCCGCCGGAAACGAGCAGCATGAGATAGGGAAAAGCAAGTCCATCAGTCAGCCGCGCCGTAAGAGCATGGCCTTCCAGATGGTTGATGGCGTATAATGGTTTCCCTGTGGCGCGCGAAATCGCCTTGCCGGTCATCAACCCCACGAGCAAGCCACCGATGAGGCCCGGGCCGGAGGTGGCGGCAATGGCATCGACGTCTGAGAGCGACACATTGGCGCGTTTCAATGCTTCGTCGATCAGCGTATCGAGCGCCTCGACGTGTGCCCGCGCGGCAATTTCCGGCACAACGCCGCCATAGGCGCTATGCTCGTCCAGCTGGCTGAGGACGACATCGGAACAAACCGTAGGTGTACCGTCATCCCGGCGCTCGACAATGGCTGCAGCGGTTTCGTCGCAGCTTGTTTCGATGCCGAGAATACGAAGAATGGACGCCATGGAGAAAGTTCGTTGCCTACAGGTCGATTGCGGTAAAGCGGAAATATGGTTACGGGAACTGTCGGTAACAACGGATCAAAGCGGATGCAAACAAAACCTTTCCGGATCGGCACGCGGGGCAGCCCGCTGGCGCTTGCCCAAGCGTACGAGGCGCGCGACCGTCTGATGGCGGCGCATGGCCTTCCGGAGGAGATGTTCGAAATCGTCGTTCTGACCACCAAGGGCGACCGCATTACCGATCGCGCGCTGGCGGCGATCGGCGGCAAGGGCCTGTTCACGGAAGAGCTGGAAGAGAGGCTGACGTCTGGCGAACTCGACTTCGCCGTCCACTCGGCCAAGGACATGGCGACGAAACTGCCCGAGGGCCTGGCGCTGAACGCCTACATGCCCCGCGAGGACATCCGTGATTCCGTCATTGGCCGCACAGCACCGAAATTGACGGAACTGCCGCATGGCGCCACCGTCGGCTCTGCCTCGCTGCGCCGTCAGGCACTGATCCGCCGCCTGCGTCCGGATATTAATGTCATCACTTTTCGCGGTTCGGTTCAGACCCGCCTCCGCAAGCTGGAAGAAGGACAGGCCGATGCGACGCTGCTCGCCATTGCCGGTTTGAAGCGGCTCGGCAATGTCGAGGTCATCACCGACATCCTCGATCCCGACGAATTTCCGCCGGCTCCGGCGCAGGGCGCGATCGCCATCGAAAGCCGCATCGAAGACAAGAGGATGAACGACCTGCTCGCCGCCATCAATGACGGGCCGACCTTCGACGCCGTCTCCTGCGAGCGCGCCTTTCTGGCCGCACTCGACGGATCCTGTCGCACGCCGATCGCCGGCTACGCGATCTGCGAGGGCGATCACCTGCGTTTCTTCGGCATGATTCTTTCGCCGGACGGACAGAAGGTTCACACGACCACCATCGAAGGCCACCGCCGCGATGCCGAGGCGCTCGGCACCAATGCCGGCCAGGCTGTGCGTGCCGAGGCGGGCAGCACCTTCTTCGAAGACTGGGTCTGATATCCGATGCGCGTCGTCGTCACCCGCCCCAGGCATTCGGGTGAACGCACCATCAGCCGACTGACGCAGATGGGCCATGAGGCATGGTTGCTGCCGCTGGCCGAGCCGGTTCATCATGTCGACGAAGCAAGGCACGCGCTTTTTGAAACCCACGGCGCCATCGCCGTTACCAGCGCCGAAGCGATTCGGGTTCTGGCTGCATTGGAGCGCGATCTCGCCCCGCACCTCGCCCGCCCGATCTTTGCCGTCGGCAAGGCAACGGCCAAGGAGGCGGCCGGCCTTGGCTTCGCCGATATTACCGCATCGGAAGGCGGCGGCACGGAACTCGCCGCCCTGATCTCAAGCCGCGCAGCCAACAATGGCGACGCGCCTCTTCTCTATCTCGCAGGTTATCCTCGGGCCGCCGGTTTCGAAGCGGGATTGACCGGCCTGCAACTGCCCTTTCGCACGGTCGAATGCTACCGGATGCAGGATATCATTCCCGATGACGCTACGCTTCGCCGGCTTTTCGCGGACCGGCCGGCAGACGCGGTGCTGCTCTATTCCCAGCAAACGGCGCAGCGCTTTTTCGGACTTTCCTTCGTGCAACGAAATCAAACCCTATTCGACGGGATACGCTTCCTCTGCCTGAGTGAAGCCATCGCCGAAGCGATTCCCGTGGCTCTTCACCCACATGTCGCCATCGCCGGCACGCCGGATGAAGACAGACTTCTGGCGCTGCTTGTCGCTGAGTAAGGCCGCAATTTTGATCTAAGGTCTTTCCATAATCGCCTTGTCTGTCTAACTTCGTTGCAGCGCATGAAAAGAGGACCTCATGGTACCGGGAAAACCGCCTAACCATTCGAAGCCCAAAAACGAGCCGGTCACGATCGACCTGGAAGCCGAAAAAACTGCGCAGGACGCAGCATCCGAGAGTTTAACGGAGCGCGGCCACAGCGAATCCGGCTCCTCCTCCGCCAATGAAGTGGAAATGCCACTGGAAGCGGAAAAGGAACCGTTACGCGAGGACGACCGGGAACATATGTCCGGTCCGCCCCCTGAGGAGCCGAGAGCCGCTGCGGACCGGATACCTGATCCGGTATCTCCCCATCCCGAGCAACCAAGACGGGAAGGCGCGACTTCCGGACTGATCGCCGCCGGCATCGTCGGCGGCTTGGTTGCGCTCGTTTGCGCAGGCGCGGTCCAATATGCCGGCCTGCTGCCGGGCCGAGGTTCGGGCAAAGACAATTCCGCCGAGATCACCGCACTCAACGCAGAAATCGACGGACTGAAACAGAGCGTCGCCAATCTTGCCGCAGCCCCGGCGCCGGCTGCAAAACCGGACAGCGCACTTACGGCCCGTGTCGCGGCGCTCGAAACCACGGTAGCCAACGGTGTGTCGTCAGGCGGGTCGACGGGTGCTGCAAGCGGCGATGCCGATCAGAAGATCGCCACCCTGACTGCCCAACTCAGTCAGCTGAAAGCAGATCTCGGCAAGGCGACCCAGAGCCAGGCGACCTCGGACGCCGAGGTCAGCAAGCGCCTCGATGACGCCGAGAAGAAGCTGAGCGGCCCCAGCCAGGAAAGTGCGGTTGCTCGCGCCATTGCGGCCGCGGCGCTGAAGGCCGCGATCGATCGCGGCGGCCCCTTCCGCCCCGAACTCGAAACTTTCGCCAATGTCGCACCTGATGATCCGGCTGTCGCCGACCTCAAGAGCTTCGCCCAGACAGGCGTCCCCTCGCGCGCCGACCTGATCCGTCAGGTTACCGACGTCGCGACCGCCATCGTCGCCACGACGCAAAGCAGCGATCCGAACCAGAGCTGGACCGATCGATTGATGTCGGGTGCAAAATCCCTGGTGCAGGTGCGCCCTGTCGGTAACGTTCCGGGCGACAGCGTCGATGCGATCGCCGCGCGCTTCGAGGACAAGGTGAAGAATGGCGATCTGCCGGCCGCCGTCAACGAGTGGAACAGTCTGCCCGAGACGGCCAAATCCGCCTCCGCCGCCTTCAAGCAATCGCTGGAAGCTCGCATCCGCGTCGAGGATCTGGTGAGCGATGCGCTGTCGAAGGCAATCGCCAATACCGGGAAACAGAACTAAGGACGGAGCGCAGCAATGATCAGACTGCTTATCTTCGCCATTCTCGTCCTGGCTCTCGGCTATGGCTTCTCGTGGCTCGCGGATCGGCCCGGCGACCTCTCGCTGGTCTGGGAAGGCCAGCTCTATCAGACCAGATTGATCGTGGCCGCAGCGATCCTGATCGCCTTGATTGCTGCCGTGATGATCGTGTGGTGGTTCATCCGGCTGATCTGGACCTCGCCGCATTCCGTGACCCGCTACTTCCGCGCCCGCAAGCGCGACCGCGGTTACCAGGCGCTGTCGACCGGATTGATTGCCGCCGGTGCCGGCAATGCCCTGCTCGCTCGCAAGATGGCGGCACGCACGCGCGGCCTCATCCGCGCCGACCAGGAGCCGCTCATCAATCTGCTGGAAGCACAGGCTGCCCTGATCGAGGGCAAGAACGACGAGGCGCGTCAGAAATTCGAGCTGATGGCCAACGATCCCGAAACGCGCGAGCTCGGCCTGCGCGGGCTCTATCTCGAAGCCAAGCGTCTTGGAGCGCACGAAGCCGCGCGGCAATATGCCGAGAAGGCTGCCGATCAGGCGCCATATCTGCCCTGGGCAGCGCAGGCGACGCTGGAATATCGCAGCCAGGCCGGCCGTTGGGATGATGCCATCAAGCTTCTCGACCAGCAGAAGGTCGCGCATGTCGTCGACAAGACCACGGCCAACCGCCAGCGCGCCGTGCTTTTGACGGCCCGCGCTAACGACCGGCTGGAAAGCGATCCGAACGGCGCCCGCGACGACGCGCTGGCTGCACTGAAGCTCGTGGCCGATTTCGTGCCTGCAGCCTTGATTGCCGCCAAGGCCCTGTTTCGCGAAGACAAGGTGCGCAAGGCGGCATCCATGCTCGAGCAGGTCTGGAAGACACATCCGCACCCAGAAATCGGCAAGGCTTATGTGCGTGCACGCAGCGGCGATTCCGTCACCGACCGCCTGAAGCGTGCCGAACGGCTGGAGACCATCCGCCCCAACAATGTCGAAGCCCTGCTTTTGACGGCAAAGGCGGCGCTGGATGCCGGCGATTTCAGCAAGGCCCGGAACAAGGCCGAAGCAGCCGCAAGGATCGATGCCCGCGAAGGCGCTTTCCTGCTGCTGGCCGACATCGAGGAAGCCGAAACCGGCGATCAGGGCCGTGTGCGGCACTGGATGGCGCAGGCGCTGCGCGCTCCGCGCGACCCTGCCTGGGTCGCTGATGGTTTCGTCTCCGAAAAATGGCTGCCGCTTTCGCCCATGACCGGCCGCCTCGACGCCTTCGAATGGAAGGCGCCTTTCGGTCAGATCGAAGGACCTGTGGAAGAGGGAACAACCGTATCCGTCGATGCCGCGCTGAAATCGCTGCCGCCGGTACGCGGGACCGTCTCCGCAACCGCCTCGGAGGCATCGGCTTCACCGAAAGTTGCATCGCCGCCATCCGATACCTATGTCATGGAATTGCAGCCGCCTGCGGCAAAGCCCTCGCCGAGTACGACCGCCGCGGCGCCGGGACCGACAAAGGAAGAGCCGGAACCGCGGCCCTTCTTTGGTGGCGCTCCGGATGATCCGGGCGTGAAAAAACCTAAACTTGAACCGGAACCCAAGACGCGGCTCAAGTTGTTCTAGAGCACGTCCAGCAAGAGCGCGCAGCGGTTTTGCTGGACGTGCGTGAAACGAAAAGATCGAGCATGGCGCCCCAAGAACCTTGCTCCGCTTGTATTGAGAACGGATACGGATGTTTGAACGCTTTCAGGAATTTCTTCACAACCTGACCCAGGACCACCCGAAATCCGGCTTTGCACCCGACGATCCGCGCGTCGCGGTCGCGGCGCTCTGTATCCAGGTCATGGAGGCGGACGGCAAGATCGAGAACAGCGAGAAGAAGAGGCTGCGCAAGCTTCTGAAGGAGCAATATGGTCTTGAAGGCCGCAAGCTCGATGCGCTGATCGCCGCCGGCGAGGAGGCCGAAAGCGAGGCAGTCGACTACTATAGGTTCACTTCGGATCTGAAGCGTCATCTCGACAGCGCCCAGCGGCTCGAGCTGCTCGGCATTCTCTGGGATATCGTCTATGCCGATGGCGAGCGCAGCGAGATGGAAGATCACGCGATCTGGCGCATCGCCGACCTGATGGGCATATCCGACCGCGAACGCATCATGAAACGCCAGGAGGCAGCTGCTCGCGCACCCGGCTTCAGGGTGGAGACAGGCAATGATGATTGAAGCGCCGAAGCGCGCCGGGCGACCTATACTGATCGTGCTTCATCAGGAGCGTTCGAGCCCCGGCCGCGTCGGCCAGATGCTGCTGGAAAAGGGCTACGATCTCGATATCCGCCGCCCTGTTCTCGGTGACCGGCTGCCCTCGACACTTGCCGCGCATGCCGGCGCCGTCATCTTCGGCGGCCCGATGAGCGCCAACGACCCCGACGATTTCGTCAAGGCCGAGATCGACTGGCTGAAAGTGCCGCTCAAGGAAAACCGTCCTTACCTCGGGATCTGTCTTGGCGCACAGATGCTTGCCCGCCATCTCGGCGCCAAGGTGAAAGCGCGCGACGACGGCAAGACCGAGATCGGATGGTATGCGCTGAACCCCACGGAGAAGGGCCGGCTGCTGATGCGCTGGCCGCAGATGGTCTACCATTTTCACCGGGAAGGCTTCGAGCTGCCCCATGGTGCCGACCTGCTTGCGACTGCGGAAACCTATCCTAATCAGGCCTATCGTTACGGCGCCAATGCCTGGGGCCTGCAGTTCCATGCCGAACTCACGCGCGCCATGATGCAGCGCTGGGTCGTGCATGGCGAGCACCGCTTCTGCATGCCGAATGCGCAGCAGGGCCGCGAGCATCTGGAAGGCCGCATGATCTTCGACGGCGCCCTCAAGGCGTGGCTGTCGGAGTTCCTCGATCTGGTCTTCGAGGGCAAGCAGGCGATGGCGGCTTAAGCAGCCGGCCTGTCAATCTGCACCAAGGGCTTCATCGTACCGCTCGATCGCGCTGCGCACCGATCGGGCATATCGCCCAAGCTTGCCTGCATCCGACATCAGCGTGTCCCTAATCCATCTTGGGATCTCGAGCTGAACCCCGGCCTTCCGCCGGCCGCGGTTGCATATGTTGGCGGCCGATGCCCCGGCCAAAGCCTCGCCCTTCTTCCTCGGTGCTGCCGCAAACCCACCCTGCCGCAACGCCTGAACGATCAGGTCACGAAGCGGCCCATCAAGGCCGCCGACCCAGCTCGTTTCGGGATCATCTCTGTCCGTTCGGCCATGAATGGCGAGAACGATCCGCGATCTGGACACCAGACCGAGTGCTATCGGCTCGTCGAAATGCTCGGAGGTGATATGAAGCTCATGATGCAGCCTGTCGGCATCAAGTCCCTCGAAACTGTAGAGGGAAAAACTCTCCGCGGCGACCTGCTCCGCAATCTGCGACGTTGCAGGCTCGATGAAGCCGCCATGCGGCGCCAGAATAGCCACATGCGAGGATCGATCTTCAAAGCGGATGCGATAGTCGGCACCCGCAATCTCACATTCTCGCAAGGCTGAGAACGAACCGTACCGATCCGGTCGCCTCGCCATCCTTTGCACTCAGGCCGGCTGCGGGTCGCCGTCGCGATCCGGCGCATTCAAACTGTCGATCCGGCGAAGCTGTGGGAAGCCGGTCGCCCAGAGAAAGGCGACAGCAAGCGTGCCGAGACCGCCGACGACCACGGCGGGGATAGCACCGAAATAATGCGCCATGATGCCGGCACGGAATTCGCCGAGTTCGTTCGATGCTCCAACGAAGACCATGTTGACCGCATTGACCCGTCCGCGGACATGATCCGGCGTCCAGAGCGTGATAAGCGTCTCGCGGACATAGACCGAAATCAAATCCGATGCGCCCATGATGGCAAGGGCGACGATCGATAGCCACGGCGAATGGGAGATGCCGAAGATCAGCGTTCCTACGCCAAACATGGCAACACCGATGAACATGCAAATGCCGGCACGATTGCGAATGGGGTAGGTCGCCAGAAACACGCCCATGGCGATCGCACCAAAGCTTGGCGCGGCGCGCAGCATACCAAGACCCCAGGGACCGAGCGTCAGAATATCCCGCGCATAGACGGGCATCAGCGCGACCGCGCCGCCGAGCAGCACCGCGAAAAGATCGAGAGAGACCGCGCCGAGCACCACTTTTTCCGACCAGATGAAGCGGAAGCCGGCAAGCATTTCGCTCAGGCTGCGCTTCTCATGCGCCACACGTTGCTGCGGCTTCGGAATGAGGAAGGTCAACACCGAGCCGGACGCAAAGAAAAGCACGGCCACGGTGTAAGCAACGCTGGGGCCGACGCCGTAAAGCAAGCCGCCTGCCACCGGACCGAGAATGGCGGCGGCATCCCAAGACATCGAGTTCCAGGTAATGGCGTTCGTCAGGTCGGCAGGCGGGATAAGATTGGGCGCCAGTGATTGCATCGCCGGCGTCATGAAGGCGCGCTCGATGCCGAAGACCACGAGGATCATGAAGACCGGAAGCGGCGCAAACCCGCCCGAGACGGTGAGAAACAGCAGCGCCGCCGCGCAGAGAGTGCCGACGAAAATGCAGATCGCCGCAATCAGGCGCCTGTTGTAGCGATCGGCGACTGTGCCCGTCACCAGAATCAGCAGCAGCGATGGCAGGAACTGCACCAGACCGATCAGGCCGAGATAGAGTGGCTGGCCCGTGTGCTCGTACATCTGCCAACCGACGGAGACGCTGACGACCTGCGTTGCAAAGGCGGTGAGGAAGCGCGCGAAAAAGAAATAGGCATAGGCGATATGCCTGAAGGCAGCAAACCGGTCTCCGCTGGCAGCGAACGACATGGGGCAGAACTTTCCGGGCCACGGCCAGCGCAAACACGCTCGCCATTAAAACATGATCCAGTACGCTCTTGAGCGCAGGACGTCCGTTAGTCGCCAATGCCCCCCATCCTGTCAACATGAAACTGGGACTTCCGTGTTCATGCGGAAGCATTCTCAGGAACGCTACGCAGCGACTTTCCGTCAAAAATGCTTAAAGAAACAAAAGGATAGAGCGTTTTTGCACCTCAAGGAGAAGCGCAAACATTTGATGGCGCTAACGGATTGCCAAGTTCGCGTCTCGCCGCCGCCAATCGCACGGGCGCCACGCTCCGCAAACCGCTATGCTATATCTTGGTATAGGATAGTTGCTCTACTGTATAAAGAATAACCGCCAATATAGCCTTTGTTTTACTGTGAGATATTGCTATGTGCTGGATGTCGGCCCGAAAAAGTCGACTCCCAAAGGAACTTGTTTATGTCGCCCGACAGTAGTCGAACAGTCGCGCCGAAGAGGCTGCATCATCAGGGTTAACTGCCCGTCTCGATGGTGCGACCTCGCGAGGCACAATCGAGGTACGAGATGATCGATAAACTGCTTTCTTCACGCCCATCGCGCTCCGGACCAAGGTCTTCCTTATACGCCTCGACGCGACATCGAATGTAGCTTCACCCGCCTCAAATCGTCAGATCATGCGGTACGGAGCCAACCGGCTTCAAACTTCCTTGGCATCGGGCTGCCCCCGATGCCCATCGGATCTTGATGGGCGGAGCGCAAAGGCGACCCGAAGCCCAAGGCCCCGAATACCTCTGGATTGACGAGAGACAATATCGTTAGCCGGCGCAACATCAATCGACTCCCGAACGCGTCGAACAGCCGGCAATCATTCACCTGCGTGCCTCAGGCTGAACGCAGCACAGAACGGCACAGGCCAGACTTGGAGTAATCCTCATGCGTCTTCTCATCAGCGGTGGCAGACACTTTGCCGACACGACCGTCATTCGCAAGGAACTCGACCACATACAGAACGCATCGCCGATATCTGTCCTGATCCATGGCGGTCTGCCCGCGCTCGGCGTGGAGGCCGAGAATTGGGCGCGCGAACACAACATACACGTGATCAGGTATCCCGCGAATTGGTCCCTGCTCGGCAAGCATGCCGAGGCCAGGAGAAACGCATTCATGCTGGAGGATAGCCGCCCCGATATCATCCTGATGTTTCCGGGCGGGCGCCAAACCGCTTTCTTCGAGCGCACCGTTAGGGAATTGCGCATTCCGATGACGGTTGTCGGTCAGTCGAATGCGACCGCTATATCGCAAGAGGATGCCGAGCATCCCTGGGCGCCGTCGTCTCAGCCTCGGCAATCCATGCATATTTGAGGCGAAGCATTCTCCGAAGCGCGCCGCAGTCTTTCAGATTGAGCTGTGGTGCTTTGGCCTCTGATCTCGCGCCTGATGCCGAAAAATGTGAGCGGCTTTCGGCATCATGCTCTGCGTCTCTGATTTGTGAGCCGGACGATTTTTACCGCGCCTCACGCGCACCACTGGAATTGCTACGGCGTAACGCGGTTCGATCCCACTGTCTGCGAACGGGAACGCGCCGTTCGCCGATGGTCCACCGTGCCCGCGCTTTTCAAGCTGTGAAGTGACGGCGGCCGGCACATTCGGTCCTCCTGCAACTCGACATCCGCTTGATCGCCTTGTTTGCCCAGCCCGGCGATCGCCCTGTAGCCCGCGAGACGCCCCTGACGATTGAGCCTCACGACGATAACGGGGATGGCAAGCTGATCGGCAGCGCGGTGAAGAGCGATCTCCGACCCATCGCAGGGTAACTGAAGAATAATATCGGGTCTGGAATCACGCAGCATCAGCGATATCCATCTCGTCTCGCTGTCCGGCCCCTGTATCGACCAGTTTGCGGGATAGCGGAGCGCATCGACCGCGTTCTCCCGCGCCCATCTATCGACCGCAACCCGCACGGTCGGCGCTTCGCCGTGAATGATGAGGGAAATGCCGCGACGAGCATGAATGCGGTCGAGTGCGGTTTGGATCGGGCTGAGGCGCGCAACGCCATTGCCGCCATGTATCAATAGACGCATGTTTGGTCTCCAGGTCGGATTGATTTCCAGATTTGTCGGAGCGATTTCGCGCTGCGGCGTCCGCAGCGCGGGGCAAAGCTATTCGGGCGAAACAGGAACGAGCCGGACTTCCGTGAAGGATCGAACGAGAATGCTCGCCCGCCGGGCACCGGCAGCAATACCGCCGGTGCCCGTTCGGTGCTCAATACCACTGCTTGAATGCTCGCATGTAGAGCATCTTCGCCGTCTGGGCGACGATGCAGTAGCTCAGCAAAGTGCCGGCGAGCCATGGGAAGTAGGACCACGGGAGCGGCTGCAGGCCGATGATCGTTCCAAAGGGAGAGAACGGGACATAGATACCGACTGCCATGACCAATGTGGTCATGAGCATGACCGGTAGCGCCGCAGTGCTCTGGATGAAGGGAATCTTCTGCGTCCGCAACATATGGACGACCAGTGTCTGCGACAGCAGGCCCTCGATGAACCATCCCGACTGGAAGAGCGTCTGATGCTCCACAGAGTTTGCACCGAAGACGAACCACATCAGCGCAAACGTGGTTATGTCGAAGATGGACGAGGTCGGCCCGATCCAGATCATGAAGCGGCTGATGTTTTTGGCATCCCATTTGCGTGGCTTGCGCAGGAATTCCTCGTCCATCCGATCCCATGGCAAAGAAAGCTGCGAGATATCGTACATCAGGTTCTGCACGAGTAGCTGGATGGCGAGCATCGGCAGGAAGGGAATGAAGGCACTTGCAACCAGAACCGAGAATACGTTCCCGAAATTGGAGCTTGCCGTCATATTGAGATATTTCATGATGTTGCCGAAGGTCTCGCGGCCCTGGATCACCCCCTCTTCGAGCACCATCAGGCTTTTCTCAAGCAGGATGATATCGGCGGACTCCTTGGCGATATCCGCACCGCTGTCGACGGAGATGCCGACGTCGGCATCCCTCAATGCCGGCGCGTCGTTGATGCCATCGCCGAGGAAGCCGACGGTATGGCCATTCTGCTGAAGCGCCTTCAGCACGCGGGATTTCTGCAGCGGTGTCAGCTTGGCAAACACCGTGCGTGATTCCACCAGCGTCGCCAGCTCCTCTTCGCCGATCTTCTCCAGATCGCGGCCCAGGACCGGCACCCCCGGCTCGAGCCCGACCTCCCGGCATATCTTGGCCGTCACGACGGCATTGTCGCCGGTCAAGACCTTGACGGTAACGCCATGTTCCTTGAGGGCGCGGATGGCGGCAACGGCCGATTCCTTGGGCGGGTCGAGGAAGGTCAGGAAGCCGCGGATGGTCAGGCTCTTCTCCACGCTGCTATTGTAGCGCTTGGCCTCCTCCTCCAGCCCGATCTCCCTTGTCGCGACGATCAGCACGCGGAAACCGTCCTCATTATAGGTGCGCGAAAGATCCATCAGCTGCCGACGGCGCTCGTCGTCGAGGGGCCTGATATCCAGCCCGTCGCGATAATGCGTCGAGATCGCAAGCATCTCTTCGACCGCGCCCTTGCAGACGAGAAGATGCTTCTGGTCTCGCCCCTCGACGATGATCGACAGACGACGACGCACAAAGTCGAACGGCAGTTCGTCGACTTTCGTGTAGTCAACCATCTTGGCGATATCGGATTTCTCCGTTGCAAAGCGGACGACGGCCTGGTCCATCAGGTTGCGCATGCCGCTCTGATGATGGCTGTTCAGCCAGGCCAGCGAAAGAACCTCTTCATCAACGCGCCCGTTCACATCGACATGATGCTCGAGGATGATGCGATCCTGCGTCAGCGTGCCGGTCTTGTCGGTGCACAAGATATCCATCGCTCCGAAATTCTGCACTGCGTTGAGACGCTTCACCACGACCTTGCGCCGGGCCATCGAAACGGCACCTTTGGCGAGGTTCGAGGAGACGATCATCGGCAACATTTCCGGCGTCAGCCCCACCGCGACGGCTACGGCAAACAGGAAGGCATCCATCCAGTTGCCCTTTGTGAAACCGTTGATCAGGAAAACGATGGGAACCATGACCAGCATGAAGCGGATCAGAAGCAGGCTGACGCTATTCACGCCACGGTCGAACGAGGTCTGAGCCCTCGTGCCGACGATAGACTTGGCAAGGGACCCGAAATAGGTGCGAGGGCCGGTGGCGACCACAAGCGCCGTGGCAGTGCCGCTCACCACATTCGTGCCCATGAAGCAGATATTGGGAAGATCCAGCAGATCGACACGGTCTGAAACGACCGCGATCGCCGATTTCTCCGCAACGGCGCCGAGCGTATCGTATTTCTCGACCGGAAGCGCCTCGCCCGTCAGCACGGCCTGGCTGACGAAGAGATCGCGGGATTCGATCAGCCGCACGTCGGCCGGGATCATGTCGCCCGCCGAGAGCTGGACGACATCTCCCGCGACGAGTTCGCGCATGGGGATTTCAATGCGTTCCGGCTTGGTGTCATAGCGATGACGGCGCAGGACGGTGGCCGTGGTACGCACCATCGCCTTCAAGGCTTCCGCCGCCCTCGCGGACCTGTATTCCTGCCAGAAACGCAGCAGCGCGCTGATCGTCACCATTGTCACGATGATGGTAACGCCGGTAATATCCGGATCGTCGCCCGATTGAAGCGGTAGCCAGTAATCGGTGAAGAATGAAATGCCGGCAAGCAACAGCAATACGCCGATGAACGGGTTCTTGAAGGCCAGAAGCAATTGGATGATCGCATGCGGCGGCTTGTCATGCGCCACGTCATTGGCGCCATCCCTGACGAGACGCTCCCCCGCTTCCTTATATGTGATGCCGTCGACCCGGCTTGCGACGTTTGCCAGCGTCGCATCGAGGCTGTTCTGCGCCTCGATGATCGCCCGCATCGACAGCCTTCTGCTGTCTTTCAACTCGGTCTTCTTGTCGATTATTTTCATGATTGTGCCTCCTGCCGCTTCAAGGCGGGGCACAATGCGTCACGCTCGATTGGAGGCGCGCGACAACGTGCCCAACCAGCGTGTCGCGGTCGGGTTCGATATTGGTATTTTCGCTGGGAAAGCTCGCCGCAGTCGGTTGAGATCAGCGATTGCGACGAGCCAGACTATGTCCGTGTCCAAGAGAGCCTCTTGAGGTTCGCTGCAGATGGGCCTGCAGCAAAAGGAATTGATGAGGGTGGCGGGCCGTTCAGATGGCGTCGACGGTCCGCAAACGCCGCGGCGTCAGCATCCCCATCAGCCTGTCAAATGAGGCGACCACCCATCGCAATCCTATCTCGTCGTCCGTCAGGTGCCATCGCATCTCGAGGCGGCCCGTTCCGGAGTTGACGTGCCAGTGCGCGCAAAGATGCGGCCGGGGAGCCGGCAAGTTGCCGGCGGCCTCCCGCAGCTTGGTCGACGATGAGCCCGCACGCGAACTTTCAGCCGATGCCAGCGCAAACCTGACGATATTCGAACGAGGGAATTTCTGAAATTCATATGTCACGGTTGATCTCCCGTTCGGCCACGGCCTGAAGGAGCTGTTTGATCACCGCATTTCAGCGATCAAGCATACCGGCAGACCGAGACCAACACTTCTCATTCGCATCTCTCCCGGCAAGCTCCTGTGCTTGATCCGCGAGAAGACTACGTTCGATGAATCGCGTATTACGATTTTGAGAAAATGGCCTAGTCCAACCTAGACAGGTAGGCGATACAGAGACCGCCTGCGCCTGTCAAGGCTCTTTTGCCTCAATCTACGCATGTCCTGGCAACCCTATCGGAACCAAGATTTTCGGACAGATGAAGGATCGCGAGCGCTCCGCCTCGCGACTGCAGGACCCGGCGCCTCGACGCCCGCCTCAATTCCGCTGAGCTTTTGCAGGACGTAATTCTTGGTGCTGTGTTCAACACCACTTATCTATTGTCGCGTGGAATGATACTGCGGACAACAAGCGCCCGTTTTCTCACCCATGGATGGATGATGCCCGGCAATCGATGATCGAACCAGCCGGCAAAATTCATCAATGAAATCAAATAGAAAACGATATTGACAACGCGTAGCGCAAACAATAATTTGCGGAACCGCGAAATGGAGACGGACATGCTCGCCTTATTTCAAACCATTGATCTGGCTTTGAATCTTTATACTTGGGTGCTGATCGCCAGCGCCATCTTTTCCTGGCTCTATGCTTTCAACGTCATCAATTCGAGCAATCAGTTCGTCAACTCCGTCGGCAGCTTCCTCTATGCGGTCACCGAGCCGGCGTTGCGCCCGATCCGCCGCATCCTGCCCGATCTCGGCGGCATCGACATTTCGCCCGTCATCCTGCTTCTGCTGATCTTCTTCATCCGCTCGCTGATGTGGAATTCGCTGGTCCCGCTGTTCCTGCGGTGAGCAGGCCCTGGCAGGCCTCTTCCGATCACCTGCGGCTGTCCGTGCGTCTCACGCCCAATGGCGGGCGTGACGCGATCGACGGCGTGGAGATGGGCAGCGATGGCGAAAGCTATCTGAAGGCGCGTGTCTCCGTCGCGCCGGAAAAGGGCAAGGCCAACAAGGCGCTGATCGCGCTGCTTGCCAAGAGCCTCGGCATCCCAAAATCCTCGCTTGCATTCCTCAGCGGTGAAACTGCGCGTAAAAAAATCCTCCGGATCGAGGGCGAACCGGAGGATCTGATGGTGAAATTAACCGCTATCGCGAAGAGCTGATATCAGGCCTTCGCCTTCTTGGCGCGCTCGATAGCTTCGACGATCAGCTCGCCTGCTTCCTTGGAGCCACCCCAGCCATAGATCTTGACCCACTTGCCGGGCTCCAGATCCTTGTAGTGCTCGAAGAAGTGCTCGATCTGCTTCAGCGTGATTTCCGGCAGGTCGGTATGTTCCTTGACCTTCTCGTAGCGCAGCGTCAGCTTCGGCGAGGGAACGGCAATGATCTTCTCGTCCTTGCCGGAATTGTCTTCCATCTTCAGCACGCCGATCGGGCGAACATTGATGACGCAGCCGGGAACGAGCGGACGGGTGCTGGCGATCAGCACGTCAATCGGGTCGCCGTCTTCGGAGAGCGTGTGAGGAACGAAGCCGTAATTGCCCGGGTAGGTCATCGGCGTATAGAGGAAACGGTCGACGACCAGCGTACCGGCGTCCTTGTCCATTTCATACTTGATCGGATGACCGCCGACCGGCACTTCAACGATGACGTTGACGTCTTCGGGCGGGTTCTTGCCAATGGAAATCGCGTCGATGCGCATGCGTGTCCCCTAATAAGGATGGTTGCCGCCAGCCAAATAATAGGATTCATGCCGCAACGCAACAACACATCGGAAAACCGGCGGATTTAGTTGCCGCTCACGGCCAGACGAAACCAATCTTTTTCAGCTGTCTGTGATCGAAGGTCTCGATGCCCTCGCAGAAATCGGCGCCGCCCTGGCCGCGGTAGAAGCGGTAAGCGTTCTCATTTTCCTCGAGGCACCAGACCACCAGCCCCTTGCAGCCGAGCGACTTAAGCAGCCGGCGAGCTTCGCCGAACAGCATGCGGCCCAAGCCCAGTCCCTGATATTGCGGGCGCAGGTAAAGCTCGTAGATCTCGCCCTCCTGCGGGAGAGCACGCGCACGGTTGAGGCCGAGCGTCGCATAGCCGGCGATCTCGCCAGCAACATCCAGAACGAGCAGCGTGGCAGGCCCGCTGGTCGCCTTGCGCCACCAGGCCTCGCCGCGACGTTCGATCATCTGGCCAAGCGCGCGATGCGGAATGATGCCGGCATAGGTGTACTGCCACGCCTGGCGGTGCACCTCCGAAATGGCCCGGGCATCATGGGGTTCTGCCCGCCGAACATCGATCGACAACGTCTTCATAACGTCTACTTTGGTCTCGCGAGCCCGAATTAACCATCCTCATTCATAAAGATGGCAAACTTGCCCACAGGCTTTATCCGTGGATCATTACCAAAAATTAACGACTTTTTAACCTCTAGGACAAGGGCTCAAAAACCGAACACACAAATAAAAACCCCGGCGCGATGGCCGGGGTTGGATGATTCTAGGCGATACAGTCTTTGCCGTTACGCGCTACGCGACTTTTCGAAGCGCTTGCGCTCGTTCGGGTCGAGATACATCTTGCGCAGGCGAATCGACTTCGGCGTGACTTCCATCAGCTCGTCGTCCTGGATCCAGGAAAGCGCGCGGTCGAGCGTCATGCGGATCGGCGGGGTCAGCTTCACGGCTTCATCCTTGCCGGCGGCGCGGATGTTGGTCAGCTGCTTACCCTTGAGCACGTTGACTTCAAGGTCGTTGTCGCGGGAGTGAATGCCGATGATCATGCCGGCATAGACCTTTTCGCCCGGTTCGATGATCATCGGACCACGGTCTTCCAGGTTGAACATCGCATAGGCGACGGCTTCGCCCGAAGCGTTGGAGAGCAGGACACCGTTGGTGCGGCCGCCGATCGCGCCCTTAAAGGGCTGATAGTCATGGAACAAACGGTTCATGATGGCCGTGCCGCGGGTATCCGTCAGCAGTTCCGACTGATAGCCGATGAGACCGCGGGTCGGCGCGAAGAACTTCAGGCGCAAGCGATTGCCGCCGGACGGGCGAAGCTCGACCATTTCGGCCTTACGCTCCGACATCTTCTGGACAACGACACCAGAATGCTCTTCGTCGACGTCGATGACGACTTCTTCAATCGGCTCCAGCATCAGGCCGGTGGCTTCATCCTTGTGCATGACGACGCGCGGACGCGATACGGCAAGCTCGAAGCCTTCACGGCGCATGGTTTCAATCAGAACGGCGAGCTGCAATTCGCCACGGCCGGAGACGTAGAACGAATCCTTGCCTTCGGCTTCTTCGATCTTCAGCGCAACGTTGCCTTCGGCTTCCTTGAACAGCCGGTCGCGAATGACGCGCGAGGTAACCTTGTCGCCTTCGGTGCCGGCCAGCGGGCTGTCGTTAACGATGAACGACATGGTGACGGTCGGGGGATCGATCGGCTGGGCGTGCAGCGCCTCGGTGACGGACGGATCGCAGAATGTATCGGCGACGGTGCCCTTGGACAGGCCGGCGATGGCAACGATGTCGCCTGCATGGGCTTCTTCGATCGGCGTGCGCTCGATACCGCGGAAGGCGAGAATCTTGGAAATACGGCCGGATTCGATCAGCTTGCCATCCTGGCCCAGAACCTTGACGGCCTGGTTCGGCTTGATCGAGCCGGAATGAATGCGGCCAGTGATGACGCGGCCAAGGAAGGGATTGGACTCGAGCAGCGTGCCGATCATGCGGAACGCGCCGTCTTCTTCGCCGACACTCGGCTCCGGCACATGCTTCAGCACGAGGTCGAGAAGCGGGCCAAGGCCATCCTCAACCGGGCCATCCGGCGAATAGTTCATCCAGCCGGCGCGGCCAGAGCCGTAGAGGATCGGGAAATCGAGCTGCTCGTCGGTGGCGTCGAGCGCTGCAAAGAGATCGAAGACTTCGTTGATGACTTCTTCGTGGCGAGCATCCGGACGGTCGATCTTGTTGATCGCGACGATCGGACGAAGGCCAACCTTCAGCGCCTTGCCGACCACGAACTTGGTCTGCGGCATCGGGCCTTCCGAGGAGTCGACCAGCACGATGGCGCCATCGACCATCGACAGGATGCGCTCGACTTCGCCGCCGAAGTCGGCGTGGCCGGGCGTGTCGACGATGTTGACGCGAACGCCCTTCCAGACGACCGAAGTCGCCTTGGCCAGAATGGTGATGCCACGCTCTTTTTCCAGATCGTTGGAATCCATCATGCGCTCAACGGTGCGCTGGTTCTCGCGGAAGGAGCCGGACTGCTTCAGGAGCTCGTCGACGAGGGTGGTTTTCCCATGGTCAACGTGCGCGATGATCGCGATGTTGCGAAGTGCCATATGTCTTTATCTCTGAGGCTGGGGCGCAGTGTGTAGTGAACACGCCAATTGCATTTGGCGCGCTCATACCCTTTTTTTCGCGAATGCGAAAGGGGGGAGGCAAGAAAGCAGCGGAAAGCCTGCATTTCCCGCCTCAAGAACGCATCAGCCTCACGCGCCCAGACAGCCAAACTCTCCCCGGTCGCATCGTCAATTCAGATGCATGCCATCGCCTCGATCGGGATTTGCGCTAATCCGTCAGGCGGCATGTTTCAGCAGGAACGCATCATGTTTCAGCAGAAAGGCTTTGAGGCGCTCGGGATAGTCGTACGTCACCGCGTCTCGCACGCTTTGCCGCGATGCCAACTCCGAGCGCCATGCTTTGACACGCGGCAGCCCATCGAAAACGCCGGTCGGCGTGATGGTGTCGAACACGTCGAAGTAACGGAAGATCGGCGCAAAGACCGCATCGACCAGGCTGAACGCCTCGCCCGCGAAAAACGGACCATGTTTCAATTCCGCCTCGACACGAGCAAACTTCTCGATCAGCGCCTTGCGCTTGGTTTCGTAGATTTCTTCGTCCTTGGCTGTTTCGAATCCCCACAGGTCCGAAAGAATGGAAGAGCCGAACTCGATCCAGCCGCGATGGCGAGCGCGTGCGAGCGGATCGGCCGGATGGAGCTTAGCGCCGGATTGGGTTTCCTCGAGATACTCGCAGATGACGGCGCTCTCGAACAGGACCGCTTCCACGCCATCATCCTGTCGCACGATCAGAAGAGGCACCTTGCCGAGCGGGGAAATGGCCAGAAACCAATCGGGCTTGGCCGACAGATCGACATAGCGGATCTCGAACGGCGTACCCTTTTCGACAAGCGTGATGGCTGCCCGCTGAACGTAGGGGCAGAGATGATGGCTGATAAGGATCAGTTTTGCGTCAGACATAGTCGGATCTCCTGGAGCCTTCGCTCGATATAGATGTAATTGCATCTATATCGACACTTGTCATCTCGGTCAATATAGATGTAATTGCATCTATGTCCGATCATTCAGATGCCGAAACCCCGCAGCCTTCGCCCGCGATCACGCGAGCGTGGATACGCCTCATGCGCACTCAGCAGATCGTCCTCGCGGCGATCGAGCAGGACCTGAAGACGGCGGGCCTGCCGCCACTGGGATGGTATGATGTGCTGCTGGAGCTGGAGCGGGCCCCAGGCGGCAAACTTCGCCCCTATGAGATCGAAGAACGCACGCTTCTCGCGCAACATAACCTCTCCCGCCTGCTTGACCGGATGGAGAAAGCCGCTTTTGTCCGCCGCGAGATGTTTTCGGAGGATGGCCGCGGCCGCTGGGTCGTCATCACGGAGGCAGGGGTTGGTATGCGAAAGCGCGCATGGACCGTCTATGCCTCGGCACTTCAGCGTCACCTCGGCAACAAGCTGGATGACGCACAGGCCGATCAACTGGCCGAGCTTTTAGCCGCGCTTTCGCGCAATTCCTGATCGTCACGGTCACACCGATTTAGGCAGAACGCGGCCACATCAAGCGGCGGCAAGCTGGCCTTCGGGCGACAGGTATGCCAATTTCACTCCGCTCGAAAGCAACCGCCACCTCTCAGAGGCGCACATGTCCAAGATCCTGTACCAGGGCGATCTCTTTGCCGATTACTTTCAAATATATCTGCGCGACGAAGCCCATCCGGACCTGCCTGACGACTATACGGAAGACGTGATAGCACGCCGCCTCGCTGTCGGCCCCAATGCGATCATTCTTCATACGGCGCGCAATACCACCGTGCCGGTGCACGTTGAATGGCACGATCAACGCCCGGCAACTGGCCTCGACGCCTACCAGCATGTGACTGAAGCCACGTTCGACTGCCCTTCCGGCCAGCTTGTTTTGGCTGGATTGACGGATTACGAACCGGACGCCGCGCGCCTTGCTGTGAGGGCCGGACGGCTGGGCGTGCGCTTGTGCATATCCGGTATCGATACCCTCAGCGAAGACGGGCTCGATGGAGACGACCGCTACCTCGTGCAGCTTTGGCCAGAAGCCGAAACGAACGGCGGTCGCTAAAGCGCGTCGCGATCTCTAAGATTCGCTTCACGCGCTTTAGCTCTTTGATTTCACGCATGTCGTTGTCGCAAAACCGCTGCGCACTTTTGCGCGACAGCTCTAGTTAAAGCGTCCGCCATCCGGATTTCGTGTCTGGCAGCCCGATCAGGCCGCCAGCCCTTTCTTCTTTAGCATCGCATCCGGGCTCGGCAGTTTGCCGCGGAAGGCCTTGTAGGTCTCTTCCGGATCGATCGAGCCGCCGACGGAGTAGATGTTGCCTTTCAGTCTTGCTGCCATGTCGGGATTGAAAGCATCGCCGGTTTCCTCGAAAGCGGCGAATGCGTCGGCATCGAGCACTTCCGACCACATGTAGGAATAATAACCGGCCGAATAGCCGTCGCCGGAGAACACATGCTGGAAGTGCGGCGTCGCATGACGCATGACGATCGCCTTCGGCATGCCGATCTCATCAAGCACTTCCGCCTGCACCGCCATCGGATCCTCCACCGCGCCGCGGGTATGGAAGGCCATATCGACCAGCGCCGAGGACGTAAACTCGACCGTGTTGAAGCCGGCATTGAAGGTTCGGGCCGCCAGCACCTTGTCCAGCAGCGCCTGAGGGATCGGCGCGCCGGTCTCGTAATGAACGGCATATTCCTTGAGAATGGCCGGCACCGTCAGCCAGTGCTCATAGAGCTGCGACGGCAGTTCGACGAAATCGCGGGAAACGCCGGTGCCGGAGACCGAAGGATAGGTGACATTGGAAAGCATGCCGTGCAGGGCGTGCCCGAACTCGTGGAACAGCGTGCGCGCATCGTCGAGCGACAGCAACGCCGGCTTACCCTCCGCCGGCTTGGCGAAATTGCAGACATTATAGATGATCGGCAGTTCGCCGACGTGACCGTTCTTAAGCGGCAGCTTGTGCTGCGACTGGAACGAGCTCATCCAGGCGCCGGAGCGCTTCGAGCTGCGGGCGAAGTAGTCGCCGAGGAACAGCGCAATGAGCTTGTCGGAGCCGTCGCGGATTTCGAAGACGCGCACATCGGGATGATAGGCGGGGACGCCCTTCTGCTCGACAGCCTTGATGCCGAACAGGCGGCCGGCAACATCGAAGCAGGCAGCGATGATCTTTTCGAGCTGCAGATAGGGCTTCAGCTCCGTTTCGGAGAAATCGAACTTCCGCGTCCGGATTTTCTCGGCGTAGTGCCGCCAGTCCCAAGGCATGACCTCGTGATTGCGGCCCTCCTCTGTGATCAGTGCGGCAATATCCTTTTCCTCCTCGCCGGCGCGAGCCGCCGCCTTCGACCATACGGCCCTCAGCAGCTCGTTCACGGCCGTCGGCGTCTTCGCCATGGTGTTGTCGAGCTTCAGCTCAGCGAAGTTGTTGTAGCCGAGCAGCTTGGCTTTCTCGGCTCTCAAGGCCAGCGTCTCGCGGATGATCTCGCGATTGTCCGTCTTGCCGCCATTGGCACCGCGCGCCACCCAGGCGTTGAAAGCCTGTTCGCGCAGATCGCGGCGCTCCGATGAGGTCAGGAACGGCTCGATGATCGAACGTGACAAGGTAACGGCATATTTGCCCTCTTCGCCGCGCTCACGCGCAGCAGCGGCCATCGCGTCGCGCAGATAGTCCGGAAGCCCGGCGAGATCGGCTTCCTCCGACAGCAGAAGCGCCCAGCTCTTTTCATCGGCAAGCACGTTCTGGCCGAACTGCGCACCGAGACCGGCGAGCTTCTCGTTGATTCCAGAAAGACGCTCCTGCTCCGCCTTCGGGAGCTTGGCACCGGCTTTCACGAAACCCTTCCAATGCCGCTCGAGCACGCGGGTCTCTTCCAGCGTCAGGCCAAGCTTGTCGCGGCCTTCCCAAAGCGTGTCGATGCGCGCAAACAGCGCGGCATTCGTGCCGATCTTCGAATAATGCCGCGCCATCTTCGGCGCGATCTCGCGCTCCAGCGCCTGGATGGTATCGTTGGTGTGGGCACCGGCCTTGTTCCAGAACAGCGCCGAAATGCGCGAGAGTTCGTCGCCGGCAAGTTCGAGCGCGGTCACGGTATTGGCGAAGGTCGGAGCCTCGCTCTGACCAGCAATCACATCGATTTCCGCCTCATGCGCCGCGAGCGCGGCATCGAAAGCGGCGGCAAAATCCGAATCCTTCACCGCGTCGAAGCGCGGCAAGCCCTGATGTCCGGTCCATTCGATAAGCGCGGGATTGACGGCGGTAAGGGAAGACATGCGAGGCATCCTTTCGACAGACATCTGATCGAAGCACGATATAAGGCTACCCCCGCCGAATTGGTATGGCGGGACGAAACAAATTCATTCGAGCGTCGTGCTTCCTTTCGGAAACGCAAAGACACTCTATCTCTTTGAAACTACGCGTCGGTCCGAAAATCGATTCCGATTTTCGGACCGACGCTGTGGGAAGATCAGGCCTTGCGCCAGCCGAGCAGGCCGGGCGTCGCGTGCCAGAGCGCCTGCACCGCAAAGCCCATGAAGAGCACACCCGAACAACGCACGATCAGCCGCTCATGCGCGCGATAGAAACGCCGCACGGCGCTCGCTCCGATGATGCTGACGAGAATGACATCGGCCGTTATGAAGCCGGCGAAGGAAACCGTCAGCAACAGCGGCAGCGCGCTGAACGTCAATGCGCCGGCAGAGCCTGCGACGAGCGCAGTGAACGTAGCCAGCGCAACGGGATATCCTTTCGGATTGGTGACGCCAAAGATGAGACCGCGGCGGAACGGACGATCGACATTGATGAGTGCCTGGCCATCGCCCTTCGGCTTGGCGGTGACGGCATTCCAGCCGATCCAGGCGAGATAGAAACCGCATAGCAATCCGAGCAGGTCGAAGACGAATGTGCCGATGGTTTTGGCGCCGACGATGGCGACCAAGGCGAGCGTCGACCAGACGAGATCGCCCAACAGATGGCCGCTGACGAAGAAGGCGCCAGCCTTGCGTCCCTGCCCCGCTCCGATGCCAAGCAGCGCCAGAAAAGCAGGTCCGGGAATCAGCACATAGAACAGCGCCGCCAGAAAAGCGCCGACAACAAGCGATTGCGTCATGACCGGGGGAATCCCTACTGCTGATCGTGGAAGACTAGCGATATCCTGAACCGGGTCAAGTTGCCGTTCGCTTTATGACTGAAGAAGACGTTGTGTTCATGGGTGTAAACCAATATGAACGTCGTGGGGCCCCAGAAATGAAAAGCGTAGGTAGGGAAACGCTTATGAACAGCAGGATTAATACGGATTCGCTCGCTTTTCTTGTGAGCGATTGCGCCCGTTTGATCAGGACGGCCTTCGAGCGACGCATCCTCGTCGCTGGCCTCGGCCTGACGGCGGGCGAAGCAAGAACCTTGATGCAGGTCGCCGCCATCAACGGCAGTCGCCAACTCGACATCGCTTCCAGAATGGGGCTGGAGCCAATGACGGTCAGCGCCTTTCTGGACAAGTTGCAGGCACGAGGCCTGATCGAACGCCAGCCCGATCCGCTCGACCGTCGCGCCAAGAGGATTGTGCTTTCAGACTCGGCCGAAGCCAAGCTGAAGCAGATCGACAGAGAGGTCTGCGAGGTCGAGCGCAATGCGACGCAGGGGTTCGATCAAGGACTGCAAATGCAGTTGCATGATGCGCTCTGTGCATTCCGCAGCAATCTGCAGAAGGTCGAGTTGCCTGCGGAGATCGAACGCGAACTGAGGCCGGTGGATTAAACGCCAACAGCCTCCCTGGAGCATTTCCAGGAAAAGTGCACAGCGGTTTTCCGTCCGGAATGCGTAAACACAAGAAGATTGAGCGTTTTCGCGATTCAATGAAAAGCAGAAACGCTCCAGCTTCGGCAACGAAAAACCCGCCTCCGGTCTCCGGAGGCGGGTTTCTTCGTTTCAATGATGCTTACTTCGACAGGTTGCGCTTGCCGAGCGTGCGCAGACGCAGTGCATTCAGCTTGATGAAGCCGGCCGCATCCTTCTGATCGTAGGCGCCCTGGTCGTCTTCGAACGTCACCAGTTTGTCGGAATAGAGCGACTTCGGGCTTTCGCGGCCGATGGTCATGACATTGCCCTTGTAGAGCTTCAGCGTCACTTCGCCTTCGACATGCTCCTGGCTCTTGTCGATCAGCGCCTGCAGCATTTCGCGCTCCGGCGAGAACCAGAAGCCGTAATAGATGAGTTCTGCGTAACGCGGCATCAGCTCGTCCTTGAGGTGCGCGGCACCGCGATCGAGCGTGATGGATTCGATGGCGCGGTGTGCCGCGAGCAAGATCGTGCCGCCGGGGGTCTCGTAGACGCCGCGCGACTTCATGCCAACGAAGCGGTTCTCGACGAGGTCGAGACGGCCGATGCCATTGTCGCGTCCATATTCGTTCAGCTTCGCAAGCAGCGTTGCCGGGCTCAGGCGCTGACCGTTGATCGAAACGGCGTCGCCCTTTTCAAAGCCGACCTTGATGATCGTGGCCTTGTCGGGCGCGGCTTCCGGAGAAATCGTGCGCATATGCACATATTCCGGTGCTTCCTGGGCCGGATCTTCCAGAACCTTACCTTCGGAGGAGGAGTGCAACAGATTGGCGTCGACGGAGAACGGCGCTTCGCCCTTCTTGTCCTTGGCAACCGGGATCTGATGCTTCTCGGCGAATTCGAGCAGATCGGTACGGCTCTTGAACGACCAGTCGCGCCACGGAGCGATGATCTTGATATCCGGGTTCAAGGCATAGGCCGAAAGCTCGAAGCGAACCTGGTCGTTGCCCTTGCCGGTCGCGCCGTGCGCGATGGCGTCGGCGCCGGTCTTCTTCGCGATCTCGATCAGGTGCTTGGAGATCAGCGGGCGAGCGATCGAGGTGCCGAGCAGATAGACACCTTCGTAGACGGCGTTGGCACGGAACATCGGGAAGACGAAATCGCGCACGAATTCCTCGCGCACGTCCTCGATGTAGATTTCCTTGATGCCGAGCAATTCGGCCTTCTTGCGCGCCGGCTCCAGTTCTTCACCCTGGCCGAGATCGGCGGTGAAGGTCACGACTTCGGCGCCAAGCTCGGTCTGCAGCCACTTCAGGATAATCGAGGTGTCGAGACCGCCGGAATAGGCGAGAACGACTTTCTTCACGTCTTTATGTGATGCCATGATGAGTTCCGTTTCAAGGCGAGCCAGGGGAGAGGCCCGCAAACCTGTATCGCGGAACTTTTAGCGAGATTATCGTGAGGCGCAAGGGGAAGCAGGGTGGAGCGCTGCATGGGGATGCGGCATGTGTTTGACTCGCCTTCGGAAAGCCCCATATTCGACGGCGAGCAAGCTATGCCTCGGAGGGCACGTCTTTGACCGATATTCAAGCCATTTTCAGGAAATCCAATGTTGCCGTCATCACCGGCGCCGCGTCCGGCATCGGCTTTGCCGCCGCCAAATACTTCGCCTCGCTCGGCATGAGCGTCGCCATTGCCGACCTCGGAGGCGATCGGCTGGCGCAGGCCGCCGCCGAACTTAAGACGATCACAGGCGAAGAGCATGTGCTGGCCGTCGAGACCGATGTCGCCAGCAGGCAAGCGCTGGAAGCATTGGAGCGCACGGTTCTGCAGCGCTTCGGCCGCGTGCACGTGCTGATGAACAATGCCGGCATCGGCCCGGAAACCTCGATCTTCAGCGATCAGTCCGGCTGGGACGCCATTCTCGGCGTCAATCTGCTCGGCGTCATCAATGGTACGCGCGTCTTCGGGCCCGGCATGATTGCCCATGGCGAAGCAGGCGTCATCATCAACACCGGTTCGAAGCAGGGCATCACCACGCCTCCCGGCAACCCCGCCTACAATGTCTCCAAGGCCGGCGTGAAGGTCTTCACCGAAGCGCTACAGCACGAACTGCGCAACACGGAAGGTGCCAAGATTTCGGCCCACCTTCTCATTCCCGGCTTCGTCTTCACTGGCCTCACCAAGGGCGAGCGCACGGAAAAGCCCGCCGGCGCCTGGACGCCGGAACAGACGGTCGACTTCATGGTAGAAAGCCTGAAGCGCAGCGATTTCTACATCCTCTGCCCGGATAATGACGTGGCCCGCCCTGTCGACGAACGCCGCATGCTCTGGGCAGCCGGCGATATCGTCGAGAACCGGCCGCCGCTATCGCGCTGGCATCCGGATTATGCCGATCAATTCAAGGCATTCCTCGAAAAGAAGGATTGATTTGCAATCCACCGAAAGCCGGATAGAAAAAGCCACCCCCTTCCGGCTTTCGGAGCATTCTCGTGGACTTCATACCCAGCCTGCCGACCCTTCTTGCCTTTTCCGCAGCGAGCCTGCTGCTGGCGATGACACCAGGCCCCGACATGACGCTGTCGATCAGCCGCGCGCTGGCGCAAGGCAAAAAGGCAGCGCTTTTCGTCGTGCTCGGCACCACACTCGGCGTTGTCGTTCATACTTGCCTGGTGGCATTCGGCATCTCGGCGCTGATTACAGCCTCGCCCATTGCGTTCACGATCCTGAAGACCGGCGGCGCCGCCTATTTGCTGTGGCTGGCGATCCAGGCGATCCGCTTCGGCTCCACCCTCTCGGTCAAGAAGATCGATGCCGTCAAAGGCACGGCATTTTCCAACATCTCCAACGGCTTCTGGGTCAATCTGCTGAACCCCAAGGTCATCATCTTCTTCATGACCTTCCTGCCGCAGTTCGTTACATCAGGCGATCCCAACGTCACGCACAAGCTGCTGTTCCTCGGCTTCTTCTTCATCGTTATAGGCATGCCGGTGAACGCGCTCGTCGTTCTTGCCGCTGACGGCCTGTCGTCCTGGCTGCAGCGCAACCGTGGCGTGATGCGCGGCCTCGACTATGCCTTTGCCGGCGTGTTCTCGATCTTCGCGGTCAAAATCTTCTTCACTCAGTCTCGCTGAGAACGGCGCCACGTCCGGCGAACCGGCCCGCGATCCACCAATAGACACTGGCGCTTGCGGCTCCCAGGAAGGCGAAGCAGATCGCGATGGTGATGAGATTGAGAGGCTGCGGCCGCTCGATGCCGCCTGAAATCAGGACGGACGCCACCGCCGACAACACGGCTCCATAGATCGCGTAGCCATACCAGCGGCGCATTCCCAGCCATTCCAGAATCGGGATAACAACGATCGATGGAAGGACACTGACGATCATGGCAAGCTTGGTGAGCGCAATCGTCAGGGCGAAAACCTCAGGTGCGGCCGTCTCCGGCATCGTCCATGCGGCAACGCAGGCGAGCACAAAGCCCATCAGGGCGCAAGCGGCGAGATAGCCCCAGAGGAGCCTGATCGGCCTGCGCAGTCTGACGAGCATCAATCTCAGTCCTCGCCGTGATTGGCGATCATCATCGCTTCGAACGCCAGTCGTTCGGTCTTGCGCATGCGCTCGGATTCGGACTTCAACTGGCCGCAGGCGGCAAGAATGTCGCGGCCGCGCGGCGTGCGGATCGGCGAGGCGTAACCTGCCGAATTGATGAAATCGGCGAACTTTTCGATCTGCTCCCAGTCGGAACACTGGTAATTTGTGCCGGGCCAGGGATTGAAGGGGATGAGGTTGATCTTGGCCGGAACGCCCTTCAGGAGCTGGATGAGCCCCTTGGCATCCTCGAGGCTGTCGTTGACGCCCTTCAGCATCACATATTCGAAGGTGATGCGCCGCGCGTTCGAAAGGCCGGGATAGGCGCGGCAGGCGTCCATCAGCTCCTTCAGCGGATATTTCTTGTTGATCGGCACCAGCATGTCGCGCAGGTCGTCACGCACGGCATGCAGCGAAATCGCCAGCATGACGCCAATCTCATCGCCGGTGCGATAGATTTCCGGCACGACGCCCGAGGTCGAAAGGGTGATGCGGCGCTTCGAAAGCGACAGGCCGTCGCCGTCGGAGGCGATCAGCAGCGCCGTCTTGACGCTGTCGAAATTGTAGAGCGGCTCGCCCATGCCCATCATGACGATATTGCTGACCTTGCGTCCCTCAGCCGGCATGATCGTGCCCTGCGGCGCTTCACGATCCGGAAAATCGCCGAGGCGGTCGCGCGCCAGAAGCAGCTGCGACAGGATTTCTTCCGCCGTCAGGTTGCGCACCAGACGCTGCGTGCCGGTATGACAGAAGGAACAGGTGAGCGAACAGCCGACCTGGCTGGAAATGCAAAGCGTTCCGCGCCCTTCTTCCGGAATATAGACGGCCTCGATCTCGACGGGACGGCCGGCGCCGCGCGGCGGGAAGCGCAGCAGCCATTTGCGGGTGCCGTCGTTGGAGACCTGTTCTTCGACGATCTCGGGACGCGCGATGGTGAAATGCGTCTTCAGCATTTCACGCATGTCCTTCGAGACATTCACCATGGCATCGAAATCGGAGACGCCGCGCACATAGATCCAGTTCCAGAGCTGGCTGACGCGCATCTTGATCTGCTTGTCGGCAACGCCCTTTTCCTTGAGCGCCGCCGCCATTTCCTCACGCGTCAGGCCGATCAGCGACGGTTTTGGCGTAAGCTCGACCGGCTGCGACACGGGCATCGGCTTGAGCTTTGAGGGGGTTATGACATCAGTGGCGGACATAGGATCGTTCCAACGGTTCATATCGGCGATGCCGCAAAAGCTGACGAAAGCTGCGGATGCGGGCAACGCACGGAAATCTGAAGATTCATGCGGCGGCCGGGCAAGCTATCTTCAAGCTGTCTGCCGGACACCTGCTATTGGCGCGGCCTTTAGCATTATTTTCCGCTCGCGTCATCCCTTTCCCTCAAAAGCAAAGGTTGGCCTCAAAAAGCGAAAGGCCGGTCGACATGACCGGCCTTATTCATTGCGGTCGCGGCCACAGGAAGATCACATTATCGTGATCCGCCGATACCCGATCTTACTTGCAGCCTTCGATCTTCTTGAGAGCAGCGCTCACACCCTTCAGAGAATAAGTGTAGGACGTCGCCGTACCCTTCTTCGAAGTCGCCGTTACCTTCAGGGAATGGCCCGATTTCAGCGCCGCTACCAGCGCTGGCTCCTGTGCCGCATTTTCGACCCAGGCGCCCTTGTCCTTGGTGAACATCACAAAGGTCTTGTTGTCGATGACGACGTTGACCTTGGAGTTCTCCTTCAGCGGATATCCCATCATCGCCTGCGGCTCATAGGAAATGTTCTGACCCGGACGCTGCGAGACGATGAAGAAGTTATCGCCATGGTCGATGCCCGAAGGCGGCGACTTTACCGTCGGCACGGAGAGAACATAGCAGACCTTGCCGCCGGCAGACTGATAGGAGTAGGCGCCCCAGGCGTCGAACTGCTGGATAGGCGTGGGAGCCGTGGGGGCTGCTGCAGCTGCCTGCGTCTGCTTCGGCTTCTTGGTCTGCGCGGACGCGATGCCGGTGCCGGCCAGAACGAGCGAGAGGGCGATTGCGAAGCTTTTTACAAACATGTTTTCCTGCCGATTTTTTGCGGTCCAGAGCTCATGGCGCTTCGATTGACGCACGCCTATGCTCGTGAGCTGCCCTATTTTGACTTTATTCAGGTTACCAAACCGTCAACGGAGCGCTGACCTCTCTCGGCTCCGTTCCATTTCAATCCAGGTATTGAACGGAGTTTGAAACGCATCAGAAGGAGTTGGAAAACCCGGATGATGAAGTACCACCCTACAGGTCAGATTTAAGACAGAAAGATTCGGGCAAGAATTTGACCTCGCTAAAATCAGGGAGGCCTCATAAAGGTCTGGAAACCCGAGAGGAATCAGATCGCCCCCAAAAAGCGGCCATCAAGCCGTCTTCATTGCCTCCGGCTCGCTCTCCAAAGCCCGGTCGGCGGCATCGTAGTGCTCCTGGCGGATATGGCCCCTGATCATGCTGAAGGCGAGCGTCAGCACGGCCACATCGTCCGTGTAGCCGATGACGGCAAAAAAATCGGGGATGATGTCGACCGGCATGACGAAGTAGCCGAGCGCCGCCAGCAATATGCCGCGCACGCGGGTCGGCGTCTGCGGATCGAGCGCGCAATAGAAAGCGGCCACGACATCGCGCGAAAAAGGGATATGACGAGCCGCCTTCCGCAAAGTCGGCCAGAATTTGCTGCGCACCGATTTTTCCTGCTTCTTCTGGGTCTCTTCATCACCAGGCATCAGGATTTCCCCGTACTTGATGTCATCCATTCCATTTACCTCTACTCGTGCCGGTCGCCCGGACCGTGTAAACATATGGTGATCGTGGATCCCGATTCAATCGAGCCGGCGCAGAGCCGCCCTCTCCATCGCCTTCGCCATCTTGATGTCGTGGTCGGTCAGGCCACCGACGTCATGCGTCGTCAGCTTCACTTCGACGCGGGAATAGACGTTGAACCATTCGGGGTGATGATTGAACTTCTCCGCCGCGAGTGCAGCCTCGGTCATGAAACCGAAGGCCTCGACGAAGCTGCGGAACTTGAAGGTCTTCGAAATGGAAAGCCCATCGGCCGCAAGCGCCCAGCCTGAAAGCTCGGCAAGATTTTCTTCGATTGCTGCCGGGTTCAGCTTCTCGTATTTCATGATAGATCACTCCTCTCTGGAGCGGTTCACTCCTCTTGGAATATCCGAACCGCTCGGCTTTATCGTTTCACGCAATTCCGGACGAAAAATAGCATGGATCGCCATAGGGTACTTTTCGTCTGCGCCGGCAATATCTGCCGCTCGCCCCTTGCCGAAGGCATCTTCCGGCATCTGGTAGAGCAGGCCGGCCGCTCATCGGAATTTGAGATCGATTCTGCCGGCACCGGCGGCTGGCATCAGGGCGAGCCCCCCGACCGCCGCTCGATCGCCGTTGCGGCCGGACATGGCGTGGATATTTCCAACCAACACGCCCGCCGTATCGCATCCGGCGATTTCGGCAGGTTCGATCTGATCCTGGCAATGGATCAAGACAATTTGAAGAACTTGCGCAAGGTAGCGCCCGCCGACGCACTCGGCAGGCTATACCTCTTCAATGCCTTAGCGCTCGGCAGCAACAGGGATATTCCCGATCCGTATTACGGCAGCCGCGAGGATTTCGAGGCCGTCTACACCATGCTCTTGGCTGGCTGCAGCGCACTGTTGCCCAAGGCCGGGAAAGCGCTGCGGGACTCGTGAAGCGGGAATATCTCTTCGGTGAGATACGGGCCGCCGCCAACCGATTCGCGAGAGGACAGAAGCACGAACCGTCCGACCGTGAATGGCTGGGTATAGAAATTGCCGCGGCCGGAGAGATAGTGCACGACATCGTCTACCCGCGAGGATTTCAGCCTGGCGAGCGTGACGTGCGGCGTGAACTTGCGAGGATCGGGCTGCAGGCCGATACGCTGGCAGATGCGCTCGATCTCACCTTGCAGCGCGAACATATCCGGTGACTGCGAGACCCCGGCCCAAACCGAATGCGGTTTTTTGGAACCGAAGGAACCGATGCCCTCCAGCCGCAGCTGGAACTCAGGGCGATCTATCCGGTCCAGCCGGTCGACGATCTCATCCGCCGTGCGGCCATCGACATCGCCGATGAAGCGCAAAGTGATGTGATAATTTTCAACGTCGATCCACCTGGCTCCCTGGAGACCACCGCGCAACAATGACAGGCTCATGGCCGCGTTGCGCGGAATTTCGAGGGCGGTAAAAAGTCTCGGCATGACGAGCACTCCCCGAATCTCTTGCAGGTATAAGCAGGGAATCACGCATTTGCAGTCGGTGCAAGCATCTATTTCGCACCTGCGTCAATCATCCCTACAAACTTGATAACGGCCGGTAAGATACGCTCGACCATGACATCGACACCCCTGGGGTTCGGATGCATGCCGTCGGCGAGCTGTAGATCCGCCTGGGCGGCGACGCCGTCAAGGAAGAACGGATAGAGCGCAAGCTGGTATTTTTCGGCCAGCCGCTTGTAGATCGGATTGAATTTCTCGGCATAGTCCGGCCCCATATTCGGCGGCGCCAGCATGCCGGCGAGGAAGATCGGGATCTTCCTTTCCTTCAACCGCTCGATCATCGTTTCCAGGTTCTTCTCCGTCTGCTCAGGCGGTATCCCGCGAAGCGCGTCATTGGCGCCAAGCTCCAGGATCACGCCGTCCGTGCCGTCAGGCACCGACCAATCGATGCGCGAAAGCCCGCCGGATGTCGTATCTCCCGACACGCCGGCATCGGCCACGGTCATGTCCAACCCCTTCGCCTTCAACGCAGCCTCCAGTTTGGCGGGAAAGCCATCGCCTGGCGGCAACTGATAGCCGGCCATCAGACTGTCGCCGAAGCCGACGAGCTGAATGGTTCGGGCCTCGGCGGCGCCCGCCGCGCCAAACAAAAGACTGAAAGTGATGACAGCGAAGTGAAACGCAGCAACTTTAAAACTCATGATCCATTCCCTAAATTCGCTGCTCGGGCCAAATCGCGCCCGCCATTATCTCTGATGCTCACTGATATATAGGGCGTTCGCATTGGCAAAAACCATCATCGAGCTGAAGAAGGCGGATTTGACACTCGGCAATGCTGCCGCGTCAGTCCATGTGCTGAAGGATATCGATCTCACCATCATGGAGGGTGAATCGGTCGGAATCGTCGGTCCCTCCGGCTCCGGCAAGTCGACGCTGCTGATGGTGCTGGCCGGCCTCGAGAAGCTCGATAGCGGCGAGCTTCTGATCAGCGACACGCCGCTGCACAGCCTGAGCGAAGATCGCATCGCCGATTTCCGCGGCCGCAATATCGGCATTGTCTTCCAGTCATTCCACCTCATCGCCAATATGACGGCGCTGGAAAACGTCGCGGTTCCACTGGAGCTTGCCAATACCAGGGACGCCTTCGATATCGCCCGGCGTGAGCTCGAAGCCGTGGGGCTGGGCGAGCGGCTCAATCACTATCCCGGCCAGTTGTCCGGCGGCGAGCAGCAGCGCGTGGCGATCGCCCGCGCCCTTGCGCCTTCGCCCGCCGTTCTCATCGCCGACGAACCGACAGGCAATCTCGACACCGATACCGGGCGCCAGATCGCCGACCTGCTGTTCGCCCAGCAGGCCGAGCGCGGCACGACCATGCTGCTCGTCACACACGATCCGGCACTTGCCGCGCGCTGCTCGCGCCAGATTCGCGTCCGCTCCGGTGAAATCGAGAATGACAGCGCTCAGCCACGCGTCAATCAGGCGGCCATCGCGTGACGAGTGCGGCACGAATGCGACTGTCACTCGCCTTCCGTCTTGCCTTGCGCGAACTGCGCGGTGGCCTTGGCGGCTTTTACATTTTCCTTGCCTGCATCGCGCTCGGCACCGGCGCTATTGCCGCCGTCAACTCCGTGTCGCGCTCGATCACCGATGCGATCTCGACCCAGGGACAATCGCTGCTGGCGGGTGACGTTCGTTTCGAGTTGCGCAATCGCGAGGCAACGCCTGAGGAACTGGCCTTTCTGCAAGGCCTCGGCAAGCTCTCACGCTCGACCAATCTGCGCTCGATGTCTCGCCTGCCCGACGGCTCCGACCAGGCATTGGTCGAGGTCAAGGCGGTTGATGACGCCTATCCACTCTACGGCACCTTTGAAGCCGACCCCAACCAGCCGATCTCGGCTCTGCTCGCCACCAAGGATGGCGGCTATGGCGCCGTCGTCGCCCCGTTGCTGCTCGAACGCCTGAACCTCAAGGTCGGCGACGACCTGCTGCTCGGCAATGCGAAGCTGCACATATCAGGCACCATCAAGAATGAACCGGACGCGGTCTCCGAAGGTTTCGGCTTCGCTCCGCGCCTGCTCACCAGCCGCGAGGCGCTGACGGCTTCCGGCCTGATTACAACGGGCAGCCTCGTCGAGCAGGCCTACAGGATCCGCATGGACGATCCTGCGAGCGGCCTGAGCAACATCGGCGATCGCGCTAAAGCCGCCTTCCCGCAGGCCGGCTGGTCGATCCGCACCAGCGCCCGCGCCGCTCCCGAACTTGCCGACAACGTGACGCGCTTCTCGCAGTTCCTGACGCTGGTCGGGCTGGCTGCCCTCATCGTCGGCGGCGTCGGCGTCGCAAACGCCGTGCGCGCCTTCCTTGATTCGAAGCGCACCACCATCGCCACCTTCAAATGCCTCGGCGCTCCGGCCTTCGTCGTCGTGCTGATCTATCTCATCCAGATCGCCGTCATCGCGCTTGCCGGCGTCGTCATCGGCTTGGTTCTCGGCGCTATCGCGCCCATCATCGCTTCGCAGTTCATGGCGGAATTCCTGCCGATATCGACGGCGCCGCGGCTCTATCCCGGCCCCTTGGCGCTGGCAGCCGTGTTCGGGCTGCTGACGACGCTTGCCTTTGCCATTCCGCCGCTCGGCCATGCCCGAGAAGTACCGGCAACCGCGCTCTTCCGCGAACAGGGCTTCGAGACGCGCCGCCTGCCCGGCTGGCCCTATCTGCTTGCCGCTGGCCTGCTGATGGCAGCGCTTGCGGCTTTGGCGATCGTCACCGCCTATGACCGCTTCATCGCCATCGTCTTCGTCGTCTCGATCGCTGCCGCTTTCGTCGTGCTGCGCGTCGTCGCAGCCCTGCTCTCCTGGCTTGCGCGCCGCAGTCCGCGCGTGCGCTCGCCGGCCCTGCGGCTGGCGATCGGCAATATCCATCGCCCGGGCGCGCTCACCTCATCGGTCGTACTGTCGCTCGGCCTCGGCCTGGCGCTGCTGGTAACCCTGACATTGATCGACGGCAACATGCGCAGCGAACTCATGGGGCGCATGAGCGAGAAGGCGCCGAATTTCTTCTTCGTCGATATCCAGGGGCCGGAACTCGAGGGCTTCCGCAAGATCGTCCTCGACCTCGATCCCAAGGGCAAGCTCGTCGAAGCGCCGATGCTGCGCGGCCGGATCGTCGCCTTCAACGGCGAGGATGTCACCAAGATGAAAGTGCCGGCCGCTGGGCAATGGGTGCTGCGCGGCGATCGCGGCATCACCTACGCCGAGACAGTGCCGGAAAACGCTTCGGTCACCGAAGGCAAATGGTGGGACAAGGATTATGGCGGCGAGCCGCTGGTGTCCTTTTCGGAAGAAGAAGGCAAGGCGCTTGGCCTGAAGCTTGACGACAAAGTCACCGTCAACGTGCTCGGCCGCAATATTACCGCCAAGATCGCCAGCTTCCGCAAGGTGCAATGGCAGTCGCTGTCCATCAATTTCGTGATGATCTTCTCGCCAAACACCTTCAAGGGCGCGCCGCACGCCTGGCTTGCGACCCTGACGGATACCTCCGCGACCTCGGAGCAGGAAGCGGCAATTCTCAGGAAAGTCACCAACGCCTACCCGACCATAACAAGCGTCCGCGTCAAGGATGCCCTCGATGTCGTCAACACGCTGGTAGGACAGCTCGCAACGGCGATCCGCGCCGCCGCCTCGGTCGCACTCATCGCCTCGGTGCTGGTGCTGGCCGGTGCACTGGCGGCCGGAAACCGTGCCCGCACCCATGATGCCGTCATTCTCAAAACGCTCGGCGCAACCCGGGCGATGCTGATTCGCGCCTTCAGCTACGAATATCTGATCCTGGGTGCCGCGACCGCGATCTTCGCATTGATCGCCGGTTCCGCCTCCGCCTGGTATATCGTCAGCCGCATCATGAAGCTGCCTTCCACCTTCATGCCCGATGTCGCGCTCTCCACCCTCGTCATCGCCCTGGTGCTGACGGTCGGGATCGGACTCATCGGCACATGGCGCATCCTGGGTCAGAAAGCGGCACCCGTTCTGCGTGAGCTATGAATTCTCCTCGCGGATTAACCGAACGCCGCGAAAACGGCGCGATATTACATCGATTTAACATCGGTCAGGCCGCTTGACCCTTGTCTACAAGGCCTGAAAGCCTCATATTCTGTGCAGGCATGCTGGAGCTCCGCAGCGGCGCCTGGGCCTGAATGGCCCGACACCGTTCCCAAATCGGAGCTTGAAAGAGGAAAACATGGCTGACTTTCGCAATTACCAAAACCGGGCGCAGAGCGGTGCGCAATCGGGTGCGATGATAGACGAGGGCCTTCGAGCCTACATGCTCAAGGTCTATAACCTGATGGCGCTGGGTCTGGCGATCACGGGTGTTGCCGCTTATCTCGCTTTCTCTCTGGCTTTCGCAAACGGACAGATCACGGCTTTCGGCCAGGCGATCTATCTCAGCCCGCTGAAGTGGGTTGTCATTCTTGCTCCGCTGGCGATGGTCTTCTTCCTGAGCTTCAGGATCAACCGCATGAGCGTGGCCGCCGCGACGACGACCTTCTGGGTCTACGCCGCGCTGGTGGGCCTCTCGCTGTCGTCGATCTTCATCATCTACACCGGCCAGAGCGTCGTGCAGACCTTCTTCGTGACAGCCGCCTCCTTCGGCGCGCTGTCGCTCTACGGCTACACGACCAAGCGTGATCTCTCCGCGATGGGCTCGTTCCTGATGATGGGTCTCTTCGGCCTGATCATCGCGTCGCTGGTCAACATCTTCCTGGCTTCGTCCGCCATGCAGTTCGCCATCTCGGTGATCGGCGTGCTGATCTTCGCGGGCCTCACCGCCTACGATACGCAGCGGATCAAGGAAATGTACTACGATGCCGATGATGCAACCGTGGCTGGCCGCAAGGCGATCATGGGCGCTCTGTCGCTCTACCTGGACTTCATCAACCTGTTCATGTTCCTGCTGCGCTTCATGGGCAACCGCAACTAAGCGCAACTCGAATAACGATCGAAAAGGCGGCTTCGGCCGCCTTTTTGTTTGCCTGAAAAAGAGGCCTGCGGTTTGATGGCAGCCATCGCCATCAGCAGATCAGGCAGCGAGAAACACATGTCCGTCCGCCTCCGCAGCGCAACCCTAGACGACCTGCCCCACATAACCGCCATCTACCGCGATTCCGTGCTGAACGGCACGGCAAGCTACGAGATCGCTCCTCCAAGCGAAGAGGAGATGGCAGGCCGCTTTCACGCGATCCAGGAAAAAGCCTATCCCTATATCGTCGCCGAGGATGCGGACGGCACGTTTCTTGGCTATGCCTATGCCTCGTCCTTCCGCACGCGTCCAGCCTATCGCTGGATGGTGGAGGATTCGATCTACCTCGCTCCGGAGGCCCGCGGACGTGGGATCGGCAAGCTGCTGCTGAACGCCTTGGTGGAAAGCTGTCAGACGCTGGGTTTTCGCCAGATGGTCGCCGTTATCGGCGGTGCGCATCCAGCCTCCGTCGCCTTGCATCGAGCCGCAGGATTTGCCGAAATCGGACTGCTCAAAGGCACGGGCTACAAGCATGGCCGGTGGCTGGATACGATGCTGATGCAGAAGGCGCTCGGCCACGGTGCGGAGAACGACCCCGACCCGAGCGTTTATCCTGGGACGCTGTTTGAGGGTTAGATTCTCGCTCGCATGGAGCCTTCGATACCCCTCCGTCCGCCAATGCGGAGAAATTACTTCTCCACCAGCTTCAGCTGTTTGTCGAAAACCTTCAAGACTTGGCTGAGATCGTGTCCGCGCTTCAATGTCATCCCGTTGGTATTGATGACGGAGAAAGCACCCTGCTTGGCGGCCAGTTTCGGGTTCTTTTCGATGCGAAAGAGCGGCATCTCGCCGGAACGCTTGAAGACGGAGAAGACCGCCTTTTCCTTGAGGTGGTCGATCGCGTAATCCCGCCACTCGCCCTCGCCGACCATACGGCCGTAGATCCAGAGAATGGCATCCAGCTCGCGGCGATGAAACGTCACCGGCAAGGGATCCTTGCTCTGTTTATATTCTCTGAGATCGACGACGACGGAGGAGGTATTTTCCACGGAGCGGCTTTCGCTATGTCGCAAATCCGGCTGATCAGTCATCAATCCCCCAAGGGCTATCTCATGACAGGAGAATGACAGTTTGCCTCAGCCGCATCAAATTGCAAGACGTCTAGAGTCGGATGATTTCAGGTCTGTTCGACCTGAAATATGAATCCGCTCTAGAATCAAAGATGTAGAGCGTGATGTCATCCGAAAACCGCATACACTTTTCGGCATCACGCTCTGGCGGCTCACAATTTCTTTCCCATGCCCAAAAGCGTCTCCGCAGCGCCGCATTTCAGTCAAAACCACGCCAAATTTGCGGGAAGTATAGGCAGCCGCTTGGCGCCGCCGCGCCAAGCCGCCCGGCCGGGACGTATCGATAAACCCCAGCCCCGAATGCGTCCTTGCCGGGCACCTCCCCTTTTTGGCATCAGCCAAAATAGGGAATCTTTTTGGTGCTGCCGAAATAGAGAGCCTTTTCGGCGGCAACCGAAATAGGGAAACTTTTGGCACATGCCAAAGCGGAAACCCTTTCGATCGTAGCCGAAATAGAAGGCTTGCCGCCAACGGATAGGCTCAGCCGTCCGAGCCCACCGTCAGAACGGTCGCGCCGATGATGGCCGAGGGATCGCCTGAAGGCGACGACGATTGCAAAAGCACCGCAAGTCCCCTGCGCCCCGCCTTGCTCAGCACATTGGCGGGCAGCACGATATTCATCGCCTTCCCATCCCACATGCCGACTGTCTCGACATCGGAAACCGCGTGCATGTAGGCAATCTGCTGGCCGTTGTTTTCACCGCCCTTGGGAGCGACCATCTGCTCCTTGTCGAAATAGACGACGACGACATTCGCCTTGCCTTGGCCGGCGCCGATCTTGATCGAAAGCTCATCGTCCTTCATCGCGGCGTTCACTGGAATGGTCAGGCCCTCGCCATTGCGCTGGAAGGTATCGATCTTGACGTTGATCGCATTGAGGTCTGCACCGTTCATATGATCGCGGCCATTAACGATGGCCTGCGGCGTATAGACCCCGCTGCGCCCGAGCGTGCGTGCATAGGCATATTGGCGCGCCGTGTTGTCCTTGGACGCCATGGTGTCGCTCCAGCCTAGATAGTTCCAGTAGTCGACATGATAGGCGAGCGCCACGACGTCGCCCTGGCGAATCAGCTTGCGAAACGCGGCGTCAGCCGGCGGACAGGAAGCGCAGCCCTGTGCGGTGAAAAGCTCGACCACGCCCTTGATCTTCGCAGCCTCCTGCGCATGCAGCGAACTTGCGAGCGCTATGCCTGCCAGAAGTGGAACCGAAAATCGAAGGCGCATTCTATCTTACCTCTGCATCAAATTTCGCCGGCCGCCTGCGCAGCCTCCGAAACATTCACGCTCTTTGGGGCGGTAGGGCCATATCAAGCCCGAAAAACCTGAAACAAGAGATAATAGCTAAGCGTGATGACGCAAAGTCACGATGGGGTGAGGCCAAGGCCGCATGGCAGGTGCGCCGAACACATCCCCGTGAAAAAGAAGAGGCCGCCGGAAGAGTTTTCCGGCGGCCTCCTAAGATCAGCGTCGATAGCTACTAGGCAGCGAGATCGCGCAGAACGGTCTGCAAGATACCACCATTGTTGACGTAGACGACCTCATCCAGCGTATCGATACGGCAGATGATCGGAATATCGCGAACCGTACCGTCGCCATAGGTGACCTTGGCGATCTTGCGCTCGCGCGGCTTGATGTCTGCCAGACCTTCGATGGTGACGAGTTCGTCACCCTTCAGGCCGAGGCTTGCCCAGGTGGTGCCTTCCTCGAAGACGAAGGGGATAACGCCCATGCCAACCAGGTTCGAGCGGTGAATACGCTCGAAGGACTGGGCGATCACGGCGCGTACGCCAAGCAGGTTCGTGCCCTTGGCAGCCCAGTCGCGCGAGGAGCCGTTGCCGTATTCGACACCGGCGAAGATGACGAGCGGAACGCCCTCGGCCTTGTACTGCATGGCCGCATCGTAGATCGACGTCTCTTCCTTGGACGGATAGTGGATGGTGTAGCCACCTTCCTTGCCGTTCGGGCCGAGCATGTGGTTGCGGATACGGATGTTGGCGAAGGTGCCGCGCATCATGACTTCATGATTGCCGCGGCGCGTGCCGTACTGGTTGAAGTCGGCAACGCCGACGCCATGACCGATGAGGTAGGCACCCGCCGGCGAAGCAGCCTTGATCGAACCGGCCGGCGAAATGTGGTCGGTGGTGATCTTGTCGCCGAAGAGGCCGAGAACGCGAGCGCCCTTGATGTCGGAAACGCCGGCACCCTTCTTGCCCATGCCCACGAAGTAAGGCGGATTCTGGACGTAGGTCGAGTTGTCGTCCCAGGCATAGGTCTGGCCCGGAGGAACCTGCACGGCCTGCCAGTTGGCGTCGCCCTTGAAGACGTCGGCATACTTGCTCTCGTAGAGCTCGCGGGTGACGTACTTCTGGATGAACTCCTGAACCTCATGCGAGGTCGGCCAGATGTCCTTCAGGTAGACAGGCTTGCCGTTCTGGTCTTCGCCGATCGGCTCCTTCGTCAGATCGAGCTGCACGGAACCTGCGAGCGCGTAGGCGACGACGAGCGGCGGCGAAGCGAGGTAGTTCGCCTGGACGTCGGGCGAAATACGGCCTTCGAAGTTGCGGTTGCCCGAGAGCACGCCCGAAACGATCAGGCCCTTGTCGTTGATCGTCTTGGAGATCGGCGCCGGCAGCGGGCCGGAGTTGCCGATGCAGGTGGTGCAGCCGAAGCCGACCAGGTTGAAACCGAGCTTGTCGAGATCGGCCTGGAGGCCGGACTTGGCGAGGTATTCGCCGACAACCTGCGATCCCGGTGCCAGCGACGTCTTGACCCACGGCTTGGTCTTCAGGCCCTTGGCAACAGCGTTGCGGGCGAGCAGACCGGCAGCGATCAACACCGACGGGTTGGAGGTGTTGGTGCAGGAGGTGATGGCAGCAATGGCGACGTCGCCATGGCCGAGATCGAAATCCGTTCCTTCGACCGCATAGCGGTTAGAGAGCTGGCCCGGCTTCTTGTATTCGGTATCAAGCGAAGTGGCGAAGCCGGAAGCGATGTTTTCCAGCGCGATACGGCCTTCCGGACGCTTCGGGCCGGCCATCGACGGCACGACGTCGTTGAGGTCGAGTTCCAGCGTGTCGGTGAAGACGAGGTCGGAACCGTCATTGTCGCGCCACATGCCCTGAGCCTTGGAATAGGCTTCGACGAGCGCGATTCGATCCTTGGCGCGGCCGGACATGTTGAGGTAGTTCAGCGTTTCCTTGTCGACCGGGAAGAAGCCGCAGGTCGCGCCGTATTCCGGACCCATGTTGCCGATGGTGGCGCGGTCGGCGAGCGGCAGTGCGTCGAGGCCAGGGCCGAAGAATTCGACGAACTTCGAAACGACGCCCTTCTTGCGCAGCATCTGCACGACGGTGAGCACCAGGTCGGTCGCGGTGACGCCTTCCTTGAGCTTGCCGGTCAGCTTGAAGCCGATAACTTCCGGAAGCAGCATGGAGACAGGCTGGCCGAGCATGGCGGCTTCAGCTTCGATACCGCCCACACCCCAGCCGAGGACGCCGAGGCCGTTGATCATTGTCGTGTGCGAATCGGTGCCGACGCAGGTGTCGGGATAAGCGATCGTTTCGCCGTCTTCTTCCTTCGTCCAGACAGTCTGGCCGAGATATTCGAGATTCACCTGGTGACAGATGCCGGTGCCGGGAGGAACGACGCGGAAGTTCTTGAATGCCTGCTGGCCCCACTTCAGGAAGCGGTAGCGCTCGCCGTTGCGCTGATATTCCAGTTCGACGTTGCGGGCAAAAGCCTGCGGCGTGCCGAATTCGTCGACGATGACCGAGTGGTCGATGACGAGGTCGACGGGGACGAGCGGGTTGATCTTTTCCGGATCGCCGCCGAGGGAAACCATCGCGTCGCGCATGGCGGCGAGGTCGACAACGGCGGGAACGCCGGTGAAGTCCTGCATCAGCACGCGTGCCGGACGATAGGCGATTTCGTTCTCGACGGTGCCCTTGTTGGTCAGCCATTCGGCGACGGCAAGGATATGTTCCTTCGTGACCGACTGCCCGTCTTCAAAACGCAGCAGGTTTTCCAGAAGCACCTTCATGGAGTAAGGCAGCTTGGAAACGCCGGGCAGACCATTCGCCTCAGCCTTGGGCAGGCTGAAATAAACATAGTCTTTCCCGCCCACGGTCAACGTGGAACGACAATTGAAACTGTCAAGAGATTTAGACACGAGATACCCCGTTTCTGATAGCCAACACAGTCGTGCGAACGCCTATGCACTTTATGCACATCAGGATGCGGGTACGGCCATTTCCGCT